>WNGQ01013513.1_pt1 | contig 11519 bp, 8 predicted proteins | sample 5407661 | NCBI WGS metagenome assembly WNGQ01 (sample SAMN13153382, study PRJNA577476) | soil metagenome | isolation source: 60 cm soil or saprolite under Garry oak tree replicate 2 | place: USA:California | collected 2016-06-15
CACGGCCGCTGGTTTGTAATCCTGGATCCGGATATTTTGCTCGACCGGTTCGCAATTGAAATTGCGGTTGAATTTGCGGGATCCAACGAAGTCTCCGCGCTCGCTCTTCATCCCGGAATTCGGTGCTCCTCACCGGTCGAACAGGTGATTGCGCCCTCGATGGAGCAGTTGCTTCAGATGAACCGGATAGCAAGCCGCCGCCGCGAAAAACAGAAGAGCGCCGAGTTTGATTCATCATTTCTCCTGGTGAATCGCGAAGCGTTCGATGTGATCAATCGTATCAATAGGCTGCCCGGAATCTTGAACGAATCCGGATGGAGCATGTGGGCTTATCGGCTCGAAGGGCTCCAAACGTTTGAGGCGGATGGTTCGGGCTGGATGTGGCGCCATGCGGCTGTGCGGTCGTGGTCGGCCGATACAAATGTTCACCGGCGCTATGGGGCGACCTCTGTGGGCCTGACGCTTCTAAGTGCAGCGGTTGCGCTGCTGACCGTGGTTGGTATCGCTTTCGGATTCATTCACGGGATCGACAACTTCATCGGTGCTAGCGTTCTTGCCTTTGCCGCCGTCAGCTACATGCTCATGTGGATCAGTTATTTCTTATTTGCGCGCCGGCTTCACGCCGCTGTTTGGTTTGCACCGTTGTGGGTCATCAGCCATTTACCGGCGACGGTTCTGACGTTGATGGAGATGAGACGTCTGTCTCGTGCCAGAGCTGAGGCTAGCCAAAAAGATGCACAAAAGACACAAAAGGAATCCTTCTTGTGAATTTTGTGCCTTTTTGTGGCTATTTAACTTTGCACGCTGAATCCGAGAAACCGGTCCGCAAGACGGACGCGTTCTTGAAAGCTCACTTCACTGTCGATTAATGGAACCAGCCGCGTTCTTAGTTGCGCGCTAAGCGTGTTATCGAGGAACTCGAGCGCATTGGCATGCGTGACCGGGTCCTTAGATTGAATTCCGAAGTAGGCATTTTGGAGGTCCAGGGAAGGAAAGAGCAGCTTCATCAGCCGGAAGATTCTTTCCAGTTCCTCGCGCATGGATTGCTCCATCCGTTCATCCGCTTCGCCGTTCGCCGTTGCCAACAATTGGTACGAACGGTAATGGCCCATCATCTCGGCGACCATGGCGCTTTCGATCAACAGCCTGTCGACGGGCAAATTCCCGCGGGCTTCGCAAAGTTTATTCAGAGCAGAGATGACCTTGAAGCGCAACTCCGCTTCGGCCTGAACGAGATTTTCGGCCAATGCTCCCGCGGCTCGAGGCGTGCCGATCTGGAATAAAATTTCCGGAATTTGCTTGCGAATTCTCAGGTCTTCATCCGGGTTGGCCAAATGATCCTGGAGCGCGCCTACCGCCATATCGCCCAACAGCGCCATTGAATTCGCAGCCCGAGCCGCAAGCGTCTCGTTTTCCAGGTCCCCAATCAAGCCGTCCAGAATCATTCTCCCGGCTTCCAGGTTTTGAGCCTCGCCCGGCCTCATCAGAAATGAAATCGTCGCGGAGCGGATCGAGAAATCAGCAAACTCTCCCAGGCGATCGATATAGTTCAGAGGATCCATGTCATCATGGCGGCTCAGGTAACGCAGCGCTTCGGTGCGAACGTCCAGATCGTTGTCTCGAATCATTGCGACGATTTGGTGCTTCACCGAGAGATCTTCGGCGGCATTAAGTATGGAGACGGCTTTTTTACGCACGTGCGGCGAGGGGTGAACTAACAATTTACGGATCGCCGAATGCGCATGTAATTGTTGTCCCATCTCGAAAAGAGTCAGGGCGTAAATGACTTCATTCGGATCGGGCGAGTTCAGCTTTTCGGCAACGACCTTGGTCGTGAACTGGTCCAGAACAGGTAACAGTACTTGCTGGGGTCGAATTCGAACGTGTTGGATGTTGGCTTTCAGCGTAGCGACGTACTGCCGGCGGGCGGTCAGCGCGGCCGTGATCCAGACGGCGAGCAATACGAGGCTCACCAAACTTATTCTCTGCGGAGTCAAATGAAGCTTTGTGGCGAAGATGAGGAGCGTTACGGCGGCCAGGCCGTCGCCTAACTTCCAAATTACCGTATCGATGAACGATTTGACCTGCATTTTAATATTGGCGGGGACCGGTAAGTAGAGAAGCTGAACAGCCGATGTGTCGATGGAATAGCGGAAGACACCATCGCTGCCCCTCAGTATGGCGGCGGCCCAAAGCGTTCCCCAGATCAATACGGTCAGAGAACCGGCAGTCAGCGAAAGCGGCAGCACGAGCAGCGCGACACCGATACCAAAACGCCGCAGCAGTTTGCTCGTGATCAGCAGTTGCGCGATGAGCGAGACGATTCCGGTGTAGCCGGCGACGGCGCCAAGGTAGGCCGCAATCATGTCTTTCTGAACCAGCGTGTCCTTCGCAATCGCCTTGAGCTGCCAGCCCGCAACGGAAGTCACTACTGAGGACAGCAGGATCAAGGCCGCGATTGCAAGCAGATGAGGCGATTGACGAACGATCCGGAAACTTTCCATCAGATTGCGCGGAGTTTCCCGCGCCTCTGGGGGGCCGGTTGCGCTCCGGCCCATTTGCTCCTGTTTGCATATGATCCAGATCAAGACGGTGGAGAAGGACAAAAAGGCCGACATGAAAAGCAAGGTCGCATCTGTACCCGCTCGCTCCGCGATCCATTTTGCGAGAAATCCCCCAGCGATACCTCCGACAATGCCGCAGCTTCCCAAGATCGCGAACAGGCGCTTCGCTTCACGTGTGGTCCATACAAAATTGGCCAATGTCCAAACCTGTCCCACCATCAGAATTCCGCAAACTCCGACCCACACGTAGAAGGCGACAGCCAGCCATGTCCATTTGTGGAAATGAAAGCCCCACCAGAATGCAACAAGATTCAAGGCGAAGAATAAAAGACTGCCCATTTGCAAATTGCGCAGGCTTACCTTGTAACCGGCCCGGATGTAGGGCGCCAGGATGAAGGCAGCCACAACAGCGACCGACATATCCGCATAAGGAAGTTGTTCCCGGTTGAAGCTGTCCAGAAATATGGCGTCGCGCGCAACACGAGCCATCATGTAGAAGGTGATAACCAGAAAGTAATACCCGAAGAGAGGTAAACCGCGGACCAGCTCACCTGAACGTAAATTCAATACGCGATTAATAAATGAAGCCGACTTGTCCATCCTTGATCTCGAGAGCCGATGCGCGGCCGCCGCTGACATAGGAAGACAGCATTCCAGTGTCGATTAAGAACACCTTGCCGTCAAATCGTGAAACGATCTGCCCAGGCTGTGGTGTGTGTCCGACGACAAACCGCGCCACATCGAAGGCCTGAGTCAGACGCTGAACCTGCGGCGCGCCCTCCGCGTCCGTCCATTGAGCAAAGCCGCGAAACCAGAGCGGACCATTTTCAGCCATGCTGGCCCAGCCGCCGTATGCCAGAAAGCCCTTTAAGATTTCGGCATCCTTCCCTTTCGCTTTTTCCGACGCGGCGCGGGCCGCATTGGTTAATTCGTCGAGGTCACTGCAGGGCAGGGCGAGTTTCTTTTCAACTAAATACTGTTTGTACGCATCGAAAGCCTTGATTTCTCCAGAGACGGCATCGTTGATTTTGTCGACGGTCCAGCCCGTTCGACGTAACCAGCGGGCCGCGATGGATAGACGCCTTTGGGACGCGACTTCGCCTTGTCGTCGTCGAAACTGGCGTAGTCGGCGTCGGTGACATAGCGCAGATCACCGAAGATATTCATCGCCTCATGATTTCCCATCAACACGATGACGCGTCCGGACTGCCGGGTTGCATCCCGTTGAAGGGCCATCAGCAGATCCATCACGCCGCGCGCTTTGGGACCGCGATCCAGGAAGTCGCCTGTTTGCACGAAAATCGTATTGCCTCCCGACCACCGGCGGGTCGGATCCACCAGATGGGCGCGCTGCAGAATTCCGGAAAACGCGTCCAGATCCCCGTGGATATCGCCGATTGCGACGATGCGTTGCGGCGCAGCAGGGGCCGCTCGAAGGAGGAGGGTGATAGAAGTAATGATGAAGATGTAGACGAGACCTGAGACCCTCACCCGCGGCTTCAATTGAGGCTTCGCCCTATCGGGCTCGCGCTTCGCAGATGCTCCTTCAGCATCGCCTCATTTAATTCTTCCAGCTTCGCTAAGAGCGATCGAGAGAACGTCGTAGGAGCCTTCGGGTCTTTTAACTGTTCGAAGGGGCGAAACGTGCGCGAATGATCGATCAACCGGATCTGCCAACTATCGGTGATCAGAATGTTGCCCAGATTTCGGTCGGTGTTATATATCAAGTTATCCCATAGACGCATTTTGGCGACCTGCTGATTCCACGTGATGGGATTCGGGGCGCTGAGTTTCTTTTTCACGCGTTGCCCCTCATCCATCTGCGCAGTGACCCAAAATTGCAAGGATCCACGTTTCCCATCAACAGTCCGCTCGATGGTAGCAGGAACCATGCCGAGGCCGATCAGCTTGTCCAGTTCGTACGCGGCGACTTCAGTACGCCAGCTGTCTTGAAATTGCAGCTCTACACCGCCATCGAGTTGCTTCGTCGGCACGGGCCCCTCGTCGATGGTTTTAAAGGCGCCGAATTGCATCTTTCCATCGAGCTCCAGACTCAGCTTCCGTGGCAACGTGACGCCAACCGAGATACTTTGCTGCCTTGTGATCTTCGCCTGAGCGAGGAAGTTTTCTACTTCTTCGCCCTGGATGACCTGTGATGTGCTCTGTGCCGCTCCCATCGCAGCGCAGAAACACAAGCAGACTGGAATCGTCCATCTGAAGACAACGCGTCGGTTCATAACCGCCCCCTAAGATTGCGCTTTCGTGAATTGCTCAGCGGATCGTAAGGTGCTACCGCGGCGAAGTCAATATTTAACGCCGCTTCATTCTATTCATCGTCTGCTTAGGAATCCTGGCATCACGGAGATGATCGAGGTTGTAAAAGACGGCGAAGGCTGCGGCGGCGGCAACGACGCCCGAGGAGATGAAAGACACGGTTATGTTCGCCTGAAGCGCGCCAACCATGATGTACAGGGCAATCAGGAACACGACGACAGATCCGGCCAGCAGCATCATGCGGTAGGCAAGCGTTTCGCGAAACGGAATTACCGCTTCCTTCTTTTTAATTCGAAGGCGTCCCATCCCCGCTATTATAGGTTTAACTCCCGCTGCGGAGAATTCCGAATCCACGAGGCCGTCCCCGCGCAGCGCAAGCGCGATAGCGCGCAGCCTCAAGAATGAGTCGACGTAATCCAGTACGGGACCTAAAAAGATGGGCCTTGAAGAATACAAAAGGAAACGGAAATTCGACAACACCCCAGAACCGGCGGGCGCCGTAAAAGAAGGGCGCGGGAACGGCTTCGTCATCCAGAAGCATCACGCGACTCGTCTCCACTACGACTTCCGGCTTGAAATGGGAGGCGTCCTTCGATCGTGGGCGATCCCCAGAGGTCCGTCGTTCAATCCCGCCGAGAAACGTCTCGCTATGGAGACGGAGGATCATCCGATCGACTATGGCGAATTTGAAGGCGTCATCCCGAAAGGGAACTACGGCGCCGGCAAAGTCATTATTTGGGATAACGGCACGTACGAGATGGTCGATCCCGAAACACCTGAGAAGGGCTGGAAGAAAGGGAAGCTGCATTTCGTTCTCAGAGGCAAAAAACTCAAAGGCGAATGGGTGCTGGTGCGGGGCAGCCGCGAACCGCGCCAGTGGATTTTCTTCAAGGTCCGCGACAGCTACGCTTCTACTGAAGACGACATCACCTCGATACGGCCTGAATCGGTCGTCTCCGGACAACTCGTCGACGAAGTCGGCGAGAAGAACCGCGGAAGACATTGGGTCACTCCTATCGAGCGCGAACTTGAACAATTCGGCATGAAGAAAGCTGGCCGTTCGCCCGTTCCCAAAATCGTCCAGCCGATGCTCGCAACGCTGATTGAGAAACCGTTCGATAACGATGAGTGGCTGTTCGAATTGAAGCTCGACGGAATGCGGGCTCTGGTCGTGAAGGAAGATTCTAAGATTGCGATGTGGACCCGCAATGGGAAGAGCCTGACGCATCGGTTTCCAACCTTGGTAGAAGCCGTTGCGACACTTCCGGCCGACCGGGCCGTCCTTGACGGCGAGATCGTGGCTCTCGATGAAAAGGGCGAGGCGCATTTCGAACTGCTTCAACCGCGAATCCACCTCTCTCGCGCGAAGGACATCGCCGAAGCCGACCGCCGGATGCCTGTTTATTTATATGCCTTCGATCTCCTGTACCTCAATGGATACACGTTAATGAAGTTTCCTCTCGGGCACCGCAAGGCTGTGCTTCGAAAATTACTTCCCGACAACAGCGGCTGGATTCGCTTCGCCGATCATGTGGAAGCAAATGGCGTCGCATTTTTCAAAGCAGTTGAAGAGCACGGCCTCGAAGGGGTCGTGGCTAAGCAGCGGAAAAGCGAATACCAACAGGGACGCTCGAAATACTGGCTCAAGATCAAAACGCAGAAGACCGGTCATTTCGTCGTCGGCGGATTTACTGCGCCCGAAGGATCTCGAAAACATTTCGGCGCGTTGTTGGCCGGGCTGTACAGGAATGGTGATCTGATTTATGTGGGACGGGTAGGAGGCGGTTTCGATGACCGCATGTTGGTACAGGTGCACAAGGCACTGGTACCGCTGATCGTCAAAGAGCGTCCGTTCAACGGAATTCCTGCAGAAATCAGAAAGCCAACCTGGGTCGAACCCCGGTTGGTATGCGAGGTTCGCTTCAACGAATGGACGTCCGATAAAAAGCTCCGCGCACCAATATTTCAAGGATTCAGGGACGATGTCGACGCGAAAGACTGCCAGCTGGAAGATGCAATACCGAGACCCTCACCCGCCGCTGCGCGGCGGCCTCTGCATTTGGGAGAGGCCGGCCGCGCGAAGCGCGAACCCGATAGGGCGAAGCCTCAAGAGGCGAAGCGCGAGCCCGATAGGGCGAAGCCTCAAGAGACGAAGCGCGAGCCGGGTGAGGGTCCCATTTCCTCCACCAATCTTGAAAAAGTCATTCCCTTCACCAACCTCGATAAAGTCTTCTGGCCCGAGGACGGTTACACCAAGGGCGACCTCATCGGCTACTATGACAAGATCTCGCCATACATCATTCCGCATCTGCTGGACCGTCCGCTCGTCTTCGAGCGGTTTCCCGATGGGATTTATGGCCCGTCCTTTTATCAGAAAGACGCACCCGATTACACGCCGGAGTGGATTCGCACGCAGGAGATCTATTCGGAAGATGTCGACCGGAATATCCGCTACTTCATCGGCGCCGACCGTGAGCAGTTGCTCTACATCGCGAACAGCGGCAATATCCAGCAAAATCCCTGGATGTCCCGGGTCCAGCACCTGGACTATCCCGACTATTTGGTGTTCGATTTAGATCCTGTCGAGGCGCCGTTCGGGTCCGTTCAGAAGGTGGCCCTGATTCTCAAAGAGACGCTCGACGAGCTCGGCTTGCGCGGGTATCCGAAAACATCAGGCGCCTCCGGCATTCACGTGCATTTGCCGGTTTTGGAGAATACGTACACGTATGAAGAAGTACGCATTTTTGCCGAAACGATCGCGTCCATCGTCGTTCAACGAGCACCTGAATACGCAACGATCGAACGCGTCGTCCGTAGGCGGAAACCGCATCACGTCTATGTGGATTATCTCCAAAACATTCGGGGTAAGACTGTCGCATCCGTCTATTCGCCGCGACCTCGCGCTGGGGCGCCGGTTTCGACGCCCTTGAAATGGGAAGAACTGAAGCGAAAGATGGATCCGGCGGAATTCACGATCAAAACGATTTTTAAAAGGCTGGACAAGTTTGGCGATCTCTTCGAAAAAGCGCTCACGGACAGGCAGGATATCTCGGGCTTTTTGGAAACCTTGGCCGCAAGGAGGCACAGGAGCCGCAGAAATTGAACTCAGTTGTGTAAACACGGGTGTATTCCCCTCCTCTGCAAGGAGGGGAATATTTCTTAAAATAAATATTTCGTGATCCAGTCCACACCGAACCAGAAAGTATAGACGAGAGCTGTGGCAATGAGGATCACGGCCAGCGCGACCGCCAGAGGAATGGCAGACCCAACCAGACCCTGAAGGAAAGTAGGCTGTTTAACCATGCAGGAAATTCTAAACGAGTACAGGCCCGATTTTATTCCGGCTCATTGGTCCGAACGCGATCGTCATTTCCTGTCGGCATTCGCGAGCAATCCGGACGGCTTTGTATCCGTGCTCCGCAATCTGCCCCCCGAAATCACCGGCGCGCTCTGCTCTCGGGCGAGCCGCGCGGCCGGTTCGTTGTTGGAAGTGTTCTTGAGGGAATACATCGATCCCATCGTCAACGGTGAAGACTCCCAGCTCGGCAAAGAGCTGGAAGATACAGTCCGCTTCCTCCGAGAGCACGGATTCAAGCGCATCCTGAATAATCAGCGCGCCCAGGCGTTTTATTCCAAGTGGCTTTCCCAATATGGGGACGACTCGATTGCGCAGGTTACAGGGACGCACGTCATCGTGTGGGGGATGTCGCAAGTTGCGATGAAATTCGTTGAAGATCAGCGCATTGGTTTGGAACCGATCGAGAAATCGACACGCTACGTCAACTTCGGCTCAAAGGTTGGCGGCCGATATCTCTACTACATTCCAAAGCCCGATCTGGAGCGTCTTGGCCTCGTTTCGGAATACAAAACCACGATGGACGCGCTCTTTGAGACGTATGTCGCTCTGCTTCCCCGGCTCCAGGAGTGGCTCCGGAAGAATTTCGACGAAAAGGATTCGATTCTCGAAAAGAAAGCATTCGACACGCTTCGCGGATTGCTGCCCATGGCGACACTCGGCCAGGTCGCGTTCCGCGGCAATGCCCAGGCTTTCGAATATCTAATCAATCGGACGGCGCGTCATCCGCTGGGCGAGTTGCGCTGGCTGTCGCGAGAACTCAAGCGCGAATTGGACCAGGAAATTCCATCGCTGTTGCTTCGCGTTGCGGGAGAAAAATCCGAGCAATACCAGGTCTACTTGCACGACCGCTACCGTGCCGTGCGCGAATTCGTCGGCGAAAATTCATCCGAGCCTGCCATGAAAGCTGAGGTCCGTCTGGTCGAATACGATCCCCAATCCGAGTTGAAGATCCTCGCGGGAATCATCTTCGAGCAAACCCACGGCAGTTGGGACGAGGCGCTCGAAAAAGCGAAGACCTTGAATGACCCGGACCGGCGCGAGCTTTTCGAACGTTATTTGTTGAAGCGTTCGGCTCGTTGGCAAAAAGTGGGGCGGGCTTTTGAGAACGCTTATCTCCGGTTTGAAATCGTCATGGATATCGGATCCTATCGCGATCTCCACCGCCACCGCATGATGACGCAGCAACGCCAGCGCTTCTCAACAGTTCACGGCTACAACGTTCCCATTGAAGTGGAGCAGGCTGGTCTAGCCGGTCCGTTTCGGGAAGCTCTGGACAAAGCGGACGTTCTCTTCCGTAAACTCGAATCCGCAGATTCCGAGTTGGCCCAATACGCCGTGCCGCTCGCCTATCGTATGCGCTTCTACCAGTGGCAAAATTTCCGGCAGCTTTTCTGGGAAACCGAACTGCGCACTGTATCGCAGGGCCATCCCGACTACCGATTCATCGAGCAGGAAAAGTATCGCCGGGTGAAGGAGAAGTTTCCGCTGATCGCATCCTTTATGCTGGTCGACACCAACGAGTATGCGATTGCCCGCCGCGGCACCGAAGAACAGATTGTCGCGAAAGAGAAACGCCTGATCGAGAGGCTGAAGGAAAGGAAATAGACAGCACTCCCTTTGTCACACCGGTTCTTCGGAACGGATCAACGATGGATCGACAGGCCGGCCCATGTGATCCTGGTACGCTTGAGCCGCTATGCGGACGATCTCGGAGAGAAATTTCGACCAGTTCTCCCTGGATTCTTCCAAGTTCATGCCGAAGTTCGCCGAGCGTTCTGTGAATGTCGTTCAACACTTGAAGCAGATTCACACTTGTCTCCCCCTTTTCGAAAAATCGGCGCCGCGAAGCGCAAGTGCGCTTCGCACAGCGCCATTGGAATGTTGTAGCGGCGGTCTATGACCGCCGGCGATATTGCAGGCCAAGAGATCGCGGGCGGTCATAGACCGCCCCTACAATTGGGAATCGCGTCATTACGTGACCATACGGTTGACGGAGTCACTCCAGTCTGTGAGCCCGAGACGGCCTAACGCGCGGATCTGGAACGTGTAGATGGTTCCCGGCGTTAAACTGTCAATGAGCGTAGGTTTGGTACTGGTAATGATTTGCTCCGTCCATTGAGCAGGCGCTCCGCCGCCGCTGGGAACGGCGGCGTAACGCAGGTGGTAGCTCAGGGCTTTCGCGACCGACCCGATCTTGATCTTTAGTTGACCGGTGACCGCGCCCTGAACCACAGAGACAATTGTCGGTTGATCCAGCGGTTGGGGTGGAGTTTTGGTGGTGGGGGCCGCCTGGAAGCCCGACAATAGGAAAGTCGCCATGTCGTCGTTGCAGTTGGCTTCGACGTAGTGTGCGAGCTGGATGTACATACGGATCGCGGCATCACGCAGTTTGTTTTTTTGAGCGATGGCCGTTTTGCTTCCATCGAGCGCTGCCGGAATCGCGGCTTCATACGCCTCGATGGCCGCTTGGTATATCGCCAGCTCGACTGGCGGCTTGGCGAAGATCGCGGCGTTGTCAGACAAGCCTTTCAGAGAGCCGTGGAGAAAGGGCTTTACATTCTCGTCGGGCATCTTGGCCAATCCGACAATCGCACGGATCTTCTTTACTTGCGTTGATGTTGTCAGGTGTTTCTCCTTTCGTTTAGAGACACTTCCGCCGCGTGGGTAAATACAGGGGTCGATGATGACTCGACTGAGAAGGGCGGCTGGTTCTCCTTCAGCGGGGCTCCACGCGATCGCGGAGCGAAGCTGAAAGCCTTCTCCCACTCTTCAAGATGGCAATTGACAATTGAACATTGAACATCAGAATTTTTGCGGGAAATGTTCATTGTTCCGCGAAGCGCAAGCGCGATAGCGCGCAGCCTCAAGAAATGTTCAAATGTCGTTGTTCATTTCAGGAACCGGATCTTTCGGTACATCCGTTCTGGAGGCCTTCGCGGGCGGTGACTAATTCCTTTCCTTCGAGTTTGGCCCGGCGCAATGCCCGGTCGCCGTCTTCGGTGATCTCGAAGCGGCGCTGCGGCTCCTCACCATAGCTCCTGCTTGGGCCGGAGTGGACCGTGATGAGCCCGCGTTCGGCGAGCCGGCCCAGCGCCAGGTAAACGTGGCCGACCGTCTCGCGTCCGGTCCACTTGTCGACCATTGCCGTAACGCTTTTCAGCGTGCCCCGGTCGCCCAACAACGAGACCGCCGTCAGAACTTGAAACTCGCGTTGCTCCAGGGGCGCGGCACTCCAGCCGTCACCATACAGAGAACGCAGCGAGGTGTCGTGTTTCTCCAACTCCGCCTCGATGCGCTTCCACACGCTGGCGGAAGCCGCTTCG
>WNGQ01006285.1_pt1 | contig 11518 bp, 10 predicted proteins | sample 5407661 | NCBI WGS metagenome assembly WNGQ01 (sample SAMN13153382, study PRJNA577476) | soil metagenome | isolation source: 60 cm soil or saprolite under Garry oak tree replicate 2 | place: USA:California | collected 2016-06-15
CAAAACGACCCTCATCTTGAGCCATCTGCAGCACCGGTCGCTCATCGGTGGGCTCACGAGTCGCTACTGCCGCCTGGACGCTTGCTGGAAAGTTTTTTTAAAAGTCGCTTGCTTTTCCGCATTGGCTGCTGTCGATGGCGCGGACGCGGAACCAACTTGCGCCACCCATGTCGATGCAGCAAGCGATAGATGGTGCTTTCATCGACCTCATGACCCACCTGTGCTTCGAACGCTCGCTTGATCTCGCCCGCGGTCGCGATTTCTCCGCGCTGGGCACGGGCAAAAAAGGGCGCCAGCAACTCACGTTCTTGTTCGACTGTCAAATACTCGTGGCGCCGCCCACCCTTGCCAGGCGTTTCGAGAGCAGCCAGTCCCAAGCGATTATAGCCGGAAATGACGCGCCGGACGGTCGGAACCGAGGCGCCGGTATGCTTGGCAATCTCTTCGGCGAGGCTTAGGCGCAATCAAGGCATTATAAATGATCCACCAGCGCTGGCGCACCCAAAAGCGCGGTTCCCGTTTCATCCGCTCTTTGACCTCTTCCACGGGAAAATGAGGCGCTGCTCGTGTCACTCGCGTTCCCATTGTCAGTCTCCTTCTCTCTTCTTGTTTTGATCCTCCTTATTCTATCATTTGGAACGCAAGTTGGTATCAGAGGCTGTGTGCAAAGGCCTCAGGAGCGATTTTGTGCCAAACGCCGGACCATGAGCCGGACCATGGCAAGGTAGATCCAGGCTTCCTCGCTGCTGGGGAGCACTTCATAGTCCTTGGCAAGTCTGCGCCAGGTGGAGAGCCAGGCAAACGTTCTCTCGACAATCCATCGCCACTTGAGGACGTGGAAACCACGGGGGCGGATCTGCTCCCCATCGATGACCGCGTCCTTTGGGGCCCAGACGCCGCGCTGGCCACTCCAGGGATGTTCTACCACCTCCACCTCCCACCCGAACATCTCTTTGACCCACTCGATGAAGCCACCTTTCTTGTACGCGCTGTCTACCCAGATCAGCTTGAGCCGAGGAAAGCAGCCTTTAAGGGGCTTCAAGAGGGGTTTTCCGCCCTCGTGATCCAGGAGACCGGCCTCATGCACCAGCACGTGGAGGATCAGACCCAGGGTGTCGACGAGCACATGCCGCTTGCGCCCTTTCACTTTCTTACCGCCGTCGTAGCCGCGAGCCCCCCTTTTTGCGTGGTTTTCACTGATTGACTGTCGATGATCGCCGCGCTGGGCGTCGGCTCACGACCCTGCTTGAGACGGACTTGTTCACGCAAGGTGGTATGCATGCGTTTCCAGGTCCCATCGTCGCGCCACGCGCGAAAATAGCTCCAGACGGTGGACCACGCAGGAAAGTCGTGCGGCAACGCTCGCCATTGGCATCCAGTGCGATCCACATAGAACAGCGCGTTGAGCACGTCGCGCATGTCCGTAGTGCGCGGGCGTCCGCCCGCTTTGGCCGGCGGGATCAATGGTTCCAGGATCGCCCACTCCTGGTCGGTCAGGTCACTGGGGTAGCATCGGGATGACTGCTGACGGGCCGCCTTTGGGGGAAACGGCTGTTTCCTCCGCTCCCGCATGACAACCCTGTCCCCTGGCGCATGTGTGCTCTCCAGGGCTGGAGCAGAACCGAAACTGGCCTTGACACCGGCACCCAGCTTTCTCCAGCCATGTCGGTTCAGCAAACGATAGATGCTACTGTCATCGACCAGGTGCCCCACTCGCTCTTCAAAGGCGTGGTGGATCTCGGCTGCCGTCGTTCTCTCTCCTTGGGCCGCACGAGTCACGAATGGCTGCAGGAAGGCGCGTTCTTGTTCCAGCGTGAGGTACTGGTGACGTCGCCCCCCTTTCCCAGGTGTCTCGATGGCAGCCACTCCCCCTCGGTTGTAGGCGGCAATCACACGGTGGACGGTTGAGGCCGACACGCCCACCGTTCTGGCAATGTCCTCGGCTTTCTGCGGGGCTGTCAACGCTTGATAAATGATCTCCCAATGCTGGCGGCACCAGGGACGCTGTTCCCTTTGCATCCGGGCGTTGACTGCGTCCTCGGACAGATGCCTGGCAGCATGTGTGACTCGGTTTCCCATCAGACTCTCCCCTTTTCTTTGACTCACTCCTTTCTAGAATACCACACAGAATGCGAGTGGCTTGGAGTCTTTACACACAGCCTCTCAGCTTCATAGGGATGTGGCAAGGAGACCCCCGTCATGCATGCGGGGGAGGAATTGCCACGTGCCGCAGCACACCTCTCCTTGCCTATCTCCTCCCTTGGCTTTCTGGAACATCTGTGCTATACTTCTCTTATGAACGAATTGCTCACAAGAACCATCTGCATTAAACTGGATGTAACGGGCCATGAAGCCGCGCTTGCCGAGACGCAGCGCCGTTTCAACGAGGCCGCCTCCTGGATTGTTACTGTGTGTTGGGATGAACACATCACCAATACCAACACGGCGCATCACCGCGTCTATGGGGAGACTCGCGCCCGCTTCGGGTTGGGCGCGCAACTGGCGATCTGCGCCCGTGCAAAGGCGATGGAAGCTACCCGTGCCGTGCGCACCCAGGAAGCCGAGAAGTTGGCCCGCTGGCGCAAAGCGAACGCCCGACGGCAGCGGAAAGGCAAGAAGCTCGTGCCACCACCTGAACCTGCTACGTGTCCGCAGTTTGGCTCGCGCAGCAGCATCCGCTACGATGCGCGTACCTACCGCCTGCTCCCCCTCGACCGCGTCTCGCTCAATAGCATAGAGGGGCGTGTTACCGCCCGCCTGCTCCCAGGTCAACGCCAGCGCGAGATGCTGGTAGACCCTGATTGGAAGATCGGCGGCGCGGAACTGGTGTGGTGCAACGGCCCCTCTTTCTTGCATCTCACCCAGAGCAAAGAGGCCCCTGCTGTGACCCCGGCGGAAGAGACCATTGGGGTAGACCTGGGTCTGGTAAATATCGCCACAGATAGCACGGGCGAGCAGTTTACGGGGGCCTCCGTGCGTGCGAAACGCAGCCACTTTGTCGCCCGTCGCGCTGCCCTGCAACGGGTAGGCACTCGTTCGGCTAAACGCCGTCTCCACAAGATGAGCGGGCGGGAGCGCCGCTACATGAAACAGGTCAATCACAAGATAGCGAAGACCCTGGTCAAGAAAGCCGTCGTCTCGCGCAAGGCACTGGCCCTGGAAGACCTCACTGGTCTCCGGGACTCGACAATGGTTCGGCGCGAACACCGCTATGAACGGCACTGCTGGGCCTTCTTCCAACTGCGCCTGTTCCTCGCCTACAAAGCAGCGTGGGCAGGTGTGGAGGTCAGGCTGGTCGACCCGGCTTATACGAGCCAGACGTGTAGCCGTTGTGGGTATTGTGCGGCTTCCAATCGCCAAAGCCAGTCCTCCTTTCTGTGCCAGCAGTGCGGTTTCTGCTGCCACGCGGACTACAATGCCGCGGTAAACATTTCGCTGGTCGCCCGTCAAGCGCCCAATGGTAGCAGCGGTACGTCGCTAGCTACAAGCCCCCGTGCTTCAGCCGGGGGTTCTTGACAAACGAGCCGATGCACATAAAAATGGTCATCAATCCCGAAAAGCCACTTCATTCAATTACATGTGCTCTCTGCTGCCTGGTAATACTTACTTGTGGGAGCATGGCCCAGTAAAGGAGCGATAAATCGGGTGGCAGCAACCACTTTCTCCAGGTTAACCCCCGTGTGAATGCCCATGCCATGAAGCATGTAGAGCAAGTCTTCGGTCGCGAGGTTGCCTGCGGCGCCGGGGGCATAGGGACAGCCACCCAGTCCACCAGCAGAGGAGTCAACGATACTGATGCCCAGTTGTAGTGCCATCAGAACATTGGCAAGCGCCGTACCGCGGGTATCATGGAAGTGTACCTCCAGGCGCTCGACAGGTATAGCGCCTTCATCCATCAAAAGACCAAGCACATCTACCACCTGGTTAGGCGTGGCCACACCAATGGTATCACCCAGTGAGAGTTCGCCGATACCCATCTCTATCAGGGCCTGGGCCACGGTCAATACCTGCTCTGGTGCAACAGTTCCTTCGTAGGGACAGCCAAATACGGTGGATATGTAGCCTCGAACTGGTACCCCTTCTTGTTGCGCCAGTGCTACTACTGGTCGGAAGTTTGCTAAACTCTCTGCAATCGTGGCATTGATGTTGTGGCGAGTAAAACTCTCACTGGCGGCAGTAAAGACGGCAACGGATCGCACACCCGCGGCCAGCGCGCGCTCCATGCCTTTTAAATTAGGTACAAGCACGGGGTACTCTGTTGTGGAAAATCGTGTCAGGCCTGCCATCACTTCACTGGCGTCACTGAGTTGTGGTATTGCTCGCGGGCTGACAAATGATGTCGCCTCGACAACCGGCAGGCCAGCCTCCGCAAGCATATTGATGAATTGTATCTTCTGTTCTGTTGAAATCAATACTTTTTCGTTTTGTAGTCCATCCCGTGGACCAACTTCGACGACGCGCACTGAGGAAGACAGTGTAGCAAGGTTATGTACCATACGATTCGCTCCTCTGTACTAATAATGCGAAGGTTGTTCAGAAGGAGAGCCGCTGTTATCCTGATGTGTATCTGCTTCACGCCGATCTGCTGGTAAAGGCAGCAACAAAGGGCCAGCTTGCCTTTGCCCCTCTTCTGCTTGCTCGGTGGGGGACACCTGGTCTTTTTGGTCACGCACCACGCGCACCTGGGTGATACGGCGTCCACGAGTGGTTAGCACTGTGAAGGTCAAATTATTGAATTTGATGGTATCGCCCACAACGGGAATTTTATCGAGTTGGGCATACAGAAAACCACCGAGGGTTTCGTAACCCGTATTATCCAATTTCGTATCCATCAGTTCATTGAACTCGTCGATGTTGATCTTGGCATCAAAGATGTATTCATTTTCACTGACTTTTTCGTACAACTTCTCTTCGCGATCATATTCGTCTTGTATATCTCCAACGATCTCTTCGACCAGATCCTCAATGGTTACAAGGCCCGCCACAGAACCATACTCATCAACGACAATGACCATATGCACGCGTTTCTGCTGTATTTCTCGCAGCAGGTCATCCAGCTTCTTGGTTTCAGGGACGAAGTAGGCAGGGCGCACAAGGTCACGTACGGGGAGGGTGTTGTGGTCCTCGCGCAATTGTTTGAGCATGTCCTTGGTATAAAGTACCCCGATGATATCATCGATACTTTCTTTATAAACAGGAATACGTGAGAAGCCGGCCTGCAAGGCAAGGTCGACAGCTTCATCAACAGTCGCATCAGCTTCTAACGTCACCATGTCTATACGTGGTACCATCACTTCACGCACGGTGGTATCGGCAAACTCGAAGATACTATGGATCATCTCGGTCTCTTCTTCTTCGAGTACGCCTTCCTCTTCACCCACACTCACAAGTAAACGGAGCTCTTCCTCGGTGACAAATGGGCCACGATGCTTTATCTGTCCTCCTATGAGGCGCACGAAAAAGTTCGTTACGGCACTGAGTGACCAGACAATAGGACGAAGCAACCAGGCAGCATTACGCACGGGACGAACAAGCACACGCGCCCAGCGTATGGGGTTTTGAACAGCAGCGGTTTTAGGTGTTATTTCACAGAAGATCAACACGACGAGCGAGATAAGAACGGTAGAAATGAGCTCGCCCAAAGTTTCCGAGAAACGTAGGGCCAGGACGGTTGCCATGCTGGAAGCAACGATAACAGCCACGCTATTAATAACCAGGATGGTCGAGAGGAACACGTTTGGGTTGGTGAGCAAGTTCTCGATCTCAGCAGCCTTTACATCGCCTTCTTCTACTAAATTCCTAAGTTTAATGCGGCTGATGGAAGTAAGAGCGGTTTCAGCAGCAGAGGCTGTGGCACAGAGAATGAGAGAGACCACCAGGATCGTGAGCTGTAACCACGCTGTTGCATCAAATGGCGGAATGTGAAAATCGATTCCGGCGGCCATACGTGCTAAGCCTGCGCCGTCCATAGCAACCCTACTCCTTCTCACTGCCCTCTGTCGTAGGGCTTTCGTCGGGTTGAGGTTGAGGCGTGCGCATATGCAAGATGCGTGCCGGCACACCAACAACCACTGCTCCCGGAGGTACATCGTGGCGCACCACAGAACCTGCCCCTGTTTTAGCTCCCTCGCCTATTGTGACGGGAGCTACTAACATTGTATCACTTCCAATGAACGCTCCATCACCAATTACAGTAGAATTTTTTCGTACTCCATCATAATTACACGTAATAGCACCTGCACCAATATTCACATGCTCACCTATCGTGGCATCGCCGATAAAGCTGAAATGGTACATCTCTGTTTTTGGACCTAAGAATGACCCTCTAATCTCTCCAAAGTTGCCTATACCAACACCACGCGCCAAGTAAGTACCATTGCGACAACGACTCCAAGGGCCAAAACGCACATCGTCTTCAAAAGTTGACTCTTCGACAATCGAATTGCGTACTTTACAACGATCACCAATAGTCGATTCATGGATGCTAGTTCCCGGACCTATACGACATTCAGAGCCGATTCGCGTATTACCCGTAATCATTGTACCAGGAAGTATAATTGTATCCATTCCTATTTCCACACCCTCATCAACGTAGGTTGTGGCTGGATCGATAATAGTAACACCTGCATACATATGGCGATCAAGTATGCGTCGGCGTAGTACTCGCTCTGCGTCTGCTAGTTGCACCCTATCATTTACACCTATAACCTCTTCAGGTGTTCCCGTGATCGTTGAAATTTTGTATCCTTGAGAACTGGCTACAGCTATCAAATCAGTTAAATAATACTCACCTGCTTGGCTTCTTTCCAAAGCTTGCAAGTTCGGCCATAGCCAACCACGATCAAAACAATATACACCTGAATTAACCTCTCTGATACTTCTTTGCTCCTCGGTTGCAAGTTCCAGTTTGATGATCTCGCTGACTTGCCCATCAGCATCGCGCACGACCCGGCCAAAATCGCTCGGCTGATCGGTAACGGTGGTCATGAATGTCACCGTCGCTCGACTCGCCAGGTGTTCGACCAGCACATGTGCCAACACCTCACTACTGACAAGCGGAGTATCGCCATAGCAGACGAGCACGGTTTGCGGCAGTGGGTCAAGGGCATCGACAACCTCTCGTGCAGCGAGTACGGCATGACCCGTGCCCAATTGCTGTTCTTGCATGGCATAGAGACAACGTTCACCGAAGACGGCCTCAACCTGCGCTGCCTCATACCCAAGCACAACAATTGGTCGACGGGCGGCGGTGGTTGTCGCAACCAACGGGGCAAATGTGGAGGTGGAAGGGATAGCTTCAATGGCCTTTAACACATGCGCCAGCATCGGCACTCCCACTAATGGGTGAAGCACCTTCGGCAGTGCCGAACGCATTCGTCCACCCTTGCCAGCTGCAAGCAACACGTTCGCATATGTGTCCATAGTCGAAGTTATAGAACCTTTTTTCGCTATTCAAAAGCTAAAGCTTCAGGGGATTGACCAGTAACCGCATCATTTCAGCTTGGGCAGTGTCAGCCACTACATCTTCCAGTCTCAAAGACTATGATGATTACACAAAGAGTAGTTGGCTCGGGCGCCAGGATTCGAACCTGGGAATCGCAGATCCAGAGTCTGCTGCTTTATCGCTTGGCTACGTCCAAATGACGTACGAGAAACAAGGAGAAAGTTTACTGCCCAAGTAAGCACAGCTTCCTGTTTCGCACGATTGTATGGTACACGATATGGTATGCTTTGTCAACATCATTCGTCCCATCTAGCCTCTTGGCGTCTCCACTGAGCGCTCTTCGCCCTAGCAATTTATATTTGCCATACACATCTCGTCTCTAAATGGGCCTACTTTTGTTTAGCTTGCAGAGCAAATATGAGAGTTCTATTTCGCCGTTATGCATAAGAAACTTGCATATATTAAATTTATGGTAGACATTTTCTACAAGAGCTAATGCTCCAAGTTCATATTTTCCTTATTGCACTACTCAATGATGGAAGAACACATGTTCGAGTACCCGACAATATTGCAGAATGCTCGAACGTGTGCTATACTGCTAAAGCGCTTAGAAATATACTGACACCACCTTCACATTCTTACAACCTTCACATTCTTACAAAAAGCACACCGGACAGGAGCCAAACAATGAGGCCTACAGCCATGAGTTTCTCACGACTATCAACCATCTGTGAAGCTGCTCCTATTCCTGGAAGTGTAAATGAGGATGCCTGTTCTATATGGAGCGATGGTGAAAAAATTACTGTGCTAGTAGTTGACGGTGTGAAGCAACGAATAACAGGAACAAAATTACAGCAATTGATTACTGCATATGATGACTGCGCTACTGGTGCGAGCTATGTTGCTCATCTCACAAGAAGTATAACTGCAATTCAAGCTTTAGACGATAAACCGCTTCCTTTACAGGAATTACTACTGCAAGCTAATACCGCTTTACGCAGTCAACTAGAGTATATCTACGGTGAACTGACAGCAAATGCTTGGTTGAAGGCTGAACCTCAATTGAGTTTCTTCAACGAAGACCCACGCCTCATTCGAGTTGCACTACCGGCCGGGGTAGCAACAATTGCCAGAGTAGATCTCGTTACGAGGCGCCTGGAATTCGCTCATGCCGGTGACACAGCATTGTTCCTGTTTTACCAGGATGGTCGCATAGTTCAGAAAACAGACGATCAGATGATCAAACACGACATGCAAGTATTCGAATTGGCTAGAACAATTCAGAGTGAAAAGGGCATCCCTTTCTCGCAGGCTTTGAAAGATGAGCGCGTCAAAGAAATGAACCTCTACAATGGAATTTATCACAACTATGTCGATCACAATAGGCAAGTGGATACAAAAGTAGGCATAGGCGTGATTGATGGGTTACCTCAGTTAGCGGCTTATATTCAGCAGGGAACTGTAGACCTCAATGATGTAACTAGCGTGTTGATTTGCAGCGATGGTTTGATCTGGCCTGCTGGTTGGAATGAAAGTAACGACGAGAGGATAGTGCGTCTACAGAGAATGCGCAAGCAAATCGAACAACTCAATTTATCAGGTTACCTTGCCGAGCTACGTAATGCTGAGCAAGCTGACACAACTTGTGATCTTTATCCACGTTTTAAGAAGCATGATGATGCTACGGGTATTTATTTGGAGTTGTTCTGAAAGAACTGATCTTTGCTTGGCCATTCCATACAATCGATTACAAGCCATTCGCAACTCACATTTCTCTTTGTTTGAGGAGGATCAATGCATATCCGTAAAGCTGTGCTGCCTGTGGCTGGCTTGGGCACACGGATGCTACCAGCTAGCAAAGTAATCCCAAAAGAAATGCTGCCACTCATTGATAAACCAATATTGCAATATATTGTCGAAGAAGCAGTAGATGCTGGAGTTGAAGAAATTATTTTCGTGACTAGTCGCAGTAAACGCAGCATTGAAGATCACTTCGATGCTTTTCCTGAATTGGAAGCAACATTGGAGCGAAAAGGGAGATGGAAGGAATTAGAGGAGCTAGAGCGTTTGCAAACGATGGTTAGTTATAGTTCAGTGCGGCAATCTGAACCTCGTGGTTTAGGCCATGCTATCTTGTGTGCTAAAAATCTCGTTGGCAACGAACCTTTTATTGTCATGTTGGGAGATGATTTAATTGCGCCAGAAACACCATGCCTGTCACGCATGATAGAGGCATATAAAAAATATAATGGCTCAGTTCTTTTACTATTTACTGCAGCTCCCGAGATGATTCCTTCTTATGGAATCGTCTCTGCTGAAGAACTTGAACCGGACGTAGTGAGAGTGACGCATATCGTTGAGAAGCCTATGTTGAAGGAGGCACCTTCTAATTTGGCAGTAGCCGGCCGTTATATTCTGACTCCCGATATTTTTCAGAAGTTAGAGGAGGTAGTTCCTGGAAAAGGCGGAGAAATTCACGAAACTGATGCCATCGAAATGCAAGCACTTGCAGGCAATTGTTACGGTTTAAGCTTCTCCGGTTTACGCTATGACACCGGTAATCCTCTAGGATTATTAACAACCTCCATCGCGTACGGATTGAAACGTCCCGATATTGCTCCTAGTCTGCGTGATTATCTTCGCCAAGTATTGATTAGCGAGTAACTAGATCAAGACAGGTTCAACCTATATATTGATAGAGCAGCAATCAATTTTTATTGAAACAATTTTTAATTAACACAATTACCACGATTGGCACTCGATCAATTCAATGCCAGCTGTATAATCATCAATTATGTAGGTGCGTACAAGAACAGCGATATTGCGTTTTCGAAGTCTAAAAAACCATCGCCACCCTCTCTCCATATCTTCTGTAAAGTACTTAGCTGCTGCAATCGTGCCATAGGTATGAATACCTGATAGAAGAATAACCGTTCGCTTGTCGTTTGGCGTAAAAGGACTCTGCACTCGTACCGCAATTCCATAATCTTGAATAATATTTTTGTTGTCTACCTTGCTAGTATACTTAATAGCGCCATCATCAACCCATTTTTGCGCTATTTTTTTACATTTCCAAATAATTGCATCTGAAGTTAGCTGAAATGGTTGTTTGTCATCTACCATAGCTAAATATTGTGCTGTTACTCTATTATGCTTTGGACCGCCTATGAGAAGTAGATCGTTTTCTAATCGTTCCTGCAGCAAACGATCACTTGCTAGCAAGATATTTTTAATATCTAGTTCGCGTGTATATGCTCTACTAAGAGACTCAACTGCTAAAAACAATGCACGTAACTCACCTATGCCAGTAGCCGGGCGAAAATACACGCCTGTATCCATTATAGCCGCACTCGAAGCACAAGCGACAAGGTTTTTGGGATTTGTAAGCCTCCATAATCGTCTTTTAGGGAGCCTAACTCGAACAAAGTAAGCTATACTTACTATAAGGGCACCAATAAGAGCACTAATGGGGATCCAAATAAAATTAGAAATTTCATTTATAAATATATTATGTATGTCGTTCATCTGTCCGTCCTAATGTATGCCCAACTTTGTAATCATTATAACCCATAAATAACAACTATACAACTGATGATTACCTATAAGTGGAGAGGAGTTGCAAAGGGGATCTCCTTCGGCACAGAATAGAAGGGATAAAATGGTGGGCTGTTTGGAGCGAACGAAGGCAGAGGTATGGGCGATGAGTAAACGCTTCTATGGGTTGCTAGGCAATGAGCGGTTGAGCCATTGCACGAGACCTCAGGAATTATATGCCATCGGGCATATGTATTCATAACTGGATGTACAAACCTTTTTTGTTTTCCTGCTATTCTGAGTGCTCCCCGGCATAAATGCGCGGGGGTTCTGATGTTCCTACCACGCTTCCAACCTTCCTCGTCTGAGGAGGAAAGCTGGCTCTGGTGTCGGTTCACTTCGACTTTCGGGCCGACGCGCTCTGGCACGGGCATGACCCATGCTTCGGGGCAAGCTCTGCCCCTCATTCGCACGTTGTTGGACACGCTCGTGTGCGAGCCGCAGGCGCGCCTCCGCACCTTCCCAGGCCATGACATACTG
>WNGQ01006286.1_pt1 | contig 11517 bp, 10 predicted proteins | sample 5407661 | NCBI WGS metagenome assembly WNGQ01 (sample SAMN13153382, study PRJNA577476) | soil metagenome | isolation source: 60 cm soil or saprolite under Garry oak tree replicate 2 | place: USA:California | collected 2016-06-15
CGGCCGTTCTCCAGCACGTACCCGCGGCGGGAGAGGGCCAGCGCCTGGCGCGTGTTCTGCTCGACCAGCAGCACGGTCGTCCCGGCGCGATTGATCTCGCCGATGATATGGAAGATCTCCTTGACGATCAGGGGGGCCAGACCGAGCGAGGGCTCGTCCAGCATCAAGAGCTTCGGCAGCGTCATGAGCGCGCGGCCGATGGCCAGCATCTGCTGCTCGCCACCCGAGAGGGTCCCGGCCGCCTGGGACATCCGCTCGCGGAGCCGTGGAAACAGCGTGAAGACTCGCTCGAGGCTGTCGGCCCGGCGGGCCTTCGCGGCCGCGGTGTAGGAGCCGAGCTCGAGGTTCTCGCGCACGGCGAGGCTGGGAAAGACCTTGCGACCCTCCGGCACATGCACGAGGCCGCGCTCCACCACCCGGTGGCAGGGCAGGCGGTCGATGCGTTCCCCCTCGAACCGCACCTCGCCGCGACGCGGGCGCAAGAGCCCGGAGATCGTGCGCAGCATCGTGGTCTTGCCGGCACCGTTGGCGCCCACGACCGAGAGCGTCTCCCCAGCTTCCACGACGAGGGTGACGCCCCGCAGCGCCGGCAGATCGCCGTAGGCCACGTCGATGCCGGAGAGCTCGAGGAAGCTCACGCCTCCTCTCCCAGGTAGGCTTCGACCACCGTGGGGTCGCGCGCGACTTCCGCCGGGCGGCCTTCGGCGATCTTCTCGCCGTGGTGCAGGACCACGATGCGCTGGGACAGGGCCATGATCGCGCGCATCACGTGCTCGATGATGAGCAGGCTCACGCCCTGCGCGTGGATGCGGCGGATGAGGCCGATGATCTCCTCGATCTCCGTGGGATTGAGCCCCGACATCACCTCGTCGAGCAGCAGCAGCTCGGGCCGCGTGGCGAGACCGCGGGCCATCTCCAGGCGCTTGCGATCGGACAGGGTCAGCTCGCGGGCGAGGACGTCACGCCGGGCGCCGAGCCCCACGAAGTCCAGGACCTCGAGGGCTCGCTGGCGGGCGGCCTTCACGTCGCCTGTGCGGTTGAAGGCGCCGACCATCACGTTCTCGAGCGCGCTCAGGTTCACGAACGGCTGCACGATCTGGAACGTGCGGGCCAGGCCCCGCCGACAGATCGCGTGCGGCTTGGCGCCGACGACGGAGACACCCTTGAAGCGGATGGCGCCCGCGGAGGGCGCGTAGAAGCCCGAGAGGAGGTGAAACACCGTGGTCTTGCCGGCGCCGTTGGGTCCGATGAGGCCGACGATCTCGCCGGCGCCGACCGTGAGGCTGAAGCGGCTCACCGCGGTGAGGCCGCCGAATCGCTTGGTCACGGCGTCGACCTCGAGGAGATTCATGGGCGGCGTCGCAGCGAGCCCAGGATGCCCCGGGGCAGGAACGAGATGACCAGGATCAGCACGATACCGTAGAGCATGACGTCCACGCCCGCGCGCCCGCGGATGGCCGCTCGGGAGAGCTCGGACATCGGCGTCAGGACGAAGGCGCCGACTACTGGCCCCAGCACCGTGCCGGCCCCGCCCACGATCGCCTGCAACAATCCCTGGATCGACACCGAGGGACCGAAGGTGATCGTGGGATCGATGTAGGCGAAGTACTGCGCGTAGAACGTCCCGCCGAGCGCGGTGAGGAAGGACGAGATCGCCATGGCGCGCAGCTTCATGCCGAGCGCATCGACGCCGGACGCCTCGGCCGCGTCTTCGTTCTCGCGGATGGCCAGCAGCGAGTAGCCGAGCTTGCTGCGGGCGACCCGCCGCGTGATCCACACCGCCCCCACGGCCATGGCGAGAATCACGTAGTAGTAGGACAGCTTGCCGGCAAAGACGAAATTCACGGGCGCCGGCTCGCGATTGGGAATGACCAGGCCGAGGGACGAGCCGACCGCCTTGGTGTTGACGGCGATCACGCGCAGCATCTCGGCGAAGGCCAGGGTGACCAGCGAGAAGTAGGGCCCCCGCAGCCCATAGCGGAATGACAGGTAGCCGGCGGCCAGCCCGAACGCCGCGGCGAGGACGCCGCCCGCGAGCATGCCGAGCCACGGCGACACGCCGAGGCGCAGGAAGAGCAGCGTGGACGTGTAGGCACCGATGCCGAAGTAGGCGGCGTGGCCGAACGAGAACTGCCCGGCATAGCCGCCCAGGATGTTCCACGCCGCGCCGAGGTAGCCGAAGAGCATCACGCTGATCAGGATCTCGAGAAAATACGGCGGCAGGAACGGCGGGGCTACGAGCAGGAGTCCCAGCGCCAGCCCCGCCAACACCTCACCGGTCACGCCCGCCTCCGAACAGCCCGGCCGGCCGGAAGAGAAGCACGAGGACGAAGAGCCCGAAGACCACGAGCTGCTTGAGCGAGCCGGGCAGCAGCGTCGCGCCGAGCGACTCCGCCAGGCCCACGATGAAGCCGCCCAGCAGCGCGCCGACGAAGTTGCCCATGCCGCCCAGCACCACCACCACGAAGGCAATGATGTTGAACGACTCCCCCACGTCGGGCGCGACGTAGAAGAACGGCGTCACCAGCGCGCCCGCCACCGCCACGCATCCCGCGCCGATGCCAAACGCCACGGCCCGGATGCGCCCGACGTCGATGCCCATCAGCATGGCGCCCTCGGGCTCCTCGGAGAGCGCGCGGATCGCCTTGCCGACGTCGGTGAGACGCAGAAACGCGAAGAGGGCGAGCGCCATCACGATGGCGCCGGCGCAGGCGATCAGGCGCGGCACCTCCACCAGCGCCTCGCCCACCACGAACGAGGCGCCCGCGTAGGACGGGCGCACGGAGCGGAAGTCGCCCTGCCAGAGCACCAGGGCCAGATTCTCGAGGAAGAGGGCCAGGCCCAGGGTGAGGAGGAGCTGGTTGTGCTCGGCCGCGAAGCGGTTGGGCTCGATGACCACGCGCTGGATGACCATGCCGATGAGGAAGAACAGGGGCCCGGTCACCACGATCGACAGATAGGGATCGATCCCGGCCAGGGTGAAGAGCCAGTACGTCGTGTACATGGCCAGCATCATCACCGCCCCGTGGGCGAAATTGATGATGCGCAGCACGCCGAAGACGAGCGACAGACCGGAGGCGACGAGCCCGTAGACGCCTCCCAGCAGGAGACCGCTGACGACGGCCTGGAGCAGGAGGTCGGCGGTCACCTCCCGCTCGGCGGGCGAGCTACCCGTGCCACTTGGGGACCGGGAACACCGGCTTGGCCTCGGCAAAACGCGCGGGGCCCACCACGACCGGCTTGCCGTTCTGCACCTGGAGCAGCGCCGGCGTGGCGTTGACGTTCTCGCCGGTGTCGTCGAACTTGATCGCGTCCTGGGGCAGGATGTGATCGGCGAGGTTCGTCTTGCTCAGCGCGTCGCGCAGCTTGTCGCGGTCGGTCGAGCCCGCCCGCTCCAGCGCATCCTTGAGGACGCCGATCACGGTGTAGGCCTGCACGCCGTGCGAGGTGAGCGTGCTGTTGAAGCGCTTCTCGTACGCCGCGAACACGGCCTTGGCCCGGGGCGACTGCGGATTGTGCCAGTAGTTGCCGTCGAAGAGCTGGTCGGTCAGGTCGCGGTTGTCGGCGATGAACTTCGGGTTGGAGTAGGCCGCGTTCGCCAGGCCCACCAGCGCGTGCACGCCGATGCGCAGCTTGGCCGCCGTCTCCGCGATGATCTTGGAGTCGCCGTAGTAGCCGCTGATCACCAGCAGGTCCGGCTTGGAGGCCTTGATCTTCGATAGCTCCGCGGTGAAATCGGGCGACTTGAGGCTGTAGGGAATCCGCTGCACGAGCGCGTAGCCGAGCTTGCCGGCAAAGGCCTCGACGTGGTTCCCCATCGTGGTGCCGAAGTTGCCGTCCTCGTGCATCATGGCCACCCGCTTGATCGGCGTGCTGGCCGCCTTCCCCATCTCGAGCATGTTGTTCATGGTGAGCGTGGACATCGCCTTGCCGTTGGGTTGCACGCGGAAGACGTACCGGAGCCCACCCTCGGTGAGATTGTCGGCCACGGCGGCCAGCAGCATGAACGGCGTCTTGTTCTTCTCGGCCACCTGGCGCACGGAATAGGCCACCAGGCTCGAGAACGGCCCGATCAGCACGGAGATCCCCTGATCGATCAGCCGCGCCGCCTCGGAATTGCCCAGCTCGACCTTGTTCTGGGTGTCGCCGGGCAGCAGCGTGAGCTTGGCTCCGCCGAGCGCCTTGATGCCGCCCGCGCTGTTGATCTCGTCCACGGCGAGCTGCAGCCCGTTGAGCGAGAGCTGGGCCTCGAAGGCCAGGGGCCCCGTCACGGGCAGGATGTAGCCGACCTTGACCTCTTTGGCCTGGGCCCGAACGATGGACGGCACCGCACCGAGCGCCGCAACGGCGCCGGCGCTCTTCAGGAACGCGCGACGATTCATGGGAACCCTCCCTACCCCGCAGGGCGCGGTCAGGCTACACTCGCGTCCCGCGAGGTGTCAAACGCAACGAGGCACATCAGCGACCAGGTGTCGGCACGGCGCCCCTCATGCCGACGCCGGGCGAACGGCCCACCGCCACCGCCAGCGCGTCGTCTAGGATCGAGAGCGCCCGGTCGATCTCCGCATCCGTCGTCGTCATCGGGGGCACGAACCGGAGCACGTTCTTGCGCCCCGGTCCCGTGCCGCGCAGCTGTAAGATGAGGCCCGCCTCGAGGCACCGGTTCTCCACCACGGCCGCCTCTTTGTTCGCGGGAGTCTTTTGCTCCCGATCCGTCACCAGCTCGAGGCCGAGCAGGACGCCCCGGCCGCGGATGTCGCCGATCAGCTCGTAGCGCTTGGCCATCTCTGTCAGGGCAGACTTCATCCGCAGCTCGATGCGGACCGCGCGTCCGGCCAGATCTTCTTCCACGATGGCGTCGATGCTGGCCACGCCGGCGGCGCAGAGCATCGGGTCGGCCGCGTGAGACCGCGTGGCGAAGAAGCCGCTCGCCACGGCGCGGTTCGCAATCTCGGCGGTCGTGCACACGGCGCTGACCGGGACGCCTCCTCCGAAGTGCTTGGACAGGGCCATGATGTCGGGAACCACTCCCTCGTGCTGGAAGCCGAACATCTGTCCCGTCTTGCCGAGCCCCGTCTGCGCCTCATCGAAGATCAGCAGCATCCCGCGTTCCTCGCACGCCCGCCGCACGGCCTGGAAGTACCCGGGCGGCGGCACGATCACCCCACCCGCGCTCAGGATCGGCTCCGCGATGACGGCCGCCGGACGGCTGGTGAAGTTCGCGTCGGCAAGCTCCAGGCTCGCCTTCAGGCACAGGAATTCGCACTTCGGAAAGCTCGAGGCCACCGGGCACTGGTAGCAGTGCGGAGTCAATATGGCCGACGTCCCCGGCGCGATCGATGCGTGCTGCTGTCGCTTCCAGGCAAAGCTGAGCGACCGCGAGATGTACGACGTCGAGCCGTGCAGCCCGTCGTGGAGGCCGAGGATGTCCAGGCCGCCCGTCGCCTTCCGGGCCAGATCCACCGACGCCTCGATCGTGTCGCTCCCCGTCACGAGGAACAGTGACTTCTGGAGCGGCGGCACCAGAAGCTTGCCCAGGCGCTCGTGGAGCTCGAGGCGCGGGACGTTGAGCATGATGTTCGAGGCGTGCACGAACGTCTCGGTCGCCTTGCGAACGGCGGCCATGACGCGGGGATGACGATGGCCGAGGGCCGCGCCCATCTGGCCCGACTGGAAGTCCAGGTATTCCTTGCCCTGCGTGTCCACGACGGTGCTGCCGCTGGCCGAGGCGAGGATGGGCCGCTTCTCGAGCCCGCCCATGTAGCTCGACTCCTCGGTCGGCATCATCCAGCGATTGGCTATCTCTTGCGCTCGGGCTTGGTCCATGGCGTCGTCGTGCATGTGGTGGCCCCCTCACCCTGCCCTCTCCCCCATTGGGAGAGAGGGAGCATGTTCAGCGAACGTGCCGCAAAAATTCCTTGAGGCTTGGATCCTTGGGCCGGTCGAGGATCTCGGCCGGCGATCCAAGCTCCACGATGGCCCCGTCGGAAATGTACGCGATGCGGTGCGCTACCTCCCGGGCGAAGCGGAGCGCGTGGGTCACGATGACCATCATGATGCGGTCGGTCAGGAGCGACCGGATGACGTCCTCGACCTCGCCCACCAGCTCGGGATCGAGCGCGGACGTGATCTCGTCGAGCAGCAGCACCTTGGGGCGCATGGCGAGCGCGCGGGCGATCGCCACCCGCTGCTGTTGCCCCCCGGAGAGATGCGCGGGATACGCCGACATCTTGGCTTCGAGCCCCACCCGCGCGAGCAACCGACGGCCGAGCTGATCCGCCTCCGCCGCCGACACGCGCTGGGAGAACCGCGGCCCGAGCAGCACGTTATCGAGCACGGTCATGTGGGGGAAGAGGTTGTACTGCTGGAACACGATGCCCATCTGCTGCCGCTGCCGGCGGGCCTCGGCTTCGGACACCCGATGCCGGCTGCCGTCGGCTGCCGCGCGGTACCAGAGCGGCTCGCCGTCCAGCTGGATCGCGCCCGCGTCGTACTCCTCCAGGAAGTTGATGCAGCGCAGGAGCGTGGTCTTGCCGCATCCGCTCCGGCCGATGAGCGCGACCACCTCGCCGTCGTCGATCTCCAGATCGATCCCCTGCAGCACGCGGACGCTGCCGAACGATTTCCGCAGCCCGCGAATGGCGATCATGTGCGCGCTTCCGCGAAGCCCTTCAGCGTCAAGCGTCGTTCGAGCCGGCGGCCAAGGCGGTCGATACCGAAGCACATGACGAAGTAGAAGGCGGCCGCCACGCCCAGGATGGTGAAGACGGCGAAGGTGCGCTCGATGATCTCGCGCGCCGCCAGCGTCAGCTCCCAGACGCTGATGATGGAGAGCACGGAGGACGCCTTCACGGTCATGACGCACACGTTGATGTACGGCGGCAGCGTGTAACGAGTGACGAGGGGAGCCACGATCTTCCGGAACATGGCCAGCGGCGGCAGGCCGAGGCTCCGCGCCGACTCCCACTGGGGTCGTGGAATCGCGAGCACGCCGCCGCGGAAGACTTCCGCGAAGAGCGCCCCCGTGTAGATGATCAGCACGAGCGTGCCCGCGATGTACGGCCCCGTGCGCAGGTCGAGGGCGGGCAGGGCATAGAACACGAGCAGGGCCAGGACGAGGAGCGGGGTGCCTCGCACGACATAGACGTAGAGCCGGTAGACAGCCCGCACGGCCGCCAGCCGCGAGAACGCGCCGGCGGCGAGGACGACGGCGAGCGCGGTGCCGCCGACGATGGCAGCTGCGGCGAGAAGGAGGGAGACCACCGCGCCCTGGGCGAGGAGAGCGAGGCTACCCGGCGGCATGCGCTACCGCCACCGGACGGCGTGGTGCGCGGCCCGACTCAGGACCTCGGTGCTCGACACGAGCACCAGGTAGAGGAGGGCGACGACGATGAACGCCTCGTACGCCGCCCCCGTCTGTTCGGTGAGCAGCTTCGCCTGCATCGTCAGCTCCGTGATGCTGATCGCCGAGAGCAGCGACGTGTCCTTGAGCAGGAGGACGACCTGGTTGCCGAGCGCCGGGATCGAGTACACGAGCACCTGGGGCAGCACGATCTTCCGAAAGGTGCTCCACGGCGCCAGGCCGAGACTCCTCGCCGCGTCGAACTGCACGCGATCGATGGCGTTCACGCTCCCCCGGAGGATCTCCGAGACATAGGCGCCGTTCTGCAAGATAAGTGCGAGGCCGCCGCAGACCACCGCCGGCCAGGGCAGGCCGATCATCGGGAACGCGAAATAGATGAGATAGATCGGCAGGAGCACCGGCGTGTTCCGGAAGAGCTGCACGTAGGCATCCACGCCGCGGGCGCCCCAGCGGCCGCCCGCGAGCCGGATGAGCAGCAGCGTGGAGCCCCAGACGATGGCGCCGACACTCGCCCACAGCGCGATGAAAGCGGTCCACCCCAGCCCCGTCAGGTACGTCGGCCCGTAGATCGCCACCCACTGCGCGAACCTCACGCCGGCGCGCCTTCGCGATCCCTCGGGCGGGGGCCGCGCTTGATCAGGTCGCGCTCAGCCATTCACTGCGCGAGATAGAACTTCTGGGGCGGCGGATTCTTGCCGAACCACTTCTGGTAGATCTCGGCGTACTGCGGATACCACGACCCCGTGCGCATCTCCGCCACGGCGGTGTCGAGCCACAGCCACCACTTGAAGTCTCCGGGCTTCATGAAGACCCCGTTGTTCTGCGAGGCGCCCAGCAGGCCGGGCAGCACTTCCATCTCGTCCTTGTTGTGCGCGGCCCAGTACTCGGCCGACGGGGTGTCGATCTGCAGCGCATTGGCCCGACCGCTCCGCACGGCCAGGAACTGCGCGGCGGGCGTATCGAAGGTCAGGGCCTTGGCCTTGGGGAAGAAGCGCTTGGCGCGGTCGGCCATCTGGGGATTGTTCAGGCTGGCCACCGTGAACTTGTCCTGGTTGAGATCGGCCAGCGTCTTGATGCCGCTCTTCTTGCTGACGAGCACGGAGATGCCCGAGTCGATGAAGGGGCGGGTGAAGGCGACCCGGATGGCGCGATCGGGATAGGTCGTCGTTCCGCCCACGCCCATGTCCGCGCGTCCGCTCTCGATGGCCGGCCATCGGCCCTCGGCCGTCACGCTGACGAACTCCACCTTGGCCGGGTCCTTGAACAGCGCCTGGGCCAGCAGTCTCGAGATGTCGATGTCGAACCCGACGAGCTGGCCTTTCTCGTCATTGAAGGCGAACGGAGGCACCGTGGTCAGCGTCACCACGATGAGCTTGCCCCGCTCAAGGACGACATCCAGCCGCGATTTTTCCTCGGCGCGGGCCTCCGTGCCCGTGACCACCAGGGCGGCGACGAGCATCGCGGTCCACACGTGACGAGCGCGGGATTTCAGCATGGCTGCCTCCTCTTGGCACCTCTCATCCCTCTCCCCCATCGGGGGAGAGGGCAGGGTGAGGGGGATGTTACTTTCCTCCGAAAAGCAGGTCCCGGATCTTGTCGGGGTTCTTCAGAAGCGACCCGAGCCTCGTCAGGCTGGCGTCCACCGCCGCGGCGAACTTCGCGGGGCCGCCGAAGCGGGCGAGCGTCTCGGGCGGAATGAACTTGAAGAGAATGTCGGCGCCCCCGGGGGGCATCCCGACGAAATGCACGGTGAGCATGTTGTGGTCCTGCAGCAGCAGCATGCAGAACGCGGCCGAGGCCTCGAAGGGCACGATGGGCGCCTGCGTGACTCCGCCCCGCTCCATGGCGATTGCGAGGACGTCGTCGGCGAGGAGCTGGGCGGTGGTCGGCGTCTCGTGCAGCCGCGTGCCGAAGATGGGCTTCAGCGCGGCGGCCACGCCCTTCGTGGTGTCGATCAGCTCCTGGACCCGCTTCGGGCTGTACTTGTCCAGCGTCCGCACCACCGACTGGTAGAGCATGGGCCGCGTCTCGAGCCCGCACTCGAAGCCCTTGGCTCGGATGAGCGCCACGAGATCGGCCCGGCCGCCCAGGAGGCCGAACCGCGGCCCCAGGGTGCCGTACTTGTCGAGGCCGGTGGCGCCCACGTCCACCCCGAGCTCCAGCGTCTTCGGCTGGTCGAAGCTCGCCGGCCCGACCCGCGCGCCGCCCGCGTCGTCCACGTACACCAGCGCGCCCTTCTCGTGCGCGAGACGCACGATGGTCCGGATCGTCTCCCACGGCAGGAGCTCGTACGTCACCGCCAGCCGGGTCAGGTCGACGAGGGCCACCTTCGATTCGCGATCGAGCGCGCGCTTGAATTCCTCGAGGCCCGCCGTGTCGGTGAAGCGCGCGCCGACGTGTGAGGCCGCGCGGAGCACCGACGGGTGGCTGTGGCTGGCGGAGACCCCGATGACCGCGTCCCCAGGCTTCACGAGGGTCAGGTGCGTCGCCAGCGTTGCGCCGGTCAGCCGGTTGAAGACGGCGATGTCGTGCGTCGGCGCGGTGCCGCCGAGATGCTCCAGCGTAAGCTCTTTCAGCCGGTCCCAGTAGAGCGCGGGCGCGATCTCGTCATCGGCCCAGCGCAGGTCCTCCGGCTCCATGGGCAGCGAGTGGTCGAGGCCCGTGAAGATGTAAATCGATTCAGGGCCGCGCTCCCGGATGATGGCCCACGCCCGCTGCAGCTTCGTGAAATCGTCCGACGTGGCGGCGAGGATCTTGCCGCGTGCATAGGACAGGTTGGGGGCGAAGCGGTTACCGAAGCGATCGGTGTCTGTGGCCATCTCGTTGCTCCTCTCAGGCGCCCGTCCGCGCGCGGGCTACGGTTGACGGACTGTCCGGCCTCGGCGCGGGTGAGCCTCCCGGGCGTAGGGGCGCCGCCTCGCGGGCGGCAGCCGTGTTTCGACCTCGTAACGGTAGCGATCAGCGCGATAGAACGTGTCGGACACCTCGACCGGGCGTCCCGCGGCGTCGGTGACGACGAGCCGGACCGTGAGGACCGGCGCTGTGAGATCAGTGCCCAGCAGTCCCGCCGTCTCGACGTCGGGCAACCGGGCCTCGATCGACTGATGGATGGCGCCCAGGCGCATGCGCAGGCGATCACGCAGAAACTCGAGCAGCGAGATGTGCGTGAGGTCGCGAGGACGGATGCGTTGACCGAGGGCGGTGCGCATGTAGTTCACCACCACGGCCAGAGGGGCGCCGTCCACGATCTCGAGCCGGACCAGGCGAGTCACCGGCGCGCCGCGCTCGACGCCGAGCGGGCCGGCGATATGACCGGGCGCCGCGGTCGTCTCGGCCTTGATCACCTTGATCTGGGCCTGGTAGCCGGCAATGAGGTTGGTGACGGTCCTGGAAGAATCCGCCCGCGGCCGCACGAAGCTGCCCCGGCCCCGATGGCGGGCGATGAGGCCGTCGCGCGTGAGGACGCCCAGCGCCTCGCGGATCGTGGTGCGGCTCACCCCGAACTCCGCGAGCAGCTTCATCTCGGTGGGGATGGGATGATCGCCGCCCCACTCGCCAGATTCGATCCGCCCGCGCAGGACCCGCTGGATCTGCAGGTGGCGGGGAACGGATGGATGATAGGCAACCCCGGCGCGTGTCATGATTTGTATCGAACTCAATACATTACTTACGTGATCCGTGTCAAGGGCCAGCCCCGAGTGTTTGACAATCGTCGAGTCCGATTGCAATGTGTACGCTCCCGATGACGTTCACTCCGCAGATCGCCGTGGTGGGACGAGCAGACATGAAGCGAGAAACATGAGCAAGGCCGACATCGTCGTGATCGGCGCGGGAAGCGTGGGCGCGAACGTCGCCTACCGGCTCGCGGAACGTGGCGCGAAGGTCACCGTGCTCGAGGCGGGGGCGCCGGGGGACGGAACCTCCGGCACGAGCTTCGCGTGGACGAATTCCTTCCGCAAGACGCCGCGTGACTACCACGAGCTCAACACGGCCAGCATGGCCGAGCACCTGTCGCTCGTTGTCGAGCTCGGAGGTGGCGACTGGCACAAGCAGGAGGGCGCGCTCGCCTGGGAGCAGGAGCCCCTCGGCCGAGCGCAGCTCAAGGAGACCGTGGAGCGGCTCGGGAGCTGGGGCTATCCCGTCGAGATCATCTC
>WNGQ01009568.1_pt1 | contig 11512 bp, 9 predicted proteins | sample 5407661 | NCBI WGS metagenome assembly WNGQ01 (sample SAMN13153382, study PRJNA577476) | soil metagenome | isolation source: 60 cm soil or saprolite under Garry oak tree replicate 2 | place: USA:California | collected 2016-06-15
TCACATCGTTTTCGCGACACAGTCGGGTATCGTCAAGAAATCGAACCTTTCCGATTATCGGAACGTTCGCAAAGGCGGGATCATCGCCATCCAAATTGAAAAAGGCGATCGCCTGATCGACGCCAACCTGACTAGCAGCAATAACGAGATTGTTCTGATTACCAAGGAAGGAATGAGTCTGCGCTTTCATGAAGAACAACTGCGCGACCAGGGACGTAACACGGTTGGCGTCTGGGGCATTCGCCCAGACAAAAAAGATCGGGTGATTGCGATCGCGATTGTCGATCCAAACGCGATGTTGCTGGTCGCCGGTGAAAACGGTATCGGCAAGCGCACGCCGTTCGACGATTACCGCAAACAAAAGCGCGGCGGCAAAGGCATCATCACGATGAAAACTGGCACCAAGACCGGGGATGTGGTCGGCGCTCTCACGGTGCGCGACACCGACGAGATGATGTTGATTACAACCAAGGGTCAAATGGTTCGAACCCGCGTAAAAGAAATTCGTGAAACCGGGCGCAATACCATGGGCGTAAAATTAATGGACCTTCGCAAGGGAGAAAAATTGCAGGCGATTGCGCCGGTGGTCAGCCAAGCGGAAGAAGAAGCCCAGACCGCCGAAGCTCCGACTCCCGAAAAGCCGGAAAAACCTCAAAAGAAGTAAGGGCACGCGGTCGCGTGCCCTTTTCTCGTGGCAGGAAGAAAACCTCGAATTAGTAGTGCGTCGTTGTCGTCTGCTGCGTTGTCGTCGGCTGCTGGACCGTCGTCTCACGAGTAGTAGTCGAGGTCGTAGTCGACGTCGGCTCGTGAGCACAGGAGCCCAGGAACACCGCGATTAGAAGCGAAAACAAAGGAATAAGAAGTTTTTTCATCGTGTGAATCATCGTTACATAATTAGTTCGCCCCAAGCCTCTTCGGCAGATGTAAATTAATTGAGCGAAGTGGGCTGATTGCGCCCGGTCCGTCTCGATGTCGATCTTGCCAGGCGTCGAACTTGGGCGAAGAATCGGCCCGATGACTTCGATCGTGGACGCGTCCCGCTTGCTCTTCGCTGTTGGATGCTTCGTTCTTCTCTCGGGGACGAAGGCCGCAGCCGGAGATTGGCCGGATGGATATATAGTTTACGAAAACACCCAATCACCCGACGAGCGATACGGTATTCTTGTTCCTTCGATGGATGCTTGGGAAAAGGACGAGTCCCTTGAGGAGATAAACTATCTGGCCGATTTGAAGGCCCATCAGCTCATGGGAAAGATTCGCGGAGCAGATTACTTTGAACACCAGAACCATCGCGGGTTGCAAGTCACCTGGGCAGCCGACTCGACTTCGTGCGTTGTGGAATATGATGGCCGATTTGGATTCGACACCATTTCAATCCTGGAACTGAAAGGTTCGGGTTTCGTTCAGACAGACATCGGCAAAAAGATCGATAAGTCACTCAAGGGCGCGATCGCCAAACAGTCACGCGATCCCGAAAGTGGCGGAGGCGACGCGACGCCTCATTTCCGGATCGGCGCCGACCGCAAAGTGCGAGTCGGAACAGCCTCGACGACAGATCCGAAGCAACTTAACGAGAAACGCGGTCACTACGCGCTTTTTCACGGGACGTTCGATCTGCGTTCGAAAAAGTGGCTGACGGCGGAGGCGCGACCATTGACCCGAAACGAATACGACGGCATCGGGGATCCGTTTGGTGATCTCGAACTCGATGAAACGACGTTCGCGACGGAGGAAGACAAGGCAAAAGGATTCGATGACCGGATGAATGAGGTTTATCTGGCAGTGCGTTTGGTTTTGCCGCCAGCGCGTTTTGCTGTAGTCAAGAAGGAGCAGATCGAATGGCTCAAAAAGCGCGACGCCACCGCTTCCATTGAGGAGAAATGCAAACTGATGGAAGCGAGAATCAAAGTTCTGCAAGGATTGCTCTGGCAAGAATTCTAGTCGTTGATTTGGCTGCGAAGTTTTTTCAATGCGCTGCGTTTTCGTTTTGACTCAAGAATTCTTCGCTTGAGCGCAGCTGGACGCGGCGATTTGCGACGACGCTCCTTTTCGCGGGCGCTAACCTGCGCGCGTCGCACCGCGCGATGTCGATCTTCGATCGCGTCGAGCAATCGTTGCCGCGCGAGCTTGCGATTCATCGCTTGAGAACGCGAATCCTGGACCGTTACGCTGATTCCGCTCGGCCGATGGCGCAGGGTCACCGCGGTGGCGACTTTGTTTACATTCTGACCACCCGGTCCGCCGGACCGCGCGAATGTCTCCTCAAGATCGACATCGCGCACGCCGAGCCGCGCCATCCGCTCCGCGACAAAGTTTCTTGCCATTTGCTCGACAAAATAGACGAGCTTCAAGAATTGTCGGCAACTGCGTTTATTTTGCAGCCAATCGCGCCGACGCTTTGCCAGCGAAGATAGCGTCGAGGTCGGCGAGGACCTTCTCCGGTCCAACGTATTGGGAACCGGCGTAACTGCTTGAGATCACTTTACCGGTGGAATTCACCAAAACGAGCGAGGGAATTCCCGAACCCGCATTTTTAGCCAAAACTTCCTTGTCTTTAAGTCTCGAAAGTCGATTGCCGGCCAGGGCATGTTTTCCTCGCGCATGTACTTTTCCATCGCGAATAGTGATCGGTCCCTGCTGTAAAAGACGATCTCGAATTCGGGATGTTCGGGAGCGACGCGCTTGTAATAATCGACCAGTTGAGGAGTGAACTTGCGACAGGGCCCGCACCATTGTGCTGAAAAATAAAATGCGAGCAGTTTCTTGTTCGCTAGCGCGCCATCATCGACGTGAGAAGGCGCGCCATTGTGCATTTGAACCAAGTCGCCTTTCAGAAATTCGGAAATCGTGCCGAAATTCACATCGGGCCCGATTGGGGCCGGTTTTGCGCTACGCTCGCGCACAACTCGCGCCTGATAAGCGGCCTCGGACTTGCGAGACTCTTCCGATTGTTCAGCGCGACGCTGTTCTTCTGCGGCGATCTGTTGTTGAACGGCCGCCGTTTTTTCAGGCGAAAGCGAATAGATTCCGCTTTTCAGCGCAGCGATCAATTCCGCGGAAGCGCCGGCTTTAACGAGGGCTTTCTCGTTAGTTTCATCGACCGTGTCGGCGAAATGTCGCGTCGATAATTCGTGCATCAGCGAGTTGCTCGAATAGCCGGCACGCAGCATCAGACCGATCTGGTTGACAGTGAGCGGCAATTGCCCGGCCTGCGTTGCAAAGACGAGGAGGGAAAAGCCCAGATAATTCCAGCGGCGCATACATTTTAACGAGCAGAAAATGCGCCAGGTGCGCTAGCATCGTCTTCGGAGAAGCCAATCCAGCTTAGTGCGCAAAGAGCAGCGCCATCTGGTCGCGATATTCAGGCTTCGATTTTGCGGCAGCTTCTGCTAACTGACGCGCGGCGTCCCCCTGCCCAGTCGCGTTTGCGTAAGCGGCGCAAAGCCATTGTCGATCCGTCGTGTCGGGCGCGTTCGGTCGAATGAATGAGGTGGAAATGCTCAGCAGCGTTTTTGGCGCGAGTTTGCTCCAGGGAACGCGAGCAATGCCGTAGGGAAGCTTCAAACCGACGGTTTGATTGTCGGCACTGGATATTCCGGTGTATTCAGCGCCGCTCGTGTCGGTAATTTCACCCGAAAATTGTTTGCGATTGAGGTCGTCGACCAGGTTCTTTTTCCAAGCGGCCAGCCATTGCGATTTTTTCTGAGCGGCTGCATCCGGTTCCTTCTGAGTCAGCTGGCGCGGCGGTTGCGAGGGCCCTGCTGCAGTCGGAGGCGCGACCTGTTTTTCTTTTCCGACTATCGCATCGGAAATCGCGCTACGCGTCTTTAACTGCTTTTTTAAAGCTGCTGCATCCGTGCTTCGATTCGGCTGACTTTTCCAGGTCAAGTAAAACCGACAATCGTCCAGATATTTTTGCGCGATCGGCTTCAGTTCTGCGATCCAGGCGAACTTTCCTGAGGGTTGCGTCTTTACAAACTGCTCGAGCAGTTGAGCCGCGCTCTGGACGTCGAGCTGGTTAATGTCTTTCAACGCAAAGGAAAGAAACGCGAACAGCTCAGGCGAGCCGGGGCCTTTAATAGAAAGTTGACCGGACTGAACCGGGCCCGGCGACAACAGCGTCTTCGACGTCGCGACAAAAAAGTCCGCAAGATCGACATCGTTTTTGGCAAAACCTTTGGTGCCTGCCTTTTCAATCGCTTGAAACGATTCCCGCGCTTGTGCGTCGTCACGGCCGATCATGGCAGCAAGTCCCTGTTGCAAACGCGCCCAATCGTAAAGCGGCTGCCGGTTTCGCGCTTCGGTAGCGATGCGAGCGAAAGCCGATCCGGCGACGTTGCAGTGATTGAGAACGAGCTGGTGTCGTGCTTCGGCTGCCTGTTTCTCAAGTTCCGCGATCGGAATTGCGGTCGAAAAGACAGCGATTTGTTTTTGGGTGTTGCGAACGAAACCAAAAACTCCGAGCGCGGTAACCAGCACAATCGCTGCAGCTGCGGCAACGATTCTTCGCGTTCTGCGTTTTGCCGTCGCAACATCGATCACGTCGCGACCGGTTAATTTTTTGTAGGCTCGCTCGAGCTCGGTAACGAGCTCGTCATAAGACGAAAAACGTTGCGCAGGCTCCGGGGCGATCATTCTCTGCAAAACCCGCGCAGTATCAGTGGAAACTTCTGGCGCAACAACCGATAGGAGAAGCGGCTGGTTTTTGAGTGCGCGCAATTCGGTTGCGGAATTCGTTTCGCCTTCAATCGGCGCCTTGCCTGCGAGCGCATGAAAAAGAGTGGCCCCGAGACTGTAAATGTCGCTCCGAAAATCTTCCGGCTGATTGTTCAATCGTTCCGGCGCGACGTAGTAAGGCGTACCCCAAATTTCGCCACGCACTTCGGCTGCTATTCCAGCCAATCCGAAATCGCCGACCTTGGCCATGTGTTCGTTGGCAAAAAGAATGTTGGCCGGCTTCCCGTCGCGATGAATCAAGCCTTTGGCGTATGCCGCGCGCAGGCCTTTGGCGGTTTGAATGCCCGCCTCTAACACTTGCTCTTCCGGCAAACGGGTATGTTGTTCGATGAAATCGTCGAGACTTCCGCGCTCGACGAGTTCCATCACGAGATAAAACTGACCGTGATCAGTCCCGGATGAAAAAATCTGGACGATGTTGGGATGATTAACCGACGCGGCCATGCGCGCTTCCTGTTGCAAATGCGCGGTCTCATCGAGTCCGCCTTCGAGATCCTTGCGCAGAAGTTTCAAGGCCACGAACCGGTCGAGCAGTGTGTCGCGCGCTTTGTAAACGGTTCCCATTCCGCCCACGTCGAGCGTCTCTACGATCACAAAATGGTCGAACATGCGCTCGGCCCGCACTTTTTCGCCACAGTTGGGACACTCAACGCGAGCAAGCGGCTCTGCATCGCCTGTGTCGATAGAAGTGGCGCAGGCAGGACAAGTTTGCGATGTCGATGCGGTCGATTCAGCCGCCATTGAACCGATTGTAACATCGACAATTGCCAGGGCAACGAAGGTCATCGCCTCACCTTTCTCCTCTCCTCTTGCTAAGGGGAGAGGGCGGGGTGAGGAGTCGTTGGCCGGTCATGACAGAAGCATCCAACTTTATCCATCTAGTTGTGTCGAAAAACGCGGCGCGACTGCGTCTCGACCGATTTCTCGCGCGCGAGCTCCCGAAGTTTTCGCGATCGCGTCTCCAACAATTGATCCGCAAAGAATGCGTCAAGCTAAATGGCGCGACTGCCCGACCGCGCGATCTCGTTCGCGCTGGCGATCACGTTGAAATGAACGAGCCAACTCCGGAAAAGATCGACAACCAGCCGGAAGCGATTCCGCTCGATGTCCTTTACGAAGATGAAGATCTCATTGTGATCAACAAACTGGCTGGGTTGGTTGTTCATCCTGGCGCCGGTCACCGTGAGCACACGTTGGTCAATGCGCTATTGCATTACTGTCCGAAGCTTTCCGGAATCGGCGGGAAAGAAAGGCCCGGAATCGTGCATCGGCTGGATAAAGAGACGAGCGGTTGTCTGGTGGTCGCAAAAACCGATGAGGCACACCATGGATTGTCGGCACAATTTGCGGGACGGACGGTAGAGAAGATTTATCTGGCGCTTGTCGCCGGAAAGTTGCGCAAGAGCGCGGGAATCATTGAAGAGAAAATCGGGCGCCACCCGGTCCATCGACAACGAATGTCGATCGCTTCCAAGCGCGGGCGTGCGGCGAAGACGGAATATCGCACTGTGAGCTCATCGGATGAAATGAGTTTGGTCGAATGCAAACTGCACAGTGGTCGGACGCATCAAGTGCGCGTCCATCTTCAGCATCTTGGTCACCCGATTCTCGGCGATAGAGTTTACGGCGCGCAGGCAAAGGCTTTCCCGCGACAAATGCTCCACGCGTGGAAACTGGGTTTTCAACATCCGCGCACCGGCGAACGGAAGAATTTCGAAGCCGCGCTACCAAACGATTTTGAAGAGGCGGTTAAGTCGCTGCGACCGTTGTTCTCTTTTGCGCGCCAAGCATAACTAAAGCCGCCAAGACCGGCGCGATGATGAGTCCGCGCATCCACGGCCCGGCGTGCCATGGCAGAACAAAGAGCCGTTCGTCCCAAAACAAGTAGTAAGAGAAAAGTGTGACCGAGAGAACGTTCCAGGCATACGCGCCTCGCCACGCCGCGATTGGTAAAATCCAAACGCAATACCACGGGTGCAAGATCGGGCTAAGCACCAGGACGATTCCAAGCGCCCAGAGAATTCCTCGTTTCCAATTGCGAACGAACAGGAATGAAACCGCAATCACGCAGACGATCATGATCGGATAGTAATGAAAATCTCGCTGATGCGGGTTTGGCAAAACCGTTTCTTCGATCACCCACCAAAAAAGATCGTTGAGCCGGGAAAGCTGCGCGAATTGGCCTAACGACTCCCAGATTCGAACCTTCGGGAAGCCGAACGGAACGCTTAACAGCATCGGGACGAGCGCAGAGATCGTCAAAACAATCGCGCGCCAACGCAATGCAAGCGCACAAAGTAAAAGAAGCGATGCCGCTACCAGATTGAGCGAGATGGCAATCCCAAAAAACAGAGCGGCCAAAACTGCCAACAGCCACTTGTTTGTCGATTCCTTTTCAGTTGTCGATCTAACGAGAGCGAGAATTCCACCAACCATCGCCAGAGTCATCACGCTATCGAAATGCGCCGCGCCGGCGAAGCTGTAGACGACGAGCGGATTCCACGCGTACCACGCCGCGTCCCGGTAGCGATTCTCACCGCCAATCAATCGTAGGAGCAATGCCGCGACCGCGAGGTCGGCGATTGCAAAAATGATTTTATAGAACAGCGGCCGGTCGGTAATGCTGCTGAGAAATTTGAAGAGCAGCTCAGCGCCAGGCGCATCAACGGCGCGGAGTTCGGGATGATTAATTTTTGAGGCCTGCGGAGAATCATGACGCAGACTATCCAGTTTCGAATCGCCCGGCGCGACGACGTAGGGATTGAATCTGGCGTGCTGGATTTTGCCTTCCCACTGGTAACGGAAAAGCTCGTCGCTTGGGACCAGCGGCAGCGCGATCAACCGCAGGATTATCGCGGCGCCCCAAAATAGGACCGCTTGTGTTCGCAGCGAGATCTCGATCTTAGAAACAGAAACGGCCACGAGATATGCCATGCCGCTGAGAAACGCCGCGGCGACAAAGAATACCGGCATCGGCTCGAGCGTCCAGTCGTCAAAAAAATTTAGCGCCGCGACACAGAGAATCTCGGCCGCGAGTGCGACGGAAAAAATAACGAGCCGGACGACCTTCACGTCTGCCCCGCCGGATCCGTGTGCATCGCCTCGACTGCCTGCACCGGTAAAGCCGGAGGCACAAACGCACCGCGACGAGTACTTCGCAGTAGACCGGCACGATGGGCGGCAAGCTCGACGAGCTCCGCCACTCGCGACTTCAGCGCGCGTGCCCGCGTTGCCAGAAAAACCAGAAAGAGCGAGTACGGAATGATCGACCAAAGATCGAGATGTGAAGCGTGGAGCTGGCGGTAAATCACAACGCTGAGAGCAAGAAGACTAAAAATGACAGTGGTAGTGACAAGCCGGTTGCGCAGGCGCACGCGCGTCAATCGCTTCGCGCCGGTGTGATCCTCGGTTACAGTTTGGAGAACAATGCTCCACCAAAAGTTTCCATAGATTTGGATGTCCCACTCATTCCAACCAGTATCGACCGAGTAGCGCCAGCCTTCTTCTTCGAGCAATTGAAAAATCGCGCCGAGCAGGTGATGACGATCTCGGCCATCCTCGCTCCAAAAAACCCGGCGCCGCAAGCCGCGGCCCAGCTTTGCGGCGGCGGGCAAAATTTCATGTGCACGGATGACGCTGCTCGGTGTGCGTTTAAAATGGAGCCACGTGAAATAGCGCGAAAATCCGCGCACGAGCGGTTGCAGAAAAGCCAGACACATCACGAGCAAACGCGCGGGGACGGTGTCAAACTTTGGTTCGATGCGCGCGCGGACCATGTAGGAAAGCGCGACGGTCAATGTGCCGCCAAACATCAGATAAGGCACGATGCGCAGCGTCGGCAGAAAAATTCCAAGGCCAAAAAGGAAAAGCGTCAGCGCGAACCACTCGATGCTGCTCAGATAAGCGGCCAGATCCGATTGCGGCGTGGCATACATCGATTGGAAAAATCCTTCGCCGAAAACGCCATGATAAATGACGGGGCGATCGATGAACCAACTGAATCGTGGCGCACCGTAAATTTGACCGCGCCATTTCGCAGTCCCGGTCGGGCCGAAGAAAATCAGGTGTTTGAAACGAAGAAGCGATTCGGCTTCACCGTAACCCTCCTGCTGTTTCAAAAACGCGCGGAGAGTGAAGCGGCGATGATGCCAAACAATCGCGGTCGGACTGAAAGCGATGACGCAACCGGATTGCTGCAGACGCCAACAAAAATCGACATCGTCGCCGGCCTTATGGTATTCGGGATCAAAACCGCCGACCTGTTCGAAGGCCCAGCGGTAAAACGCCATGTTACAGCCGGGAATGTGTTCGGCCACCGTATCGGTGAGCAAAACGTGACTCGGTCCCCCGGGGGCAGCGGCCACACACGCCTGAATCGCATTTTGCGCTGGCGGACTCATGTTCGGTCCGCCTATCGGTGTAGGCGAACATTTCGCCCTTGGCTGCGGCCGCGCCGGCGTTGCGGGCGTGACTCAAACCGAGATTGCTCTGGTGAATGTAACGGACGTTCGGAAACTGAGCGACGATCTGCGCGGTATTGTCGGTTGAACCGTCATCGACGAGGATCACTTCGTAATTTGGATAATTCAGTTTGCCTAACGAATTGAGGCAATCAGCTAAGGTGCGCGCGCCGTTATAAGAACAAACAATTACAGAAACGAACGGCGCCTCACTCAAGGCGCGATGCGGCAGCGTCGAATTGTCCTGACCAAACCTGTCGCGCAGCGCACGGAAAGACTTTTTCGGCTCGCGCTCGCGCGTAACGATTCCAAAAGCCCAGTCCATTACTTCGTTGCCGCCGGTAAACCATTCGTCCGTCCAGGAAAACAAAATCGTCCCGGCCAATCCGCATTTGGCCACGCTTTCGATGTGCCAGCCCAGCATTTCCGCCTGTTCGTCTTGCGAGTGGCGAATCGTGTCCATTCCGAACTCGCCCAAGATGAGCGGGCGCTCGCCGGTCAGATTTTGTAGGCGCAAAAGGTAGCGCTCGAAATCGCGCTGATTGTGGAGATAAACATTGAAACAGAAAAAATCGACATTCTGCGGCAGCAAATATTCGGTGGGCGGGTAGGTCGCGTAGGAATAAAGAGCACCCGGGTCCACTGAGCGTCCGATCCGGACGAGATGCTCGACGAATTCCGTGACGCGTCGCACGCCGAGCCAACGTGCCATCGTGCTCGCGATCTCATTTCCAACCAGATAACCGAGCACTGCCGGATTGCCGACGTATCTCCGAACTGTGTTCCGGACCTTCCGCGCAATGTCATCGCGCACTTTTTTCTGCCGCAGAAATTCAACGTGCTTTTCCCACGGCAACGTAATCAAAACGCGGATTCCAGCCGCGAAACATTTTTCAAGGAACCACTCCGGCGGCGGATGATAAACACGCAACAGGTTCAAACCGATCTCGCGCATCATGCGAAGATCGACATCCAGCTGCTCCGGCCGGCCGAAACTGTTCCCTTTTGCGTCGGGCTTGAACGGGCCATAGGTCGCGCCCTTGATGAAGAACTTGCAGTCGTCTTCGAAAAAGAATTTCGAAACAGCGCGAATCCGCGAATTGGTTGAATCTGTCATATCGAGCGAAGCGCTTCTCGAACAACTTTCGCGGTGGCTTCGATGCCATCAGGCGTATGGGCCGTCGAAATGAAACCGGTTTCGAATTGAGATGGCGCGAAATAAACACCGCGTTCCAAACAGGCGTGGAAAAACTTCGCGAACCTTCTTGGATCGCTCCGTTTTGCCCCGGCAAGATCGACAACCGGCGGGCGCGCAAAAAACAAACAGAACATCGAGCCGAGGCGGTGAAATGTGATGTCGATCTTTGCGTGCGCGGTCCGGTTTGATTCCGTAAATTTCCTGGGCACCGCCGCGCGCAACCCGGAAACCGGTGATCACTTCATCGAAAATCAGAAGCGCGCCGTGTTTCGTGCATTCACCGCACAAGATCGACAAGAAATCTTCTTTCGGAAAATAAAGTCCGGCGTTTGCGGGAATCGGTTCCAGGATGACCGCAGCGATTTCGTTTTTGTTTTCGTCGAACGTTTTTCGGACAAGATCGACATCATTGAATGGCAAAGAAATGGTGAGCTCGGCAAAGGACTTTGGAACACCGGCGCTGTCGGGCCTTCCGTGGGTCAGTGCGCCGCTCCCAGCTTTTACCAGGAGCGAATCGACGTGGCCATGATAGCAGCCGTCGAACTTGATAATTTTGTCGCGCCCAGTGAATCCACGCGCCAATCGAATGCATGACATCGCCGCTTCGGTCCCACTGTTGACCATTCGCACCTTTTCGATCGACGGCATCCATTGACAGATCAGTTCGACCAATTCCACCTCGAGTGGATTAGGAATTCCGAAACTCAGTCCGCGCGCGGCTGCACTCCGCACAGCATCGACAACGACTTTCGGCGCGTGACCAAGAATCGCGGGACCCCAACTCCCGACGTAGTCGATATATTCGTTTCCATCGATGTCCCAAATTGTCGGGCCGGTTGCGCGCTCGACGAAGAAAGGTTCGCCGCCGACGTTACGGAACGCGCGCACTGGAGAATTAACGCCTCCAGGAATGCGCTCTTGTGCTGTGGCAAATAGTTGGGACGAGCGGCGAGTCACGCGCCGAAGATAATCATTAATTCGCGAAATCGCTAAATCTCAGAAAGCGGAGCGCGATCTGGAGGCGGGGGCGGGAATCGAACTAATTGTTCGAGTGCTTACGATGCTAAACCACAGTAGTCATAGCACATTCGCTGGTGTGAGTCATAACAACGAAAGG
>WNGQ01007778.1_pt1 | contig 11511 bp, 6 predicted proteins | sample 5407661 | NCBI WGS metagenome assembly WNGQ01 (sample SAMN13153382, study PRJNA577476) | soil metagenome | isolation source: 60 cm soil or saprolite under Garry oak tree replicate 2 | place: USA:California | collected 2016-06-15
CGCGTCATTTTACCCGGGTCACAAACACAAAGGGCGCTCCGGTCCCGCCGGAGCGCCAAAACACTTCTCCTTGACAGTCTAGGAGAACGGGATTAGATTCCTAGGTCATCTAGGAGAGATCGCTTCCGTGGACAAACAACTCGATCTACTGCAAGGCACGCTGGACATGCTGATCCTCAAGGGCGTATCGCTCGGCCCATTGCATGGGTATGGAGTTCTGCTGCGCATCCAGCAGATTTCAAAAGATCGCCTGGAGATTCAACAGGGCTCGCTCTATCCGGCGCTGTACCGCCTGGAACATCAGGGTTGGATCGCCAGCGAATGGGGCGAGTCGGAAAACAAGCGCAAGGCGAAGTATTACCGGCTTACCGCGGCGGGCAAGCGCAGATTGCAAACCGAAACGGAGAACTGGAATCGCATGACGGACGTGATTGCTGGAATCCTGGGGACGAAGCCGGAGGAAGTGTGAGGCTCTGGAGTCAGCTTCGTTCTTGGGTACGCGCAATGCTGCGGCGCTCGCGGATGGAGAGCGAGATGGATGCGGAGCTGCGTTTTCACATGGAGGCGTATGCCGAGGATTTGATGCGGAGCGGGGTGCCCCGTCAGGAGGCGATGCGACGGGCGCGGCTGGAGTTTGGGGGAATCGAAGGAACCAAGGAGGAATGCCGGGAGGCGCGTGGAGTGAGTTTCATCGAGACTCTCGTGCAAGACGTTCGCTATGCGCTGCGCATCCTGCGCAAGAGCCCCGGATTCACGGCGACCGCGATTCTGACGCTGGCGCTAGGAATCGGAGCAAACACGGCGATTTTTCAGTTGCTCGACGCTGTGCGTTTGCGCAGCCTGCCTGTGCCGAGTCCTAGCGAGCTGGCCCAGATTGAGATTCGCGGCGGAAATCGAGGATTTGGGATCAGCAGATCCAGAGACGATCTCACCTACCCTCTCTGGGAGCAAATCCGCTCCCATCAGGAAGCTTTTTCTGGTGTTTTTGCTTGGAGCGGTAGCGATGAAATCCCGCTTGGTCAGGGTTCTCAAGCCAAGCGCGCTCGCGGCCTCTTTGTCAGCGGCGAGACGTTCACTGCGTTGGGTGTGCCTCCGCTCAGGGGCCGCCTGTTCACCGCTGAAGACGACCGCCCCGGTTGCGGGTTGCCAGGTGCGGTGATCAGCTACGCGTTTTGGCAGAGCGAGTTTGGCGGCCTCGACTCGGCCATCGGCAGCAAGATTCTCATTGACGGCCATCCTGTAGAAGTGCTCGGCGTGACGCCGCCCAACTTCTTTGGCCTCGACGGACTCAGGCTTAGCGCGGCGCGACTTGTTCTGGCTGACCGTGATGGGGCGTCTCAAGCCAGGCTGGAGCATCGACAGCGCTTCGGCACAACTTGATGCCATTAGTCCTGGTCTTTTCGAGATGACCGTCCCGGATGGATACAACACAAAATCGCAGAGTTCTTACCGGGCACTTCGATTGGCAGCGTATCCCGCCGGGAGCGGAGTGAGTTGGCTGCGAGAGAAATACGACGCGTCATTGTGGTTGCTGCTCGGGATCACCGGATTGGTTTTACTGATTGCTTGCGCGAACCTCGCCAACTTGATGCTCGTGCGCGCTGGGAAACGCGAGCGCGAAGTGGCCGTGAGGCTGGCACTGGGGGCGTCGCGGCGGCGTTTAATCTTTCAGCTACTCACGGAAGGATTGGTTCTCGCGGTGGGCGGCGGAGTTGCAGGCATTTTCCTGGCGAGAGCTTTCGGCAGAAGTATCGTGTGGTTGTTGAGTACAGACCGCAACTTGCTGGAACTCGACCTTGCTTTGGACTGGCGCGTGTTGGCGTTCACTGCGGCGATAGCAATGGTGACGTGCGCCTTGTTTGGTCTTGTGCCGGCGTTTCGATCTTCGCGATCCGAACCCGCCGACGCACTGAAATCAGGAAGCCGCTGGATAACCGCGGGCCGCGAACGCTTTTCTTTCCAGCGCATCCTGGTGGTTTTGCAAATCGCTGTTTCCCTTGTGCTCCTGGCGGGTGCTCTGCTATTCGTCCGAAGCTTCCGCAATCTCGCCACTCTCGATCCTGGGTTCCGCGAGAAGAATATTCTGCTTGCGTTCATAAACCTGAAGCCCATGCATTTGCCTAACGCCGAGCAATACCAACCCGTAGCCGATGACTTGCTCGAGCAGATTCGCTCTGTTCCTCAGGTGGAATCCACGGCCACTTCAACGCACGTACCGTTGGACGGCAGCAGTTGGACGTTAGGCATCCACATAAAAGACCTGGAAACCTGGTCCAAGTTCACATGGGTGAGCCTCGGATACTTCCAGACCATGCAAGTTCCGCTGCTTGCCGGGCGCGACTTCAATGATCAAGACACACGGACATCCCCGCGCGTTGCCATTGTGAATGAAGCTTTTGTCAGGAAGTATCTCGGAGGCGCAAATCCGATTGGAATGACAATGCGAACGGTCGCGGAACCGGATTATCCATCGGAGGTGTACGAAATCATCGGCGTTGTGAAGGGCACGAAGTACGCTACATTGCGGGATGAAATACCGCCGGAGAGCTATGGCGTAGTATCGCAGTTCCCGGGAGGCCACTGGATGAGCGTTTTCGTCCGCACGACGTCGCCGCCGGCGGCCGTGATCTCCGCGCTGAGAGAAAAGATTAGCCAGGTGAATCCGGAAATCCGAGTGGAATTCAGAGTGTTCCAGAAAGATATTGAAAATGGGCTGATACGCGAACGGATGATGGCGACGCTTTCAGGATTCTTCGGCGTCCTAGCTGCGTTGCTCACTGCCATTGGACTGTACGGAGTCATTTCCTACATTGTGTCCATGCGGCGGAATGAGATTGGCATTCGCGTGGCTCTTGGGGCGAGCCGGGGCAATGTTGTCGGCATCATCCTGCGGCAGACTTTGGTGTTGCTGGCCCTCGGCGTCACCATTGGGGTGGTTCTCGCGCTTGCCGCTACTCAAAGCGTCAGTTCGCTGCTTTTTGGTTTGCGACCTAACGATCCGTTCACTTTCGCCGGCGCAAGTCTGTTGTTGACTGCAGTCGCGCTGATTGCGAGTTTTGTACCGGCCCACCGGGCCTCCCGCGTTGATCCCATGGTGGCGCTGAGGTACGAGTAGGCACAACAGAGGGCTTCGGCGAGGGAGACGACAACTGGCCGCCTCAGCCCTTCGATTTCGCTCAGGGTAAAAAGGCGGGGTCTACAGGGAGCCGCCAAGTTTATTCGTAGCGGAGGGCTTCGACAGGGTCGAGGCGGGCGGCTTTCCAGGCGGGATAGACGCCGAAGACGATGCCGATGAGCGCGCACATAATCAGCGCGGTGGCGATCCAGAAAAAAGAGAGCACTGCGGGCATCTTCAGGCCGTAACGCATCAGCAGAGAGAGGCCGGAGCCAAAGAGGACGCCGATGACGCCGCCGACGGCGCTGAGGGTGACGGCTTCAATCAAAAACTGAGAAAGGATGTTGCCGCGCTTCGCGCCGATGGCCTTGCGAACGCCGATCTCGCGGGTGCGTTCGGTAACGCTGACAAGCATGATGTTCATTACGCCGATGCCGCCGACCACGAGGCCGACGGACGCCACGGCGAACATCAAAATGAAAATGAGGCCGCTGATTTTGTTCCACAGGTCGAGAAAATAATCGGAAGTGAAGAGCGCGAAATCATCGGGCTTATTGTTGGGAAGGCGGCGCTTGCGGCGCAGCAAATCGCGCATCTCTTCGACCGCTTCGCCGACGTTGTTGGGGTCTTTGGCCTTGGCGAAAATGACGTAGTCTTTCTGATTGGGATAAAGCTTGCGGAGCGTGGTCACCGGCATCATGGCGATGTTGTCCTCCGGGTTCGAGCCACCGGAAATTCCCTGCTTGCGTTTTTCGGCCGTGCCAATGACGGTGAACAGTTGGCCGTTGATGGTGACTTCCTTTCCGACACTGTCCGAGGGCGACTCGGGGAAAAGAATCCTCGCCGTGTCGTAACCGAGGAGGACCACCGGCATGCGGTGCTCGGCGTCCGTTTCGTTGAACATACGGCCGAATTCGATTTTCATATCAAAGATTTGCCCGATGGACGGCGAATTCCCCTGGAGGATCACATTTTTTGCGCGGTAGACGCCGCGACGGACGTCCGCGGTTCCAGAACCGAACTGCGGCATGAAGATGCGCATGGAGGGAGAAGCTGCGGCGACGTGCGGCAGCTTGGCCATGTCGTCGGCCCATTCGGGCTGCAATTCCTTGCGGGTAAACCATTCACTGGGCGGCCGGGAAAGCGAAGCCCACGGGAAGCGGTAGGCGATGATGGTGTCCGAGCCGAGTTCGCGGATGCCGGCGAGAACGTTGTCGTTCAGGCCATTGATCATGGCGCTCACGGTGATTACGGTGGTGATGCCAATGACGATGCCGAGAATGGTGAGGGCGGAACGCAGAGGGTTTTTCTTGAGGGTATCCAGCGCGAGCAGCACTTCGCCGCGGAGCTTCAGCGCGCCTTCTTTGCGCATCATCGTCCGCAAGCGCGCGGGGCGCGTGCCCGTTAATGTTTGACCGATGGTCGCCACGGCTTTGCCTTCCAATTCAACCGAAAGAAAGATTCCTCGCTGCGCTCCGAATGACAGACTATCCCAGGTCATTCAAAGCGCAAGGCTTCGACGGGGTCGAGCTTGGCGGCTTTGGATGCCGGGTACGTTCCAAAAAAGAGTCCGACACTCAACGCGACCGCGAGGCCGCCGATGACCGACCAGAGCTGCACGGCGCTCGGCAGCGGCGAGACCCAGGAAACGAGTTTGGCCATCAGCACGCCGATCAAGACGCCGACCGCGCCGCCAATGACCGCGATCGTGGAGGACTCGATCAAAAACTGGCGCAGAATGTCACCGCGCCGGGCGCCCAATGCTTTGCGCACGCCGATTTCGCGGGTGCGCTCGGTCACGCTGACGAGCATGATATTCATGATGACGATGCCGCCGACAACGAGCGAAATGGAGGCGATGGCGATGGTCACCACAAAAAACGTGCCGCTAATGTTCTTCCAGAGCGAAAGAAAAGAATCGCTGGTCTCAATGGCGAAATCATCCTTGGCGCCGTAGGTTAAATGATGACGACCGCGCATGATCTGGCGGATTTCGTCCACGGTTAGCTGAATGTTGGCCGCGGAACCAGCGCGGGCGGTGACGCGCAAAGAATTCTGCTGGTTGCCATATCCCTTGCTGTAGGTGCTGAGCGGCAGGATGATCCAGTTGTCGAGCGAAGTCCCGAGCGAGGAGCCTTCTTTTTTGCCCACGCCGACGACCTGGCAGGGAATGTTGTTCCAGCGAACTTCCTTGCCGATGGGATCCACACCGGGCAAGAGGTTTTCCACCAAGTCCATGCCGATGACGCATACCGGGGCGGCGCTGTTCAAATCGGAATCGGTGATGTGCCGGCCGGCGACGAGATCCACGTCGTACAATTCCGGCATCTGCGGGGTCCAGGCGCGAAGATTCGTGTCTTTCAGGGAATTGAGGCCGCTTTTCACTTCGACGCGGCCGCCAAGCGAGGCGCCCACTTCCTTGCAGGTCTTGCAAAGATCACGGACCGCTTCAAAGTCGTCATAGGTGAGGCGTTTGCGCTTCTGGAATTCGAGCCAATCGTCGACGTTGGTGATGATGGAAGGCTGTTTGGATAAGCCGAAAACGTCGGCGCCGAGACGGAAGACTCGCGTGGCGACATATTGATTGGCGCCGTTGATGAGGCTGACCACGGCGATGACCGCGGCTACGCCAATGACCACGCCGATCAGCGTGAGCACGCTGCGGAGCTTGTGAGCCCAGAGGCTGCCCGTGGCGATTCCTACTGCTTCGGTTAGGTTGATTGTGGACGCGCGCGCCATGAGTCGTGAGGGGATACTTGTCCTTCATCCTAACATACGTGCGGGAGTGGTCCCGAATTACACGCAAGGGCCGGGAGTTGGTTCTGTGGGTGAGGCTTCATCCGAAGAGAATGAGCGGGGTAGCTAGGCCACTGAGGTCATGGATGCGAGACCTTCTGGATCTTCTCGATCATTTGATGGGTACCCGGCGCCATCGAGCCGTTGGGGTCCAGCCTGAGATACTCCTGGTATTCGCGAAGGGCACCGTCAGGGTTATTTTCTCGAAGCAGGATGTTCCCCAAGAGGACGTGAGGGGAGGCAAGGTCAGGCATGTCGGAAACGGCTTTGCGGGCATGAGGAGCAGCTTCCTGCCAACGGCCCAGGGCCCAGTAGGTCTTGGCGAGCTCATAATGGCCACCGGGGGCGTCGGGCTTGAGTTCGAGGCCTCGGAGAAGAGATGTTTCTGCTTGGGGATAACTCTTTGTTTGATTAAATAGCGCACCCAATGCCAGATAGGCTTCTGCAGACTTGGAATCGAGGCTGGTGGCTTTCTGTAAGGCTGTTTCAGCGTCCTTCCAGTTTTTCTGTTCCAGGTACGCGGTACCCAAAACCGTGTAGGCTAGCAGGAAGGCATCATAGAGCTTGATGGCCTTGCGGAGGTGAGAGATGCCAACATCCAGCTTGTTTCCCTTCAGCGCGCTCTGGCCCTTCTCAAATTCCTGGCGGGCATTTTCTGGGACACGAAGGTCCGCAGCAGAGACAGCATTGCCGGACGTTCCAGCGGGCACATCAGGGGCAGGTTCTGGCGGCGGTCCTCCCGGAATCGGCTTCAACTCCAGGGTTGCATAACCCCGCGAGTTGCCAATCAGCTCAACGCGAACAATTACTTCCTTGTAGCCTTGCTCGCTCATCCGAACCATGTAAACGCCATTGGAAGGCACGCTGAACTGGCACTTGCCACCTTCTACGGTTTGGCAATCCCCTGCTGAACCGCTTTCGGGGGACTCCAATCGCACATGAATTCCACTGGGCCCTGGCGCGCCGTTGGCATAGCGCACTTGAACATCGATCACACCCCCAGAGACTCGTCCGCCCATTCCGCTTCTTTGCCCATAGAGTAAGGAAGGAGCTGTAAGAAAGATCAGCAACAGGGGAAGACCATGCGAGGGGCGTGACATCGGATTGCCTCCGCATCGCGCAATTAACCGCTTCGCGGTCATGTCCAGCAAGGTCCGCAAGGAACGCAACACCGTAATGCGCTTCTCAATCAAAAACTACCAGAACACCCAAATCGAATCATACGCGCAGAGAAGAACGCCGCCACAAATAAAAAGGAGGGCGACTTCGCGGCGCCCTCCTCGGTCAAAGGTTAGGTTCAGAATACGAGCTTGATGGAAGCTCTTGAGCTGAACGGAGCCACGAAGCCAGGGTTAACCAGTGTGCTGACGGGGTGCTTGAAGTCCGCATTGCCGAGCGAGAAACCCAAATCGAAAAACTGCTGGACCGTGGTTTGGCGCTTGGAGTTGGCGATGTTGAACATGTCGAACCCGAACCTCAAGCTCATCTTCTCGGATAACTTCCACGGATACTCGACGTGAGCATCCACAGTGCCGGTTACCGGTGAACGGCCCAGGTCGCCGCGGCCGAAGAAAGGCACTTCACCCGGGTTCTGGTAGCCTTGCTGGGCCACCAGCGTGGTCAAGGGGAGGCCCGACTGGACGGTTACACCTGAACCGAGAACCAAGCCCTTCATCCTCCCATTAGGTACTACGTAGGTCGAATGCACATTGAGGACGTGCTTGCGATCGCCGTTCAGGAAGCCGATGCTCTGTTGATTCTGCAACAGGCCCAGTTGCCCTTCGGTAAAATCAAACAGTGAACTGATGCCGGGGTCGGCCTGGCCGTTATCGTTGCGGAAAGCGCCTTCGTAATTGCCGCGCAGTTGCGATATGCGGTAATTAGCAGCAAGTGCCCAACCGTGGCTGAAGGACTTGTTCACTTCGAATTCCACGGCTTCGTATTCACGCTTGGGGTCCTTGTAAGTGTCTGGCTTGCCATCCCCGTAGAACTCAGCTCCGAAGGCAGCGCAATTACCGGGCTGGCCAAACGGTATCTTGCTCTGCTTCAGGCTGGTGCAGTCCGGAAGCAGGTTGCCGGATGAATCGATCCAGGTCTTCGTGTTGACCGCCGGGAAGCAAGCGCTTCCAGATACCGGACCATTCGAAGCAGCATTGAAGCCATTGCTTTGATTGGTAGCCACATAGGGCGTCACATTGCTGTTGGCATCCACACAAGCAGAGGGGAATCCCGCAGCTTCAAGCGCAAGAATATTCGCCTGCGTTGGATTTTGTTGGGCCGTGGCGAAGGTGCAATCAAAGGCTCCAATGGTGGCGCCTCCGGCGGCCGCGCATGGCGTCGGTGTCTCATCCACCGCTCCGAACACGATTTCGTTCGGATTGACGAAGATGTCCTGCGCTGCGTTGGGATTGCCGATGACGTAGTTCAAGCCACTAGCATGACCGCCGTTGATGAGCGCGTTGAACTGTTCGACAGAGATGCCGCCTTGGTCTTCGACGACGCGCTTCAGTCTGCGGTCAACGTAACGCACGCTGGCCACGATGCCGCCGCGGAATTGGTGGTCATATCCCACCACGAACTCGTCGGTGTACTCCATGCGTGTGCCCGGGGCGAACGGTTCGCCACCGCTTACGAGACCGCCTGCAGAAATGGGAATTCCGCCCGAGGCGTTGTTGAGGAGGTGTCCTGAATCCGGCTTAAAGGTAACTGTGTTCTGCGCATCCAGCACGACATTGCCGCTCGAGTCGGACACTGGCGCCCAGTAAGGATTCTGGATGTCATCTTCCTGACTGAGCGAGCGGACCGCCGCGTCCAGTGGAAGGACGAAGGCATACCGGCCATAATTGGCGTAGAACTTCGAGTTGCGGTCGCCCTTCGGGTCCACGATGAACCCGATGCGGGGAGACCACATGTCGTTGAAGACTTTCTGCACCACGTTGCCGGTGAGTCGCTGCTGTTCCCAGCGCACGCCGAGGTTGAGCGTCACGTGCTTGCCCATCTGCCAGGCGTCGTTGATGAACGCGGCGTGATACTTGCCGGTGCTTGTCGTAATGCCGGCATCGAACCGCCCGCGCACCTGCTGGAGCACAACCCTCACCGGAGCGGCGTAGCCCGGCACCGTCATGAATGGGCAGCGCGTGCAGGTGGTGTCGTTGGCAAGTACCCCCGTGCTGTCTGTGGGATCGAACTTCCCATCCGCTCCGGGCGCGAAAATACCCGCTAGCGCCAGAGAAAGAGCTGCGTTGGCCGACTTTCCGGCGATCGTCGGATTAGTGGCGCCGTCATAACCCGGGTCTGTTCCTGTGGCGTTCAATTGGGGAAGCGTAAAAAACCCACCCGAATACTGCGTGATGTCGTTGTAGTGGGGGAACTGCCAGTTATAGCCGACACTGAGGGCGTGCTGGCTGCCAAACAGATGAAACGTCTTGGTAACGTCGCCCTGGATGCTCTTGGTGTTGGCGTCGTACGGCTCGGAAAAGCCAAAGCCCTGGGCATTGAACTGTCCTCGCTGGCCCGCTAATCCGTAGATCTGCGTGTTGTCCTGAATCTGGGTGATGTCGAAGAGAGGTTTCTCATGGAAGTGGTTCCAGCTCCAGGTGAAGGCGCCGTCCACTAGAAAACTGTGACCAAATGTGCCGTCGTAGCGCACGGACCAGTTCCGCGTACCATAATTCCAAGAGGAGTTCGCGGTCTTGTCGTTCGCGGTCAACGTGGCAAATGCAGTTGTATTGGTGTGAGACGGATCCGCCGAGATACTCGATTCGAGAGTGTGCGCGCTGTTGATCTTGAAAGTCAGCTTACCCGCATAGTCCCAACGGGTCGTGGCACGGTCCACCAGACCATTGTAAATCGTGAAGAGACCGGAAGCTGGTGCACCGGTGAGGGGGTTTGAGGCAGCCGGAGCCCAATACTCGTGATTCCAGGAAGGATTGAAGGTTCCGAAGAAGAACAGCCTATCCTTCAGGCCGTGCAGCGGAACGTAACCGCCCAACTCGAAGTCGCCTTCGTAGTTGGCGTTGTTGATGCGGCTGCCCACCAGGTTTGAGTTGTTAAACTTCGGGTTGTCGGCATTCACGAAATTGGTCTGCATGTTCCTGGCATTGAGATAAGTGCCGACGGTGCCGTGAAATGAGGATGAGCCCGACTTGGTGACCAACTGGACGATGCCGCCGCTTACGTGGCCATACTGAGGCTCAAAACCACCTGTCTTGATCTGAACTTCCTTGACAAAGGAGAGGTTGATGCCGGTGCCAAGTGGTCCATAGGCACGCGACCACACTCCAATCCCGCCGAACGCCGGGTCGTTGATCGAAACGCCGTCTGCGACATACAGGTTTTCAAGGCCAGTGGAGCCGGAAATCGAGGGATTCTCACGCCCAGTGCCGCCACCTGAGGTTACTCCTGGTGCCAGGTAGAACAGGCTGCTGACGCCGCGACCAAGGGGAAGCTTCGAATAGAAGTCATCGGAAAATTCCGAGTTCACAGACGTGGCTGACGTATCAACCGTGAGAGAGGCGGCGCTAACTTCCACCGTCTCTGAGACTTGGCCGGTTTCAAGAATTACTTCAACGCTCGTGGTCTTGTTGATCAGAACTTCAGCGGTCTTGATATTCGCGACCTTGAAACCCGTTTTCTGGACCTTGATGGAGTAATTGCCCGGAATCAGAGTCGAGAAAAGGAAGGCGCCTTCTTCGGTCGTATTCTGGGTCAGGCTCCCAATCGGCCCGGTGATCGTTACTTGGGCTCCGGGAACCAAGGCCTTAGTTGCGTCATAGACCAAACCGCTAAGATTCCCACGCGCGGAGCTTTGGTCCTGAGCCATCACCGAGAGCGAACAGACACCACACAGCGCGAGCAGAAATATGATGAAAAGCCACTTATTCTTCATAAAGATAAGACTCCTTTCGCTGGCTCTCAAATCCGAGAAGCTGGTCGTGGCTTGCAAGTTGAGGTTAGAAAGCTCGGAGAAGTGCCCCCACTCCCCCCGGGAATCGAACAAAGACACTCACAATCCTGCATAAAATCTGCCAAAGTTTACGAAAAATGCGCAAATACTAAGGCGTTTAGATTGAGAAATATACAAAAGTATAGGAAGGATCAGGTGTTGTCCAGACGGGGCTTCTTACTGATTCTTGGAGGATTATGCAAGAATCTGGATTTTGAGGATCGATTGAGGAGCCAGCATCGGGCAAAACGTCAAACTCTCAATGCTTCATCGAGTCTGTGGCCAAGAACGATTTACCCTTCTGAGTTAGCTCTGCCGCCTTTTGGGCATTCCCGACTTCAATGTAGTATTGCGCCAAAGCCAGATAGAGGGGACCCTCCTCAGGGCGCGATGGGAGGGCATTCTCGATAACAGAGATGGCTTGTGGGGTGCTTCCTCTCTTCTCCAGACTTGTGGCAATGCGGAGGAGTGTCTCGGAGTCCGTCCCTTCCGTTACCCCCGCGTCTGAATAGAGACTGACTACAGCAGCATAGTCCTTCTTTGAAAAGTAGGCATCCACGAGGCGTGCTCGGGCGGTATCGTTGGAGTGGTCGAGTTGCAAAGCGCGACGGAACCAGAGGCGCGCCTCCTCCAACTGCCCGAGCGCCCAATAGCA
>WNGQ01011415.1_pt1 | contig 11510 bp, 16 predicted proteins | sample 5407661 | NCBI WGS metagenome assembly WNGQ01 (sample SAMN13153382, study PRJNA577476) | soil metagenome | isolation source: 60 cm soil or saprolite under Garry oak tree replicate 2 | place: USA:California | collected 2016-06-15
TAATGTCCGATGTGCAGCCGCCCCGTCGGCCGCATCCCGCTCAACACGCGCGCTCTTTGGAGTGCGGGAGCCTTGTTCCCGCTTTCTCCGTCCCTCTTCCCCTTTTCCCCTGTCGGCAAGCCGCGCTCCTTTGCTATCGCTCCAAGCCCATCCAGCCCGATAAACCGCTTGTCATCCTGAGGCTATCCGATGAGGATAGCCGAAGGATCTCAACGCTCACTTCAATCGAGGCATTTCATAAGCAGAGATCCTTCGCTTCGCTCAGGATGACAGTTTCCCTTCTCTCGACCTCTGCGTCTCTGTGTTATCTCTAACCCTTAGCCGTTCTTTTTGTCGGTGCGAATCTCAACAGGACATCCGCGCGCGCGAATCTCATGGATTAGGTCTATGAAATTGTCCGCCATTTTCTTTGCCCCAGCACCAATTAGGCCGTAATTCTGAATCACCACGCAATACGGCACTTCAACCGTGTTGATATTCCCGCCCGCGATGCTGTCATTCAGGGCGTTGAAGTTCTTATCATGCCAAGAAGGAGCGCCAACAGCCTTAAAGAAAGCATCATACACATCATCCGATGTCTTCCATTCGGCGCCGTTGAGAACCAATTCCTTCATCCTTGCTCAATTTGACGTAACCTTCTGTTTTTCCGGCGCACCCAGTAATTCCCGCGCGATGATCATGCGCTGGACCTCGCTGGTCCCTTCGTAAATGGTGATCACGCGCGCGTCGCGGTACATGCGCTCGACGTCCGTCTCCCGCGAATATCCAACGCTGCCGTGCACTTGAACCGCTTTGTAAACGACGCGGTTCACCATTTCGCTCGCGTATAGCTTGGCTTTCGACGCGCTTGCGCCCATCTTCGTCGGGTGCGCATCCTTCAACCACGCCGCGTAGTGCGTCAGCGCACGCGCCGCTTCGATTTCGGTTTGCATGTCGGCGATCATCCACTGAATCGCCTGAAACTCGCCGAGATTTTTGCCGAACGCTTTTCGCTGCTTCGCGTATTTCACCGTTTCTTCGAGCGCGCCTTGTGCCAGCCCGACAGCCTGCGCGGCAATGCCGATGCGCCCGCCGTCGAGCGCGCTCAGAGCAATCTTCAGCCCCTGCCCTTCTTCGCCCAACCGGTTCTCAACGGGCACCACGCAATCGTTTAACAAGATTTCGACCGAGGGCGACGACCGCTGGCCCATTTTGTCTTCGTGGCGGCCCACCTTGAATCCCTGGAACGAAGGCTCAACAAGAAACGCGCTGATGCCCTTGCCGCCTGCCGTGGGATCGGTTTTCGCAAAAACCAGCAGCACGCCTGCAACGCTTCCATTGGACACCCAGGTTTTGGTTCCGTTGAGCCTGTAGCTATTTCCCTCGCGCACCGCGCGCGCCTGAATGCCCGCCGCGTCCGAGCCCGCCGCCGGCTCCGTCAAGCAAAATGCGCCCAGCGTTTCACCAGTGGCCATGCGGCGTATATATTTTTTCTTCTGCGCCTCGTTGCCAAATAGCAGCAGCGGTGCCTGCACCGCGGAACACGTCACGCCAATTGCCGTGGACAGCGCCGTGAACACGCGCGCTACTTCCTCCATGATCAGCGCATACGAAATCGTATCGAGCCCCGGCCCGCCCCACTCCTCCGGCGTCGTCACTCCGCAACAGCCCATTTCACCGAGCTTGCGGACCGCCTCCGCGGGAAATTTTTCCTGCTTTTCCCATTCCCTGACGAACGGGCGCACCTCCGTCTCCATGAATTGGCGGACGGTGTCGCGAATCAGTTTTTGGTGGTCGTTGAGCGAAAAATCCATCGTGTCTTTGGTGGCACAGGCATTCCTGCCTGTGCCCTTGAACGTGTACCCGCTCGGCCCGGTGGACTCAGCGCGAGAAGTGTACGCACGATGCTAACACACGGGGCAAGGCCGCCCAACTACTCTCAATCAGGGGAGTTTAGCTCTTGTCGTGAAGGGCTCTTCTCTATGCCAGGGGAGCAGGGGCACAATGAAGACCATGCCAACTGCGTAAAATAATCCAAGCTCGCATGCAACTACAACGTCAACTGTTCGCCCTTGCCATCTATCGTAGAGAATCCAAATGGACGAAAAACCAACAAAATAGAAAAGAAAATCAAACACCCGTGCGTAGAGCTTCCTTTTGGAAACGGGAGTTTCCACTTGGGGTGAAAAAGGCGTGGCCGGAGTCGAGGGATAGACCTTCATGTTGTTCTCCCCGATTTTGTCCATATTCTACAATAGATTGCTCTTTGCCTGAAGGCCTTGGGTAGGTGACGCGCCTACGGCGCTGGGAATTCTTCTTTGCTCCTTTGCCCTTTCCCGGTGGTCTTGCGCCGAGCTAGAAGTGTACGCATGATTGCTAACACACGAAGTGAGTGAGGACGTAGTGGCTGAAAGGCGCGTGGCAGGCCAGCTTCCGGTTACCGCTGTTAGAGTGCCCGCCCGGCCTCTAACCATCTGCAGTAAGTCTTCATCTGGGCGATGAATCCTGAGCGGTCTACGTGATATTTCGTGTGCTTGATGGTGGTTCCTGACCTGGCTACGACCCAAACACTGTCCTCATCAGGCGCCACAGCCGAGGACGCAATATCCTCCCAAAAAAATGCCTTTTTGCGCAGCCCTAGCCATTTCTTTTCATAAATTCCAGTCTTGGAGACTCCCAAATCGGCTGGCCACTGGGATGCGCAGAAAATTGCCAAGCCGAGCAACAGGACAGACACCCACCAATCTCGCCCGAATTCTCTGGACAAGGCTACAGCCCCGGCACCATAAACCATGCCAATTACCGCGGTGCCGAGGAGGATTCTGAGTCCTAGAGGCGCACGATACAGTGTTGTCGCGCCCATTTGCTTGGCTCGCTCAGCCAATGCCTCCAGAGCGAACAGATGGACTGCGAGCAGGGCACAAAGAATTGTGAGCCAACTGGGCATATGAGGATCATTCTAGATTACATTTTGCGCTGCACCAAACTCGTGCAACTCCTCCAATTGCCCAGGAGACCCTCGGCACTTCTCACCCTAGCCATTTTGTCCCTACCACTCGCAACGAGCCGTCAACAATATCGGAGTGATGGAAATTCATATACGCGAAGCGGCCGTTGAAGACCTGAAGCACATTCTGCATCACCGGCGAGCCATGTTTGAAGAAATGGGATTCCAGGACACTGCCGTGCTCGACCGTGTTGGAAGTCTATCGCGGGAGTATTTCAGCGAGGCTTTGCGGACCGGCAAGTACCGAGGCTGGATAGCCGAAGGATTGAACGGGCAGATCGTGGGCGGCGGCGGGATTGTGCTTGCGGATTGGCCAGGCTATCCCGCCGAAAATCATGCAGCACGAGCCTGGATTCTTAACATGTATACGGAGCCTGGAGCGCGGCGCCGCGGAGTGGCGAAGCGGCTGATGGAAGCGATGATCGAATGGTGCCGAATCAATGGATTCCGCGCGGTTTCACTCCACGCAAGCTCTGCGGGACGGCCTCTGTATGAAACGATGGGTTTCCAGCCAACCAACGAGATGACGCTCAAGCTGCAATAAACCGCATATTCCTTTGTCCTGCCGGTTGAGCCGAATGGCGCATTAGCGGATGACGTGGATGCGCGCGCCGACTTTTACCTTCTTCCAGGACTTGTCCGCCGTATATATCGGAATCTTCAAAGCGAGCCCGAGCGCCAAACAAGCACGGTCACCCAAAGACAAGCCAAGCGCGCGGGTCTGTGCGGCCAGATCACCCGCAAGCTTGGCGTGCTCGGAGGTGAAGGGCACGGCTTCGCGGATGGGGCTGAGTGTAGCTTCCCAGGCATCGTCAGGGCGGAGGCCGCGGCCCACAAGTTTGCAGTGCACTTCCGCCAGGTTGACGGTGCTGGTTGCTGCGGCGCTCAAGAGTTCTGGTGTCAACTTTTCGGCCCCGGGTTCCTGGTTGAGAATGGCGAGCAAGGCGGAAGCGTCCAGCACGACCTTATTCATTTCTGGCAGCCTCGCGGCGTTCGGCAATCAATTCGTCAACCAGAGAGGTGCCGTGCTTTACGTGCTTGCGAACAAGCCGCTGAGCTCGCGCAATGTGCCGTTTCAAAGTAGTGATGCGCAATTCCTCGCTTTCAACCTGCAAGACGACCTCGTCCCCAACACGGATGCCGAGTCGCTTGCGAAAAGAAGCAGGAATCACGACGCGCCCGTTCTCGTTGACGCGCATGCGGGTTTTTAGTCTCATGTCATCCCCCGTTTGTGACACTATTGTAGCATATATCATGCAACATAAGAAATGACAGCTCGTTGCTTAATGTCATTTTATAGCAAATGACACGCACGTTGTCAGAGAGCTACAGAGTGAAGTGGCGAGCGGCCCTTGCGAGGGAGCGGGTTGGCCTCGGTGGCGAAAAGAGGACGGAGTTTGCCTGCGACGAGGGCGTCGAGAGCGCGGAGGCGGCCCGGTTCTTGTTCATTGATACGGAGCGGCTTATCTTTGCGTAAGACCTTGAGAGGAGAAACGGTCGTGGCCGCTGCAACCAGACGCGTCAGTCAATGCCAAAAACCCAGAGGATGGCTGGGCCGATTGGCCCTGTGGAACATGAATTCGCGGCATTCCAAGGTGACGGACTGGGGCTTGGCGCACGTGTCGCTCAAAGAGCGCGACGCGGTACTCGACGTAGGTTGTGGCGGCGGGAGAACCATCAGTAAGCTGGTCGCGATGACGGCCCAGGGAAAGGTCTACGGAGCCGACTTTTCCGAAGAGAGCGTCGCCGCAAGCAAGCGCACCAACGCACGCTGGATCGAAAGGGGCCGCGTCGAGATTTACCACGCCTCAGTGTCGCAGTTGCCGTTTCCCGACGGGATGTTCGATCTAATCACCGCGGTGGAAACGCACTTCTGGTGGCCCAATTTGCCCGGAGACCTGCGCGAAGTGCTGCGAGTGTTGAGGCCCGGCGGCACATTCCTGGTCATCGCGGAAATCTATAAAGGCGCGAATACAACCATGGCCAGGCTTTGCGAGAAATATGCCCCAGTGACCGGTTTGACGTTCCTGAGCGTGGAGGAACACCGGGAAATGCTGGCCAACGCAGGTTACTCGGAGGTTCAGGTCGTCACGGATCCACGCAAGGGATGGATTTGCGCGACAGGCAGAAAGCCTTGACGCACAAAACGCACGGCCCTTCGAAGCCTGCCTGTAGGTAGGCTCAGGGTAAACGGGTCGCCCCCATCCCGGGGGGCAAGTCGGCGGTACGAAATGGCGCGCCGAGCGCGGCCCAAGATAAAACGCCCCGACCGGAGTCGGGGCGCGGTTTTCAACGGGTATAAGGGTTGATGGCCGAGGCTCGCAAACCACGGCCGGTCTAAATAAGAGGGCACGGAACAGGAACACAGAGGTCGCGGAGAAAAGAGAAAAGCAGAAGTTTCAAGCCCGGAGCGCTAGTCACGACTCTACAGCTTGAACAGTTCGCGCATGCGCTTGATCTGGCCGCGGCTGACGGGGATTTCGGTTTGTTTCTTGTCAGCCATTTTGAGCATGTAGCTGGCTTTGAACCATGGCACCACTTCCTTGATATGGTGAATGCTCACCAGGTAGGAGCGATGCGGGCGCCAAAACGAATCGGAATCGAGCGCTGCGGCCATTTCCTCGAGGGTGTGATAATTCGAAACGCCCTCGACTTCCTTGGCCATCACGGTGATCATGCCGCCGTCAATCGAGGCCCAGATCACATCTTCGGCGTCCACAAGCAGTAACCTCTGCTGCGATTTCACCAGCACTTTCACCGGCTGCGTCGAACTCTGTTTCGAATTGCCCAACTGGCTGACCAGCTGCTCGAGCCGCTCCGTGGGACTGGTTTGCGCTTCAATTTCCTTGCGCGCGCGCTGGATGGCTTTCGAAATGCGCGCCTTGTCAAACGGCTTCAAAACATAATCCACCGCATTCACGTCAAACGCCTGCACCGCGTAGTGATCGTAAGCCGTCGCAAAAACCACGTGCGGAACGCGCATTTTGCGTTCCACTAATTTCTTGAGAACGCCAAAGCCGTCCAGCCCCGGCATCTGCACGTCCAGGAAGACCAAATCAGGAGAGTGTTCTTTGATGAGATTGACGGCATCCACGCCGTTGCGGCCTTGGCCGATGACGTTGATTTCCGGAAAGCCCTTGAGCAGATACGCCAATTCTTCGCGGGCGGGTTTCTCGTCGTCCACGATGATGGTGTTGATAGGCATGGGAAGATGGTAGCAGTTTTTCGGGTATGATGGCGTTCGAACGAAAGGCGAGGAAAACGTGCAAAAAGCGTTAGGAAAGAGTTCCACGAAAGAGCCGCAGGTGCTGAGCAGCCAGATGGTTTATGAAGGAAGAGTGTTCGGGATCCGGCGGGATGAAGTGATCGAGCCGACGGGCGTTCGAACGACGCGGGAAATGATTACGCATCCGGGTTCGGTGGTGGTTCTTCCGGTGCTGCCGGACGGGCGCGTTCTGCTGATCCAGCAATACCGTTACGCCGCGCGACAATTCCTATGGGAGTTGGTTGCAGGGCGGATAGATCCGGGAGAAACGCCCATTGAAGGAGCGGCGCGCGAGTTGAAAGAGGAAACGGGTTACACAGCGAGGAAGCTCAAGATATTTTTGGAGTTCTTTCCTACCCCGGGCTTCCTGGAAGAGAAAATGTATCTGCTGCTGGCTGAGGGACTGACGCCCGGCAAAGCCACGCCGGAAGACGACGAGAAAATAATTGCGCGCGCGTATACGCACAAACAATTGGATGAGATGTTGCGCAAGAAAAAACTGCGGGACGCAAAGACCATCGCGGGAGTCTTATACTATCTCCGTTACCTTTGCTGATAAGAGAATTTTGTCATACTTACAGCTTGATGTACTTCATTCCGCCGATAAATCCAGCGTTTTCAAGCTTCAGCAAGGTAAGCCCTATTGACTCCGCACATTCTTCTGGCTATATTCCGGCCAATTTAGTATTTCGCGCGTCGGAGCGTACGCATCTCTGACGCCAGTGCGGGAACCAGCCCAGTGATTAATTTAGTAAGGAGGCCAAGCGAAGTGAAAGGGAACGTCAAGTGGTTCAATAACTCCAAGGGCTATGGATTCATAGGTTGCGACGACGGCCCGGATGTGTTCGTACATTATTCGGCCATCGTGGGCGACGGGTATCGATCCTTGCAGGAGGGAGATTCGGTCGAATTTGAGATCGTTCAAGGCCCAAAGGGTCCCCAGGCCGCCAACGTCTCAAAGAACGGCGCCTAGAATCTCCGAAGCAAAATAGGCTAATTGGCCGGCAGCTCAGCCCTCTGCCGGCCGTTTTTATTTTAGGTGAACGGGGAGCGTGAAGTTGGTCAGGGCCTTCGCCTGGATTTGATGTCCTTGGGCATGGCGAGAAAGAGGATTGTCACTGACACAGTCCTCCCTGTGCCGTGCGCTCGAGAGGAGCTTGCGGCCATCATCGAGTGGCAATAGCGGATTGCACTCCTCCACGGGGATGGTTCGCAGGCAGTCAAAACGTGATCGCGGAGATCCTAGGGGCACTCTCCTCCTCTCTCCCGGCGTAGCGAGTCAGTTTGAACGATCGGCGGTTCTAATCAGTTTGAAAGCGGGGCAGCCACTCCTGCCCGACCGCCTACGGTAAAGCTCGCAAAAGGAGGCACTGCCAAGAGTGCCTGTGCTACCCGGTACAGGTTGTGACCCGTTAACGGAAAGACTAGAATCCCCTTGGTGGTCACCCCAGCCCGTAGAGCAAGGCATAAATATGGTCATTCCTGCCGTAGCGGACACCGCGATGCATACTCTCCATACTGGCGAAAGATTGCCTAAGTGCGTTCGAGAGGCCGGATAAATTACATGAAATCGAGATCGTCACAGGGTAGCAAAACACGTAATTCTCCGAAGGAGAACGATTCCTCGCCAAAGGATCCCAAGCGCGACCTCTTAATTGCAGCCATCGGCGCTTCGGCAGGCGGAATCGAAGCCATCACGGAACTCCTCAGTCATGTTCCCGCAGATACTGGAATGGCTTTCGTCGTCGTCCAGCATCTCGACCCCTCCCATCACAGCATGCTCACTGAACTCCTCTCCAAGAAGACGGCTATGCTCGTCAAGGAAGTCACCGATGGCATGACCGTTGAGCCGCATCATGTTTATGTCATTCCTCCTAACGCAACCATGTCTATTTCCAATCACACGTTGCAGCTCGGCCCTCGTACCGAGTTGCGCGGCGTTCATATGCCCATTGACCATTTCATGCGAGCACTCGCCGAAGAACAGGGCAACTGCGCCATTGGCATTATCCTGTCCGGCTCCGGCACGGACGGAACGGCGGGCATGGCGCAGATTCAGGCAGTATGCCTCGCAGCGCGGTCGCCGCAGGCTGCGTGGATTACATCCTTCCCCCCAAAGCCATTGCTCGCGAGCTTGCCCGCATCGCGCGCCACCCCTATCTGGCTCGCTCCGCCTCCTCAGAGAACGCCGATCTGTCCACTTCCGAGACCGGCGGTTTGAGCGTGGTCTTCCAGCTTCTGCGTAAGACCACTGGAGTGGACTTCACTCATTACCGCAAGACCACCATCCTCCGGCGCATTCAGCGGCGCATGGTCGTTCACAAAATGGAAAGAATGGAAGATTACGTCAAATACGTTCAGACCAATCCTGCGGAAATCAAGGCCCTCTACCAGGACATGCTGATCAATGTGACCAGCTTCTTCCGCAATCCGCGTGTTTTTGACGCCCTCAGGTCCCACGTTTTCCCCGCCATCCTGAAGAACCATGCCCCCGAAGCGAGCCTGCGTCTTTGGACTCCAGGATGCGCTTCCGGCGAAGAAACTTATTCTCTTGCCATTGCCCTGCTCGAGTTTCTAGGCGATAAGGCTGCCCAGACACAAATTCAATTTTTTGGCACCGACATCAGCGAATTGAGTGTCAGCAAGGCTCGCAACGGTCTTTATCCGGAAAACATCCAGAGTGACCTCTCTCCCGACCGCCTCCGCCGCTTTTTTACGAAAGTCGAAGGGGGATACCGCATCAGCAAAAGCATTCGCGATATGTGCATCTTCGCGCAGCACAATGTGCTGAATGATCCGCCCTTTTCCCGGATGGACCTCATTTGCTGCCGCAATCTGCTCATTTATCTTGAACCTGTTCTGCAGAATAAGGTGATTTCCCTGTTTGACTATGCCGCGCGTCCCGGCGGCTATCTGGTTTTGGGAACTTCCGAAGGGATCGGGACGGCTACTAATCTGTTTTCCTCGGAGGATCGCACCAACAAGATATTCCTCAAGAAAACCACCGGTGTCCGTCAGCCGGTCACCTTCTCTCTGAATCATCCCTCGGAGCGTCACGAATATGGCGCCGTGCGCGTCCCCATGAAGCAGCCGGATACCAGTTGGAACTATCTCGAAGCACAGAAAGAATTTGACCGCCGTTTGCTGAACCAATATGCACCGGCCACGGTGTTCATCAATGAAGACATGGAGATCATTCATACGCGGGGAGCCGTGAATCGCTACCTGAAGCTTGCGCCCGGCCGCGCCAGTCTCAGCATCTTGAAAATGGCGCGCGAGAGGCTGCTGCCGGATTTGCGCAATGCCATCAGCAAAGCCAAGAAGGAAAACGTCACGGTACGCAAGCAAAACATTCAAATCAAGAATGGCAACGGCAATGGCGCGTCGCACGCCGATTCCAATCGCGTGGTCAGCTTCGAAGTCGCTCCTGTCAACATGGGTAATCTCAAAGAGCTGTATTTTATGATTGTTTTTGAGGATGCTCCGGGAATGGCGCGGCCCTCGGCCGCCTCGCGTCCCGCCCGTGCCCCGCGCGAATCCGAAAGGGCGTCGGGAAGAATTGCCAAACTCGAGCAGGAGCTTTCCGCAACCAAGGAATATCTCCAATCGGTCATCGAAACCCAGGAAGCTACCAACGAAGAGCTGCAATCCGCCAACGAAGAAATCCTTTCCAGCAACGAGGAACTGCAAAGCACCAACGAAGAGCTGGAAACCGCCAAGGAAGAACTGCAGTCTGCCAATGAGGAATTGAGCACCGTCAATGACGAATTGCGGAGCCGCAATCAGGAAGTCACGCTGATCAACAACGACCTCACCAACCTCTTCGCCAGTATCGATATCGCGGTGGTCATGATCGGCAGCGACTTCAACATCCGCCGCTTCACCCCCCAAGCCCAGAAATTCCTGAGCCTCATCCCCGGCGACGTCGGGCGGCATCTTTTGAATATCAATCCCACGATGGAAGTCCCCGAGTTCCAGTCGCTGGTTTTGCAGGTCATGTCTAGCTCCCGGCCGGTCGAGCGGGAGTTTTCGGACGGACAGGGCGGACGGTATCAGTTGCGAATCTTTCCCTACCGCACGCCAGAGAACAAGATCGACGGGGCGGTCATCACCATCGTTAACATTACTGCCCAAAGCCTGAGTGAAACAGCCTAGGTGGGGGATTCGTGGCGCCCCGGCGCCTGGAGAGAGAGCCTCCTCCTAAGGACCGTTGCGTCGCAAAAGCCTCGGTGGTGGGGTCAGTTTCCGGTCAGCAGGCTTACCGGGAGTCGCGCCGTTTCGCGGGTTTCTTGGCCGTGCCAGTGAATTTCGGAAATGCATCAGCGATACGCCAAGAACACGCGAGAGTGTGAAGCACAAACCTGCTGATGGTCATCCCCCGTATTGCTGCCACGATTCGTATTCTCTTTGCTTCGTCCTTGGAGCACCAGAGAAGCATTGTGGTCCTGGGCCCTGGAGGGTTTTTTGAAGGAATGTTGTTGAGTCCGAAAGCTTCGATGACGTGGGCGAAAGGCACCTCGTCAATTCCCGCGGCTCTCATGTGAGTGAGGTTTTCGCCGAGCTGTACAGCCCTCATAACAATGAAAAAGACATAACCACTTATGGTCCGGCGCTGGAGCTTCGCCATCTCGCGAATCTTCTCAGCCTCGTCCTTGGAACAGTGAATCAGCAGCGCAGCGCGGTTCCCCATATATCACTGATATTACTTAATATCGAAATTTGCAAGGCCCAAACTGCTTCGATATGCTCAAGTGAGTTCGGATCTTCATGGAAAGAAATTTACGTCCGCGCGCAGCCCGCTATTCCTTCGTGGCCAACGTCACCCTGACGGAATTGGAATCAGGCCGGCAATCAAGAGAGCAAACCTGGGACTTGAGCCTATTTGGATGCCATGTCGTCCCAGGGAATTGCGCGCCAACGGGAGCGCGGGTCAGACTTCAAATCATTCATGATGGCGACGTCTTTGAAGCCCAGGGAACCGTGATGAACTCTCGACCCATAACGGGCGTAGGAATTTCATTCATGAAGGTTGAGGAAAAGCACCGGCAGATTCTGGATAAGTGGATTGCGGCACTGAGGGACAAAAAATCAGAAGACAAAGTGCACGGCTATGATTCGCACGACAGGCGAACTCTCGCGGTAAAAGGAGATGGCGTTCAATGAACTGGATGGCACGCCAGACGTTTGTCGATGTCGATTGGCTAGTAACTGGTTTCTGGCCAATTTAATACTTTGCGTGCTGGAGCGTAGGCACCTCCG
>WNGQ01006296.1_pt1 | contig 11507 bp, 6 predicted proteins | sample 5407661 | NCBI WGS metagenome assembly WNGQ01 (sample SAMN13153382, study PRJNA577476) | soil metagenome | isolation source: 60 cm soil or saprolite under Garry oak tree replicate 2 | place: USA:California | collected 2016-06-15
CCCAGAAAGGCCAGACCAGACTGGCCGTGACGAATGAAGCAGAAGCCTACCTGGAAACGATGCAGCGGGAGATCACCGAGAAGCTGGTTGCCCTCAAGGAGAGTATCGGGAAGGTCGAAGGAAGCTTACGCCTGGACGAAAAGGGTCAGCTGCATCTGCCGCCGCTGGAAAAGGAGATTCCGGCAGAGGTGGACCGTCTGCGCCCACGGGTGTACAGTCTGCTTCCGCAGATCAAGCTGCCCGATCTGCTGCTGGAACTGGACAATTGGACCGGCTTCCTGCGGCCCTTTACGCACCTGACCAGTGGCGATGCGCCGGTCGGCGAAGAAAAACTGGCCCTGGTTGCTGCACTGATGGGCATGAACCTGGGACTGACCAAGATGGAACAGTCCTGCCCCTACAGCTATCGCCAGCTCTCCTGGTCGGTGGATTGGCATATCCGTGAGGAGACCCTGCTCGCCGCTCTGGCCTGCCTGGATAACTTTGTGCTCTCTGCGCCTCTTTCGCGCTCCTGGGGGGACGGAACCACCTCCTCTTCGGATGGCATGCGCATGTCCGTCGGGGTGAAAGCTGCCAACGCCGAATACAACGCCAAATATTTTGGCGCTGGACGAGGGACCAACATCTATGCCCATGCGGCTGACATCTGGGTTCCCTTTGGCAAGCCGCAGGTCATCGGGACGAACAAGGAGGCGCTGTATGTGATCGACGCGCTGTGTCATCATGAGAGCGACCTGCATATTCGCGAGCATTACGCGGACACGGGAGGCAGCACGGAACATGTCTTTGCTTTGGCTGCGTTGCTCGGCTTCCGTTTTGCCCCGCGTATCAGCGATGCCCTCTCCAAGAAACTGTATCTGCCGGGTGAGGTGGGAGAGTCTGGACCGCTGGAGACACTGGCGTTCGGCCAAGTCAACAGAAAACTCATCAGTGAGCAGTGGGATGAGATGGGGCGCGTGGCTTCCTCCATTCGGCACGGCACGGTGTCCGCTTCCCCGGCTTGTGCGCAAACTGGCTGCCTACCCGCGCCAAAATCAGGTCGCGCGGGCGCTGACGGAGGTAGGCAAGCTCGAACGAACGGCTTTCTTGCTGGAGTATTTTCGCGATGAGTCCCTGCGCCGCCGCATTCTGATTGGGCTCAAACTGTGGGGAAGCCTTGCACGCCCTCGCCCGCCAGCTCTTCTTTGGCCGCCTGGGGGAGCTGCGGGATCGCGCCCTGGAAGATCAGATGCATCGGGCCAGTTGCCTGCATCTGCTGATGGCGGCCATTGCGGCCTGGAATACGATCTATCTGACCGAAGCGTTTGCGACCTTGCGCAGGCGCGGCGAGGAGATTGCAGAGACGACGGTTGCGCATATCGCACCCCTGGGTTGGGAGCACATCAACCTCGTTGGGAATTATCATTTCGCGCCCCAACCGGGGCACTCGCTGGACAATCTCCGACCCTTGCGCTTGGGCGTGTCACATGAGGGGGAAGAAGCTGCCCAGCAAGAAGCAGTCTAAAGCACCGAAGTTGGGCCGAAATCGTTCGCTCTCTGGTGAAAATGGGCAGCAGAGAAACAGGCGCGAATCGATATTCTCACCTGATTCTTCAGGGGTCAACCCAGCCGCTCGCTGGCTACCACCACCCCTGGAAAAAGCGCAAGAGACCGCGCAGGAGCACCTCCTCCGGCGCAAGCATGCTCACGAGGCCGAACGCCCAGGCCGCGTACAGAAGGGCCCCGTGGGTCAGAGGCACAAATCTGGGTACCCCAGTCGTGTCTGTGGTGTGGAAGTAAATCGCGACGTCATCGGAAGCAATCTCGCGCCCAGTGAGGAGGCGGGACGCCTCGTAATCCGCCAGCAGGGCATCGAAGGCGTAGATAGCATCCCGCTCGTTGCCTGGTCCCTGGATTTGGAGGACCACCTTGATGCTCTCCACCTCCCTGCGGAGTAGTTCCGCTTTGCGCCACAGGTCTTGACTCACTTCCGGCCCCGGTGCCACGAGGACCTTTGCTCGCACCATGCGCACCAGGGCAACGATCTGATCAAGAGGTGCGCAGGGATGGATCGGACAGACGACCCCAGCGGTTTGCCCGCCCCAGAGTAGCAGATGGGTTTCAAGCATGTCAGGCAGCAGCAAAGCGATCACATCCTGCGTGCCGATCCCCAGGTCAGCCAGGAGATTGGCGGTCTGGTGCAGCTTGCCCAGCAAGACACGGTAGCTGAGCGAGACGGGCTGATTGGCTCGCCTGGCTGTTGGAACGCAGCAGAGGGCCGTTTGTTCTGGAGCCGTCTCTGCCGCTGCCTGTAGCAGTTCATACGTACTGCGCGCCGCAAGCCGCGTGGCGAGCGGGATATGTTCGCTCTGTTCAATGTCTGCCAGTACGCGTCCCGGGATCATCAGTTGCTCCTTCCCTCAGGCTTTCGAATGGGAACTGGTGTGAGGCCAAACCCAAGGCTTCGGCATCTCCCGCTCTCTGAACATGCCAGGCGCTGCTCATGCTGTCTGAATGTTCGCCGCCTCCTTCAGACCGAGCTCTTTGATCGCTTGTTCGCGGAGGACAAACTTCTGTACCTTGCCGCTGGCCGTCAGGGGGTAGCTCTCCACGAACTGGAAGTAGCGTGGGACCTTCTGGTGGCTGATCTGGCCCTTGCAATAGTCGCGCAGTTCCTGCTCGGTAAGCTGCTCGCCTGCTTTGGGGATGACCACTGCCAGCAGCTCCTCGCCAAAGAAGGCATCTGGCACTCCCACGACCTGCACGCCGACCACCTTGGGGTGGCGCAGAAGGAACTCCTCAATCTCACGAGGGAACAGGTTCTCACCACCACGAATGACCATGTCCTTGAGCCGACCCACAATGTTGACATAGCCACGCCCATCCATCGTTGCCAGGTCACCGGTATGTAACCACCCCTCCCCGTCAATCGCCTCGGCTGTCGCGTCTTCCATGTTGTAGTAGCCAGCCATGCCCTGGTAGCCCCGGCAGCACAACTCGCCGCGCTCCCCACAGGGCACGATGCCACCAGTCGCCGGATTGATAATCTTGACCTCGATGTGCGGCAGCGGGATGCCCACTGTGGCGGCTTTGCGTTCAAACGGATCATCCGGCAGCGTCTGCGTAATCACGAGACTTTCGGTCTGCCCAAAGCTAATGCCCACATCCGCCCTGGCGCGCTCTTTGACCTGCTCCATCAAGGCTACGGGTACCGAGGCACCCCCGCTCACCAACTGCTTGAGCGAGGAGAGATCAGCCGTCGTGAAGTCGGGGTGCTGCATCAGCGCCACCAGCATGGTGGGGACACCTGCAAACATAGTACAGCGTTCCTGACTGATGACCTGCAAGACTTTCTGTGGATCGAAAGCGAGCAGCGGATGCAATGTGGCACCAGCAGCAAGCGTCTTCAGAATGCTCCCCACACCTTTGACATGAAAGAATGGCACGGGAAGGCAAAACCGGTCCGTCTGCTCCATCCCCCACCGCCGTGTCACGAACAGGGCATTATTGAGCAGGCCGCGATGGGTGAGCACGGCCCCCTTGGGGAAACCGGTTGTGCCAGAGGTGTAGAGGAGCATGGCCGGTTCCAGGGGAGTCACGGCGGCTTGCCGTGCAGCGAGGGCCGCCTCGCTCACCTGGAGGCCCGAAGCCGCCACCTCATCCAGCAGCGCCGGACGCCAACCCTCCTGTTGCCACAGGCCCGTCGGAGGCATCCCCATCAGGCAGACAAAGCGCAGCCTCGGCAGGCGCTCGCTCGTGACCGAACCTGGCCTCTCCCCAGGAGTAATCAGCGAACGGATGGCTGTCAGGTGGTCGGAGGTGCGCACCCGCGCCATGAAGAAGAGCGCCTGCACGTCCCCTTGCTTGAGGAGGTACTCGACCTCGGCTGCTTGCAGCAGCGGATTGATGGTCACTAGCACCAGCCCCACTTTGGCGGCGGCCATCATGAGGATGGGCCACTCCGGGAGATTGGCCGCCCAGACGGCGATGTGATCGCCCTTGGCCAGTCCGAGGGCCAGCAGCCCTTTGGCCACCGCATTCGCTCGGTCGCGATAGTCCTGGTAGGTCCAGCGGATGGTGAGCGCATCACCAAATTCGGGATAACAGGAATAGACGATGGCTTCCTGGGTGGGAAGCTCATCGGCGCGGCGGTCTAAGAGGTCTCCAATCGTCATCTCGAGGAGGTCGATCCCCTCGCTTTCGGCCTGCCAGTACGACAGGCCATCAGCAGTCATACCCATCTCGTTTCTCCTTTGCTTCTGGGGGTATCCAGCTCAAGACTGTTCACTAGGGAAAGTCTACCTGACTGCCAGCGGAAGGGTATCGTAGAGATTACGTATTCGCTTACGTATTTGTGTGATGAGAAGAGCGTTTTTCACTCATCAGCCCACATCCCCCTGGAGAAGGAGGAACCGTGCGCCGTTTAACGGCAAGTTAGATACCTACGAAGTAGGGACAGAATAGGAGCAATGATCTGTCAGGGCAAAGGGACTTACTCTGGAGAGGAAACTTTCCAGGGGACGGTAGCATGTCCAGAAGCGGAGAAGCACGAAGAGAGGTAGTGTAGTTGTACCCGCCAGCCCTGCGCATATGGAGAAGCTTGAGGCTAAACCTGTGGCAAAGCGAAAGCCGAGCCTACGTCCGACACGATGTACACTTCATCCACCGTAGCCTCTCTGCAATCGGTGACACCGTAATATCACTTTAAGGTACTGAGTGATGAAAGACCGTTAAAGAATGGTTCCCTTTAACGGTACGCTCCCAACGGTGAGTGGCCTCTAACGAAGGGGTTTGAGGACAAGCAGGCCCTAAGTGCGCTACACGTCTAACTTGACTGGAATGCGGGATGGCCTAAAGGCCGCTAGGCCCAGGGTCACGGAGTCTCCGTAGTACTCGGAGAACGGGAAAGCCGTTCACATGGGGAAGGGAGACAGGTACTACAGAGAGTTAAGGAAGGAAAGTAGTTGCGAAATGCAAAGTACAAACACCATCCTGGGACTCATTCACGAAAGAGGCAAAAAGGGATTGCCTCTGGAACGAGTTCATCGACAATTGTATAACCCTGACCTGTATCTGACCGCCTACGGAAAGATTTACCGGAACAAAGGGGCGATGACAGAAGGCGTGACGGAAGAAACCGCAGAGGGAATGTCCCTGAACAAAATTGAAACGATCATCAAAGCTTTGCAAGATGGAACGTTTCAATGGAGGCCAACTAGACGGGTGTATATCCCAAAGAAAAAGGGGAAACTGCGCCCGCTCGGATTGCCAGACTGGACAGATAAGCTGGTGCAAGAAGTCATTCGACTGCTGCTCAACGCTTATTATGAACCACAGTTCAGCAACCACTCACACGGTTTCAGACCGGAGCGCGGATGCCATACAGCCCTACGGGAGATCAAGCAATGGGACGGAACGGCATGGTTCATTGAAGGAGATATCTCAAAGTGTTTCGACAAACTTGACCATCAAGTTTTGCTCTCAATACTGAGAGAGAAAATCCACGATGAGAAGTTCATGCGACTCATCAATGAGCTATTGGAGGCAGGCTATCTGGAAGACTGGAAATATCACGCAACGCTCAGTGGTACCCCACAAGGCGGAGTGTTAAGTCCACTTCTAGCAAACGTCTACCTCGACAGGCTAGACCAATTCGTCGAACATGTGCTCAGTCCAGAATGTACCAGAGGGGAAGGGCGAAAATGCAATCCAGAATACGAGAAAGTATCCAAGAAAGCATATCGAGCCAGAAAAGAAGGAAGGGCGGAAGAAGCCAAATTGCTCAGGCAACTACAGCAACGACTCCCCTCCAAAGACCCCAATGACCCTGACTTTCGGCGTCTAAGATACGTCCGATATGCCGACGATTTCCTCTTAGGGTTTAACGGCCCAAAAGAGGAAGCGGAAGAAATCAAGCAAAAGCTTGAGGGGTTCCTACGCGAAGAACTCAAGTTGGAACTCTCACAGGCTAAAACCCTGATTACCCACGCAAGGACAGGAGTGGCAAGCTTTCTCGGCTACGAAATCCAGACAATTCACAATGACAGAAAGCAGACAAAAAGTAGGCGATCTGTAAACGGGCGAATAGGATTTCGCGTACCACTAGACGTTATGCAAACGAAACGACAGGATTACACGGAAGAAGGGAGACCCATCCACCGACCGGAGATGATGAAGGATAGTGTTTTCACTATCCTCAGCACCTATCAGGCGGAATATCGCGGCATAGTGGAGTACTACCGAATGGCCTATAACCTGAACCAGGCCCTATCTCAATTGAGACTGGACATGGAAAGGTCACTAACGAAAACCCTTGCAGCTAAGGAGCAAATCTCCGTAAAGCAAGTCTATCGGAAGTACAGAGCCACGATCATAGTGGGAAACAGGCCCTATATGTGCCTACAGATCACCATTGAACGAGAAGGAAAGAAGCCACTGGTCGCACAATGGGGAGGTATCCCCCTCACGTGGAACATGAAAGCAATCCTTAATGACCAGCCGGAGCGCATATGGAGTGTGAGATCAGAGCTAGAAAAGAGGCTCCTGGCAGATACCTGTGAGTACTGTGGTGCTCAAGAAAAATGCCAGGTGCACCACGTCCGAGCACTGAAAGACCTCCACGTAAAAGGCAGGAAGCCACGACCCCGATGGATGGAGTTGATGGCAGCCCGCCAGCGCAAAACGATGGTCGCCTGTAAGACTTGCCATGAGGATATCACGTATGGACGCCCAATGCGACGAAAAGAGACGCACATAGGCTTCATGCACGCAGACCCCATGACAAAGCATCTGGCGAAGTAGTGAAAAGACACTGTAGTACCGGAGAGCCGGATGCAGTAAAAGCTGCACGTCCGGTTCGGGGAGGGGCGGTTGGAAACGTGCTGTCCGATGAAACTACCAGAAAGAATTCTGGTATGTCTAGGAAACAAACAGCAACGCGCTGGCCGCCTACTCTACATCTCTGTTACCGGAACAAGACACATGAAGGCATTCAGGTGGTGTACTCTCAAAGGAACCAGCTCAAGACTGAATGCCGTTTCTGTGAACAAGTGCTGAGACGAAGGAGAACCACTCATGTCGACATCGAGTACACCAACATGCGCAGTCATCCACACGCAAGAGACCTATGAGGGGAAGCAAGGCCTCACCTACTTTGCTGGAATCTCTGCCCAGAGCGCGGGTGCGCAAGCCATCTGCCTGCATCTGCTAACGATCCCACCGGGCGGACGGGCCCGCGCACATCTGCATGAGCACCACGAGACCGCCATTTATATCCTCAGTGGTCAGGGTGAGTTGTGGTACGGCGAGGGGCTCTCCGACTACCTGTCTGCCAATACAGGGGACTACGTGTATATCCCGGCAGGTATGCCTCACGTAGCCGGCAATCGGAGCCAAACGGAACCCTGCCTCGCCGTGATTGCTCGCACCGATCCCAATGAGCAGGAAAGCGTCGTGCTCCTCCCCGAACTCGATCTCGTCCTCTTGCAAAGACTGGAGGCTCCTCAGGACTAGGAGAGAAAGCCTTTCTCACTCAGAAAACCCTCTATCATCAGCCCATCAAAGAAGCTGGTGTTCGGCGGCGAAGCGGGCCGCCGCTGCCCGCGAGTTGCTGCCGAGTTTGTTGTAGATGGAGCTGAGATGGGTAGTGACCGTGCGATAGCTGATGACGAGCCGCTCAGCTACCTGCGCATCGGTCAGGCCTTGCGCGACGAGCCGCAGGACCTCCACCTCGCGCGGGGTCAGTCCTGCGGGAGAGGAATCCGGGCGTGTGGGAGCGGTCGGAGAGGCATGCGTGGAGAGGTGTGCTTCCTGAGGAGGGATTGCCGGTTGCCAGGCGAGCGCCTGTTCGGCTGTCATGGTGCGCCCCTCAGCCAGGGCCTGAGCAAACACCAGCTCACCCAGCTGCGAGCGGGCTCTGGCCTGGGCGCGTTCAACACTCGCGCGGAGCACGCGGGGAAGAGTGGTGACACTATTCTGGAGGATGGCCGCTGCTGCGCCCCACAGTCGGGCAGCAGCGAGCGGTTGTGCTTGTGCCGTCAGTGCGACAGCCAGGCCTTGCAGACAAGAGGCCTTTAGTTCCCAGTGCCCCAACGCTGTGGCGACAGCCAGGCTCTGCTCGTAGAGGGTGCGCGCTTGCGCGATGTCTCCCTGCAACACAAGCGCAGTTGCCAGGTGGAAGAGCGAGTTGGCCACACTGTGCCGGTTGCCCGCCTCCTGTTTGAGCCGCAGGCTTTCGGTGAGCAAGGCACAGGCGTCGACCAGGTCACCGTGCTCAAGCGTCAACTGCCCTAAAAAGCCAAGGGCATGGGCCAGACCCCACTTGTTGCCCACCTGCTGGCAGAGCCCGATGGCCTCCTGTAACAGGGCTCGCGCTCGTGTTTGTTCCCCCAGCTTCATCGCATTGCGTGCCAGGTAGATGAGCGGCCAGGCGATATCGCCTGCATAGCCCAGCGCTCGACAGAGGGCCAGGCTTTCTTCTAAGTGGTGCTGGGACCTGGGAACCTCTCCCTGAACATTGCAGACACGAGCCAGGAGCAGGCCCACGAAAGCAACCATCCAGGTTTCCCCTCGGGCTTTGAACTCGGCCTGCGCCTGTTCGGCCAGAGCGCGTGCTCGTCCCGGCTCGCGTCTGTGCAGCAGAGCGACTCCCGCCAGCCCGGAGAGGGCGATCCCCTGCGCCTGCCGATCTGCGAGCCGCTGCGAGAGAGGCAGTAACTCCTCGCACAGGTGCTCCAGCCAGGCAACGTCTTCCTGATACAAGCCGAGCGTTGCTGCAGCCATCAGGGCCTTGAGCCGTACAGGCTCACCGCTCTTCTCGCTCCCAGCGAGTACCCGTTCCAAGAAAGCCCGTCCCTCGCTCATATAGCCACGGATGCTCCAGAAGCGCCAGAGCACGCTGACCAACCGCACGGCTGTCTCCATGCGGCGCACGCTCCCCGTTTCCTCATCCCCGTCCTCCAGGGCCCATTGGAGCGCGGCACGCAGATTGGTATACGCTTGCTCCACCCGTTCGAACCACCGCGCTGCCTCCACACCGAACAGGTGCCTGTGCGCCTCCTCCGCGAGGTGGAGATAGTAGGCAGCGTGGGCCTCTTGTGCCGCTTCCCACTCGCCGTGTGCTTGCAGGCGCTCCAGCCCGTACTCCCGGATGGTTTCGAGCAGCAGTAAGCGCGGCTCCGCCCCCTCCTGCTCCGTTTGCTGCACCAGGCTCTTATCGAGCAGAGACGCGACTCCCTCAAGCACAGAGGAGGTCTGGTCGCTGGCCGCCCGGCAGACCATCTCGGCGGCTTCGAGCGTGCAGCCGCCGACGAAGATGGAGAGCCAGCGGAAGAGACGCTGTTCTGGTTCCTTCAGCAGGTCATAGCTCCACTGCAGCGTGTTGCGCAGCGTCTGCTGACGGGTGGGCAGATCGCGTGCGCCCCCGGTGAGGAGGTCGAGGCGATGGGAGAGGCGATGGAGCAAGGCCTGCGGGGGCAGCAGCTTGATGCGCGCCGCGGCCAGTTCGATCGCCAGCGGTAGCCCGTCCAGACGCACGCAGATCTCGGCGATGGTGCGGGCATTGGCCTCGGTCAGCTGAAAGGCCGGCTGGATGGCGTGGGCACGCTCCACGAAGAGGCGCACGGCAGCCACCTGGGCGAGGGCTTGCTGCTCTGGAAGCTGCATGAGGTCAGGCATGGGGAGAGGCGGCACCGGGAATTCATACTCGCCGGAGAGGTGCAAGGTGGCCCGGCTGGTCACCAGGAGATGCAGGCGGGGGCAGGAGACCAGCAGAGCAGCCAGCTGTGGTGAGGCAGCAGCCACGTGCTCGAAGTTATCGAGCAGCAGCAGCAGGTGTTGCTCTTGCAGATAGTCCCGCACATGATCCAGCAGGGGGCGATCGAGAGCTTCCCACAGGCCGAGAGCCTTGGCGATGGCTGGCATGACCTGCTCTGAATCGCTGACGGGAGCGATGGAAACAAAACAGACGCCGTCGGCGAAGGTGTCACCTCCCTCTGCTGCCAGGTGTAAGGCCAAACGTGTTTTCCCCACGCCCCCGGTGCCGGTGAGCGTCACCAGGCGGACTGATGTTTGTCGCAAGAGAGCAGCCACGGCGGCGACCTCGCGCTCGCGCCCAAAAAACGAGGTCAATGGCACCGGCAGCGTGGAGCGCCCTGGTGCCCCGCTCTCCCCTTCGGGCGGTGTCTCCTCCAGTTCGGCAGGCCCTTGGAAAGAAGGGGTCGTGCCACGGCGCAGCAGAGCCTGCGCACTGGAAACAGCAAGCAGCCCGGGCACAGCCTCCAGATCCTGCGCTTGTACAGCGAGGGCCGTTTCCCCGACACGCATGCCAAAGAGCCGCGCCGCAACGGCCTGCAGCCGAGGGAGGGTCAAGGCCTCCGACTGGCCCAGGTAGGTCCGCTGCAACCGCCCATTCCGCGTGCAATAGGCTCTCCAGTACGACCTCCCGCGCCGGTTGCCTGCCCGTTCTTTGTGTGCGGTGAAGCTGCCATGCTCACTGCGAAAGGTAAAGGTGGAGGTAGCCTCGAGCCAGCCATACCAATCGGCAGAATCCACCACCAGCTGAGCGGGGTGGCCGTCCAACTGGTAGGTGAGGATGCCATTCTGGATGATTGGAGGGGTCTGAGCCATCGCTCCCTCGCTTTGCTGCCGTCTGCACCCGAACAGGGATTCCCGAACAGTATAGCACATGTTCGGGAATCCCTTCCGGAAGCGTTCTCCACCCCAGGGAGCGGCACGGTTCTGTTCAACAAGAACCGTCTCTCGTGCTTCTGATGGGAGAAAAACAGGTGCAAAGGCGGTTTTTCACCTGTTTTTCCTATCCCAGGCCCATACGCTCCCGCTCAACCTCGCACCTGTGCTATACTGCTAACGCCCGAAAAAAACAGGTGAAAAAACAGAAACAGGTGAAAAAACATGACGACTACTGCACTCACCCCTTCTTCTCCTGAGGAGGTCCTCCCTCTCTGGCTCGATGAGCTGCAAACCAGCGATCGTGCCAAAGGCACCATCCGGCGCTACAAAAGTGTGGTGGAGGGATTCCTCGCCTGGTACGAACACTGTGAGCAGCGACCACTCACCTTTGTGACGCTGACCCCCATCGCCCTGGTTGGCTATCGCAATGAGGTGCAACGGACGCAGGGGCGGGCGACGAGTACTGTCAACGGACACCTGAGCGCCTTACGGGCCTGGTGCGCCTGGCTCACCGAAGAGCGCTACCTGGAGGTCAACCCTGCCAGGCGCATCAAATTGGTGGGTCGGCAGGAGGCGCCATCGCGAGAAGGCCTATCCGACACGCAGGCCAATGCCCTGCTGCGTCAGGCCCAGACCAGCCGCGATGGGCAACGCAACTACGCCATTGTGCAGCTGCTTCTCCAGACCGGTATCCGCCTGGATGAATGCAGCCAGCTGACCCTGGACGATATCGAGTTTGGAGAGCGCAGTGGGCGGCTCAGGGTCCATCAGGGCAAGGGCAACAAGGCACGCACGATTCCCCTCAATGCCTCAGCACGCCAAGCATTGGCAGAGTACCT
>WNGQ01007013.1_pt1 | contig 11502 bp, 13 predicted proteins | sample 5407661 | NCBI WGS metagenome assembly WNGQ01 (sample SAMN13153382, study PRJNA577476) | soil metagenome | isolation source: 60 cm soil or saprolite under Garry oak tree replicate 2 | place: USA:California | collected 2016-06-15
ACAGCTCGTAGTGGGCGACCCAATACTGCCAACCGTCTATCGCCTGGCGTACCAGGTCGGAGCCGAAGAAGGCGATGAAATGGCCGCGCTCCTCCCGCTGCCGCTCCCGCCCTGCGCCAACCGCTCCGGGTTGCGAAACACCAGCGCCGGATGCGTTGCAGCCAGCTCCGCCGCCAACCGGTACGCCTCACCCCGGCTGGCCGCGGGCAACACCGTGGAGGCCCCGCTCAGCAGCCACTCCTGGCCGATCGGGACCAGCCGGGCGATCAGGAACGTCCACGCCGCATCGAAGCAAGGGCCGCGCGCCCCCGGTTGGAACGCACCCGGTAGGCCAGCTCGTCCACCAGGTTGACCGCCACCAGCGCATCGCCGTCGCGTCGCCGGACCCGGAAGACCCCCTCCACCACCTCCCGCCAGCCCAGCAGCATCGCCCGCTCCTCCTCGGGCAACTGTGGATGCTCGGCCACAAAATGCTCAACCACCCTGCGGCCGTCGGGCAGGCGCTGCTGCAGCACAAAGAAGTCGAGGAAGTTGATGAACCGCTCCTCGTCCACCTCCGGCGCCTCACCAAGCGACGCGCGAACGCCGCCCAGAAGGCACCGCCGAACCGCCGCCCACGGGCAAACTCCACCAGCTCGCCTTTGCGATCACCGCTGCGCCACACCAGCTCCGCACTAACCACCATCGATGCACTCCCCACCCCGCGGTGCTGCACCCTGCCAGCGACTCCCAGACTCCCTCCACGAGTCCGGCCGCAGTCTCCCAGTTCCTACCGGTCGAGAAGAACCCACCACCCACTGCCGCAGACGGCGACCGTTCGCCTGAACCCGTGCCGTCGGGCTAGCATTCCTGCCATGCCGACCGGACGGATGAACCGCGAGCAGTTCTTCGGCCAGCTGGCCACCCTGGACGAGCAGCGCCTGAAGAAGGCCCTATGGAACCTGTACTGGCGAGGCTCAGCGGCCACGCGCGAGCGCATCGAAGCCGAGATCGACCCCGACCAGCACGATCGTGGCAAGCGCCCCTCGAAGGAACCCGCTGACCCACAGCAGGTGCTGGGCGAGGTGGGTGACTTCGTCGCGCTGGCGCGCTCGGGGGCGTACATGGCCGGTGACCGGCGCGTGTCGCCACGGGAGCGCACGCGCTGGCGATTGACGTTCAAGCGGCTGGTCAGCGACGCGCAGGATGGCCTGCGCGGCCAAGACGCCACTGCCGCGGCGACCGCACTGGAGCGGCTGATCGACTTGGCCTGCGAGACGCGTGACTACGAGTACTTCCACTCCGAGGACCCCATGGAGGCGGCGGGATTGGTGGTGTCGGACGCGGTGGCGCTGCTGTGGGCCAAGCTGCACGACCACTACGGGTTTGCTGGCTTCGCGCAACGCGCGGCGCCCCAGCTCGTCCGGTGGGAGTCCCGCCACGGCTGGACGCGCAGCGGCTGGGGCCGGGTCAGCGAAAAGGAGACCTCGCTGGCCAGCGTGCTTGCGGGGATGCTGCCGGCTCCGGACATGTGGGTCGGGTTCGCCGACCGCTACCTTGAGGCCCTCGACCGGGTCGCGCGCGATGACTCGGTCAGACCCAGCCGCACCTGGCCACCCACGGACCGCGACCGTGACCGGCGGACCGGGGATCTGGTCGAATGGCACCGTCTGCTGCTCGACCGGCTGATCGGTTCCGAGGCCGAGGACCGCCTCGACCGGCTGGCCCACCACCCCGCCCTTGGCGGGCCGGAGCTTGAGTTCCTCAAGGCCCAGCTTGCGCACCAGCGCGGCGACATCAGCAGCGCCCGCAGCCTGATGCATACGGCCCTGCAGCACCTGCCCGGCCACCAGGACTTCCTGGACCTCGCCACCGAGATCGGCGCGCCCCTGCCGCCTCGCGCCCAGCAGATCGCCAGGGAACGCTCGCGCTGACCCACCGGCAGAAGCTCAGGGCCACGGGCGTCGTGCGTGGTTTGGTCCGAGGCATCGGCGCCGCGCGTGGGCGGCACTTCCCCAACTGCGGGCCTGCACCGCTGGACCGGACCAGTTCCAACGACGCGCGCCGCAGCGGACTATCCTCTGGGGTCATGTCGAGGGCCGCTTCCACCGCCAGCCAGCCGCAGCCGAGGCTCGAGCGCCGGGTCGCCGGTGCCGCGGAGGCTCTGCTGGCCCGCGACAGGTCGGTCTCCCCCATCGATGTGTTGGTGGCGATCGGCTGGCTGCTGCAGCGCATGCTCGAGGGCTGGCGGCGGGGTCGCGTGGAGTGCCTGGAGGGCGTGGCGCCGGTCCACGCTGACAAGCTCGCCGCCGTGCTGGAGCACCTGCGCCGCTGGGCGGCCGGCAAGGATTGGCCCCCAGCGAGGTTGACTACCTGGCCGCCACGCGGGACCGGCGACCGCTGCGCTTCACCGCCGACGGCGACCAGGAAATCGAGCGCGCCTGGCGCACCCACTGACGCGACCGGACCTGTCGCAGGCAGCGCGGGAGCGCACGGTGCGGCGGCAGAGCAGGCCGCCGGATCTGATGGTGATCGAGCCGTGGGTGCGGGGCAGCGGTCGAGTCGGGCGGTCGGCGGCCGGGCGTGCGCTGGACGAGCAGGCGGTCAGGCTGGCGGTGGTGGCCTCGGTGCGGCACCAGGACACCGACTATGACGAGCTGCTGATGGCCGGCTTTTCCCCGCGAGGTCGCCCGGGAGCGGGTCCGATCCGCCATCGACCGGGTCCTGGCCACCTGGCAGCACCGGTAGAGCCAGGCAGGAGTGAGGACCGATGCAGACACCATCCGAGGAGTCGCTGGCAGCCACCGCCGCCGAAGCGGAGCCGCTGCGGCGGCTCCAGGCGTTCGCCAGGTGGGTCGGGGCGGGGCGCAAGCTCACCCAGACCGGGCGGATCACGCTTGCGGATGCCCGCGAGCTGGTGGGCTTGCTCGGCACCGGCGACATGATCGACCCCAAGATCGGCGACCGGGTGTTTCGCACCAGCAGCAGCGAGGAGCTGCGCGGGATCACCTTGGTCACCGAGTGGGCCAAGGCCAGCGGCGTGGTCCGCGTGACCAAAGGGCGGCTGGTCGGGGTGAAGAAGCACGCGGGCCTGCTGGGGCGCCCGCTGCAGCTGTGGGCTCGGATGTTCGAGGCGTTCCCGCGGCTAGGCGCGGCGCTGTGTGTGTCCGGGTGGGGCGCCTCGCTGCTGCGCGACGACTTCGAGGATGGGATCGGCGCCGTGCTGGAGGCGATGGCCCGCCGCGGTGGCGCGCTCGGGCTGGCCGAGGCCCGCGCGCTGGCCTGGGAGACGGTGGCCCCCCGCTATGTGCTGGACGACATCACCGACCAGCAACTGACCACTGTCCGCCAGCTCACCGACCGCGACGTGCGGCACGCGCTGGAGGTGCTCGGGCAGCTCGACGCGGTCCGCCCCAGCGTCGATGGGAAATCGGTGGAGCTGACCGAGCTGGCCCTGTGGGCGTGGCGGCGCCGCCTGGGCGCGCCGGCGCCGGGCGACTCGGTCTACCAGGTCAAGATCACCCTTGCCGAGGTGGCCGACCCGCGGGTCTGGCGGCGAGTGCTGGTGCCTGCGGCCATGGGGCTCGACCGCCTCCACGATGTGATCCAGGCGGCGATGGGCTGGCTGGACTACCACTTGCACGTGTTCTCCGACGACCGGACCGAGTACGGCGTCCCGGACCCGGAGCTCGAGTTCCGGGACGAGCGCGCGGCGACCGTGCGCGACCTGCTGCCGCGCGTCGGCAGCTGGGCACGCTACACCTACGACTTCGGCGACGACTGGGAGCACGAGCTCGTGGTCGAGCAGCAGTTGGCCGCCGAGCCCAATGTGGCCTACCCGGTCTGTGTGGCCGGCGTGGGGGCCTGCCCACCGGAGGACTGCGGCGGAGCGTGGGGCTACGAGCACCTGCGCGAGGTGCTCGCCGACCCCGCCAGCGAGGAGCATCAGGACATGCTGGCGTGGCTGGAGCTGGACAAGGCAGGCGACTTCGACCCCCACCGGTTCGACGTCGACCAGACGAACCGGATGCTCGCCGCCATGGGAGCCCGGCGAGTACGCCGATGATCCAGCGCGCGCTTATCCACGTGGACGGCCCGCCGGGTGCGGGCAAGACGGCCTTCGTCGAACGGCTCGTGGCCGGCTGCAGGCACTGGGTGCTTGCCGTGCGCTGGCGACGCGACCCACGCTGCGGCGACCGCGGGAGGCCTGCCCGGCACGACACCCGGAGCTGCGTCGCTACCGGGCTGCCAGCGCGAGTGCGGCCGGCCTGTTCAGCTTCCCGCCGGGCGATCTGGCCGCCGACGACTTCTACACCACACACCTGATGGAAGACCCCGCGCAGGCGGTCGTGCTCGAAGGCGACACCCCCGTCCGCGCGGTGGACCTGCGCGTGTACGTCGCCCCACCCCTTGCCCCTGGCCGAACCCTGCTGATCCGCCAACTCCGCGACCACGCCCAACAGCAACAGGACAAACTTCGTGCGCTGCAGCGGCTGCTCGACCAGCCCGACGGGATCCAGTAATGGCTCGCGCAGACTATCGGCGGGCCGGCGTTGGCCCTGGCACGCCAGCATCCCAGGCTGCTTGAGGAGGCACGTGCGAACCTGCAGGCCGGCATCGACAAGGTCCGCACGGCCGACCCACCCAAGCCCAGCGAGCACTGGGCCATCGCCGCCAGCCACGCCGGTATCGAGCACGCCGGCCTGGTCATCGTCAACCTCCGTGACCGTGCGCAGCACGACCGCGCGCAGGCGCTGCTGGCCGAACTCCAACGGCTGCGAACCGACCGGCAGGTCTTCGACGACATCCTGGCCTGGCGAGGACGACGCACCCCCCCATCACCGCGCTCAGCGCCGACCTCTCCGACCCCAAAAGATCCAGGCACCCGCAAGGCAGTCTCCCGAGCGTTGCGGACCATCCGCAGCGCATCCGAAGCATGACGATGAGCGAAATGGGATTTGAGGTTCCCGATAACACCGCACAGGATGTGGCCCGTGACGTGCTGGCACGTGCGGAAGCAATCGCCTCCCTGGAACAGGAGCAGATCGAGATCCTCGCTGCACCGTTCATCGAAGAGACCTTCGACCACGAACCCGACGCCCCCCTGTGGCTCAAGGCCGCCACGACCGTCGTGGTGCGCAATAGCAGACTCGAGGAGCTCCACGCCAACGGTCCCGTCAATACAGGCGGGATCCGTGTCATCACCACCTACGCCCTCGCACCACTATCTCACCTCATCGGCGCCCGCCATAGAAACCCGATTGCCGTTGCTCCTCAGAACAATCCCTTCAAGGACCTGGATCGCAAGTACCCGCGAGCGTGGGCATGCCTCAGCTCGCTACGACGGGCCATCAGGCAAAGAGGTCGACTCGATTATCGGCCGCCCACCGCCCCACTACCAACGCTTCCCAGCCCGGACGAGACCGTAGAGGCGGCGGCGTCTCCGGATGACGAGAGAATCGTCGTCCTGAGCGCCATCGAACCCGCTTTGATCAGCACGCCCTCGCGATCCTGCAAGGCGTCGCGGTGGGTGAGCAGGACGTCTTCGCGACGCCCTCCCTCAGCCGAATCTCACGAAACAGTGACAAGCTGCTGCGGACTCTGGAGTTCCTCCTCGCACACAACGTCCGTGTGGTGACCACCAACCTCATGCTCGCCGACGGCGAAGTCTGGGTCCGACGCGGCGACCTGGTCAAACCCATCCCTGCCAGGCCGTTCGATGGGTTCCGGATAATGAGAGGACTGAGCGGCGCCCATCGCAAGCTCGTCACCGAATGGCTCAAGCAGCACGACACCCCAGTATCCGAATGACCACCACGACCATCACAGTGAACGGACAACAACGACAAGATGTCGTTCCCACCGGGGCAGTCCTGTCCAATCACCGCAACCGGCCCAGGACGCTGCTCCACACCGTCCGGCGGGGCTTCCTGCTCACCTCCCCACGCCGGTAGCTGGCCCTCCGGACGTTTGCCTCGGGTTTCGGCGCAGCCTCGGCACGCACCGCCCGGAAGCCCGAGTCGTCACCAAGATGGAAGTAGATGTGTCCACGCAACGACCCGTCCTCGTCCAGCGCCGCCCAGCCACGGCCGCTGGCGGGATCGCTCTCGTCGTTGCCTTCCCAGGTGAACTCGACACACGGGCGTCCATCGCGCTGGTCGCTGTGGCAGTCCATCCACCCCTCGACGGCAATGAACCGGAAGTGGCCGGTCTGGTCGGCGCTGAACTGGATGTAGCCGGGTCCCAGGAGGTCGATGGCTTCAGCATCCCAGAGGTCCATCTCCACAATCCGCCACACACCGTTCACGTTCATCACCGTTTCCTCCAATCCTCGGACCTCGACGGTGACGCATCTCCTCGTCTGGCACGAAGGCTACGCGCAACTCCGCACCGTAGGATCCCTGTGATGCACGGCGATTGCGCTCGTGCGGCTTGATGACCTGCCTGGTAGGCTCACCGCAGATGAGGGAGGCAGCGTGGGGACCATCCAAGAGCGCATCGTGGTTGACCCGCAGATCTGTGGCGGCAAGCCGTGCATCCGCGGCACCAGGATCATGGTGAAGAACATCCTGGGCATGCTGGCGGGCGGCTACGACATAGAGCAGATCCTGCACGCCTACCCGGAGCTGTCGCGCGAAGACGTCGTCGCAGCATTGGACTATGCCAGCTCCGTCGTCGACGAGGAGAAGGTCGTCGCCCTTGGCGCCTGACAAGTCCGATCAGCCGCACAGCGGCGACGAGGCTGGCGGCGAGGGCGACGAGCCGTTTGCGGTCCTACTGGATCAGAACGTTCCGCGATCGATCTGCGAATGGCTGCGGCAGGAGCATCCTGGCTGGCGGGTCTGGCACGTGGTCGAGGTGGGCCTGGCTGGTAAGACCGACCGCGAGGTATACGAGTGGGCACAGGCCGCCCAAGCCCTGATCGTCACCTTCGATGAGGACTTTGCCGATCAGCGCGCCTTCCCCGTCGGACAGCACTACGGGGTGGTACGGCTGCGCGTGTGGCCGACGACGATCGAGATGACCCAGTTCGCGCTCGGGCGGCTCTTCGAAGAATTCACCGAAGCCGAACTGCGTGGTGGCTTGGCCATCGTGGATCGCACGCATATCCGTATGCGGCGTCACCCACTCTGAGTCGAAACCCCCAGAGATGTACCAGCAAGATTGTCCGACTTTCGCTCCGTGACTCATCAAGATCATGCGCCAGCCGATACCATTTGTGCCCACTCGCTGCGACTTACTGCATGCGTTATCATGGCGATGACCTGCACAATAGCGAGTTCCTGCTGGTCACCGGTGGTGAGAAATAGCTCAGGTATTTCGTTGTAAGCGACACGCGCTACCACTGCGCCACAGGCCCAGGTGAGTGCTGTTGCAGCTGGTAGTGAGTCTGTCAGTGGGACTTCCTGCGAGTGTAGCGATGCTGTCTGGGCCTCTCATGCGGTATTCCTTAGGAACTCTTCCGTCTGCAAGTCGCGACGCATCGGTGCCTGCGACAAGAAGGAATCCTATAAGAGGACATTCCGGAACGGCCAGCCTCGGCTTTCATGGTAAGGGTCGAATCCCTCTGTGTTATGGAGGGGTCACTTCGCTGGCTCAGCAAAAGAGGTCGGGTCCAGCGAATGTGAGCGCTTGCAGCACTCGACCGAGAGAGTACGGGCCCGCCCCACCGTCGGGCAGCGCTCGACTGCTTCGGTTTGAGTCTGCCGACGCTGACGACCCGCCGATCAAGCTCCGTCGGTCGTGTCGGCCGTCTCTGCCTGGTCGAGGGTCGCTGCCCAGCTCGCCAGGAGGTTGAGCGCGTCTTGGGATGGGGAACCGGGGTCGGCGCTGTAGGCGGTGAGCGTCAGACCAGTGTCGGCCGGGAGCTCCGTCGCCTCGAAGTTCAGGCTGAGGTCGCCGACTCGGCGATCTCGGCCAGCGCGACCCAGACCTCCTCTGGGACAGCCAGCCCAAGCGTGCTCGCCTCGGCAGCGCTTGTCTGGTACTGCTTGCCTATGGCGGTCCCCTTCCTCGCGGTGCTCTTGGCGGATCACCCGAGACCTACCAGACGGCAGGGCTCAGGTGGGGACCGCTACCTCAAAATCTACGAACCGCGGGACAACCTCCCGAACCAGTGCTACCCGGGCGTTGCGCCGGCTCCGGGAAGGACTGCCGCGCCGCCCCGGGCACACTATCCTTTCTGTCATGTCGAGACAGGCCATCACCGAGAGCCAGCCGCGGTCCAGGCTCGAACGCCGGGTCGTCGCAGCCGCGGAGACCCTGCTGGCTCGCGGCACCTCGGTCTCCCCCATCGACGTGCTCGCGGCGATTGGCTGGCTGCCGCAGAGCAGGGTCGACGACTGGCGACGGGGTCGCGCGGAGTGCCTGGAGCGCTTGGCGCCTGTCCACCCTGACAAGCTGGCCGCCGCGCTGGAGCACCTGCGCGGCTGGGCATCCGACAAGGGACTCACACCGAGCGAGGTCGCCCACGTGGCGGCCACGCGAACCCGCCGACCACTGCAGTTCACCGCCGACGGTGACCAGGCCGCCGAGCGCGCCTGGCGCACTCACTGGATGCGACCCGACCTGCCCGAGGCCACCCGCCAGCGCGCGGTCAAGGCGCAGAGCAAGACGCCGGATCTGGTGGTGATCGAGCCGCTCAACGAGTGGACCTGCATCGGCTGTGGCGGCTCGGGCTGGCTGCTGCTCATGGAGGGCCCAGGTCCCCTGTGCATGGACTGCGCGGACATGAGCCATCTGATCTTCCTGCCCGCCGGCAATGCCGCGCTGAGCCGACGCGCCAAGAAGGCGAGCCGCCTGGCCGCGGTGGTGGTCCGCTTCAGCCGCTCTCGCAAGCGCTACGAGCGCCAGGGGATCCTGGTAGAGGAAGCCGCCCTTGAGCACGCGGAGGCGCAGTGCCTGGCCGACGAGGACGCACGGGCGCGCCGCCGCGATCGCGACCGACAGCGCCGCGCCGACCAGGATGTGATGTTCGAGACTCGGCTGGCCGCGGCGGTCACGGGGTTGTTTCCGGATTGCCCGGCCGAGCGCGCGGAGGCGATCGCGCGGCATGCCGCCGTGCGGGGCAGCGGCCGGGTTGGGCGCTCGGCGGCCGGACGCGCGTTGGATGAGGATGCGGTCACGCTGGCGGTGGTGGCCTCGGTGCGGCACCACGACACCGACTATGACGAACTGCTGATGGCCGGCGTGCCCCGCGCGATCGCCCGCGAGCAGGTCCGGCCCGCCATCGACCGGGTCCTGGCCGCCTGGCAGCACCCATAGGTTGCGGCTTGGAGCGCCGAGCATGGCCGACCCGGTTGGCGTGGCCGGCGAGTGCGCCTGCCCGCCAGAAGCGGTCGCCCCATGGCGCCCGGGCCTTCCCGGCGATCGGTAGCTCCGTACACAATCCCTTTGGTCGAGCTCAACCTCGCAGCGACAGTTGACTTTCCGCCGATCCCGGACTTCAATGCGCCGACCAATCCATATGGCTTGGTCGGTCCAGTGAGCCGGGAATTGCGCCTTGCCATTCGCGCTGCTAATGACTCCACGGACCTGTCGCCGCAAGGAAGGAAGGCGCATGACCCATGCGCTCGAGTTCCTTGCCCTGCTCATCATCCTGGTCGTAGTGAGCAAGACGAAATAGCAGGGCAAGTACCAGGGAGGCGGGGTGTCCAGACCCCGCCTCCCTGGGGGCTAACTCCAGTGAACCGGGGTTAGCGCCTTACCACGCGGCAAGTATATACGCGAGGCTTATCATTTCAGATTCGGACGTTGGTCTTGAGCGGGGCCGACCGCAGGGACCGTGGCGTTAGCCCGCTGCGGTGTGCGGCCGGCCCCTGACCGACAGAAGGTCCCAGGCCCCCCTGCCGGCTTCTACGCCAAGGAGGACCCGGACAGACCCGCCGTGCCGGCCTGCACCTCGACCGCCGTGTGGCGGATACGGAAGGTAGGGGGACGAGGGGATAGACTGTGCGTCATGGCCAAAGACCTCCCAGTTAGGTCTGCGGTCAGGGCCTCGCCGGTGTTAGCCTACCTGCGGGGCCCACTAATTTCCCGTTGCCGGTGCGCCGGCCACGTGCAAGTGGTGTTCTACACCCTAACGGCCCCTCCGCGCGAGCGCGATCCTCAAAATGGGCCCTCGGCCAGCGCTGCCAGGATGAAGAAAGCGCCACCACGAGGGACCGTCTGGTGGCGCCCCCTGGTCGATAATGCGCCGCCGCATTGGCAAAGGACCTCATCAGCATCCCGGTCGGAACGAGTAAGCTGAGTTGATCCCAGCGGTCAACGCCCTGCTTCGTCGTAGGACCGCACCTCCACAAGCTGCCCGAGTTCCCGGCACGCCGACACGCCCCGCCGCCCGAGCGCGACAAGCTGGCCTTCTCTGACGTGCGCCGCTGCCGGTCCGCCACCGCCGGATGCGCACGTCGGAACTCGCCCAGCAGCACCGAGCCCAGCGCCAGGTCCGGGTCGTTCGCGGCCTGACGCAGCCGCCGTTGCTGCTCGCCTGTGGGCAATTGACGGACTCACGCTTGGAAGCGATCCACATCGTCCCGTCCTCGCCCCTCGCCGCTGGATCGTGGCGACCGCAAGCAGATCATGGTCGATCCGCAGGAGGTCCACCAACGCACCAGCGGCGCCGACAACTCGCCAAGGCCGCGTTGGGTACGGGCTATTCGCGCTCCCTTGACACGATTCTCGTGTAACACAAGAATCGTGGAATGAAGAACATCACCATCACCCTCGACGAGGAGACCGCTCGCTGGGCCCGCATCGAAGCCGCCCACCGGGACATGAGCGTCTCCCGCCTCATCGGTGAGCTCCTCCACCAGCACATGCGCGCCCAGACCACCTACCAGGACGCCATGCAGCGCTACCTCGCCCGCGCCCCCAGCGCGCTCAAGAACAAGGGCCGCTACCCTGTCCGTGAGGAGCTGCACGACCGTGCCGGTCTTCGTTGACACCAACGTCCTCGTCTACGCAAGAGACGCCTCTGAACCCGACAAGCAACCACAGGCCCTGGCGTGGATCGACCATCTGTGGCGAACTCGAACAGCCCGGCTCAGCTTCCAGGTCCTCCAGGAGTACTACGCCGCCACCACCCGCAAGCTCAAGCCGGGTCTGAGCCCTGAAGCAGCCCGTGCCGACATCCGCGACCTGCTCGCCTGGCAGCCGGTGCCCGTCGGTGCCGAGGTGCTGGAGGCGGGCTGGCTGGTCGAGGACCGCTTCGGGCTTTCCTGCTGGGACGCGCTGATCGTGGCGGCGGCGCGCATCGCCGGCTGCGAGCACTTGCTGACCGAGGACCTCCAGCACGGATCGGACCTGGACGGACTACGGGTGGTCAACCCCTTCCGCAGCTCACCTGGCTCGTTTGACTGATCGGCCTGCCGCCAAGGCCATCGCTCACAGCTCGTAGTGGGCGACCCAATACTGCCAACCGTCTATCGCCTGGCGTACCAGGTCGGAGCCGAAGAAGGCGATGAAATGGCCGCGCTCCTCCCGCTGCCGCTCCCGCCCTGCGCCAACCGCTCCGGGTTGCGAAAC
>WNGQ01007455.1_pt1 | contig 11500 bp, 11 predicted proteins | sample 5407661 | NCBI WGS metagenome assembly WNGQ01 (sample SAMN13153382, study PRJNA577476) | soil metagenome | isolation source: 60 cm soil or saprolite under Garry oak tree replicate 2 | place: USA:California | collected 2016-06-15
GCGGGATCGCCGCTTCTCGCCGCACCGAGGGCGCGCGCCATATGCGTCATCGCCTCCGTAAACGGGTACTTGCCCGGCGTCGGCTGCAGTTGCGCCGCCTCGCGCCACGCGCCGCGCTCGAGCGCATAGCGCGCCGGAATCGCCGCGAGCGCGTACGGGGCGGCGGCGCGCGCCGGGCTGCTGCCGGTCACCGTGCGCGCCTCGTCGAAGATCCTGCGCGCGTCGTCGTCGCGGGCGAGCTGGAGGTAGGCGTAGATCATGTAGTCCATCGCGTGCAGCGCCTCGTCGGGCTCCCTGCCCTTCTGCGCGACCGTGGCCGAGCGGCGGTTGGTCTCCACCGAATCGGCCCAGGCGCCGACGCGGGTGAAGATGTGCGAGGGCATGTGCAGCGCGTGCGGCGCGTCGGGCGCGATCTTCGCGTAGAGCCGCGCGGCGGGCACGCCCTGCGCGGCGATCGGCGGCGCGTCGTAGCTGTGGATCAGATAGTGGGCGACGCCCGGATGGTTCGGATGCCTGGTGAACTGTTTCTCCAGGATCGCCGCCGCCTCGAGCCACGCGGCATAGGTCTGGTCGGACGGCAGTTGCGTTCCGGCAAGGTACAGCGCGTAGAAGGTCTGCGCCTCGTCGTCGTTCGGGTATTTCGCCGCGAGCGCCTCGTAGGCCTTGGCGCGAGAGAGCTGGCGCGCGCGCTCGGGACGGTTGGCGAAGTCCTCGTAGTAGGCGGCCACCGCTTCGAGGTAATCGCGCTCGCGCTGGGTCTTCGCGCCCATCGTGCGGCCCTTGTCGATCGCGGCCTGCGCGCGCGGCGCGTCCTTGGGCGAGGCGCCGACTCCCTGGAGCGGGTTCGCCATCAGGATCGAGGCGAATCCCCACGCCGCGATCGCGCAGGAGTTGTCTTCCGCCGCGACCTCGCCGAAGGTCCGTTCGGCCGCGGAGTACCAGAACGAGTGCAGCATGGCGACTCCGCGGACGAATTTCTCCTGAACCGCAGGGCTGCACGAGTTCGGGAATTGCACATCGCCGAGCTGCTCGGAGGCCCGGCCGGCCGTTTGGCCCCAGGCGGACATTGTGGCGGCGAGCGCGATGGACCCTACCGCCGCCGTGCGAATGATGGCGTGCTTCATGGGTGTTCTTTCTTGCAGGCTGGATGCCTGCGGTTGACTGCCGGGGAATTGCCAGGGAACCACCCCACCATAACACGTCCACGACTACCCGAGGTGCTATTCTCTGCGCGGCCATGCTTACCCGCATCGATCACGTCACGATCGGCGTCGCGGACCTCCGCGCCGGGATAGCCGCGTACCGGCGCATCGGGTTCGACATCGACGAGCGCGGCGTCGCCCGGAACGACGGCGATCATCTCGAGCTCGTGCGCGGCAACGAGGGTTTACAGTCGATCGCCCTTGCGAGCGACGACCTCGCCGCCGATTTAGGTTGGGGAAGCGTCGACTACATCAAGCTCGTCGAAAAGAAAACCGCCCAACCCGCAAGCCGCCATCCCAACGGCGTGCAGCGCATCGAGCGCGTCTACATTGCGGTCCGGGACGTCGCCGCGGCCGCCGCAAAATACAGCCGCGTCCTCGGCGCGCCGGCGAAAATGGAGCGCGGCACCGTCATCCACGCCGACATGGCGATCTTCCAGTTCGGCCCGACCGCCCTCGGCCTCGCGCAGCCCGCCGGACCGGGCGTCGCCGCCGACGCCCTCGCCCGCCGCGGCCCGGGACCATTCCAGATCCTATATCGCACCCGCAGCATGGACGCTTGCGCGAAATGGATGGCCGACCACGGCCTCCCGCCTCCGGCGCGGGGAATCCGCAACACCGGCGAGCAGGCGATGCTCGTCATGCCGGAGCACGCGTGCGGGGTGGTTATCGGCTTCGTGGGGCCGGCGTAGGCCTGCTAACCAGGGCAAAACCCGGGCACGACAAGGCGCTTCAGTTGAAGCGTGGCTTCGCGTTGAGGTAGTGCTTGCGCAGCTCGGGCCGGAACCGCTCCATCATCTCGCGGTTGAGATCCAGCGGCGGCTTGGCGTCCGCGGGCAGGAACGAGAAATACTGCGTGTCGCGGACTTCCTGCTGGAACTCCTCCCTGGCTTTGGCAAGCAACTCGGGGTAGGCGAGCAGATCGAGCACGCTCGCCGCCAGCACTTTCGCTCCCGCAACCTCGCCCTTGTGCGCAATGGAGCTGATTGGCGTGACCGCCGCCTGCCAGTTGTGATAGTTGACGCCCGGAACGCTCGCGGGAAAGTCCAGTTTTCCCGAGGGGACGTTCCAGCTGACGTCGCCGCTGTCGTTCGACGAGAACGCCTGCGGCCTGGCACCGAACTTCGTCGGCACCGTGCTCAAGCCCACCGGCTTCAGGTGGAGAGCCGTCTGAAACTCCCTGGCGAACTTCTCTTCGGCTTCGCTCCACTTGGGATTGCCCACCATGTCGATGTTCTTCTGGATCACCTCGGCCATGACGCGATTGCCGAGCTGCGGCCAGGCGGAAGCCACTACCTCCATTTCCATCGTCGTCCCGGTCATCATCGCCGCACCCCGGCCGATGTTCACCAGCTTGTCGAAATTCTCCTTCGCCCAGGGAGCGTTGGCGTCGCGCACGAACCACCAGATCTGGCCGAGGTCGGGGATGATATTCGGCTGGATACCGCCGACGGTGATAGTGCGGTGGGCGCGCTGGCTCGGCCGCAGGTGCTCGCGCAGCTTGTCGAAGCCGACGTCCATCAGCTCGACGGCGTCCACGGCGTCGCGGCCCTCCCAGGGATTCACGGCACCGTGCGCGGTCTTGCCGTGAAAGGTGAATTTGGCGCTGATCGCCGCGTAGTTCAGAAGGCCGTAGCCGGTACTGAAGTTGGCGCCAATGTGAACGAGCATGGCGGCGTCGGCGTCCTTGAAGAGCCCTGCGCGGACGAGGAACGGCCGGCTGACAAGCTGCTCCTCCGCAGGCCCGAAGGACAGGGCGACGGTCCCCGGGATCCTGTAGCGCTGCATCGCCTGTTTGACCGCATACGCCGCCCCGACCGCCACCGCGCCGTGCGTGTTATGGCCCTCCATGTGGCCCGGGGCCCCTTGGACGAGAGGTTTGCGGACGATGCTCCCCGGTGTCTGCGAACCCTCGGGCAACGCGTCGACTTCGGTGACGATAACGATCTTGGGCTTGCCGCTGCCCCACTGCGCCCAGATGTTGGTGGGCATTCCGGCGCCGCCGGTCTCGACCTTGAATCCGATTCCCTCGAGCGTTTCCTTCAGGAATTTCGCGCTTTCGTACTCTTGCATGCCCAGCTCGGCGAAGTAATAGAGCGAGTCGCCGACGACGGCGAGCTGCTCGGCGTTGCGCTCGACGGTGTCGAAGGCGAGCTTTTTCTGCTCATCGACTTGAGCGTTGCATGCGAGTGCGAAGAGGAAGCCGAATATTCCAGGGATTGCCGAGGACGCCCAGTGTTTCATTCTCGTGCTCCCGGTCGAAGGACGGACTATCGGATTCTACTATCGTGCCGGATCCGTGCCGCGCCTGTGGCGCTGCGCTTGCCGCCGGTCGAACCGCGCGGAAAGCGAGGCTACTCGGCCCTGATCCCAGCAGCCTTGGCGATCTTGCCGAACCTGGCGATTTCGCTCTTGATGTGGGCGGCGAACTGCTCGGGCGAGCCGGGCGCGACCTCCAGTCCCTGAGCGGCGAGCGTGGCCTTCACATCCGCTCTTCCCAGCACCTTGACGGTTTCGGCGTTCAGCCGGCCGATGATCGCGCCTGGGGTTCCCGCGGGCACGAGCAATCCGAACCACGAGGTGATTTCGAAATCCGGCAGCCCCGCTTCGGCCGTCGTCGGCACGTCGGGCAGCGTGCTCGCGCGCCTGGGCGCGGTCACGGCGAGCGCCTTGACCTTTCCGCCTCTTATTTGCGATCCGATGTCGGCGACATTGGAAAACATCATCGACACCTCGCCGCCGAGCAGGCCGGCGATTCCCGGCCCCGAGCCCTTGTAGGGAATATGCTGGATATCGATGCCGGTCATCGACTTGAGCAGCTCCCCGCAGAAGTGGTGCGTGCTGCCGTTGCCCGCCGAAGCGTAGTTCATCTTCCCGGGCCTCGATTTCGCCAGGGCGATGAACTGCTGGACCGTGCCGACCGGCAAGGCCGGATCGACGACCAGCACGTAAGGCACCGATGCGACGAACGAGATCGGCGCGAAATCCTTCACCGCATCGTAGGGCAGCTTCGCGTACACGGCGGGATTCGAGCCGTGCGTGGAATTGTTCGCCATGAAGAGCGTGTACCCGTCGGGCGCCGACCGCGCCGCCACCTCCGTGCCGAGCACCCCGCCCGCGCCCGGCCGCGCATCGATCACGATCGGCTGTCCCAGGCTCACCGAAAGCTGATTGCCGACCACGCGGCTGATCACGTCCGTCGCGCTGCCGGGGGCTTGCGCGATGACGATGCGCATCGGCTTGCTCGGCCAGGCCTGCGCCAGCGCAGGATTCGATATGCCCTCTGCCATCAGGATGAGAGCCGGGATCAAAATGCCGGCAACGAGTCCAACCCATCGCTTCATGACGCCTCCTGCGTAAAGCGCTTCAGCCCGACCTGCAGGATTTGATTGAACACTAGGATTTCCGAATTTTTTCGGCCATTGGTGTCAGTCGCCTGCCGGACACGGTTGGCCAGAGAACTTGTTCTGCTCCTCCTCACGAAGCAAAGGTTGAAGCCATTGGTGAAGGGTGGACAGATCGTTCGCTGTAGGGAATGGGTTTTCGCGCCACGGATCGTTCTGCAGCGTGGCCATCGCAAAGGCCTCACAGCTGCGCCGAACGTTTCGAAAGGCGCATGTCTTAGAGACGTCTTTCCAGATCGCATAGTGCTGCCGTACGAAGAACTCTTTCCAAGTGGATTCAAGTTCATACTTGGGGCGTATGTCGACAATTTCGATCTCGGCTAGGTCGCGGAACGGGTTTCCCTTCCATTTCTCTAGCATTAATGTCTTCGCTTCAACATCGGTCACTGGTGCACTGTATCCGAAGATTGTCACGAAGTATGCCCACGACAGATGCTGGCGAAGGTTTTCCCACTCCCCTTTGATGAAGGGATCCTCGGCGTAGTTCTTCTGTTTCACCGGGTAGAGCAGCTTGCTGGCGACAAACGGCTTTGAGCAAACCGAGCATTTCTGGTCCAAGAAACCCGATCTGCGATGCTCCGTGCAAGATCCGACCTCAACATTGCCGTGGAGGAAGGCAAGCTTTGGAAGGCGACGGAGGCTACGGTTGCGCTTGAATGCTTGGGCCAGAAAAGGGTCCCAGTTGAACGACGCGATCAGGTCTTTTTCGCGAAGCGATAGTAGGAGTAAGTCGTAGATCGTTACCTCGGACGGAAGCTCCATAGCGGAGAAGTAGCCTTGAATCTCCGCTTCAAGCCTTGAAAGGAGGTCAGGGGCAGCGCCGGACATAGCCAATCCATCGTACAAGGACTCGAAGTCTTCATATCCGCCAGCGACACCGTGCTGAGTCAACAACGATTCAAGTCCGACAGTTTCGACGAGATTCTCCATCAGCGGCAATCGGCGACTACGAGTGTCCCCGTTTGGAAATGCAGCCAAGCTCGCGCCAGCCCCCAAAATCACAACATGAGGTGCGGCATTCGTGTTGTTTCTGATGTCGAGGGGAGGGAGAGACTTCACGTGAGACCTAAAGTAGCGCGGTTATGATGCAAGCGCCAGAGGGAGCCGGCCGAAGGCCCGGCGACCGACGGCAATTTTCAGCTTCAACCGCTTGTTAGCGATGCTCTTACTATTTGCGCTCGGTCCCAGCATCAGTTGGTTCCGGCTTGGAGTATTTCATGTCCGGGAATGCGAGCAGCTCAGGATGAGATTTTTGCTCCAATTCTTTGGTAAGAACCTCGCACAACTCGTCGTAGTAGCGGACAACCCAGCGTTCCGCGCCTTCGATCAACAATCGAAGATTGGTGAAGGTGTCTTGGTCGAGGATGTCGGCGCGAGCACTGAACGTAACGATCTTCGCGATCTTACGCTCCTGGGTTTCCGCATTCACCAGTGCGCCAGGAATTGCTTGGACGAACGGATTTGCGTCATGAACGTAGTGCTTGTCCCTCATGTTCTTGAAGAATGTGAAAGACTCTAGAGCAATTTCGTTGTGAGCATAGATCTTCGAGGCATTGAGACAGCCCCGCGCGTTCGATTGGCCAAAACACTTGAAGTAGCACACCAGAGCGCTGATCCATAATGCGCTTCGAATGGGTTCGCGGTGGCCTCCGGCTAGGGCCGAGAGGCACTCGCGCGCAAACAAGAGGTCCGCTCGGTGGAGCGCTAAGTGGGTGAGACGTCTCGCCTTCGACCCGTCAAGCATCGCAACCTTGACCGCGTCCGGGAAGCCTTCAATGTGAAAGCCAGAGCCGGGCCCACCTAGCTTGGAGATCTTCAAGCTTTCCACACCTGTTTCTCTGTTAGCCTATCGTTCGGCATCAGCCGCGCGCAACTTCTTGGGCGACGGCTGCATGCCGCTGTTAGCAGACCCACTCGCTACGGCAGCTTTAATAGCGTCAGTCACGTTGTTACCTTGCGCATCCACGACATTCAAATTCGTTGCAAAGATTACGTTCTCAACAAGCTTTTTGGGGTGAGCCTCTAATTCAGCAAGCTTTTGTTCATGTGACTTCTTGGCCGTTTTAGATCGCACTGAATTTACCCATCCACAAAAATAGTCCGACAAACGATCGCACGCCCTATATCGTTCGTTTGTTGGTAGCGAAACTAGAAGATCTGACTTGCTTTGCGTTAGCAGAAAATTTACGAACGAAACTCCCAATGCTTTCCCATCTCCCGGTCCTTTTTGATCGTTGGCAAAGTTATCGCTGATGAGCTTGCCCCTGATACCCTGTGACTCCGCTAAATATCGAATTACGTGGTGGTACCAAATCAAATAGCCCGCGCGCAGAACTGGAAATTGCAGATACTTGTCGTCGCTTAACTTGAAAACCAAACAGTTTCTGCCCTTAGCATCTTGTCTCTGGGTTACATGGCGTTGATTCTGCATATAGAAAGCCCACGCAAACCAACTCATCTCGCCCTCACTTGAAGATACGCAATTGACGCGAAAATCGATTTCACTCGCATATTTAAGGCAGCTGTTAACGAACTGATCTCTAGTTTGGTCCTTTCGTCTTCCTCCGGACCATTTGACGAACTCGCCGTTCTGATTTCTTGGTACGAGCTTGTGAATCCAATGCTCAATATGCTCAAGGTTGTCAAAATGACATGCCGCAACTGTATGGAAAATACTTTCATCACCTTCCATCCACTCCTGAGGCTGCGCATCGATGGTCGTGATCATCAGGAAACTTCTGTCGCTAGCGTCGGAAACAGCGGCGCACGCTTGCGTGCGCCCGAGCTCGGATTGTGAGATTAGACATGTTTCTATTCGATCCCATCAAACATCTCTACCAACTTCTCGGCGATCTCATTCTCCGATCCCGTCATATATGCAGAGAACCACTCCTTTTCTGCCTCTGAAATATGCATATATGATGGCCGCTGTCCATTCAACAAATCTCGCAGCGGACGCCAACAGCCGGCCAATGCGTTGAGCAAACGATGAGGCTCATTCATCTCTTCGGGAGAAGGGCGTTGTAGGAGCAATAGCCGATTGGGCAATTTTGGCGTGCCGTGCACTTCTGGTGTGCGAAGGTTTCGATCAAACCGATACGCCTCCAATAAGACGTGAGCAAAATAGTGAAGCTCATTGGCCGGGTCGCATAGCCACTTCTGAAACACCTTTAACTTGGATCGTTTTGACTTCAACCGATGACCTGTCTCGATGCAGTGGAGCAAATCCATGAAGATTTCCATGGCAATTCTGCTGCACATAATCTGATATTGCCGAAGAGCCCCATCACGGAGCCGAAAGAGAGGAGACTGCCAAGATGATGCCTCGTCATAGTTTGACGTGAAAAGCATTGCATTCGAAAACCCACCGGAGACAAGATGAAGCTCTAGTTGGACTAGATAGGAAAATGTGAGATAGGCAATTCTCCTTCTTTGCTCGTCAGATTGCGCAGAAACCTTCTTGGTGTTGACGATATCGCTGACAAGGCCCACTGGGAAGCCGTCAGGAATTTGACCGTATCGCTCACGGATGCTCTGGAACAGGATTTCGTCCATCCTTCGGACGAGATGTGGCAGCGCTAGGTTCTTCAACTCGTGCTGATCGAGAGGCGTCATTTAAACATGCCTAATGCAATATGTACGGGCGTGCAGGGTTCGCGGGCTCTAAGTGTTTTCCCCCGAACTGACGCCCCGAACCTACAACCCCAGCGCGCTGAACCGTCCAGAATCAACCCCGCTTCGCCTCGATCTCCCGCATGTACCCGACCAGGCGCTTCACGCCCTCGATCGGCGTGGCTTTGTAGATCGAGGCGCGCATGCCGCCGACGGCGCGGAGGCCTTTGAGCTGCACCATGCCGCGCCCTTCGGCGCCTTTCAGGCCGCGCCACTCTAACCCCCCGGCGGTTTTTCAAGGAAGAATCCATCGGGTAGCAACGCCGATGCGATGTACTCGATATCTTTCGCAGATGCCCCACACGCACGGAAGCGATCCCGCCAGGTCCGGACGGTCGCGACGATCTTGTCGATTTCGCCCCTGGCAGCGTCGGTCGTCAGCCCGAATCTCTCGCATTGGGAAAGCAGGTTGTAGACGCTCGCCGTGCGGCCGTAGGTGCCGATGGCCATGGCGAGGTCGCGGCGTTCGCGGCCGACCATGGGCGCGGGCACCAGGTCGTACGCCGGCGTCAGGCGCCAGCCGCGGGCGGTGCGGCGCACCGCGTGGTTGCGAGGGTGGTCGTCGTTGTTGGTGACCGCGGCGTTGAAGACGATGCGCCGGAACAGCTCGACGCGATCTTCGTCGGGCTTTTCAGACCAGCGGCGCAGCTCGTCGGCGAGCAGGGGATAGGACCAGCGCTCGCGATCGGGATAGCCCTCGTCGCAGTCGAGCAGGGTGAGCCCGCTCGCGAACCCGGAGCGAAGATAGCCGCCCTGGGTGTGTTCGCGGTCGAAACGCTCCACCATGAGCACATCGCGTCCTCCGATCGGCTCGACGCGCGCGTTGCAGGCGGCGACGCCGCAGCGGCGGGCGAGTTCGATGGTCGCGTATTCGATTCGCTGCAAGTTGCAGCGGTCGGCTTTTTCCGGGAATTTGCCGATCCACAGGCGATCTGCGTCCTCGATGGTGGCCTTGGGCCGCGCGCCGCCCATCGAGGTGCCGGGCTCGAGCTGCTCGAGGATCTGCGCGGGCACGCGCTTCCCCTCTTCGATCGCCTCCGCGGCCGCGACCAGGTCCGCAAGCTGGTGGGTCCGGTTGTAGCGGCGCGCCGGCGCGGGGGGCTCGAGGTTCAGGCCGAAGCTCAGACAGCCCGCGCCGTCCTGAGGACCGTTCAAGAGGTAGTCGATTTCCTCCAGGTCGCCGGGACTGCGCTCGAGCTTGTGCTCGATCACGCGCCGCCCCCACGCGTCGGGGCCCGCGTCGCGCACGGCGCCGGGAATGCCTTTCCGCTTGGTGAATTCGTGGACGACGTTTCCAAGCGGAAGCTTGAAGGGATCGAACGCGATCGCGTCCCTGCGCTCCAGGTAGCGGTCGCCGTAGCGGAAACGGCCAGTGAAGGTTCCGTCGCGCAGTTTCTCGACCTTCAACAGCGCCGCCGGCACGGTGGCGAGCGTGCCGGGCAGCTGGACGTAGATGTAGGCCTGGCGCTCAGAAGTCATATTCATCCTTCGACTTCTGCGATTTGCGGACGCGTGCAGGCCGGCGCGACGCTTCAAGCGTCTTGCCGTGCATATCGGCGTCGGGATGGGCGACGGCGTCCAGAGTTTTGTCGAGACCGAGCGCCCACAGAACGGTGACGTAGGCCCCGAGCGCGACGCCGGGCTTGCCGAGCTCCAACGCGTTGAGCGTGTTGCGATTGATCCCGGCCTTGGCCGCGACTTCCGCGATGGACATCCCGCGGCGGGTCCTGGCCAGACGCACCCGGTAGCCAAGCTCCTTGGTACGCTCTACAGACCGAGCAGGGAGGATCTTCTTTGTGCCCATAATTTTAGGCGTTAAACAACATAACGCCTAAAATATTAGGCTAAATTGACTTATCAGGTCAATCGAAATCCTGGAACGCCGGGGTCACCCCCGCTTCGCCTCGAACTCCCTCCTGATTCTACTATCCGCTATCGACCGCCGGCTCGCTCCGGGCCCGCCAGCTCATCGACGGGATGGTCGAGCGCGAAGCGGCTATCATTGACCACACAAGGAGGAGTTAAACGATGAAGACCAGAATCTGGCCGGCGATCGGCGCCGGCGCGCTGTTCTCGCTGTCCGCGGTCGCGCAGACGGCACCCGAAGTCACGCTGACCCGGATCGAATGCGGCACGGGCGCGAAGCCCACCAACGTCGCCGAGCGCTTCACCGACACCTTCGCCTACAAGGACCTGAACCTCACGTTCACGTTCAGCTGCTACCTGGGTTTCGCGCCGGGCTCGAACCCGAACGCACCGAAGGTCGGCATCGTCGAGCGCCTCGCCGAGGTGAAGGTGAAGCCGGAGCAGGTGAAATACGTCGGCATCAGCCACTTCCACGCCGACCACACCGGCCAGCTCTCGCCGTTCGCGAATGCGACGCTGCTCATCGGCAAGGGCGACTGGGACGGCATCACGGCAATCCCGCCGATGCAGGGCGCGAACGAGGCGGGCTTCAAGGACTGGATGGGCGCGAATCACCGCAAGGTCGAGGCCCTGACGCTCGACAAGGACGTCTGGGGCGACGGCACGGTGATGGTGATCCGCACGCCTGGCCACACGCCCGGGCACTCGAGCCTGCTCGTGCGCCTCAAGTCGGGAAACAATTTCCTGCTGAGCGGCGACGCCGCGCACTTCCGAGAGAACTACGAATCGAACGGCGTGCCGGCCTTCAATTACGACCGCGCGCAGACGGTCGCGTCGATCGAGCGGATGAAGAAGATCGCCGCGAACCTCAACGCGACCGTGATCATCCAGCACGACCTGCGCGACATCGGCAAGCTGCCGGCTTTTCCGGCTGCAGCGAAGTAGTCGCCGTTTCCGGGAACGAGGGGCTGCAGCGATGCGGCCTCGTCGTTCTCTTCAACCCCGCTTCGCCTCGAACTCCTTCATGTACTCCACCAGCCGCTTCACCCCCTCGATCGGCATGGCGTTGTAGATCGAGGCGCGCATGCCGCCGACGGCGCGGTGGCCCTGGAGCTGCACCATGCCGCGCGCTTCGGCGCCTTTTAAAAACTCGGCGTCGAGCTTCGGATCGGCGAGGGTGAACGGGATGTTCATACGCGAGCGGTCCGATTTGCGCACGGGGTTCTTGAAGAAGGCGCTGGCGTCGAGGAAGTCGTAGAGGAGCTTCGCCTTGGCGATGTTCTTCCTCTCCATCCCGGCGAGGCCGCCCTGCGCTTTCAGCCACTGGAACACGAGGCCCGCGACGTACCAGGCGTA
>WNGQ01018949.1_pt1 | contig 11498 bp, 9 predicted proteins | sample 5407661 | NCBI WGS metagenome assembly WNGQ01 (sample SAMN13153382, study PRJNA577476) | soil metagenome | isolation source: 60 cm soil or saprolite under Garry oak tree replicate 2 | place: USA:California | collected 2016-06-15
GGCCGGCCCGCAGGGCCGTCGCGTCAGCGATGCGCAGCAGCCTTGACGCCGGAGGGGCGGCCCCGTATGCGCGCGCGGCCCGCCCCGCGATCAGGGCGGCGAAGCCGCCGCCGGATACCGGTTGCCTGGCTGGCCCGGTCATGACGCGCTCCTGGCTGCGGGCGTGGCGCGGCCGGGGCGGCGGCGGGGACGGTAGCTTTTGCCTTCCAGCAGCAGGTGGTGGCTGGTGTTGATGACCCGGTCCAGGATCGACTCGCCCACGACGGGGTTGGGGAACAGCGGGTACCAGTCCGCCGGGCTGCGGTTGGAGGTCAGGATCAGCGACTTGCCGGGCCGGCCGGCCCGCTCGGACAGCAGCTCATACAGGTCGTCGGCCTGGGCGGGGGTGAACTCGCGCATCGCGAAGTCGTCGCAGATCAGCACGGTGATCTTGGCGAGCTTGCGGACGCGGGTCTCGAAGCTGCGGTCGGCGTGCCCGCCGGCCAGCTGGGCGAGCAGCCGGGAGCAGGTGGTGAACGCGACGTCGTGGCCGCGGCGGCAGGCCTGGTGGCCCAGCGCCGCGGCGAGATGGCTCTTGCCCGTCCCGACCGGGCCATAGGCGATGATGCCCTCCCCGGCGCCGATGAACTCCAGCCGGGCCAGGTCGCGGATCTGCGCGGCGGGCAGCTTCGGGCTGGCATTGAAGTCGAAGCCCTCCAGCGTGGCCTCGGCCGGGAACCGGGCCGCCTTGATCCGCCGGGCGACCTTGCCGGCGTCGCGGCGGGCGAGCTCGTCCTCGCACAGCACCTGGAGGAGCTCGGCGTGCCCCAGGGTGCCGGCCCGGGCCTCGGCGAGCCGGGCCTCGAGGGTGTCGAGGATGCCGGACAGGCCCAGCGCCTTGAGCACCGGGGCCAGCCCCGCGGGGGTTCCGGCCGCGGTCATCGCTGCTCACCGCCGAACGCTGCGGGGCCGCGCAGCCAGGCGGGCACGTCGATGCCGGGCAGCGGCAGCTGGAAGCCCTCGAGCTCGGTTCCCGCGGCCAGGATCCCCTTGACCGTCCGGTAGGACGGATCCCCGGCCTGCAGGGCGCGCCGGCAGGCGGCCTCCAGCCGGGCGTCGCCGTGGCGCTGGCCCAGCCGCAGCACCCCCTGGGCCTGCCGCAGCCGGAACAGGGCGTTCACCGCCAGCAGCTCGCCGATCACCGCGTCGCAGGCCGGGCCGGCCAGCGCCGCCTGGGACCGGCACCAGGCCGGGGTGCGCATGAAGAACCCGGCCTTGTCCTCAGGCAGGTCCGCCCAGTCGGTGCGCCGCCCCCGGGCCTGGAACGGGTGCGTCTTGACCAGCTGCCCGTCGAGGTAGAACTCCACCAAGGCGGCGGTGGCCCGGGCGTCCACCTGCTGCCCGATCAGCCGGTACGGCAGCGAGTACAGCGTGCGGCCCACCTTGGCGTGCGCGTCCGGGGCGACCTTGGGACGGCTCCAGGCAGCCAGCTCGAACGGCAGCTGCGGAAGCGGCAGCAGCGCCACCGCCTCCTCGGCCGCGAACACCTCCGCCGGGGTCCGGCCCTCCAGCGCCCGCGGCCTGCGCCGCCCGGCGACCTCGGCGCACCAGCGCGCCGCGCCGGCGCCCATCGCCTCCAGGCTCGCCCACTCCCGGCCGGCGAACAAGCTGGAGCGGATATACCGCTGGTGCGCCTCAATGCTGGGCTTGTCCTTCGGGTGGCGGGCGCGGGCCGGGTCGATCAGCACGCCGTAGTGGCGGGCCAGCTCCGCATACGCCCGGTTGATCTTCGGGTCATACAGGTCCGGCTTGACCACCCCGGCCTTCAGGTTGTCCGGCACGAGCCGGCGGGGGCAGCCGCCGAAGAACTCAAACGCCTGCACGTGCGACTCCGCCCAGGACCGCTGGTCCATCCGGATCACCGGCCGGACGAACAGGTGCCGCGAGTACCGCAGCACCATCGAGAACGCCCACACCCGGCGCCGGCGGCCCGCCTGCGGGTCCAGCCACATCCCCAGGTAGCCATAGTCGACCTGGGCCTCCTCGCCCGGCGGCGACGGCGGCCGCCACATCTCCAGCTCAGCCCGCCGCCCCTGTTCGGGGAACCGCGCCCGCACGTACCGGCGCACGCTGGCCACGCTGGCCTCCAGCCCCGCCTCATCGGCCAGCCGCTGGCGGATCACCGACACCGGAACCACGCCCAGCAGCCGGCCGATCTCGTCATGATGCGGCGCGATCTTCCCCCACGACGGCTGCCGCAGCCGCGTGTCGGCCAGCGACGGGAACCAGGCCCTGGCCATCTCCCGCCACTGCTCTTCCGCCACCGGCGGCCCGCCCGGCGCCAGCCCCGCCGCCTCCGCGGCAGCCACGTACTTGCGGACCGTCTTGGCATCCACGCCAAGACTGCGGGCCACCTCGACCTTCGCCCGGCCCGCGTACCAGTGCTCCAGGATCTCCGCGACGTCGACCATCGTGAACGTCCTCCTCGCCATCTCGTGCCCTCCGTCCATCTCCGGACGAAAGACAGCCTCAGCTCGAAGGACCACGGTGCGGAACCCCTGCCCGCCCGCCGGCAGGCTAGGGAAAACGCTGATCGAGGGGGTAGGGAATTACCTGATCGCGGCGGGCCCTCAGGTAGGGAATTCCGTGATCGTCAGCACCATCACAGAGAGCGACCGGATTTTGGGACACTCCACTGCCGGGTCAGCCGCCTCCCTGCCGATTACGGGCGGATGAAAGCTGAGTCGACCGCGCGGGTGGACGCACCCATATCATCCAGTTCTGGACGTCTTCGGCCTTGCCCGCCGATCGACTCTCTCGGTGTCGGCTATCGCTCCTGTCTTGCCAGTCTTCTGGGCTATATAGCCACCGGCGGCAGGCGTACGCGATTATCGATCCGGCGAATCGTGAGCAGCGCTTCTTCGGCTGGCGGTCCGCTTGGCGTGTTCCTGGGAGGTCAGACTTCGAGTTGCCCGGCGATCTGGGGATGCTGATCGTGCTCAGCGTACGGCGTGGCCTCCGCAAGGTGGAGGTAACGCTCGTGTTTCAGCGCTTCGGCCGTGGAACGGTAGACGACCCAGTGTTCATGGAATTGGTAAAGGTGCTGGGTGCCTCCAGCGCGACGATGAGTGCGGCCAGGCCGCCGGTTACCCACACGACTGTGCAGGCCAGTCATGACGAGCAGCGCGGCGGCGGTAATCTCAGGAGCTTGAGCTACTTGTGCGGCGCCAGTTGTCGCCGTTCTTGCGGTCATGCCAGCTGATCTGGTCCTCCGGTCCCCATGTCGGGTCGGCGGTGGCAATAGGGGCACGGCCTGCATCGGCCGCATCGGTCCTGGCCCTTCTCCGCCGAGTGCCCTGCCGATCCCTCCTGGTCACCGCGGAACCCTCAGAATTTTGCAACGACAAAGTTGTCAAATTCTGCCTCGTGCGTCATTTTCGCACTCGAAGGCGTCCCCGCGATGACTCCGAAATAACCCTTCGTATACGGGTGAGTTCTATCCGTCCCGTCAGCGACCTTTGTGCCGTTCACCCAGAACGCCAGGTGGACTGCCTGCCCTCCGTCGCTAGTCACGCAAGTAGCCCGAAGCTGGTTTGTGCCGCCCACTCGCACTATGGTATGGGAAGAGCTCAGCACTTGACTTTTGCCATCAGCCGTCCATTTTATAATGACCACGCCGCTGTGATCTACGCCGAAATTGTAGGTATTGCCTTTGTTATCCGCGCGGCACATGATTCCGTAATCACTGCCCTGAGTTAAGCCAGCGATCATGCGCGCGTCGACACTGATGCTGAGGTTCAGCGGCGTTTTTCCGCCCAGATTATGGGGCGCGTTCGTGGGCCTAGCAGCCTCGCCGTCACCACCTGCTTCTGCTTTGAGCCGGTAGGTGCCGTTCCGGTAGTAGCCATCCGCTTGCTTAGACGGATCAAGATCTTTCCAGCCGTTCACCTTGGTAGAGAAGTCATCGGTGAAGATGACCGTCGGTGAGGGCGCCGTACTGGCAGTTCCGGCTGGTGGGGGCGTCGCATGCGAGTCGCCGAGCATGACGGCGGTCAGCACCACGATCGCTGCGACGCCGATCCCGCCGCCGGCGAGGATGGCGGCCCGCGCGGGAACGCGCCGCCGCTGCTTGCCTGCCGGCTTGCCCTGGGCTGGCGGCGGCCCAGCTTCCGGCGGGACAGAAACTGCCGACGGGGGGCCTGGGCCCGCCTGCTCGCGGTCTTCGCGCGCCTCTTGGAGGCCGGTCGTGTCCGGGCTCGATGATCGGGCGGCGGGAGCGCTCGCAACGGCTGCCTGGTCGCGTGTTCCGGCGGAAGCGCTTCTGCGGTAGGTGCCCGCCTCGGGTCCGGCTGGTGCGGCTGGTGCGGGGGCTTCGGCGGCCGGGGCCGGTGCGGCCTGCGGGTGAGCAGGTCGCTTGCCAGGCCGGGCAGCTTCGGGACCCGGGGATCCTGCCTCGCTGTGGGTGATCGCCGCAGCCGCCCCGTGGGCAGGCGCTGGCGCCGGTTCGACGCGTGCCCGCGCATGGATGGTGGCCGATCCGCCGTCGCTGTCGACGGTGATCGTGCCCTCGTGCTCGCCTTCCGCCGTCGTGTCCACGGCGAGGACGAGCTCGTCGCCTTCTTGGCGGAGTCTGAGCCAGCTCGCCTGGGTCGCTGCCCGCGCGTTAAGGGACCCGCCGCCAGCGTTGCTGAGCGAGATCCTGCGCTCAGGAGATGTGGCGTGGCGGGCGAGCCGCCCGAAATCGACCACCGTGGTCGGCAGCTCAAGCCGCGGCGGCGCCGGTTCGGGCGGTCCCTGTTCGGGCTGCTGCTGCGCCTGGGCGCTGAGTGCCGTGGTGGCTGCGGCGGCGACGGTGCGGCTGTCGTCCTCGGTGAGCCGTTCCAGGGCCAGCCGTGCGGCGAGCGCCAGCCCGGCATGCCGACCTGCCAGCAGCCGCGCCAGCTCCTGGACGGCGGCGGCGCGGACGGCGGCGAACGGGCTGTCGATCGCCTCCTGCAGCTCACGCGGCAGCGGCGCGGGCGTGGTGACCGGGCGGGCGCGGCGGGCGATGACCAGCTCCCCCTGAATGCCGAAGGTCCACTTGCCGGGCGTCTGATTAGGCGTGGCCGTCCGTACCTTGTCGTAGATGTAGTCATACAGCTCATCCAGGGCGACCTGGCCGTCCTGGTCCCGGTCGGCTTCCCCGGTTTCCAGCCCGGCCACCAGGGCGCTGGTGAACACCGACGGCGCCAGCTCGCGGGCGTCGGCCAGCTGATCCCCCTCGAACGCGTACTCCATCGAGCTGGACGCGGTGATCACCGCCCGGCCCCGCCCGCCGAACTGCGACTCGATCCCGATCTCCGCGCCTGCCCTGGCCCTCATGCCGCGCTCGAACGCCCCCGCGTAGCAGCAGTCCAGCAGCAGCACCACCCGCCGCGAACGGCTGCGGCTCATCCGCCGGTTCACGAACTCGGCCGCCACCGCGGTCGCGCCCAGCCGGCCCAGCAGGGTATTCGACGTCGCGAAGTAGAGCTCGCCGTCCTCATCCTTGACCCCGTGGCAGGAAAAATGCACCACCAGCGCCCGGGCGTCGCTAGCCGGGGCGCGCAGCTGCCGCAGCCCCGGGTCGGCGTAATCGTCACTGGCGACGATCAGGGCACTGCGCGTGCCGTCCACCGTGCCGTCACCGGCTTTCGTGGCGGCGCAGCCACTCGTCGGTCAGCCGCCGCTGCTGGTCAGAGGACACCCCGGTCAGCTCTAAGACATCGCCGCCGAGCTCAAGCCTGATGCTGCGCCGCCGCGAGCCAGCCAGCCAGGACCGGACCGCGGCCACCACAGACGCCAGCAGCTGCGACTGGGCAACGGTCACCACCAGCGCACCCAGCGCCGCCAGATCCACCGCCCTGGATCCCGGCGGAGGCTCACCCGCCGGTACCAGCTCTACCGCCTCGACGTCCAGGTCAAGGAGCTCGCGGCGCAGCCGCAACGTGGCCTCGGCGACATCCTCAGCGTCGGCACCAGGCCCGACGGTGACGCGGATGCCAAGCGTTGCTGGCTGCTCTTCCATGCCAACCCCCGTACCTGCACGGCTCAACGGTGAGCCGGCATCCTGCGCCCTCGATCATAAAGGGATCAGAAGACGGAAGGAAGGGCGCGGAACTGCCGCCACCACGCTCGGGCCATGGTGCAGACCCTCACCTTCGCGCGGCTTGCCACCCGGAATCTCAGGCCGGATACGCGGCCCGCATAGCGCGGAACTCCGGCAGGTAACCCCACGCGAGGACACACCCATGAACAAGCGCGCAGCACCCGGGGCGCGGCCTCCCCGATCGAGTCACCTTCACCTTCGCGGGCGTACCTTACCGCGGTCACGCCCGCCGGCCTGACGATCCTCGTGCCGCCGGCCGCGACGCAGACTCAGGCGCCCGTGCTCGCCGGAAACCCCATTTGTGTGGATGCTCGCATTACGGTCGTCTGCCGCGAACAGCGGCCTATCCTCACGCCAGGAAAGCCGGTAGCTGACGCGGCGGCCGGGTCGATCACGTTCACCCTTCGCCGTCCTGCTCCACTTCGGCCTTCCGCAGGCAGGCACTAACACGCCAGAACGATCTGATCTGCGCGCGGAGGTCGCCGGCACCGAACTGCCGCAAGGGCGTCCAGATCGGCGGATCAGGCGCGGCCGTAGATCTGCGCTCAGCCACATTCCGTGACGCGGTGGCCTCATCAGATGACCGCCGACCGTCCAGGTTATTTGTCCTCGCTTCGCTGCAGGCGCTCCACCTGGACCGCGGCTCCGGGCGACAGGGGATCGCGGCCACGAAGGAGAGCCGTGGAGAAAGAGCATGGCCGTTGATCATGGCTTGGTGTCCAGATAAACGTGCCGTCAACAGAGGGTTCGCCCTTCTAGCCAGCCGCGAGCCGATGCGACCTGTGTACCGGGTGAACGGATGCCCGCTCGTGCAGGACTTCTGGCGCAAGGTCCGCGCCGTTAGGCCAGGTGATCGTCCCGACCTCCAGGTCAACTCGCACCTGCGCGAAGACATCGGGGTCGCGCAGAGGCACGAACACACCCCCCCAGTCACGTATATGGGACAGGTCCACGTCACCCGTCAGGCCGTCGGAGAACGTCAGCCTGAGCCGGTAGTGGCCCAGCACCTCGACGTCAGTCACGTCATAGAGGGGCGTAATCACAGGTCAATCCTACGTCAGCGGGGCAATCGGCCGCGGGGGCTGATGTGCCTCAACAAGCGCCCAGTCGTCCAGCAGTTCGACCTGGTGGGTCTGAGCCCACTCGAATACCTGGCCCACTACCCGTGCAGGCAGCGCTCCGGCAAGGAGGGTCAGCGGATCAATCCCGATCGCCGCTTCCTGCCCGCTGTAGCGCGCGTGGAAGTGCGGCGGAGCATGATCGTCAAAGTACATGGTGATCACGATCCCGAGGAACGCGCTGATGCGAGGCATAACTTCGTATCATGCCCGGCACGATGCCACTTAGGGACCGGGAGCCGTCTTCGTCGAGGCAAGGCTGGGTGAAACTGCCCATTGGGTCTACTGAGAGTATCCGAGGGGGGACTGCACCCAAATCCCAATGCACCTTGTCAGATGAGTTTGACGTCTAAGAGCACTCGATCCGTCGATGGGAGAAGCAGGCATCGTCCTGTCCAGCCTGGCAGGCCAGGACAGGGTCGCGCCTGGAACGGTCGACAGGCCTTACTCAATGGACGACAGGTCAGCAAGGGCACGCGCGTGCTGGCTCAGCAAGGCGGCACCCCGGCGTCTACCTGGTTGGCTGCCGCTCCATCGTTGATGTAGTGAGCGTTCAGATAGCCCACATTCGCTGCACCATTACCGGACACGACGGGCCGTGTGACGTTGTCGACGTAATACCAGAGCCTGTTCTTATAGGGGCCCACGGCATCCCCATAGGCATAGCAGTGGAGCCGGACCTTATCGCTAGCGTAAACACCGTGTCCTGTTACTCGGTCGGTATTCGCGGTTTGCGGGCTGTTCCGGAACCAGACGCCATCCGGAGGCGTCTCACTAGTGTTCATGACGGTAAAGATCGGCCGCGCAGGCGGCGATGGTGGCGGCGGGCTCGCTGGTATGTCGGCTGCCACCGAGCCTCCCGGACACGTGCTGGGGGACACCTGTCCAATCAGCTGAGGGCCGTAGGTTGACATTACGCTGGCGTGGCTGAGATTCGCGGCGCAGACCAGAACTTGTGCTTTGCGCGTTGCGACACTGAGCGAACTAAGGTAGACGTTGTTAATTCCGGCGTAGCCATTCGCTTGCGTGTCTGTCCCAGCTATGATCACGAGCCGGTTGGCTGAGCTTCGTGCCAGCCAGCTGGCCAAGTTGCCAGCCGAGTTGTAGTTTGTGTCGCAATCATTTCCGGCGATCTCGCTGCTCCCGGGATCTAGCATGATTATGGAATTTACCTTTGCGGCAAGGCTGCTCGATGCACGGAGCAGGTAGAGCGGTCCGAGACGACCAAGGCTAAAGCCGACAAGTTGGGTTACCGGGTGACCGTTCAGCGTGGCCGGGTACGTCGCGTGCGAGGGGTCGCAGTGTGTCGAGCTTGCCCATCTGCCGTTGTAAAACCCTGTTCCACCGTTGAGCCCAGGGATACAAGGTCCAGCCTGCTCGCGTAGGCGTCGAGCAGCTGCGCCTGCTTGCGGCAGCCCGGCGCAGCCGAGACCCGAGTAGTAGACCGCGGTCACAGGGCTCGACGCCCATGCTGGTGCCGGTGAGAAGGCTACAGTCAATGATGCCGTGCAGAGCGCGAACAAACAGGCTACCGCAGCACGAAACGGCCTTCGCATGATGATCACTAGCGCTCCAGTTTTATACAGAAGTATGCGGGCACCGGATTCCAATCTTGGCAAACGGTCAGAGCGCCGTCAAATGACTAACGCAGCAGCCTTTTTGTTGAGATGTCAACGAGATGGGATATCGGGCAGATGCTCCGATTGCCTTGTCCTTGATCGACGGGATAATAATGCCGTTTAAAGCGCTGATGACCGATTACAGTAAGTTACTTTCGGTCGCGCAGGCGTCCCTGGAGTTGGGCTGGCCTGATCCATGGCTTGGCGCGGTGCAGCATGCGGTGACAGTTGGAGCAGACCAGGGCGAGGTCGGCCAGTCGTGTTGTGGTGGCCCCGGCCCGGGCGAGGGGCAGGATGTGGTGTGCCTCGATGAACCGTTCGCCGAGAGGGCCGTAGGTAGCGGCGAAGTCGAAGCCGTATACCTCGCAAGGAAGCGATCCCTGCCGGGCCAGGGCGGTTGCCTTTTTGCGTTCGACGAGCTTGCGGTCTCGTTCGCGTACCCGGTGCAGGCGGGTCGGCAGTCGGCCTTCGCTGGCTTCCATGTCGTCTTCCCCGGGGTTCCGGGACGGAAGGCAGCAGCGAGGATGCGGAGGCAACACGGATGGCGGCGGCGACCTGGCGCAGCTCATCGGGCCGCGCGGAGTACTGGTCCCAGACGACCGCGTCCAGGCGGCCTCCCCTACCCATTCCGGCGCCGGGGTAGCGAGGGTCTAGCGCGGCGAAGTTGGTGATCTTGAGTACGACGCCATTTGGGTTGCGGAACTTTTCTAGGTCAGGCCGGACGGTGTGGATCGGGAGCCGGTTCAGCAGATCACTCAGCTCCACGATCTGCGCGTCCCGTGGGGACGGGATATGGCCACGCTGGCGCAAGTACAGATCCAGGGCCAGGATCAGCTCATCTGCAGCCCAGGGCGGGTTGGATGATCTGCTGCGCCGCGGTGCCCGGCTGGCGATACGGGAGACGATGGCGTTCCACTGGGAATCAGTGATGGGGAAGGGGTTCTTGCCGCCAGGCATCCGGATGATCAGCGCGTCTGCGAAGTCCGGGTCCGCCGCGAGCACTGGTTTGCTGATCATCTCGGGAAGGGGCTCACCCAGGCGGATGCCGACATGCCAGATGACCCCAGCTGCCTCGGCAGGGTCGGCCCAGTACGGGTCTGACTCCTCGGCGAACCGCTCGGCGCCGCGGGTGACCTCGCCCAGGACACAAACACCGCCGCCGGGACCGCTGATCCACATGGCGACCTCATCACCTGCCGTGATGTCCCGGAAGTGCTGGGCCACCCGCCACGCCTGGACGTCATACCCGTCGCGCAGCGCATCGAGCAGGCGATACCGCTCCGGGTTGCACTGTAGGATCCAGCGTGCCATCAGACCCTCCCATTGCCTCGGGCGCAACCCTAAAATGGTTCTTGCACGGTACTGGGAAGCCATGCCCAGGGATTGAGCGGCCGGCAGGCGGTTTACTGTGCGGTATTGCGCCACCTGAGATCACCCGGGCTGAGGTCCTGCGGCGGTCAGGGAATGTGACCGGCTTGGCTGGGAGACGTTCCGCCGCGAGCATGGATTCGGCCCGGCTCGGCGCTATGTCATGGTCCATGACGGAAAGCCCTACGACTCCAAGGCGATCGTCGGAGCGGCCCACGGATACCTACCGGGCCAGCAGACACTCAGCTCAGCTGAGTTCTCCGGCGGAGAGGACACGGTCGCGCAGCTGCTGCGGCGGCTGGGCTTCACCGTCAGCGCCAGCCATCCAGCGCGACTGACAGCCGACGAATTGATCCGCGCCCGTTTCATATCTGACAGTGAGCCGCGCGAGCGGGCGCCCCGCCACTTACCAGCCGGTGATGCTGCTGCTGTGGACGAACGGCCGCGCGCCGCAGCGATCCCAGGATCGCCTCCTGGGAGGAGACCCAGCGGTCGCTGCGTGCCGTGCTGGAACGCCACGGCAGGCCCGGGAGCGTCCCCGGCCGGACTACCCGGTCGCCGCCTTTGTTCCACGCTGGCTTGTGGGAATGGCGTCGCCGCGCACGATGTCAGCCTTGTTGATTGGGACGCCCTTGTTCTGTCTCTTGATCGTGGCTTCGGCGACCTGGCAGGTGATCGGAGGCCAAGGGCCGTTACCTCAACCTGCCGCCAGCTCGATCCCCTGGACGGTCAGCGTGCCGAGCGGCAAGGCCGTCAGAGCGCGGCTCGTTCAGCCCACACCAGCGCGCAGGGGGGGCGCCTTCGCTTGCAATGATGCTGCACGCAATGATCCGCTCGTGACCTTGGTACGACGGCGAGAGCGAGGGAGCGTGGCTGACTCAGATGCACCTGCCTGGGATGATCTTCGGCCCTCTTGGGACCTTTACAGGAAGATGCTGGACTCCCCACAGGTCAGCGCTGCACGTCGAGAAGCGACTCTGTGGGCGCTGTCGGAACTTGAACGGCGGATGGGACCCAACTGGCTCGAGCGCTACTGGGAACTTAGCGGGCACGTTCCTGCTGAGGTCAACCTCGGCTCGGCCCATGTGTCTGCGCTCGGAAATCTCCTGGACTTTGCATTGCGGCTGAGCGTGCTCGACACAGCACTAGCCCTGAGAATTCACGCCGCCGTGTGAGCTGACCGGTACGGCAACTATAAGAAGTGCTCCTGACCTGGGACGATAAGGGTGTCGAAGTCCTTACGTGAACCCGGATCGAGGAGCACTTGCAAGGTGAACACTACCGGCT
>WNGQ01008122.1_pt1 | contig 11497 bp, 4 predicted proteins | sample 5407661 | NCBI WGS metagenome assembly WNGQ01 (sample SAMN13153382, study PRJNA577476) | soil metagenome | isolation source: 60 cm soil or saprolite under Garry oak tree replicate 2 | place: USA:California | collected 2016-06-15
TCTCAAGAGAAGTCTCTCACTCTTCATGTAACCTCCTCGGCATTTGGCTGAAACCCTGTTATAATGAAAATACCTTGGACAAGGTATTTCATTGATCACGCGGAAAGAATGGCGCAATAGAGCAATCGTTCTAATTTCCGCCCGAAACACTTTCTCATGGGACGGCAATTCTTACAAACTACCGAGAAAATAAGCGAATCGTGAGAAGGAACGTTTTTCTGGAGCAGTAGTTGCTGATGACCTTTTCTCTGGCACAGAGGCCATATCACCCTACCTCCTGCTCCGAGAGAGATGTACAGCACATCCCGTTTTGATCTAGCAAGGAACGCAGTATGTAGGTGCGTCCCCAATCATGTGCATGAGAGAATGATGTTATGGCTCAGCTCAGGCGAACGACAGGTGATGATCAACATCTCTATATTAAAGTCGGTCCATCTATAGGCACAAAGCAAGTCAAGAAAGGAGGAGAAGCCTGGCTGGAGAAGCACGGATACTCCTTTCCCTCACCTGGGGGTTGGGTTAAACTTGACCTGGGAGATTACCGGTACCTAAACGATAATGACTATTTATTCGTTAAAGGGGAAGATTATACAAAATCTCCTGGTCTACCCTTGTTCTTATCATTACTTCCCCCCGAAGCCGTAAAATACGGGGCACCTCTACTATTACAGTTGGCTGATACCCTCTCTATTGCCAACGATGACACCGAGTCCTGGACACTGATGCTCAAACTCGATGAGTGGGAAGAAGGCGCACGTGATGCTCTGCTGCAAAAAAAGGCTGTTGCAGTTGGATGCTATGTTCCTTTTGAAACCAGAGATTCTTGCTTCTCTAGCATAAGTCTGCGTCAAATACTTAATGCCGAGTACTGGCCAGAGGTTGCTCCTCAAACAAACGCTTATACGCTGTACTGGCAGGATAGTGAACTTTACCAACAAAACAGTCTATCGAGTTATCCGCTCAAAGAAGCCACACCATCAGCAGGCTTAAAAGCGGGATGGCAGGGAAATGTATTCTTTAGGTTTAAAGGCAATGGCTTAACAAACATCTGGAAGCGCTACCTTCCCGGAATGAGTATTTCAGCAACTACTTTTCACGAATGTTACTGGATAGCTCAAAGCGACCAAAAGCCAGAACCAGCATGGCCTGGAAAAGTGCAGCGCATCGGGCAAGTGAACCAGGGCTGGCAACTTTGGCATTTGCAAATTGTGCAGGAGACTCCACTGGATGACGTGGCTGGCTGGCTCAGCTATCGTCAGATACGTCTGGTCTATCCCACGTGGCGTTTGCGCTTACTTAATCCGCTCAGCATTGTCTCTGAGCGCAAATATACCGGCGTACCAGGCCAGCGGCTCCTGGTGCGCTGTGATCCACCTACTCAGCAAACGGAAAACGGGCATGCCAATGCATTCCTATCTCTCACGACATATCCTAAAAGCACTTTTCCCGAACGCCGACTCCTTGGTAGCCCGGCGCGATCGCAGCATCTTTTGCATGATCATGAGAACTATCTCCATGCCCGTGTGAGTGGCGAGGCAAACGGACAGTCAATCTGGGTGCAGAGTACACCTCTCACAACGAGGCAACCTACGTGGTTACAGGGACTACATTGCATTCTCACAACAGGGGATCTCCAGCATAAACTTGAGGCTTTTTCCTTCAAACCGCATCAGAGTCCATACCTCTATCAACTCCGAGTTCCTGGTGATTTTTCTCTGGAAGAGTTGGCGCAGGCAAATTGGGACTATCATCCCTCTGACATTCCCTGCTCATTACACTGGGAATATCTTTCTCCTCAAGGGGAACTTTGCCTGGGCAAAAGAGAGCCTATATTGGCAGGTAGCGCATTAACTAACTGGTGGCAGACATACATCTGGCCAAATGTTGCCGAAAGCCTATGGGTCAAACTTACACTTGATGCAGCGAGCTTTGGAAACATCAACCTAATGCTGGTTCTCAAACCAGAGCCAGTTTCAAAGCAGGACCTGCAGAGCACTCCTCATCTTCCTACTATCCAGGAGATCGAAAGATCACCGGCGGGTGTCGTCAATCAAGCATGGTGGACGAATGCACACTACACTGCCAATTTTTTCTGGATGAGCAGAATAGTGGAACGAGAGGTAACGCAGGTGCGACAGGTAGTCCCTCCAACGCTATCAAAAACATTACAACAGCTTTGTGTGCCCGACATGCCCGCTGCATTGAAAAGTGCTCTTATGCTCCTGGCAACGCGCCGCAGTATGCCTGTCTGGATATGTTTTCGCCTGCAAACGTTGCTTGCGGACCTGCGTTCAGCCTCAGAACTGATCGTCGAAGAAAGACGGTGACAAAATGGAAAAACTGGCATATAGCGAAGCCGAACAAAGCCCATGGGTAGAGGACTACGAATGGGTCGGAATTGTCTACTCACAGGATGTGAAACCTAACGTGACGTTGATCACGCCACTAGCTTTTTATGATCAGAATGAGAGCTGGCAAACAATTACAGAAAACGAACGCAGTCAGGGCTTCCCCAATAACGGAAAAGTTGCCCGTTTCACCAGTGGTTTTCCCAAACAAAAGGTTAACCAACTCTACTGGTTCCGGCCTGAGCGCAATCCGCAAAGTCTTTTGTCGGAAAATATCACCGTTACGGATCCCAGATATTCGCGCTACCTCACCTACAGCGAAACAACACCGTCGTTTGAGCCGCTAGCCCAGATATTCGATTGGAGTTCGCGGGCCAGCCATCTTTTTGCGGTACCCGATCTGTTGGAACAAGGGATTCCTGCTGGAAATTGTCTAAGTCATACCATCTTTATACATTATCAGAACCAGATCTACGGTCCTCTCCGTCTGGAACCTGACTTTAACAACCCTCAAATCCTCAAACCACGAGAATACAACCAGAAGTCGAGCTCTGGTGGCCAACCACTTCTGCCGAAAGGATATTCTTTCGCCAGGGATAAGATGATTATACTGGAGAGCCGGCCGTTCATTGATCAGAAAAACCTCGGCTCACCTGTGAGCCAGGCTGATTGGTCTCTACCGCAAACCACTATAAAACGGGTGCTTCAGGCCAGCAGAAACGTCTCCACTGAGTTACAAGAAAAAGAACATCTGATAAAAAAGCGTATCAACGAATTGGCTGCCTTGAGCAGTTCCAGCGGCCCAGAGTCTTTGCATATTGAGACGTGCGTTATCCAACGCGCGCAATACCTTATCCAGCACCAGCTTGAGCATCTGGATAGTCTTCAAGCCATGATCGAGGGACTGCCTGAAGAGCACCCTCTTTTAGAGAAAGCTCGCGCACTAGAGATTCAGCAGAGAAAAGCAAGAATCGAACAGGAGGTCGCGAACCAATGTGAGGCTGAGCAGAGCCGACTACATGCGCTACAGGAAGAGGTTCAATCCGCACAGGAGAGCCTGGGCCGCCTGAACGGCGAGATAAAAGAAGCGGAACAGAAACAGGAGCAGATGAGCGCCGACTTTACTGCGCTGGAAACTTCTATGCGGAATCGTCTGGCGGAGCTGCGTCAGGAACCACTGCGTCTGTTAACCGACCTGCAGTTGATTTCAGCGCTCCCGCTGGCACTTTTTCAAACTTATGCCGGCGAAACCACTCCTGAGACAGGATCAAAAGTAACCACTACAGTTCACGATCACAACTATTTCGCGGAAGAGAAAGTTACAACCCTTACCAATCCCCATGATCTACACTGGGTAGAAATCGCAAAACAGAACAGAATCAGCACCAGACGAGTTAGAGCATGCGCTGCTGCCCTGCTGGCAGGCTTGATTCCTGTAGCCGACGGGCCAACGGCTTTCACCGTCTTGCAAACAATAGCACAGGGCCTCACCGGTCAGCGTCTCTGGCGCGTGCCAGTGTCGCTCACAGCGCTCTCGCCACTTGATATTTTTGGCAACATTATTGCTGATCAACGACTGTTTGTACCAGCAGCCGGCAATCTGGCCGACATTCTTATCGAGGCACAAACCCATTCAGAACAACTGGGCCTTGTAGTACTTGAAGGTGCGGATCGAGTGCCTTTTTTGCCAGTGATAGAGCCATTGCTTAGGCAATATCGGTCACTTCGCCTGCAGATGCAGCGAGGCGAGAAATCAGCCTCTTTCCAGGAAACTCTGCAACTCTTCCATCCACGAGCCCTGGCCACTGACGATCCCTACCAAAAGATCTCCAGACTTGCCTGGCCAGCAAATCTCCTACTCGGAGTTACTTTTGATCACGATATCAGCAGCTTCGCACTGCCTGAAACATATGATTTATGGTTCGCGCATATCGAACGCATTGAAACAAATGACCCCACAAACAGCCCCGGGTCAGGTGAGCAGAAAAACTGGCAGGTATCTCCAACAAGCTGGTATGCCTGGGAAAAAGAGGTTGCCTCCCTGGAGAACGGACCGCGTGTTTTACCATTGCCCGGAGATCTTGAGCCGCGGCAACAGACGTTCTATAAAGCCATGCTTCACTTTGAGATGCAGAAAGATTTGGTAAATGTTATAAAGCAACTCTGGCCGCAACAGTAACATGAACCCTGTCTCTATGTCAGAAATATAGGAGAAGTTATGGAAACGCACGCTATCACCTGGGAAGGTCCGCTTTCAACACAAGAAGTGGCCGCGGAACTCATAAAAGCACTCTTTGGCCCTCTGGCTAAACAAGCTCCGCTGGAGGCACTGCGTGCGGAGGTACTACGCATCGCAGTCTGGGAGCCAGGTATCCTCAGCCAGCCCAGTTCCATTGCAGATGCCAGGATATCTACACAAAGAGTCTTGAGCCGGGCGCGTTCCCTCTGGAAACCGCTCTCTGAAGCACTCTCCCCTGTATCCAAAAATACAGATTCTTCCAGCAAATCACTTGCTGAAGATGAGCTGAGTCGCCGTGCGCTTGATGATCTGGCAGGACAAGGTGATCTGTTGCCTTTATCCGAGGGACAATGGCTTCCTGCTCCTTTGCGTCTGGTTCCCATCTCTTCGGAAAGATATCTCCTGGTAGGAGGTTTGCCAAGCAGTTTGCTTGCAGATAAAATACTCCAGGAGCTTCATCTGCATGGGAGTTTCCGGCAGATCGAAACCAGCCTCATTCAAAAGTATCCAACATTTGATGGGGTTGCTGGACATTGGCAATTTCAGACACAAGAAAATTGGTTGGGTACACCATCTCCTATGTTAAAAGAGTTGTCGCAAAAGTTTCAGGAAGAGGATTTGCTCCCTGTTGTCCAACAAACTACGCCGCAAAATGTAGAAGTCTATGTGGCCTCGCTTGACAAACCACAGGGACTGCGGTGGCAGTCACCAGAAAACGTTTCTAGAAGTGGGCGCTATCTGCTCAGAAGCCAGACTCCCTGGGGCCAAAGATTTTATACTATCGGGCAGCTTGAGAATAGTCAGATCAAAAAGCAGAGTCATGTTCTGGAAACCTGGGACATTCGACGGCTCTGTTATGCGCTCGATGCTGAAGCACATACACCTACGCGCGTAATATGGAACAAGTCTCAGGGAGTGCTTACCCTTCGCAGTGAACTCCCTGTCCGTGAACGTAAACGCCTTGCAACACTGGGAAGTCTCCAGGCAAACGGCACAAGTTATTATCCACGTATCTGGCACATTCCGCCCCGTTACGAACAGGAAGTTCAGAAAATTCTTGTGGAACTGACTATTACGATACTATAAATGATAAGTAGAAAGGATGTATTCGTTGTGAGAGAAATTGGGATGGAAAACTCATGGCAAAACTTTTCACAAGCAGCAGATGTTTCTGGCATGGCAAGTGAACTACACATGCAGTTACAACGCTATATCGAAGCACAGTATCCCATTCGCCATCCTGAAGTCATCGCTGAAAGGCATGCTTTACTGGAAACAGTGAGAGTCATTTCGCAAGAACCCTTTATTGAAAGCATGCCTGGTTACCAACCCGGAGCCCCTTATCATAAACTGGCGCTACCTGCGCTGGTGACACAGGCGTTGCAAGAAATGGCCTCCTGGTCTCCATCCCTCATTCCCGCGCGTCTCTATCAGCATCAGGCTGAAGCGCTGGAAACTTTTCTGGGCCAGGATCGGGACCTGGTTGTGGTAACTGGTACGGGTTCAGGTAAAACCGAGACCTTCTTGCTCCCCATGCTATTGCGTAGTATTAGTGAAGCCTGTACTCGCCCTGCAAGTTTCCGCTTGCCTGGCATGCGCGCGCTCTTGCTCTATCCTATGAATGCTTTGGTAAATGACCAGCTTACACGCCTGCGGCAGATCTTTAGCCATCCTCTCCTGAGCAATTGGTTACATCAGCATGCCGTGGTTGAGCGCTCCGTGCGCTTTGGCATGTATACCTCTCGAACTCCCTACCCCGGCTTGATGAGCAAAGATAAAAATAAGCAGCAATTGCTCCCGCTGCTCGATTACTATCTCCAGCTAGAGGCCAGGCAAAATGGGCAGTCCGACGAACTCAAACGACGTGGGCGCTGGCCTGCACTTGACCTGGCAACATTGCGCCAGGCAACGATCGAAGGAAAAGCTACGCTAGGAGATAGTGATATTGAACTGTACACTCGCCATCAGATCCAGCAATGGTGTCCCGACGTACTGATCACCAACTACTCTATGCTCGAGTACATGCTGATGCGTCCCATCGAACAAACAATTTTTCAGCAAACTGCCTCCTGGCTGGCCCAGGATCAGGCTAATACCCTGCTTATTGTGTTGGATGAGGCGCACCTGTACAGCGGTGTCACAGGCGCTGAAATTGCGCTCCTACTGCGCCGCTTGCAAGCACGGTTGGGCGTTAGTCGTGAGCGGGTGCGTTATATCCTTACGAGCGCCAGCCTGGATCTCGGAGAAAATGGCTCCAGCGATGTTCTGGACTTTGCGAGAACTCTAGTGGGAGCCCGCGTCCAGGGAGCAGCTGATTTTGCCATTATTCAGGGAAAGCGCCTTGATCCTCCGGTGCCAAGGTCAAATCAAAGAAGCGATCTTCTCCTGGAAACTGACGCGCTTACTCAATTCGACCTGCAAACATTCACCAACCGGGCAGCCGATCCTGCGTCAGCACGGGCAGCAGTAGCGCTTCTGGCAATAAAGCTCAACTGGCCAGATCTACCAGCAGCAGGTGAGTTGCCCAATTACCTTGGCCAACAACTTCCTGCTTTACAGACCTTTCGACAGCTCTGGAAAAGCACAGCTGGCAGTGCTCTTTCTTTTCAGGATCTCTCCCAGCGACTCTTTCCTCATCTGGAGGAAACGGCACGTAGCATTCCTACCAGCGCGCTACTTTCCCTGGCCGCCGCGGCCAGTTCTCCTGATGGCCGTCCACTGCTCCCGGCACGTGCGCATCTCTTCTTTCGTGGACTTCCCCTAGTCTACGCCTGCATCAATCCTCGCTGTAGCGCCAGAAGGACGGGCGACGGCTCACCCGGCCCATTGGGTGCTCTCTGGCTCAGCTCGCGTCTCCATTGTAAGTGCGGGGCGCGTGTTTACGAACTGTACGCACATCGTAATTGCGGTGCGCTGTTTTTACGTGCCTTCGCCTCCGATGATCAGGCCGATTTCTATTGGCATGAACCAGGTAAAGACACGGGACATTCAGTCGAGACGCTCCTTCTCATAGGAAAGCCACATCCCAATGCCGGTGAATACGAGGAGATCGACCTTCATCTCATGACCGGACAGGTTTTTTCGGCGGAACTGTCCAATCTCAATCCTTTCCTGACGCGGCAAGAAGAAGATTTTCTCCGCGTCTATCGTCCACATCCAACAAAAGCGAAAACAGGCAAAGGCAAAAAAGAACTCGTTGCTGATAACCAGGGAAGCCATTGGAAATCTTGTCCAGTTTGCCGCAAGCGCCTTAATCGTTCTATCACCAGCCTTTCCACGAGAGGTGAACAGCCATTTGTGAACCTGATACGCCGACAGTTTGAGCTTCAGCCACCCAGTGTGGCTTTTCAGGAAACTGCGCCAAACATGGGCCGCAAAGTGCTGCTTTTCTCAGACGGGCGCCAGCGTGCTGCCCGCTTGGCACGAGATTTGCCACGTGAGGTGGAACTGGATACCTTCCGCCAGGCGCTCCTCCTGGCAGTCGCGCAGCGCAGCAAGCGCATGGGCAAAGACCTGATACGGATGGATCAGGAACTCTACAGTGAGTTTGTCAGCGTCTGCGCATTCTATCATCTGTACTTTTTTGATGGCGAATCCCAGAAGGATCTCTTGCACAGCATGCAGGATCTTCGCGAAAGCTATGACCTGGATATTGAACAGGCTCTGGATGAGGAATGGGAGCCAGCTATCCCTCAAGGATACCGCCTGGCATTGCTGCGCCAAGTTGCCGACCCATTCTACTCTATGCAGCGTATGTGTGCCGCGGTAGTCGAACCTCGTCCGGCCTCACTCCAGCAACTAAAGCGCAAACAGATTTTCGCACGTTTGAGCGAGCAACAACTACGGGCATTAACCATCTACTGGATTGAAGAACTACTCGAAGAAAGCGCTTTTGATGACAAAATCCCGCCGCATGATCGGGAAAACACCGTGCCTGGTAGCGGCTTTGAGTATACAAGTGCAACCTGGAATGATGCAGAGAAAGCAGCTGAGACATTACTAGGCTATCGATCCGACGAACTCGCCCTGGTTCGCCAATTTCTCATAGATGAATTATGCGACAAACGACAGGAACGAGCCTTTCTTACTCCAGAGAAACTGGCACTCCGCTTGACATTGGAAGATCCCTGGTACCAGTGCCAGGATTGTGCGCGTTTGGTCTGGCTCCCACTTAAGGATAAATGTCCCAATCCGCGCTGTGGCAGTACACGTCTTATCCAGCTGCCCGGCAACGATCCCAGCCTGCGGGCACGCACAGATTTCTACCGTGAGCCAATCCGACAGGTCATTGCAAATAACCAGACTCCCCGGCTCTTGACCGCCGAAGAGCATACGGCTCAGCTCTCCTACCGGGACGTGCAACAGGTCTCGGCAACTACAGAAGACTACGAGCTGCGTTTTCAAGACATCGGCATTTCAGCGGATCAGCCATCTATTGATGTATTAAGTTGTACTACCACCATGGAAGTAGGCATCGATATTGGTTCGCTGCTGGGAATTGGCCTGCGCACCATGCCTCCACGCCGGGCCAATTATCAGCAACGCGCTGGTCGCGCCGGGCGCCGCAGTGCAGCGCTCTCGACAGTGCTGACATATAGCGAAAACGGTTCCCATGACGCTCACTACTTTGCATATCCAGAGGAAATGATTTCAGGTTCACTACCCTGTCCCCGGATTTCTCCCATCAACAAACGCCTGTTGCGCCGTCATATTCAGGCCGCGCTAATCCAGACATTCTTTCTTGAACAGACGCGCCATACCAATACTATGGGCAACCGACAATATGGATATCTGGCAGAAGCACTCGGGATCGCCAGTGCATTTTTTACGGAGACAGAATCTCAAAGCCTGGTCGGTTTCGAGCAATGGCTAAAGAAGGTCCTTGAGGGACAGAATCCTCCTCTTCTACCGCAGATTACGGCCTGGTTACCTGCATCGCTCTCAGATTCACCCATGAGTGAGCAACAAAAATACCACTTTGTCCGTGAGGTCGCCGACGAATTCGTCGCGCGTCTGTACGTCCTGGCTGAACAACTCTTCTCGCCAGAGTCATCTGCGAACAAAAATACCTCCGCGCAGGAACAATCCTTTTCTATGGACACCAAGGAAAAGTTGCTAGATATATTATTCGAGCACGATTTCCTGCCGACTTATGCCTTTCCCCGTGAAGTACGCAGTTTTGTGATCGAAACCTGGAAGCAGAATACGCACGGCCAAAGACGCATTGGTATCGAACAACGCCCCCAACAGAGTGTTGATATCGCGCTTTCTGAGTATGCTCCAGGCCGAGAGCTGATTGTGAATAAGGCAACATACCGTGTGGGCGGAATCTATGTTGATCCGTTTCCTGGTGCCACACTGGCTACACGCGTGACTTCCTTCTTCAATCACCCTCTCAACACCTTTGCGCTCTGCATGAACTGTGGATACACTCTTCAAAGAGAGGCGAAAAGACAGAATGGTCAGCCAGAGGAGCGCTGCCCGCTCTGCAATACTCCCCTAACAATTGAAGAGATCCTTGATCCACTAGGCTATGCACCTGAAGGAGCCAGGAGTCTAGAACAAAGCCAGATTCGCAATGATAGAAGTCGCGGTGGAGGAATGACGCCGGTCCACGTTGTCCTGCCTCAAAGCCAGACTGACACTTTCAACCAAAGCATCGCCAGTGGGCGGGTAGCGTGGAACTACACAGAACATCACCAGCTCCTAATCGTGAATACTGGCAATGAAGGCCAGGGCTTCTCTATTTGCCGTTCTTGCGGAGCTGGCGCTCCTAATGATCCTACGTGGTTACAGCAAAGCCATGATCGTCCATTCCTTATTCCTGGTTGGATGAATGCCTCAAAAAAATGCAGCGCGCCAGAGGGTATCTGGCGAGGGTACCTTGGTCATATCTTCTATAGTGATCTGTTCATGTTGCGTTTCCAGTGGCCAGTTGGTGTTGCTTACCAACTTGACGCTCCCTGGATGCGCGATGGGCTCGATACTTTGGCGCAAGCGCTTCTCCTAGCAACAACGCGCCGGATGGACATTTCAACATCCGAATTGCAAGCCGGATGGAGCTATTCTATCGCTGCACAAAAAGATGCGGCATCGGAACGCATCGCCTATCTCTTCCTTTTTGATACGCTATCTGGTGGCGCTGGCTATGCCACCCAAGCTGGCCAGTACATGGAGCAACTCCTGAGGGAAACACAACATATCCTGGACATCTGTCCAGACCAATGCCAACAATCGTGCTATCGCTGCCTGCGCACTTACCAGAACCGTATACAGCATCATCGCCTGAATCGCAAGCTTGCGGGCACACTGCTGCGCGCAATTACCAGCGGGCACCCGCCAGAAGGGCTTTCACTCGCCCGGCAAATCAACGAACTGCAAATGCTTCAACATTATCTGGAATTGAATGAGATACCATGCCAGCAGTCAGGGAGCATCCAGGGCATCACTGCTCCCCTTCTGGTCAAAACACGGCGCCAAACTCTAGCTATTGGCGCCTATCCTGTTCAACAAGATCTCCAAGTCATCAGGCATTCTCTGAATGCTTTACCAAATTTTCAAGTCAGGTTGTTTAGTGATTATGAACTGGCACATAATCTTCCTAAGATCGCTCATACATTGTTTTAACGTATCCTTGCGATGTATGCAGTTTCAGCAGCACCTGAGGAAACACCAGAACTGAAAATACAGACAGGGTCTCACGTCAACAAGCCAACTGCGCCAGGGAGTGAGCCTTTTTTAGGTATATACAATTAAAATGAGATGCAACCATGTGATTTGTCTCAATTCTCGTCCTCTTGCCTGACTCATAAATTGTCCAGTGACTGGCTTCTTTCCTTGCCTCATAGCAACCGAGCAGAAGGAGAGAATCCGGCGTTTTGACGCATATCCGCGTCTTTGGTCCCATTTG
>WNGQ01026641.1_pt1 | contig 11496 bp, 9 predicted proteins | sample 5407661 | NCBI WGS metagenome assembly WNGQ01 (sample SAMN13153382, study PRJNA577476) | soil metagenome | isolation source: 60 cm soil or saprolite under Garry oak tree replicate 2 | place: USA:California | collected 2016-06-15
GCTGCGACGACACTCATTATGCCCAGATGGCCGCGGAGGAGATGGGTGTCACATGGGTGTCCTATTTCTTCCGAGAAGGCGGCTGTCCGGACTGGCTTGACCTTCGTGAGAGTTACATCCAACAAACGGATGGCCTGATCGATTTGGTCGACCTGTGTCATCTCGAGACTCTCGAAGTTCAACAAAAACTGCTCGATGTGCACTTATCCGGCTACATTGGTGATGCAGTCATTGGTCCGACCTTCAATGAAGTCAGTGATGCTCACGGCGTTCTCGAGAAGCTGCCCTACTACGGCTTGTCCATTGGATATACGCACCAGGAAGCATTCGAAAGAGCGGCTGGCATGATTGAAGGCCTTGTTGGTGCCGCCCCACGCTTTGCGCTTTTCGAGCACAAGCTGCCTCAATCGACAAATCGATGGACAGCGTCCTGGCGCCCCTGGTTTCGAGTGCGAAAGCCATTTGTCGATTATGCATTCTTCGATTTTTGCCAAGGCCTGCCAGCCTGTGTCCGCAGCAAAATGGGACTGTATGAACACTGGCTCCACACCAAATATAAACCGCTGTTCGGCCGCATCCCTTGGCAAAAAACGGGGCTTCCAATATTGACGCCGACATGGAGGATTCAGGTCGAACGCGCCAAGCGATTTGCTTACCGGAAGGCGCAGCCTGCGCTGAAGGGACTGGGCTTCAATCTGAATCCTCGACGTCGCGGGTATCAGCCAGATAACACTTTCTGGAAGGCGCCCGATGCTCGTGCTCGGATCGAACAAACTATTCTCCGAAACGATTCACTCTCTTGCGAAATCTTTGGGCGCAATCGTGTCAGAAGTCTTCTTAATGACTGGTTCGATCGGTCTGCAGCGCCCACGCAGTCTCTCGCCGCGATGTACGTCTATGAATGCTATCACCGCGATCTGCCGTCGCACCTGCGACACGCGAGGATGGAACAGACGGCGCTTCTTTAAATCACGAATTATGCCGCAAACCCGCGATCAACGTCCTCGCCTGATCTTGAGGGGCATTTTCTGGAACTCTTCATACCAGATTTTCAGCACAGGGGTGAGCTTTGTCTCAATGCTGGTACTGGTTCGAATTATTCCGCCAGCCGAATACGGACGCGCGGCGGCTGTTGTTGGCATTCTTACGATGTTGAATGCGTTCAATTGTGGAAACTTCATGGCGCAAGCGCTTCAACTGCCAGATGAAAACGAGCCGGATTGGTCCCAACATTACGGCTGCGGTCTTTACATTCAAGCGAGCTTAAGCGTAATCGGTCACGCCATCGCGGGCATAACATGGCTGCTGCCGGACTATCGACCCATCGCTCCGCTTCCGCGCCTCGGGGCCCTGGGTTTGATCCTTGATTGGCCTGGTCAGCTGGGGCTTGCCATGATGCGGCGTTCGATGGATTTCGGGCGAATGCGCCTGATGTTTGCAATTAGTCTGACTGTCAAGGTCGCGATCATTATAGCTCTTGGTGTAGGCGGAGCAGGCGCACTTGCGATCGTGGCGGGATCGAACGTTGCCAGCGCAATTCCTTTTGGCGTGGACCTCTTGATTGTGCGTGGGTGGCGACCCCAAGCGGGCTGGTGGCGCTGGCCCGATTGGGCTCAGTACCGGTCGGCTCTCCGTTTTGGCTTACTGCAAGCCTCCTCTGCCGTGCTTTTCAGTGCCCGTGGCGGATTCGAGGCGACTATTCTTCCTCCTACTCTTGGATTTCAAAATATCGGTCTGTGGAATCGCGCACAAGCTTTGTTCTCCACCACTGTGGGGCGATTGGGCACGGTTGTTAATGAAAGTATCTATCCTGTGCTCCCGCGATATGCCGCCGATTCTGAACATTATCCTCGCCAAGCTACGCTCTACTTCCAAGTATTGCTGTGGATAGCAATGCCCGCGGCCCTGTTTTTAGGATTTTCGGGCCCAGTGCTCTCGCGGGTTCTGTACGGTTCGAGATGGATAGCTGCGGATCCGATGCTCTGGCCTGGAGTACTCATCGGATTTGGCCTACTCCTGTTCAGCACTTGCAGCGCCATTTTGCTAGCGGCTAACCGGCTACGCGCCTGCTTCAGCCTGGATGTCATCGCGGCGTGCCTTTCTTTACCAATGCTATTCGTTGCGTGGAAAAGCAGCAGCGTTGCTGCTTATGCGTGGGCCGCCGCGGCGGGGCAGTTGACCGCCTCTGTCATCGCGCTCGTATGCGCTTCCATATATCTTCAGAGAGGCTGGTTCCGTGTCGTTTTGCTCCCCCCACTAGTGGCCAGTTCAGTGGCTCTGTTCTGCATGCTGACTGGCGCGCGCGCGCTGGGACTCTGGTTTCCTACAGTGCGGCTGCTGACAGAGGGAACGATATTCGGTTTTAGCGTTGTTGTGACGTACCGCACGTTGTTCGCGAAGGATCTGGCTCGGATTGTCGACTACATTCCGGGCTCTCACCACATGCGGAACTGGTTCCGGCTACCGGCGCTGGCTGAAGGCTCTGCGGAGGCGAACTAAATGATTTCGACTTCGATCAAAAGTCGAAACGTTACATCGCACGACCCCGTACAAAGCCACGGCGACCACTCTTTCGGTTGGGAGGTCCTTGCCGGCGTGGTCGCCATTGCCGCCGGTCTGCAGTCTGGGGACTGGATCGCCTCTGGGGCAATCCTCGTTCTCTGGGCGATATGGCGATTTGTCCCCAAGATCGAAGGGCCGCCCGCATTGCCGATGGCTCTCACATACCAATGGCTACAAGTGGTGACTGGCGTTTTCTATTTAGCCCTGACTGGACGGCATACCTTGGAATTGAATCGTAGTGACTATCGTCCGATGGTTCTCATAGGACTAAGCTGCGTCCTTGCCTTGCTATTCGGTTTACGGTTGGGCGCTCGCCTTCTTCCGGCACCGCTGCTGGATCTCACGCAGCGTTCGGCGCTACCCTTCCGATGGCGGGAACTCACGGTTCTCTACATCGCGTCGGTTGTCTTGACCGGCAGCGCGGAAGAAGTGGCGTGGCGCATTGGTGGTCTGACGCAAATCATTCTCGCTGTGAGTATGGTGCGGCTCGTTATCTTGTTCCTGTTGCTTCGCCGCCTCGCCTATCCGACTCCCCGTTTTGGCTGGATCGGCATTGTACTTGTTGGTGAGGTTGCGCTTGGTTTCACCGGCTTCTTCGCTAATTTCAAAGAGCCCTTGCTGCTCACTATTATCGCCTTCCTCGAAATTTTCGATCGTAGAAAGGCGTCTCACTGGCTGGCGCTCTCCACTATCGCTGGATTGGCGGCTTTTGTCGGCTTCTTGTGGCTCGGAATACGCACCGATTATCGGAAACAGTTCGTCCACGAAGAATTCGCGGCCTCGCGTGCCGCCCGCGCCGAGCGCCTTGTCGCCCTCACGACTGACTGGAGGGCCCAAGGCTTGGATGCTCGGCTTCACAATCTCGATGTTTTCGTTATGCGGCTGTGGGCAGTATATTACCCGGCTCTCGCTGTGCAGCGCGTGCCGGCAACGCTTCCCCACGAGGATGGCGCGCTACTCTGGGGCACGATCAAACACGTCCTGACGCCCCGGCTTTTCTTTGCGGAGAAGGATCCACTGGTATCGAATAGTACCCTGGTCCGCCGCTACTCGGGAGTTCGGGTTGCCGGCGAGAAAGAAGACACTAGCATCGCGTTCGGGTACGCCGCTGAATCGTACGTCGATTTTGGCGTACCACTCATGTTTATCCCCGTTCTGTTGTTTGGCATTTTTACCGGCACCGCTTTGCAATGGTTCTTACGCGCGATCCGCTGCCGCGAGGCCGCCATCATTCTGGTGGCAGTCTTGGCATGGTCCGGCCTTTACCTGTTTGAAGTGTCCTGGTCCAAGATGCTGGGTGACATGCTGACGCGAATGATTTTTTTAGGCGGTGCGTTCATCGTTCTTGATCGCCTGATAAATCCTTCGCGACTTCTCCAGGAGACGCGTAACGCTGTACCGCGAACTGCGGCGGCCGGACATCCTATCCGTTCAGTCTGACAAATATATTCTCCGCAAATCTTTGCACCCGAAAATGCGAATTCTTTTACTGAATCAGGCGTTCTATCCTGACGTCGTTTCGACTGCGCAGCACCTGACCGATCTGGCCGTTAGTCTTGCGAAAGCGGGCCATGACGTCACCGCCGTTGCAGCCTCGAGCGGTTACGACGATCCTACCCGCCGCTTCCGTTACCGGGAGAGCTGGAAAGGCATAAAGGTGATACGGATCCCGGCTATTCGCCTTGGCAAGGGCAGCCGTTGGCGTCGAGCTGTCGACTTCGGCAGCTTTCTTACGTTGTGTTCGCTTAGGCTGCTTACGTTGAAATCGTTTGACGTGATTGTGGCGTTGACCTCACCGCCACTAATCTCCGTACTCGCCGCTCTTCTCGTCCGACTTAAAGGCGGACGCTTCGTGTTTTGGGTGATGGACCTCAATCCCGATGAGGCGATCGCTGCCGGTTGGCTGAGGTCTGGGTCCAGCGTGGCGCGCGTGCTAGAAAGGCTGCTCAGATTCAGCCTGTGCAGCGCGTCGAACATCGTAGTCCTGGATCGTTTCATGAAAGCACGAGTCCTGGGGCGAGGAATAGACCCCCTGAAGGTCATGACGATACCGCCCTGGGCTCATGACGATGAAGTTACGTTTGATCTTGATGCGCGTGTGAGCTTCCGTTCGGAGCACGGCCTCGCCGACAAGTTCGTCGTGATGTACGCAGGGAACCACAGTCCCTGCCATCCTTTGGACACGCTACTGCAAGCCGCTCGTGAACTTCGGGAATACGAGGCTATTGCCTTCGTGTTCGTCGGGGGCGGAAGCGCCGTCGAAAAGGTAAGGCGCTTCGCCGAGAGCAATCAGTTAGCCAACGTGATCCAGCTACCGTATCAACCCCTATCGAGGCTCGGCGCCAGCCTTTCGGCGGCAGACCTTCACATCGTGATTCTCGGCAATCCCTTCGTTGGGATTGTGCACCCTTGCAAGATTTACAACATTCTACGTGTGGCGAGTCCAGTTCTTTACATCGGTCCTCCAGAGAGTCACGTGGTAGACATCACATCGCGGCTGCCCCATGGGGTTGTCCGTTCCCATGGCCACGGAGATGTGCCTGGTGTGGTGAATTGTCTCATCGACTCATTTAAGAACTGGGATTCCACACGACAGAGAGAAAGCTTCGGGAGGGAGTACTCGAAAGAGGCTGTGCTCCCGGAGTTGCTTGGCGTCGTCACAGGTGATCACGGACTCGCACGCGGTGTGGCACCTATCTTAAGTGCTGCGCCTATCTTGAAAGGAGAAGATTCATGGCAGGGAAGCTAGTAGTTGTATGCGGAGCCGGTGGCTTTATCGGCGGCCATCTTGTGAAAGCTCTTGTTGGGCAGCAGCCGATACGGGCGGTGGATATTAAACCGATCGAACAGTGGTACCAAGTGTTCCCGGAAGCCGAAAATCTAGTGCTAGATCTGCAACTGAAAGAGAACTGTGTCCAAGCGGCTAACGGGGCGGACAGGATCTATAACCTGGCAGCGGACATGGGGGGAATGGGGTTTATCGAGCTCAACAAGGCGGCCTGCATGCTCAGTGTCCTCATCAATACTCATCTGCTCATGGCTGCAATGGAGGTGGGGGCGCGGCGGTACTTTTTTTCTTCGTCGGCCTGTGCGTATAACGTCGACAAACAGAAGTCAGCGAATGTCGTGCCGTTGAAGGAGACAGATGCGTATCCCGCGATGCCGGAGGACGGCTACGGCTGGGAAAAGCTTTTCAGCGAACGAATGTGTCGTCACTTCATGGAAGACTTTGGACTCGAAACACGGGTGGCACGGTACCACAACGTCTATGGTCCTTATGGGACTTATGACGGTGGACGCGAGAAGGCCCCCGCCGCAATCTGCCGGAAAGTGGTAGCAGCAAAGCGATCTGGCTCGCGCCAAATCGAGATATGGGGAGATGGAAGCCAACTGCGCAGTTTTACCTTCATCGACGATTGCATATATGGCACTCAGGCGATTCTGGAAAGCGATATCCGGAAACCACTCAACCTCGGCAGTAGCGAGCTTGTAAGCATTAATGACCTGGTAACAATTGTTGAAGAGATCGCCGGCGTAAAGCTGGAGCGCAACTATGATCCGACAGCGCCCAAAGGTGTCCACGGGCGGAATAGTGATAACACCAGGATTCGTGAGCTCCTCGGGTGGGAGCCAAGTACTCCGCTCCGCGTAGGGATGGAGGCGACATACCGCTGGATCTATAACCAAATTACGCGCGAGTATCGTACAGCGATGCGCGCCATAGTTTGAGATTTCACCGAAAGAACTCCTTTTCAAGACAATGAATGCCTTTCTCTCAGTGTGTGTGGATCCACTTTTCCGTATCGGGCTGTTAGGAGTGCTTACGGCCGCACTGACGGCGATCCTCGCGTTTCCTTTTGTGAGACGCATCGCGATGGCTATAAGGGCCGTGGATTATCCGGGAGGGCGGCGGTTGCAGAGAGAGGCGATACCGCGCCTGGGAGGAATTGCTATTGCCGCCGGCATCAGTGCCGGCGTGGTATTGCCTGCTCTGATGCTGTGGCGAGAGTGGACAGACAGAGTCACTCCTGCCCAATTTTACGCTCTCTTCTTGGGAACGGCCGCGGTCTTCATCATTGGTGCCACTGATGACGTTTTTGGGCTATCCCCAATTCAGCGGTTCCTGGTTCAGCTAGCGGCGGCGGTAGGGGTTGTGTACTCCGGATGGTCCTTTGAACACCTGTACGTTCCGTTGTGGGGAGAAGTCGAATTAGGACTCTGGCGTGGTTTGTTCGCTGTAGTGTGGATCGTTGGAGTCACGAACGCCATCAACCTTTTGGATGGTTTGGACGGCCTAGCCGGCGGCGTGGCCGCCATCATTGCCACGAGCCTGCTTGTGTTTGCGTGGATTCAGGGGAATGCTCTGACGTTCATTCTAACGTCCGCCATCGTAGGAGCGTGCCTGGGATTTTTACGGCATAACTGGGCGCCCGCCAAAATCTACATGGGAGATTCAGGGTCACTCACGCTCGGGTTTCTCCTGGCCGTCATGAGCTTGCACGCTTCGATAAAGGGTGCGGCGACCGTGGCGATTCTGGTGCCCATTCTGGCACTGGGGCTTCCGGTGATCGACACGCTCCTGGTGATGGCCGTCCGCTTTCTCGGGGAGCCGCACGGTTCCCTGCTGCGGCGCTTTGGCAGAATGTTCCAGGCGGACCGAAATCACGTGCATCACCTCATGGCGCGTGCCGCACCGGGGCGCAAGCAGGTTGTTCTTGTCATCTACTTTGTTGCGGCCTGTTTTTGCGCCATGGCTCTGCTCGTGGCGATTAGCCGCAGCGAGATGCTCGGGGTTGCTCTCGTGACTGTCGAGGTGATCGTGGTTTTCCTGATGCGGAAATTGGACGTCAGGCGGGAAGTCCGGGCGCATTCGGTAAAGCACCGACGCGAGTTTTTCAGCGGCCTTAACGAGACCAGAAAAGTGAGGACATAACTGGAATATGGGGAACGCGGCCGAGATTTCAAAATACATTAACCCAATTCGTCGGGGAGCCGAGAGTGTCTGTGATCGTCCATTTGGCGCCGATTCATTTTTGGATGCTTGCCTTTGCATCGACCGCTCGGGAATGCCCGACCGCTATGGCCTGACCGCCACAGCACGTGAATTCGCGGTGTTCCAGAACGGTGAACAGTTGGCAGTCACTCTCGCCGGCCGTGTTGGAGACCCTCGCGTCTCACCTGCGCCGCCGCTCTGGCCCCTTCTTGCAGTTCTCCTGCTAGGGTGGCGGGATACCCTCACCGCCAAGCAGATTATGAATCGGGCTGGCGACGTCGGCGCGGAAGATCATGTGCACCGAGGCCTGGCCATTGTTGCGCATCTTTTTCCGGAGCTTCAGGGATGGCTGGCCTCTGTCCCATTAGGAATCCCGCGCTGGGAAAGGACTGTCGCCCTTCCTTTAGCCGCGCGCAAGTTGGTATTTTTTGAAGAGATGGATCAGGCGCGCTCCGCGGATTCGGATGTAGTGAGTTCATCAACCCCTATTACGCAGACGCTTGGGCCAATACGGTGGAACGTGACCGGCGGAACCCGGCGGGGAATGTCTCATGTGCAGTCGGACTTGAAAAACCAAGATGCCATTCGATACTTGGTGTCCCGCGAGGCGGCGACAGTTGTGCTCGCAGTGGCCGACGGTCATGGTAGCGATCTGTGTTTCCGCAGCGATGTCGGATCTCGCCTTGCAGTCGAGACGGCTGTCGAAGTACTCAGTGGGTTTGCCAACACCAGTCGTTGCGAATCCAGCTACAACATCAGGTATCAAGACGGCGCCGCAAGGATGGCAAGGCCGGGACATTATCGAGCGACATCCCGAGCTCGCATACGGGAGTACCATTCTTGCCGTTCTCGCGACGGAAACATACGTTCTGAGCATGCAGTTGGGCGATGGCGACATCCTATTCCTCGACTCTCAAGGCCGCACTCGCAGAGCCATACCCGAAAACGATCGAGTTGTCGTGAAATCCATGCCCTCATTGTGGTGGCAGAACGCAGCTGCAGAAATGCGGATTCATCTTCACCACGGCGTGGCAGATTTGCCTGCGCTGATACTGGCCGCGACGGATGGTTATGCGAAGTCTTGTGAATACAACAAAGAGTTTCTAAACATCAGCTCGCATTATTTAGAGACGGCCCGAGCGGAAGGATACGATCGGGTCGAAAAGCGGCTGGAAGGTTTTCTGAATGAAGCGTCGTCGTACAAGGGAGCAGATGATATTACAGTCGGCGTTATTTCCAGGTTCGAGGGTAACAACATGCCGATATGTGAGACCGCGGGACAGAAGGTTGCTGCTTACGTACGAACAGGTTCCGTTGTGGAAGTGTGACCTACGTTTCTTTAAAGGAAAGCGCTGGATTTAATACTGAGGAAAAGCTGAATGCAACCAGTTCGCATTAGGAATCGCGTTGTCGGCCCCAGTAATCCGATTTTCATCGTGGCGGAAGTCGGAATTAATCACAATGGGGATCTGGAGCAGGCTAAAGAGCTGATCAGCACTGCTGCTGCTGCTGGCTGTGATGCCGTTAAATTCCAGAAGCGGACCATTGAAGTTGTTTACACCCCCGAAGAACTGGCCCAGCCAAGGGAAAGTCCATTTGGCCGGACCAATGGCGATCTTAAAAGAGGCCTGGAATTCGGCTATCGTGAATATGCTGAGATCGATCAGTATTGCCGGACGCTAGGCATTATGTGGTTCGCTTCTTGTTGGGATCTTGCGTCTGTTGACTTCATAGAACAGTTCGATCCATCTTGCTACAAGATCGCCTCCGCTTGCCTGACGAACGAGTGTTTGCTTCGGTACCACGCAAGCAAGCGACGTCCCATCCTTCTATCGACCGGTATGAGCACACAGGCGGAGATTGATCGCGCCGTAGAGGTGCTAGGAGCAGACAATCTTGTGCTGCTCCACTGCACCAGTTCCTATCCCTGCAAGATAGAAGAACTGAATCTGAGGTTCATCCCGAACTTGATGAAACGATATGATGTGCCCGTCGGGTATTCCGGACATGAGGTCGGTCTATACACGACAGTCGCCGCCGTTGTGTTAGGCGCCTGTCTGGTGGAGCGGCATGTAACACTGGACCGTGCGATGTGGGGCAGCGATCAAGCCGCTTCGGTCGAACCACAGGGCCTGGCCCGGCTGGTAAAAGACACTCGCGCTGTGGAGATCGCGATGGGGGATGGCGTAAAACACGTTTACGAAAGCGAGATTCCCGTGCGGCGGAAGCTACGGAAGGCTACGGTTGCTTAAGGTTCTGGCATTAGATATTGATGGTGTACTGACAGACGGCAGAGTAACGCTCGACGGGAATGGCCGCGAACTGAAGACATTGTCATACCGGGACATCGACGCCTTATTCCTGGCGCAGCGCCGAGGCGTAAGAGTGGTGCTAGTAACCGGAGAATCGTCGGACTGGGTGGCGATGGTCGCTCGCCGGTTAGAGATCAATCACGTCTACGAAGGGGCTAAGGACAAGCGCATGGCCTTGAAAGAACTTTGCGCCGATCTTGGCGTTGATCTAAAACAAGTCTGTTACGTGGGTGACTCGCTCCGTGACGTGGACGCGCTGACTGCTGCCGGACTGGCTCTGGTGCCCGCTGACGCGAGTTCAGCAGCTCACAAAGCTGCTCATCGCGTGCTGAAACATGCTGGCGGAAATGGAGCGGTAGCTGAAGCAGTTGAGATCGTCCTGGAAACGATCGGAGCTGGCGGCGAGCCAAACGCAGCAACGCAGGAACCATGTTCACTCTGAGTAAGAATAAAGAGCTGGATGCACCTCCTGGTAAGGCCGGCTGGCCATGGACCAATGAATCTTCACGTCTGAACATGGCCGTATCGAAAAGCCAATCCTGGCCGAGACTCAGCATAGTTACTCTGTCTTACAATCAAGGAAGATTTATCGAAGAGGCCATCCGGTCTGTCCTACTTCAGGGCTATCCCAATTTGGAATACATCGTCATCGACGGTGGTTCTACCGATGGCAGCATAGAAATCATCCAGCGCTACTCGAAAGAACTGGCGCACTGGTCGTCCGAGCCAGACGGCGGTCCCGCCGCCGGACTAAACAAGGGATTTCGGCGAGCGACGGGGGAGATTTTCAGCTTTCTCAATGCAGACGACTTTTATCTGCCTGGAGCCTTCTACAGAATCGCAAATATTTTCTCCGCAGACCGTTCGGTGGATGTTGTGTATGGCGACGGTTACATGAGCGACGTATCGGGCAGACTGCGTAAGCCGATCTTTAGCGATGCCTGGAGTTTGTGGCGGCTCGCTTACGGGGCCTGTGTGATCGTGCAACCCGCGACGTTCTTCAAAAGAGAGGCATTCCTACAAACCAGGGGCTTCAATGAAAAGAATCTAGCCTGCTGGGACGCTGGACTTTGGGTGGATTTGGCTCTCACTGGCGCTACATTTCATCAGGAAAAGGAGTCCTTCGGAGTTTTCCGAATGCATACGGACTCCATTACCGGCAGTGGCCGGCTGAGAGAGCAGTTTTTGCGAGACATGGATGTCATCTTCGAGAGAATCATGCGGCGGCCAAAACGGTCCCGCGACCACGCTCTGGCACTTTTGCTCCGGCTACTCAAATTTAGCCGCCATCCTCAGAGAACCCTGGGTTACAAGCCATTCTTTCATTCCATCCGGAAAGGACAATTATCGGTTCGGGGTCATGGTTTTCCGCCCGTTTAGATTTCACAAGGCGTGCGCCTCTCTGGCCTTTCGCGCTGTGGCAAAAGCGACGGCATGATGCAAATTCCTTCCCGTCAAACGATGAATTTCTTGAAACCGGGAGGAGTTATCTCGTCGAGATAGGCCGCGCGGAAGGTTTCGGTGGCATCGAACAATGGCTGAAGAATTTTTTGGATCAGGCTTCAGCCAGCGAAGGCAGAGTGACGACATCACGGTCGGTATCATTTCCAGATTGGATAGCAAGAATCT
>WNGQ01029995.1_pt1 | contig 11496 bp, 8 predicted proteins | sample 5407661 | NCBI WGS metagenome assembly WNGQ01 (sample SAMN13153382, study PRJNA577476) | soil metagenome | isolation source: 60 cm soil or saprolite under Garry oak tree replicate 2 | place: USA:California | collected 2016-06-15
TTTCACATCCCCATGCTCGTGGTGCATTGCCAGTGCCCACCCGACCTACAAAAACGTCGTCTCGAAGGGCGCAAAGGAGCAGTCTCCGAATTTCAAATCACCACCTGGGAAGAATGGGAACAATGGAAATCACGCTTCGAGGAATACGAAGACGAAGGTTGCATCATTGATACGTCCCATCCCGTGCAAGATTCACTTACCCGTATACTCCATCGCATCCATGAGCTTCACCAAAGCGAACTCTACAAATAACCAGATAAGATGAAGGATTTCTTCGCCTCCAGCACACTCAATAACCTGTACAACTACGTCACATCAGCCACAGAGTATTGCTCCCGTTCCTTCCGTTGGCGAGAACGTTGTAAGATAGAAGAAACATCATCAGGAAACTGATCATTGGGAGGAAGAATGAAAGCAACGGTATTCCATGAACACGGTGATATCAACGTTCTGCGCGTGGAGGATATGCCTCAACCCGCACCAGGTCTGACGGATGTGGTGATAAAAGTGCACGCATGTGGAGTTAATCGTCTAGATATTTACTCGCGTACAGGAAGAACGAAAATAGCGCCAATGCCGCATATCGCAGGGTCGGAGGTAGCGGGCGAAATCGCAGCTATTGGAGATGCGGTGAGCGGACTGACTACGGGGCAACCGGTCGCTATCGCTCCATACCTGTTTTGTGGACAATGCGAGTTCTGTCGCTCAGGAGAGGAAGTCATCTGTCTAAAGAGCGATATAGTTGGGTTGGGAAGCCAGGGCGGGTACGCTGAATACATACGAGTGCCAGCAAGCAGTATTGTTCCTTTACCTAAAGGGATCGATTACATCCCGGCAGCCGCCGTTGGTCTGGCAGCCATCACTGCCTGGCATATGCTCACACAGCAAGTTCCGCTGACGCCAGGGCAAGACGTACTGGTTCACGCAGCCGGCAGTGGTGTTGGTAGTGCCGCTATTCAGCTCGCCAAGCTGAGCGGTGCACGCGTCATCACAACGGTTGGCTCGGAGGAGAAAATAGCCCATGCCCGTAAGCTTGGCGCAGATGAGGTCATTAATTATCGCGAACAAGATTTTTTCCAGGAAGTGAGGCGCATCACCAACAAACGTGGAGTCGATGTGGTCGTTGAACACGTCGGTGAAGATACGTGGGAAAAGAGCGTCGCCTGCCTGACACGCCGTGGGCGTCTGGTAACCTGCGGAGCGACGACAGGCAATGAAGGAAAGACGAATCTCTGGAATCTTTTTGCGAAAGAATTATCACTCATCGGCTCCTACGGAGGGACACGCCAGGATCTGGACGACGTGTTGAAGTTGGTAGCCACGGGACGATTCCAACCCGTCGTCGATAGCACCTACTCCCTCGAACAGGTGGGCGAAGCACATCAACGTATGGAGAGCCGGAAACAATTTGGGAAACTGATTGTGGCCCCCTCTGCATAATAGAGTATGGATAAATGGGAGCCTTCGGCCAGGATATCGCAGGAGATAAAGGCTCCCACTCCCCTCTATTTATTGCAGAGAAGTTAATTCCTCGTTCTCCCAGCGAAACACCAGCATATCGCGTAAAAGAATGCCATTTTCCATTATCGGTGGCTGAATATAGTCAAAGAAATCTTTGCGCACGTGATCTATGCGAAAACCGCATTTCTGATAGAAGGCAATGTGATACGGTGAACTATTGCCAGTGCCAACCAGCACGGCACGAACATTGCGCAGTCGCGCCTCTTCTAATAGTGATGCCATTATCTCTTTTCCATATCTCCGTCCTCGTAACGCTGGAGCAACCGCAATATATTCGATCTCGCTTTCTTCATGCTCCTGCCAGCGCATCGTTGCTGCCCCCACCAGTTGTTCACCGTCTAGAGCAGCATACGTGGTGTATGCTTCGTTCGCAAGAGTAGAGCGAACGCGCTGATCATCTTCATCGGCATCACGGAGGATCGGCATAAGGGCCTCAAAGGCAGGGAACAGTACTCTCCGTAGAAGAATAGGCATGCGAACTTTTCCTTTCAGGCGTAATTCAGGAACATATACTATCAAATTCATAGGCAATTTCACAAGGTAAATCACCAGTACTTCTCAGAATTATGTTATGATAGCATATGCATTGGAAACAAAGGAGATGACGAGCAATGCAAAAGCAGAGAACATTCTGGCCTTTCCTCCTGTTTAGCGCTATTCTCGCTCTTGCCTGTGCCTGCGGCTCGAATAGTCCTCAGAGTTCTTTTAGCAATACAACCTCTAATCCCCCAACGGTCCCGGCCAAAGAAAGTCTTTATGTGATTGATGGAACAGGCAACAGTAGCAGAGCACAACATATCATTGCTTTTCATCCAGGGGCTGCCAGTAATACACAGATAACGCTGCCAGCAGGTCTGCTCTCACAAGATCATAAGCATCTCTATGTTGCTACGCCTCAGAATGGACGAACGACTATCTCAGTAATAAACACACTGACAGGCACAATACTCCGCACGTTTGCCATTCCAGGCACGTACTCTACTGCAATGCAAGGATATACGACCTCAGTACTTTCAACTGACGGTAAATGGCTCGCATTGCGACCATCAGGACCAGCAAACAATCTTGAAAACATCGCCCTTATCGATACCCAGGCAGGTAAGCTGGCCAAAATGATTCGCTTGAACAACAACTTCTACCTGGACGCCATCGCTCCTAATGGAGACTACCTCTATCTCTTAGAGTACCTGGCACATCAAGGGGGACGCTATTATGTACGAGCCTATGATGTAGACAAAAACCAGCTTGTTCAGCAAATCATTGCCGATAAGTCCGAATTAGATGATCCCAGGATGGTCGGCTCTGCATTGACACGACAAATGGCAAAAGATGGTAAGACAGCTTACACCCTCTATATCGATACAGGGCGCAACATCGCCTTTATTCATGCACTCCCCCTGACTCAAGATAGTCGTATCAATCCACTTTATCTCGCACGCTGCCTTGATTTACCTGTTGGCAAATCGGGCAACCTCCTTCGCTACTACACACTGGCTCTTTCCGCAGATGGCAGGACACTGTATGCAGCTAATAGTGCACTAGGAGTCATCGTTCAACTCTCACTGGCGGATGTCATTTTTAACATTCAGATCAGCAAAATCACATTCCATCCGGGAGATGTTAGCGCTGCCGACACTACTAATCCTTCGCTCTATAATGGGGCACAGCTCTCTTCAGATCAGAGTACGCTCTACTTTGTGGGAGTTCACGGCATATGGAGCTTCAGTACTGCCGATATTAATGCAGGTATCCTACATATTCAGGGCAATTACCTGGCAGATCAAAGCTTTACCAGCATTGCAATGAGTAGCAATGGGCAAACCCTGTATGCAGTTCACCCAACAAATGGCCTCACCTTGCTCAATGTAACATCAGGCCAGTCCTTACAGATCACGTCAAATCCGACTCATACTCCCTGGGGCATTGCATGGGTGGCTGATCAATAAACGACGAGCAGGACATCAACGAAGGTACGCCCGTTCGCACCTTCTGTCGCAGCTAGGTTACCAGATCACAACAGCCTCTAATGGAGAAAGTGCTCTCGAATTGGCACAAACCAGGGCACCTGATCTGGTAATACTCGATCTCATGTTGCCAGGTATCAACGGTCTGGAAGTGTGCCGACGCTTACGAGCAACAGACAATAACGTGGCAATCCTGATGCTCACAGCACGAGATACGATTGCTGATCGTGTGATAGGGCTGGAGACAGGGGCTGACGACTACCTGGTCAAGCCCTTTGCCCTTGAAGAACTCCTTGCACGCATCAAAGCCCTGTTGAGGCGGCATCCTCCATCAGATATCAGCCATACAATATTGCAATGTTCTTGAGGTATATGTTGGACATCTCCGCAATAAGTTGGAACAGGGTGGAGAGAAACGACTCATACAGACGGTTCGTGGCGCTGGCTATGTATTGCGCCTTTCGGAGTAAGGGGTGAAAATCATGTACCTTCCACTCCATATACGCCTGACATTTTTCTACGCACTGATACTAGGATTAGCACTTGGTTTCTTTGGGACAACCGTCTATAACCAGGCACGAGATAGGGCGTATCACGACCTTGACAACGCGCTCAAAAGCAGGGCCGAAAGCGTGCGGTTAGGAAAAGATCTCATCATCCCCAGCCTATCTCCTGGCACTTCCGCACAGCCCAGACTCTTATCAAGCGTTGATGGGTTAGTGAATAGATTAGGAACGGATGGTATTGCAATAGAAGTACTTGATAACCACCAGCATTTGATTGCCACAACGACTAGTCAACCATCAGCAGACTTCTTGACCGGTGTCGTAGGGCTCAGCGACCCACCCGTTCCCTGGGATGCACGAGCAGTGCGTCAGGTTTTAAAAGGGCAACATTGCGAAGTACAAACAACAACACAGTGTATGTATAGCACAATCATCTACCAGCACCAGGCCATTCGAGTCTATACATTAGCCAATGAAGACTTTGATGCTCTGCATCCTCACATCATCCAGACAGCTCGTTCCCAGACAGATATCGAACAATCCCTTACTGACCTGAGACTTACTCTGTTCTACGGTGCTCTCCTTGCCATGGCGTTGGCATTGGCAGGTGGCTGGTTAATTAGCTGGGGAATGCTGAGAGCAGTACAACAGATGACCAGAACTGCCCAGATCATCAGTGCCTCGCACGATTTCAGCAAGCGAGTCACCAGCAAGCCCGTGCTAGGAAGGGATGAGCTGACAAGCCTGGCAACCACCTTCAATCAGATGTTAGCAAGCCTGGAAGAAGCCTATCAACATCAACAACGTTTCGTCTCAGATGCTTCTCATGAGCTACATGCCCCTATTACTTCTATTCGTTGTAATCTCGCTCTACTGGTCAGAGCACCTTATCTCCCAACGGACGAGGCTCAAGCAGCACTTGCCGACGCCAGTGCTGAAGCTGAGCGTATGGGTCGTCTCGTCAATGACTTATTGTTACTTGCACGAACTGATAGTCTGATCTCAGATAGATCATCTCCTGGCGATAAGAATACTCCACACGATGCTCAGAAAATAGATCTAGATAGTCTCTTACTCGATATTTTTCGTCAATACAGACATCTTAACGACGAACAGAATGGAATACAGCAGCGAGGACCACAGCTATCGCTTCAACATACTATGCCGACCAGCGTGTATGGAAACGCAGATCAACTGAAACAAGCCATTGTCGCACTGGTAGATAACGCTCTAAAATACACGCCCCAGGAGGGACACGTCTCGCTCTCACTCAACATCACAGATGGGTTTGCTATTATCAAGGTGAGCGATACAGGCATCGGTATTTTTCCCGGAGACCTTCCGCATATCTTCGAGCGTTTCTACAGGGCAGACCATGCTCGCCCCCGTGATCGAGGAGGGAGTGGCCTGGGACTGGATATCGTACAAGGTATTGTGCAAAGCCATCAGGGCAACATTGAGGTAGAAAGCACACCAGGAAAGGGGAGCACCTTTACTCTCAAGCTCCCGATAGTAGAAGAACAACAACCATAGCAGAGCATGCTCAACTTGCATTTCTACGTCGAACCACCATCTTTTATCCCATACTTTGGTCGAATGGTAATAACGCCCGCATGGTCATTAATTTGTCATTCATAGTATTTGGCGTTTAGACTAAATTCACGTCAAGCGGCCTGTAGACTGGCGTCATGCGATTTTCTTAGAATATGGCTCATGCGGCTTGCCGCCTTGCTTCGTAAGAATTTAGTCTAAACACCAATAGTATAGAAAATAGCAAGCAAAAAGGATTCCATCAAACGGAGGATAAAAAAGATGGAATCCTTCTACAACGAAAGTTACCCAGAGTTACTCTGCTGTTTTGCCACCATCAATAGCAAGCACCTGACCGCTAATATAGCTAGCTGCTTCAGAGGCGAGGAAAAGGACGGTGGGTGCCAGCTCGCCTGGATGCCCAATACGTTTCATCGGCAAGGCAGAGGCAATCACAGGCTCAGAGCGTTGTAGGATGGCATCGGTCATACGGGTTCTGAACATGCCGGGGGCAACGGCATTGACACGGACACCACGTGCTCCCCACTCGATAGCCAGGGCACGTGTCAAATTGATCACGGCTGCTTTGCTGGCATTGTACCCAACCGTATTCAACTGTCCTCCACCTAATCCTGCAATAGAAGCAATATTGACAATAGCTCCCTTACCACGAGCAAGCATATGCCGCCCTATCTGTTGAGACATGAGAAAAGTCCCGGTAATATTGGCTTCGATGACCTGATGCCAACGTTCTAAAGGCATATCCTCAGCGGGAGTACCCCAGGTCAAGCCAGCATTATTGACCAGCACATCGATTTTACCGCACGCATCGAGCGCCTGCTGGAGCATAGTCTCGACGGAAGTGGCATCAGCGACATCACAAAGCAAGGCATGCACCGTTGCTCCTTGCTCTCGCAATACCTGCGCCGCTTCCTGCAACCACTGTTCGCGGCGAGCAGTAATGACAACCGTGGCCCCCGCAGCCGCGAAAGCTTGCGCGATTTCTAAGCCTAACCCACGCGAACCGCCTGTGATCAAAGCAACTTCGCCGGAAAAATCAAAAATAGCAGTACCCATCGAAAACCTCTCTGTTTTTCAAGATTGACAACATTGTATCAAATGAGCGACAACTCCATCCATTACTCAATATCTACGTTGAGCTGAGGCGACGGCACAGCTTCCGTCTTTTTAACATCAAGCTCATTGCCCACGCCACCTAAAACCGGTTGAGGAATGGATGCAACCAGAGCGGCTAATTTGGGAAAAAGCCTTCGGCACCAAGATGGGCCGAAAACATAATCACTGGCATGAAGCGGGTTTCCTCCTGACTCTTGAGGTATTTGACAATATCACGCCCATCTTTCCCGGAGAGTGAGACATCGATGAGGATAAGGTCTGGCAGACAGCTCTCTTGCAGATTCTCTATGTATTCAGCTTTGTCTGTAGTTGCAACGATATAGCCTTCTTGTGCAAATAGCACTTGTAGAAACTCTAAAATGTCTGGATCATCCTCAACCACGAGGATTTTTTTCTGTTTGACCTGCATACTAATTCTTCACCTTACGTTCCGTCTATAAGGAATTTACCTCCTTTCTTCCTCTACAAGTGGCAGAGCAAAATGAAAGGTTGAGCCTTTGCCTTTTTGACTCTCCACCCACACCTGGCCGCCGTGGCGTTTGATAATATCAAAAGAGATGTAGAGGCCAATGCCCAGCCCTGGATATGTTTTTTCTTCAGAATCAGAGACCTGGTAGAACCGTTCAAAGATTTTCTGTTGATGCTCCTGAGCAATCCCAATGCCGAAATCCTGAACACTCACAAGAACCTTGTTCTGCTCTTTTGCGACACGTACCCGCACGATGTCAGCCTGGGGAGAATACTTAATCGCATTATTCAGGAAGTTAATCAGTACCTGCCCAATGCGGTCTCGATCTCCCAATACCTCAGCCTGGGTTTGTCCTTCAAGCAACAGGCGATGCGTCTGTGTCGTTTCCTGAACGTTTTCCATAATTTCTTGCACCAGCGCATCCATAGCAAAGAGTTCTTCTCGGTAGGCGAGTTTACCCGTATGCATCTTGGAAAGATCGAGCAGATCGTTGATAAGATTCGTTAATCTATTGACCTGAGTATTCATACGAGTAAGATAATGAAGCGCTTTTTCATCTCCCTGCACGGTCAAGGATCGTTGCAAAAGATTGAGAAAGCCTTTGAGGCTGGTAACAGGTGTTTTGAGTTCATGGCTCGCCATGCTGATAAACTCATCCTTACGTTTATCCAGTTCTTTACGCTCGGTGATGTCCAAAGCAAAACCAAGGCAAGTATTGGTTTGCTCAATGCGCGTTGCAGCCAGCAGAACAGGTACGCGCCGTCCGCTTTTATGCAGATACTCTTTTTCATAGGGGCCAAACGAGCCTGTTTCTTGCAGCTTTCCCATTGCCTCTTGACTCAGTAAGTGAAATTCAGGAGGGGTGAGGGTATCGCGCTGCATAACACCCGCCTGCAATTCGGTACGTGTGTAGCCAAGTAGATCGAGCAGGGCATTATTGGCATCCAGAAAGGTGCCAGCAAAATCCAGGACAAACACGCCGATGAGGTTAGAGTCAAACAACTGCCGAAATTTGGCTTCTAACCGTTTCTGCTCAGTGATATCACGGGCAATAGCGGAGGCCCCGATAATAACGCCAGTGTTATCTTTGATGGGAGAAACGGTGATAGAGACGGTCAGAACGATACCATCTTTACGTACACGCTTCGTCTCGTAATGATCAACGCTCTCTCCCTGGAGGATGCGCGTCATGATCTGCGTAAACTCTTCTTGTCGCTCCGGTAGAAAAAGCACTGTAACCGGCAGGCCCACGATTTCCTGAGCGCTATAGCCATACATGCGCTCTGCAGCTGCATTCCAACTGGTGATGATACCATCTAGATTTTTGCTCAGAATGGCGTCATCAGAGGACTCCACGATGGCAGCCATATACAGAAGAGCCTCTTCTGCCTGCTTACGCGCTGCAATCTCGGCTTCGAGGGAGCGTGCTTTTTGCTGCAACAGACTAATGGCGCGGAGGCGTTCGTCTGCATTGAGCAACGCACTGTAGCTCTCAGCAGGGAGTACGTGAGAGTGCTGCAGACAAATCTCGGCAAACTGCCTCCCGTACGTTTCGCTGGCAAAACAGTGCATTGGATAAGAGCAAAAGAGCGAGAAGTGATGAGGATTGTGATGCAGATCATTCCAAAGCTCTTCCAGACGAATGGCTGCACTCTGGTTCTCCTCCATCCACAGCAGAGCAACCATTTCCCCAAAGATACGCACATGGCGTCGGTTTTGTGCCGCTCTTTCGATGATGCCTCCAATGACTTCAGTGAAGCACTCTGGTGCGGGCAATCCATCAACCATAAATAGTGAGAGTGTCTCGCCCGCATCACGAGCAATGTACTCATCGCGTGCCTGAGCGGCATTCAAATCCAGACCAGTAGCTTTCAATCGTTCCTCAAGGCGCTTTCGATGCTCCATCGTAGCGACAACGACGCAGGCATCACCCGCAGCGAGGCCCGTACCGATAAAACTACTCAGCGAGTCCAGAAGCGATTCATCTTCCTCATAGAATTGCACGAAGTGCTCAGACGCATGCATCTGGCTCCGTTGCACGGGTAGAGTTAACTTTTGCTGAGTAACAGTGCGAAAAGTGCCAACAATAGCTCCTACTCCTGGCACCTGGAGCAAATTTGTTCTACTACCTTCAAAGGATCGCCATGAGCCGTCTTTACAGCGGAGGCGATATTCACGATATTCATCATACAGGCTACTGTCAGCCTCTGTTTTTCCTGATCCCCACTGCGTAGCATCAAAGTCATCAGGATGAATAAGAAAGCGTATATGACACCCCACGATTTCTTCAAGAGTATATCCCAGAAGGGTGATAATGGACGGGCTCACATAAGTCACCGTGCCCTCCGCATTGACAAGCACAACCACCTCTGACCCGTTGCTGGAGAGAGAATGAGAAAGTTGTCCGTTTTGTCTGAATACCGCTTTTGGCTCGGAACTTCCATGTATCTTATTCGAGGCGACTGTCATATACTGCGGTCCTTAATATTGTTGCTTTAGGCATGGTTCAAATGGTGCTCACACCAACGTGACAATGTCGTGCTTATGGAAAGCGCAAAGCGTCACATTGATTAGAACCAGGCCTTAGCAATATTTTCTCTGTTCAAATAAGATCAGCCATTTTCGCGACCAGATCTTAGAACATATCCAGCGTGAGCCAGAAACACTGTTTTTAACACGAGCAAACAAACGGGGGCGTTTCAATCCGATAAACACATGATACAATATGATGGTTTCATTAGCCAATGCGTTTGCTCTCTATTACAGTCAAGGAGGGGGTTTGCCACAGTGCCCAGAAAAGCGACAATACAGTTCCAGATGCGCCCGGAAGATAAGCGCCGCCTCAAGGGACTTCCCTGGAATACGAGGTTAGAAGAATGGGGCCAGGAGGGAGTACCATTGCTCGTGGTACGCCGAGGAGAATCACGCCATCCCGTCGTTTTTGTCGAGCGCCAGGGTGCTCGCTATGCCATTAAAGAAACGACACCACGTATGGCGGAACGAGAAATACGCAATCTGCATGAAATTGAGAGCCGTGGCATCCCAGCGCTCAGTCCTGTCGGTCGCGTCATCGTACCATCCTCTCCTATTCCACTGGATATGCCCAAATTAGGTGGCGCAACGCAATATATCAGTGGAGATCGAGGTTATACCGTAACCAGACTGGCTCCGCGCGTTATACCACATGTCCTGCTGTATCGTCTGCCATTGACGAAGCGCACCAAACAGCACCTCTTATCAGCGGTAGCCGTCCTGATGATCGAACTGCATGAACATGGCGTATATTGGGGAGATCCTTCGCTCGCCAACGTGTTGATCCGTATAGATGGTCGGCGGATTTTTGCGATTATGGCGGATGCAGAGACTTCAGAGCTTTTTCCGGGACCAGTAAGCGATGGATTACGTGAGCAGGACCTGGCCTTATTTGGAGAATCACTTGCCTGGCAAGCAGAAGATTTACGCCAGGCACGAGGTCTCCCCGAAGACGTTCAATTACTGGATGATAAAGACTTCCGGTATTTTGAGAGGCGCTATCGCTGGCTAAGACGTGAGCATGCCCATCTGGCCGATTCACCAGGCTTCCATACGCTGTTCCAGGCTCAACAATTTTTGCATAAACTGAATCGCTGGGGTTTCTCGCTCCTGGGCATGACGGGACGAGCGCTGCAAGACTTTACAACAGTGTCGCCGGGATGGTATCAGCGCCGCACTTACGAACTGATTCATGTGTCTGTTCCGCGTCCGTACGCGCGCCGATTTTATAATCTCATTCTTGGTCATCAGTATCTAATGAGTGAAAAAGAAGGACACGATGTAAGTATTGAAGAAGCAGCCAGAGATTGGTATACAAATTACCATCTACCGGCGATCCTGTTGTTGCGCCAGAATCTCACGAGCAGCCAGGACCCGATGCAAGCCTATTTCAACATTATGGAACATAAATGGAATATGAGCATCAAAGCTGGATACGAAATTCCTCTAGAAGAGGCCATGCTGGACTGGTCAATGCAGAAGGCCCAGACCGGTGATCTGGGAAAGATCGATCCAGCCACAGTTGCAACATGGTGGCGTGAACGCGAACCGGTCGCTCAGGCTCTGGAACCGCAATTGATCGAAAGTGAAGAGTTGGAGCCGCTCCTCTCCACGAGTGAGAAACCGCTGGTCCGGCTTAACCAGCCTGAGCTAGCGAAAAAGTTGCCGGAAATCCTCAAGAACACTGAGGAAAAACAAGACGAAGAAAACGCGTAAAAACAAATCTCGCAAGCACCTGGCATTCTCAGTGAAGCCAGGTGCTTGCGAGATTTGTTCTATATGTGCTAATAATGCCAATAGCCCAGAAAATGATTATGCTTCCGCTTCTGGCGGCAGG
>WNGQ01013199.1_pt1 | contig 11494 bp, 5 predicted proteins | sample 5407661 | NCBI WGS metagenome assembly WNGQ01 (sample SAMN13153382, study PRJNA577476) | soil metagenome | isolation source: 60 cm soil or saprolite under Garry oak tree replicate 2 | place: USA:California | collected 2016-06-15
AAGTAGAGTAGCTTACGAAGCATATTTTCCTCCCGATTCGGATTAACGCTTAGAGTTGGAGATTTGCCAGCCCGCACATTCCGGCACCAAAAAGCTAACGCGAAGTTTACAGAAGATCAGAAAACTGTTCGCAAATGCCGGGCCATTGCTGCGCACCGGAGCCGATTTCGAAGATCGCTCGGTTTTTATGCAATTGCGTTTAGATCCGGACCAGTCCAGCGGACGTTTCTGTCCAATGCTCAGACATCGATTCTAGAATTTGGACGAAAGATGGTGCGAAAGAGAACCCCACTTGAGAGTCCATTACCAGAAGCCGAGCGGAGGACAGAGTCGCGAAATGCTCAACGACTTCAATCGGTTCGCACTAACTTTCCAGGCGCAGTGGCGCGAGTTTCTCAAAACGAGAGCCTTTCAGGTAACATACAAAAGCATTGGGGGATCTCAAGTCTCAAAATCGCATAAAACCGATGCCATTTGCTTCCATCGAAGACGCTGCCGCAGATATTCGCGAAGGGCGGATGATCATCATCGTCGATGATGAGGATCGCGAGAATGAAGGCGACCTGGTCTGCGCGGCAGAAAAAGTCACGCCGCAAATAATCAACTTCATGGCCCGGCACGCGCGCGGCCTAATCTGTTTGCCACTTACCGAAGAGCGTTGCGACGAGTTGCACTTGACGACGCAGGTGGCTGACAACACCTCTTTTCATGGCACAGCGTTCACGATTTCAATTGACGCGCGCAAAGGCGTCACCACAGGCATCTCAGCGTCAGACCGCGCAACTACCATTCTGACAGCGGTCGATTCGCAGACGCGCCCACGGGACCTTGCGCGTCCCGGTCACATTTTTCCTTTGCGCGCAAAGAAGGGTGGTGTACTGGTCCGTCCAGGACAGACTGAGGCCAGCGTTGACATTGCGCGCGTCGCTGGCTTGTATCCTGCCGGTGTGATCTGCGAGATCATGAATGAAGACGGAACGATGGCGCGGCTGCCGGAACTGAAAGATTTTGCCGGTGCTCATCGTTTGAAGATGATTCGCGTGGCGGATTTGGTGCGCTATCGCATCAGCAAAGAGATGCTGGTGCGCCGCGTCGCGGAAACCGATCTGCCGACAGTCTACGGACGCTTTCGGGCCATCGCTTACGAGAACATCATCAATGCGGACGTACACCTGGCGATGGTGATGGGCGACGTCACGACAACCGAGCCGGTGTTGGTGCGCGTTCACACAGAGAACGTCACCTGCGATATGTTCGGCTCGCTCGTCGACGACACGGGATTTCAGCTTCATGCAGCGCTGGAAAAGATCGCCGGCGCCGGGCGGGGAGTGGTTCTCTATCTGCGGCAACGCGAGCACAGTCTCGATCTGGTGCATCAACTGCGCACCTACGCGCTAATGCAGGAACGCGACCTCGGCAAAAAGGAAGCGAGCATGGAGACCGGCTACGGGTTGAATCGAGACTACGGCATCGGCGCGCAGATCCTTCACGACCTCGGCCTGCGGCGCATCCTGCTGCTGACGAACCATCCCCCAAAGGTCGCGGCGCTCGAAGGATTCGAGCTCGAAGTCGTCGGCAATGTTTACCTCGGCGAACCGGCGCATCTCAGTGCGAGGGGGAGCGAGCAGGAGGCGGAGCAACGAACCTGAGCGTTGCGGCCATCTGTCGTCTTTGAGTTTCGGATTGCGAGCCTTTAATATGTAAGCCCCCCGGCTTTTTCGTAAGGCTCGTTTTTGGTTTTTCGCGCTCTCCTCCTTTCAATTGAGATACTGAGAGCCGCGCTGGCGGCTTTGTGCTATGTCTGCAAACGATCGCGACGAAGGTTCAGCCGAATCGTCAAACGAAACTAAGAAGGGTTCGGCCAACAGCCGCCGATCGGATACTAATCCGACGCTGCGTCGTCGTCGCCGGTTCTTCACGCGCCTGAACGCTTTCATCGCAGCCATCGCTATCGTAGTGGGGATTGCGGTACTGATCCTGGTTCTCGCGCTCATTTACCGGCTCGGCTACATCGACCGCTACGTTGCCAGCCAGATCAAGGACGACTTCTCGAAATACGGCATCCGCGCTGAGATTAAGAACTTCCACGCGACGTTGCCACCGCAGGCGGTCGAGATGCAGGCGATCGAACTCTACGACGCGTTGTCAGGGGAAAAGCTCGGAAAGATCGATCGGCTGCTGGCAACCGTTCGCATTCAAGATCTGTACGCGCTCAATCTGCAACGCCACGTCGACCTGAAGGATCTGAAGATTGAAGGGCTCGAAGTCTGGGTAAAGTTTGACGACCAGGGCCGCTCGAACTTTCGCAACATCCATATTCCACCGCCCGAGCCCAATAAGTGGATCCTCTTCGCTTATTCAACCGCCCATGTCGAGATCAAGAATTCTGTTATTCACTATGGCGATGTGCAGCATTCGCTGTCGGGTGAAGCGAACAACGTTCGCGCCATCATTGAACCTGACAACATAAACGCTCCCGCCGCGAGCGTGATGAACCGCGTCAATCTCGCCGCCTCTAACTCCACGTTCGTTTACGATGGGCGACCCGTGAACAACATCGACATTGAGGCGCGCGCGCGCGTAAACGAGACCCGCGCCGAGATCCAGGAACTGGTGTTGCGATCGCCGGTCGCCGAGGTGCATCTGCAAGGCACGATGGACGACTGGCGCGCGCTGCGTTATCAGATGAACGTCACTTCGACGGTCGATCTGACACAGCTTTCGGATGTGTTGCAACCGGGCACTGCTTTGCGAGGCGGCGGAAGCTTTACCGGCACAGTTTCAGGCGAAGGTGAGCACTACAAAATTCAGGGCAGCATCAAATCAGACGCGCTGGCAGTTGATGGTGTGCGCCTGCAGGGATTCAATGTCACTGCGGCGGGTTCAGGCCAGGGCAAGAGTTATGACCTCAACGGACGCGCTGTGGCGCAACTACTGGCGGCCGGCGATTTTCAGCTTAACAGCGTGCAGCTCACGGGCGGAGTGATGGGGACTGGTTCGAACTTTCGCTGGATCGGCGAATTGCGCGCCGCGGCGGAGAGAAGTTACGGCGCTGCTACGATCGTTGGTTTGATTCTGCATGACGCGCGGGCCGAAATGAATGACGGCGTATTGACGGCGTCGGCAAGCCAGTTTACCGCCAATGGACTTACGACGTCCGGGGCTAAGGTCAACGGAATCAGCGCCTCAAAGCTGCGTCTGCGCAATGAAAAGAACTCGTTTGCGGGTACGATCGACAACGCAAAGGCCGGCGAGATCACCGCTGCGGATGCGCACGCGAAAGAAGTCAAAGCGAACGCCATCGACTTTGCGGCTTCGCCCACGGGCACCAACGTCAACATTAAGGAGGTTTTGGTAGGTGGCGCAATCGTCGCCGGGGCCGAGATCGCCAGCTTCAACATTGCCGGCGTGCGTTTGTCGATACATGCCGGGAGAGTAGAAGGCTCAACCGCGGATATCAATCCCGGGATGATCAAGTTAGCCAACGGCCAATTGGAAAACGTGAAGCTGGCAAAGCCAGTGTTTGTCGTTGAACCTTCCGGCCGTTACCGGGCGAGTGCGGACCTAAGTATTGGCGGCGGCGTGTTGGGCCAGATGAACCTGGGCCAGGCGAAAGCCGCTCTGGCGGCCACCAATACCGAGCTGCAACTAAAGGATTTTACGGCGGACATGTTCAACGGCAGCGCCGGCGGCAGCGCAACCATTAGTCTTACCGGCGGCGGCGCCTCGCACGTTGTGACGGCTTTCTCCAACCTTGAAGTCTCAGGCCCAATAGTCGCTCTGTCGGGGAGAGCGTTGCCATTAGCGGGAAAGGCCAGTGGCAAAGTTGATCTGACCTTTCCCGGTACTGATTTCAAGAAAGCGTCGGGAACCATCAACACTCAGTTTGTCGCCGAGGCCGTCGACGTAAAGAGCGATCGGAAGCCGATTTCCGGCGAAGTTGTGGTACATGCGAACAACGGACTGTTTCAGATTGAACACCTCGATCTGCAAACGGCCGTAAGCCACTTAAAAGCCACCGGTCAATTCTCATTCGCAGGCGACTCAGATTTGCAGGTTGATCTCAACTCATCCGACGCAGCCGAGTTGCAGAGTGTCTTTGTCTCGTCGGGCTTTCTTAGCGACGTCGACGACCGGATGAACGACTACGGCCTCGAGCTTGCGGGCCAACTGACATTCAACGGAAAAGTGCGCGGGAAGTTAACTGATCCAAGTCTCGATGGCCGCGTTTCGCTCGCGTCGCTGGTAATTAACGGTCGGGATATCGGATCTCTCGCGGCTTCGTTCAGCAGCACACCCACGGAGCTTCGCGTCACCAGGGGGCAGCTTACAGAAGCGAACGGCGGCGGAATGCAGTTCACGCTCGAGGCTCCGCGTGTTGGCGAAAACAATATTGCGCTTGCCGCCACTCTGGATCGCCTGAACGCCGGAGTGCTGATGGCGCTTCCTTTCTTCAGTGCTAACGCTAATAGGGTGGGCAGCGCAGTTTCGAAAGCGGACATAGAGTCGGATCTCTCCGGGCACATCAATATTACCGGCATACCAGGAGCAATGAACGGCAGCGCCGACCTGCAATTCAGCAAAGGCAGTCTCGCGGGAGAGCCCTTTGACAGCATCGTAGCGCGTGCGACTTTCAACGGCTCGAACGTCAATCTGGAAGTTGTTGACGCACGCTTCGCGGCCGGGCACATCGCCGCGCGCGGCACTTACAACACGGCCAGCAACATCGGCGATCTACAAGCGAGCGGGCAGGCGATTCAGCTTAATCGGCTCGCTACGCTCACGGGCAAACCTGGTTTGCGCGACTTGACGGGCACGGTCGACGTTTCCGCGCTGCACATACAGGGCAATTTTCTCGAGAAAGATTTCTCTTCCTATCAGATTAGCTTTGATGTTCAGGGCCATGACGTAGTAATCAGTGGCCGGCCAATAAAAACGATTGCACTGGTCGGGCGAACCGACAACAAACAGCTCAACGTCACGTTCACCACTGACCTGTTTGGCCAGTCTGTGGTCACCACTGCCCTCGTTAATCTGGCGAACGAACAGTTGCCCGCAACCATCGATGCCACACTCAACGACGCCGATCTAACCAATGTACTGGCGATTGCTCTTCCCAACGCCGGCGTGAAGCTGACCGGGCGCGCGACGGCGACCATCAAAGCCAGCGGCAATCTGGTTGATGAGGACGGCTATTTCTCACTTGACGGACTGCGGGGCGCCGCGGAGTTTAAGAAACTGAGCTTCCAGGTTGCAGAGATCCCCATCGCGGCTGCCGCGCCCTTCACGGTGCACCTGACAGCGAATGAAGTTGGGTTCGATAGGACAAGATTTACCGGTACCGGAACAGACATTGTTATCGACGGAGCGGTCGCCGTTAGAGAAGGTGGGCGAGAGACTCTTTCCATTGATGGCCGGCTGAATTTGAGCGTCCTCAACGGACTCTCTCAGGATGTGTTCGCTTCGGGAACCGCTGACTTAGCCGTCAGAATTAGTGGCACCTACAGCCATCCCCAAGTCAACGGCTCAATATTGCTGACGGGCGCTTCGCTCGCAGTGCTCGCCGGCAACGATCGTTGGCAACTTTCCAATGTCAGATCGCTGGTAAGATTCAATGCCGATCAGGCGCAGATCGAATCGTTCAAAGGCAAATTGGGCGGCGGCGCCATTACTGCAACCGGAGGCGCGATACTGGAAGGCTTCACCATTTCTCAGTTCTCGCTGAACGTTCATGGCGACAAGATAACGGTCCCCTTCCCGCAGGATTTCAGATCAACAGTCGATACCGACCTCGAGATCAAGGGCACAGAACAAGCCCAGGTGATTGGAGGCGTCGTCAACTTGCGTCGCGCGGAATATACGAAGGACATTGAATTGGCTGATCTGATCAATCGCCGTCCGCCAGAATCAATCGAACAAGGCGGCGAGTCACCACTGGTCAGAACTGCTCAGTTTAGCGGCTTACGGGTTGAGGGCCGCAACGCGCTGGCGGTGAAGAACAATCTTGCCGATCTCATAGGATCAGTTTCCCTGCAACTCGATGGATCAATAAAAGATCCGATCATTGCCGGCCGAATCACCGTAACCAGCGGCATACTAAACTTTCGCAACGATCGCTACGATATCACGCGGGCTTTCATGGATCTGCCGGCTCGCCGCGACGCCGATCCGTTGATCAATGTTCAGGCTGAGTCACAGATTCGCGGTTACCGGGTCATCGTCAGCCTCACTGGACCGCTGTCGCAGCCTCAGGCTGCCGTAAGCTCCGAACCGGCGCTGCCTCAAGCCGACATAGTGTCCCTGATCACAACCGGGACCCTTTCATCGGCCGACACCAGCACGTCGGTGTTGGCGCAGTCGGGGCTGGGAACGGCGACCAGCTTGCTGACCGATGCTTTGATCAATGCGCCCGCGCAGCGCGCCACAAACAGACTCTTCGGGCTGAGCCGCTTTGAAGTCAATCCCGTGCTCGGCGGACGTACCGGATTGACTCCAGGCGCGCGTTTGACGCTGGGAAAACGGATCAGTAAGGAATTGTCAGTTACCTATTCGACCAACGTCTCTTCAGATCCCAATCAGATACTGACCGTCGAATATCGCGTTTCGGACCGACTCTCGTTTGTGGCGCAGTACGAGCAGGCTTCGACCAGACAACTCAGTTCCCGCAGCAACATATTCAACTTCGAGATCAGGTTTCGGAAAAGATTCTGAAGCGGGGGATTAGCGGGCACCAGTGAAAGGAAGCAAGCGGGGAGCGGAAAGCGGAATGCAGGATGCCTGGCGTCGCCAAACAGATGTGAAATTTTCATGCCTGGTACGCGTCCTCAGCTTGCCGTGCGTCTTATCGGCTCTGCTCACGCTTAACGCTACCGCAATCGCAGCGCCTGACACCGGTGATCTTGAAGGAAGACCGATCCAGACGGTCGAAGTCGCGTTCGAGGGATCGCCGCCAGATCCGGCGGCGCAAGCCGAATTTCTGTCTCTGCTTAGCGTGGCTCCCAACACCGATTACTCGGCGGTGCATGTTCGCGACTCGCTGCAGTCATTGTTTGATTCAGGTCGCGTGGCCTCGGCGCGCGTTGAAGTAAGCGAAGTCAATAACACTGGCTCTGGTAGCAAAGGTGCGCCACTGCGAGTGAGGTTCATCATTCGGCGCCAGATTATCGTGGAGAACATTCGGATCGATATCGAAAACGTTGCCAGCACGCAACTCAACGAAGACGAGTTGCGCGCCCAACTCAACATGATCAAACCGGGAACTCGAGTTTCCAAACAATCGCTTGCGCGCAACCTCGATGACATCCAGGTCTATCTGCGCGAGCGCGGTTATTTCAATGCAACAGTGGAGACTAAGCAACAGCTTGACGCCAGCGGCACCCGCGCGTTCGTTACTTACACAGTCACTCCCGGCGAGCAAGCGCGCGTGGCTGCTTTCGACATTTCCATCACGGACTTCAATTCTGCAACCGTCAGCTCGACTCTGACTCTTAAGCCGGGCGCGCCGTTTACCCGCCAGGCACTCGACGAAGACCTGAACCGTATCCGGCAGGCGCTGATCGATCAGGCGTTTTTGGCGCCGCTGCTGGACGACGCAAGGGTTGAACGCGATGCGGAAAACAATCGGATCTCCATCAAGCTGGAGGGCAAAGTTGGCATCGATTTCTCGGCAATCGTTGAAGGTGGCCGACGCTTGCGCAACAAGTTGCAGGAAGCTGGATACTTCTTTGCGGAGGTTACACAGGTCTGTAGCGTTAACCCGCCAATCGCGGGGCAGGCAGACAACGCGACGCAGGCTGCTTGCGAGAATCTGAATCCTGACCAGTTGGGCGGCCATACTGTTGACATCACCTATCAGGTTGAACGGGGCCGCCGCTACCGGCTGGCAGACATCCGCATTGCAGGCACGAACAAACTTACCTACCAGGATGTGGCGGGCGAGCTAAGGTCGCAAAAGGCGAGCGCGCTCGGATTCATTCCTTTGCTGGGCTATGGCCGCGGCTACACCAGCGTGCCCCTGCTCGAGCAGGACCGAAGGACTATAACCGCGCACATGCAGGACTTTGGCTACCTTCACGCGGCTACAGCAGTAGTGCAAGGTGCGTCGATCAACGGGCAAGACCTGATTATTACCTTCCAGGTAACCGAGGGTCCGCTCACCCGCGTAGCCGCCATCGAGATCCGCGGAAACAAAGTCTACCCCGAAGCGCGTCTGCGCAAAGAGTTGGGAACAGTGGTCGCCGCGCCTTACTCAAAATCCCAAGCCAGGATTGACGTTGACCGTCTGCTTAATCTGTACGCGCGCGACAAGGATGGCGACGATCAGGTGCGAATCGTCTATTCGATTAATAACGAAGGCGACAAAGTATTTATCAATCAGATTATTGTCAATGGCCTGACCGGCGACGCCGGCACCCAGAGAACAAAACGAGACGCGATTGTGCGCACGACCGGGCTGGCTGAAGGCGACCTGCTGCGGGCCGACCGGCTGACCGACGCCGAGCGCGCGCTCTTTGCCACGGATGCTTATCGCCAAGTGGTCATTCATACCGAACGCGCCGGAGCAACGGCCTCGGGGAAAAAGCGGGATGTAATAATCGACGTTGAAGAGAAGAAGGTGCGCGTCATGGACTACGGCGGCGGCTATTCGACTGACGCCGGACCGCTGGGTCTTTTCGAGATTAGCAACGTCAACTTAATGAACAAGCTGCGCGAGGGCGCGGTCCGGCTGCGCATAAGCCAACGACAACAACTGCTTCGGTTTGAATATACCGATCCCCATTTTGCGCGTTACGGCGCCAGACAATTTGCGCCGCTGGCTCTTTCGGTGCAGTACCAGCGAGACTCGACTGTGACGCGCTTTTTCCGTTCGACAATTGATCGTGGCGCCTTCGGCATTGTCCAACGACTCGACGCGAAAGGCAATCCCATCGATGTGTTAGGCAACCGCACTAACGGGCCGACCATAAATCGTTTCACCGTGAGCGTGGAAACTCAGCGCGAACTTGACCGCCGGACGAGGTCCGTCTTTTTTCTGCGCTACGCCTACGAAGATGTGCGGCTCTTCAATCTTCAGAGCCTTTTGATCAAGGACATTCTGCTGCCTGACCGAGCCATCCGGCTTTCTCGTTTCGGGGCCTCGTTTGTGCGCGATACTCGTGAAAGATGCGAGCTGGGGATCCCGAGATCGGCCGAGCAGGCCTCCGCTCATCCGGGCGAAGTCTGCCGCTTTAATCAACTGGATCCAACTCATGGCGACTTTTTCACGCTCGACTACTCCCTGGCGTCCCGCCAGTTGGGCGGCAATGTCTCTTTCCAAAAATTCCAGACCTCATACCGGCGCTATTACAAAGTCGACGCTCTGCGACGCACCGTGTTCGCCGGAAATTTCTCATTGGGCCTGGCAACTCTTTTCAATCCGCGCGACCGCAACGGCAACGGTGTAATAGACGAGACCGACTTGACGTTGCCTATAAGCGAGCGTTTCTTTTCCGGAGGCTCGACCACCCTGCGAGGTTTTGGTTTCGAAGAGGCTGGGCCGCGGCAAGTGGTCATTCCCCAGGGACCATTTCGCGATCGCAACAAGAACATTATTTTTCTCAACCCGTTCGCGGTCCCCATAGGCGGCAACGCGTTGGCGTTGTTGAATCTCGAAGCGCGGATTCCACTGACAAAAGACCTGCAGGCCGTGCCGTTCTATGACGGAGGTAACGTGTTTCGGCGAGTGGGTGATCTCTTTGGCAAGCGCCCGCCAATTACCACAACGAATCTCCTTGAGCGCATCAATGAAGAGAACCTGCGTGCGCACTGGAGCAACACTGTCGGTCTTGGCTTTCGGATTCAGACTCCTTTTGGCAGCGCGCTGGCCATCGACTACCGTGTCCTGCTGAAGCAGCCGGAATTCCTGATCCCGCAAAGGGGATCAAGTGGAAATCTCGACGGCCCGCCGGCAGTCTATCGCTTGAATCGCGGCCAATTGCAGTTCCGGTTCACGCAGACGTTCTAAGACGGCAAAGGGCAAAGAGCGAAGCGCGAAGAGCGGAAATAAATATGATGAAATCCTCGAAGAGCTTGAGACGAGTTTTCATGACTGGGCTTTTCTTTGCCCTTTGCTCTTGGCCCTTTGCCCTTTGCCGCGGCCAGCAGCTCGTCGACAAAATGGTGGCGACCGTGAACGCCGGGGTTCAACCGGACTGCAGATCATGTTTGATAACGTATTCGGATCTACTTTGGCAGTTGGCCCTGCAGCCCGATACGCCGCTGGCCAACCCAACGTCTGAGAGTTTGAATGCCGTGTTGCGCCTCGTCGAAGATCAGAGACTGATTCTTCAGGAGGCGGAAAAGCTGCCGGCGATCGCTCCCAGGCCAGACGAGATCAAAACCGCGCGTGACTATTACGTCAAGCAGTTTCCTTCGCAGGCGGAGCTTCAGGAGCGGATGAAGCGAGTCGGACTAACGAGCTTAAAGTTCGAAGAGATCGTCGAGCAGCGAGTTAGAATTGAAAAGTATCTCGACTTTCGTTTTCGTAATTTCATCGTGATTACGCGAAAGGAGATCGAAGACTATTATCGCGACGACTTTGTGCCCGACTTTCACCGCCGTTTTCCGAATCGGATCGTGCCCACACTCGACGAAGCACGCGCCAATATCGAGCAGACCTTGACCGAAGGGAAGATCGAAACGGCCATCGATAATTTTCGCGACTCTGCCCGCGATCGGGCGGAGATCGTGATATTGAATCCGGTATGATTCGAGATCAAAAAATCGCGCCACGCATCGGTCTTGCGCTTTCCGGCGGCGCAGCGCGGGGCATCGCGCACATCGGTGTGTTGCGCGCTCTTCTGGAACACAAGATTCCGATTGATTGCGTCGCCGGCACTTCTGCCGGCGCGCTCGTCGGCGGCGCGCTGGCATCAGGAATGACGCTTTCGGAGATCGAGGACTTGGGCAGAAACCTGCGCTGGCGTGACATTGGCCGCATGACCGTCTCACGACTTGGTATTCAAAGCAACGAGCGGCTGGAGCAATACTTGAGAACTCTCCTGCCCGTGAAACGCTTCGAAGAGCTGCCAATCCCGTTTGCTGCCGTGGCCACGGATCTTCGTTCGGGCACTGCCGTGGTGATGCGCGACGAAGGCGACGTGTCGTTCGCGCTGCGCGCGAGCTGTGCGATTCCAGGTTGGTATGTGCCGGTCACCGACCAGCAGGGAAGACAGTTAGTCGACGGTGGGTTAGTGGCTATCATTCCTTCAGCGGCTGCGCGCGCGTTAGGAGCGGATCTGGTAATCGCCGTCGACGTGAACGCGGAAGGGGCAACGTTCCTGGGACCTCCCCATTCAATCATCGGCATCATCCTGCAGTCGATGATGGTGGTGCAGCGGACTGTTTCTTTGCACCAGGTTCAGGAGGCGGATATGGTTATCAAACCGCGGGTCGGCCACATCCGTTGGGACGAGACGGCGAGGGCCGAAGAGCTGCTCGCGGCCGGATACGAAGC
>WNGQ01016315.1_pt1 | contig 11490 bp, 10 predicted proteins | sample 5407661 | NCBI WGS metagenome assembly WNGQ01 (sample SAMN13153382, study PRJNA577476) | soil metagenome | isolation source: 60 cm soil or saprolite under Garry oak tree replicate 2 | place: USA:California | collected 2016-06-15
CCAGCGCGCCGCCGGCGACCCATTGATCCCCGCGGCCGGTCAGCAACTGGCGCAGGGCAAAATGCGTGACCGTGACGATGTAGGAGCCCAAGGTAGGGGAACTCGGTCAGCATGTCGTCGTGCGGCTTGAGACCATCGGGGCCGACCTTTAGCGGACCCGGGTCCGGAGGAAGTCCCCGGTCTGCTCGGTGGCCTGGGCGGCTTCGGGGTGCCGGCCATGATTGGGTAGACGTGGGGCAAGCCGTCGCCGATGTGCAGGGTGACGTGAACTCCGGCGCGGGTTGCGGCGGCGGCCAGGCGCTCGGAGTCGCTGAGCAGTATGTCGGCGGTGCCTGCCTGGATGAGCAGCGGCGGGAGCCCGGCCAGGGAGGCGAACAGCGGCGAGGCCAGGGGTGTTCTGGGGTTGGCTCCGGCCAGGTAGCCGGCGGCGAGCTGGCCACGTCAGCGTCAGCATGCCGAGCGCGCCGGCATTCGAGACCGCCGCGGCCAGCCGGGGCACCGCGACCATGGGCGCCAGGACTATCGGCTGTTCGATCCCGAGCAACTCGCACACCGGCGTGCGCATCGCGGTCACCCCGTGCTCGGTTCGACATACGAGGTCGGCATCGACCCTGGGGTGCGCCGGTCCCAGCCGTGAAACTTCGAGTAGTCGCCCGCGTCCCAGGCTTCGCGGAGCCCCGGGGTGCTCAGATCCCAGTCCGGGCGGATCTCGCTAGTGGCGGCGCGCAGGTCGTGCCACAGGTCGTAGAACGAGGGGCGGCCCCAGAACCAATAGCCGTTATAGACGCTGTGAACGACCAGCCCCGGCTTGAGCACCAGCGTGTGCGGGATCATGGGGTTGTGCTGGGGGTCGGTGTACTCGGCGATGTCGAGGTCCTGCTGGACGGTCCGGCCGGGATCGGACAGGAACGTCCACTGGGCGCCCACCGACGCGCGGAACTCCTGCAGGGTGTGATGGTCGTCGGTGGCGATGGTGGCGATCTGGGTGTAGGCCACCGCCACCTTAGGGTAGTTAGCCGCCAACTCCAGGTGCTGCTGGTGCTCCTTGGGACAGTAGTTGCCGCGCGCCAGGGTCAGGATCAGCGGATCACGGCCCTGAAGCTCGCTGAGCGACCGCACCGTCCCGGTGTGGTCGGGGAGAGCGTAATCAGGGAAGATGCCGCCAGGCCTGATGTCAGGACGCATTGGATGACCGCCTCTCGTGACGTCGCGGGCGCGACCCGCACAGTGCTGATGCCTGCTCCGCTGCACGGACGTGTCCCGGCTAGGACAGCGGTAAGCCCGGCGTTGTCATAGCCCTACGGTCGTGCCTGGGACCGCTTCATCGCGCCCGCAGACACCCGGGTCGGTACCCCGGTCTCTCGCCGTGACCGTTGCGTAGCATCAGCCGTTGTGCGGTATGTCCTTAATCGTCCTTTCTCGCGGGGATGGACCGGCCCGGTACGCCTGGAGAACTCCGTGCGGCCCGATGAGAAGACGAGCATCGACCGGGATACCGTGTTCGGCGATGTCCCGGTATCGCAGATGAAGCCGGACTGGACGCCGGGAACGATGCCTGATTACTACCAGCTCAAGGGCGGTACTTTTCTCGAGATCGGAGCCGTCTTCCTCCTGGCGAGCGGATCGGTCGAGCACCTGCGCGACCTGCAGGGCGGGACAGCACTGATCGACCGCCGCCGGTTCCGGCCCAATTTCTACATCGACACCGGACTCACTAGCGGGCGCTTCATCGAAGACGACTGGCTTGGCAGGAACCTGACCGTCGGAGACTCCGTGGTCCTCGGCGAGTTCGCGCCGACGCTGTGGTGTGTCGGGTCAACGCTCGTGCAGGAGGAACTGCCCCGCGACCCGAGCATCCTGCGGACAATCCGCCCGGGGTCACCAAGGCTGCCTCGGCGTCTACGGATCAGTTGTATCGGGCGGCCTAGTCCGGGTGGGCGATCCGGTCATCCTCACCGGCCCCTCTTAAAACAGCGTGAGTGACAGGGACTGGGTGCGTGCCCTGGGCTGAGTGGCAGCGGGCTGGCGCTGGACCGGATGGCTCATCGCCTGCCGATGCTGCCCAGGACTCGGTTGTGAGACTCGTACGCCGTCCCCACGGACGTGGTGAACACCAGCCCGTGTGCTTGCCACAGATCCCCAGCCTCGGCCCGCTCCCGAGCCTGCCATTCCCGCTGACCCAGCAGCGCGTCCACGGCGATCTCCGGCAGCTTCAGCGTAGACGGCCTGGCGGGCTATCGGTACGCCTGTAGGGACACCGACGTGCTCGGCTCGTAGGCGTTCTTCCAGAAATGGGTCAGGACGAGCAAGGCGGTGCGGAGTTCCTCGGCGCTGAGCATGGCCGCGTGCTTGCGCAGCAATTGCTGCACCAGCTGGTCGCGGATCGCGTTGCTCGTGGTGAACGACATTGACTCAGGGTGCCTGCGGTAGATCTGACCCGGGCACGGGATGATGTCGGTCTGGAGGCCGGCCCGGTGCAGAGCCACCTGCACGTCCCAGTCCTCGAAGGCGGAAAAGTCTTCGTCGTAGCCACCGACCTGCTCCAGTGCAGCCTTGCGGTACATCCCGGCTACCTTGCCGTCGGTGTGCAGGAACAGGCTCAGCTCGGGGATGAAGCCGGCCGGGACATAGGTGTGATTCAGCAGGCCTGTATAGCGCGCGTAGCCGGCCAGGTACGCGATGTCAGAATGGCGGTCGAGGGCCGCCCGGGCGCTGGCCAGGAATCCGGGCGCGACCAGGTCATCCGCGTCTAGCGGCACGATGTAGTCACCGCTGGAGTGCCGGATGCCGGCATTCCGCGCGGCGCTGAGCCCCTTGTGTTCCTGCGCCACCTTGGTGATGCCCTCCAGGTTGTCAAAGACCCGGTTTGTCTCCGGGTCCGTCGAGCCGTCATTGACGACAACAACCTGCAGATGGGGCACACCCTGGCTCAGGGCCGACGCGACCGCTTCCGGGAGGTAGCGACCCTGGTTGAACAGGGGTATCACCACCGAGACGCTGGTTTTCCTCTCCCTATCGGCAGGGCACGCGGCGGGCGGGCGGGGGTGAGCGGGGGAGATGATCTCACCACCTACCGCGTCGGCCTGCCCGAGCACGTAGCGGACCGCCCAGCGCCGGTAGACGTCGGGCAGTGTTCCGGGGTCGGACACCAGGGCCGCACGCGTCGCCTTCCCGTCGATGATGGTCACGCCCGCGTCCCGGAACGTGCCCAGAAAGCGGTGGGCCCGCAGCGTGGTCAGTGCGGCCTCGGCGCAGTCGACGAAGAAGATCGAGGCGGCCCGCCGCGGCCAGCCCAGCCGCGTCAGCGTGTCGAAGACGCGGTCGGCATCGGCCTGTTCGGCACAGAAATACCAGTGAGCACCACGCGGGCCGTCGACGGCCTCGACCGTCAGGTTCTGGGTCGGCCGGATCTGGGCGGTCCGGGCCTGGCCGATCGTGCCGGGCTCCAGCAGAAGGGAGACCGAATGCCCGCTGGCCGCGCAGGCGCGGGCGAGCTGGTATGCCTGCCGGACGGCTGTCGCGGTCACCCGGGTGCCCGCGCAGACGTAGACACAGCGCGGCGCGGACGACCCAGGCGCCGCCTTGCTCACGGTCCCTGGATCCCGAAACGGCGCCGCGCGACGGTTATCCACGTCGGGGTGAAGCCGTCGCCAGCCAGCGCGGCGAACCTGTCCAGGTCGGTTCGCACACTCTCGAGCTCATCGGCCAAATACGGGCGAAGCTCCTGGTCATGCGTTACGGCCCTGAGTGTGGTAAGGCGAACCCGGCCGCGCCAGGGCGCGTCGTCGTCCTCGGTAAGCAGCTCGCCGGCGGACGCCAGCTCCTCCAGGGCCCGATCCCACCCGTGCCTGTCGATCTGCAGGAGCGCCCGCGAGTAGTGGATCCGGCCGTGAGATCGCCGGTCGCCGAGTTCGGCCAGCGCATCATGGGCCTGCGCCAGCGTCTGGTCCGCGTCCTCCAGTTGCCCCATGCGGCGGAACGCGCTGCCCCGGCTGCGCAGGACCTGCGCGGCTCCGTGCGGCTCCGGGATGCTGCCGAACAGTTCCGCGCACTCGTCCAGCAGGCCATGCATCTGCGCCCATTGCTCGCGCCGTCCCGCCAGGCGGGCCAGTCCGAGCAGAGTGATGCCCGTCCAGCGGCGATCGCCGACGGCGCGGCACATCGTGTTCCCTCTCCGAAACATGGTCTCGGCCGCGGGGTAGTCGCCTATGTAAGCGTGCAAGACACCGCGCGTGTGCAGCGTCCGGCCGAACGCGATGGTGTCGTCGAAGTCCTCGAAGATGGCCATGCACCGGCCGAGCAGTTCCTCGGCTTCGCGCAGGCGTCCTTCCTCCCGGTAGACGATCGCCAGGTTGTGCAGGGCGCCGGCGTCGATGCCCCGCTGCACAGGGCTGGCGGCGTTGAGCAGGGCATAGCCTTCTATGCTCCGGTTGAGGCTGTCCTCGGCCACCTTGAGCTGGCCCCAGTCGCGCTGCACGACCCCCAGCGACTCGTCCATGTGTGCGGCCTTGAACAGGTTGCCGGACTCCAGGTAGGACGTCCGGAGCCGGAGCAGTTCGTCGATCGCCTTCCCGTGTTCGTTCTCGTTCAGGAACAGCCCGACAAAGGCGTAGCGCGCGTCCATTTCCGCTTGCACGTTCCCGGCCGCGCGGGCCGCGGACAGCGCCAGCTCCTTGACCTGATGCGACTGCGGCCCCTGACTTGACAGAATGAAGACGGGGTCGAGGATGTTCGCCAGGCCCCAGGCGTACGGCCAGTGCCCCGCCTCGTGGGCGTGCTGGACCTCCGCGATCCGGCACGGCGGACGGCGGGGGCCCCCAGGGCGTGTCCACCGACTTGGCCACCGCGTAGTTCATGTCCAGCGGATGCCCGTGCGTCACCGCCAGCGCCAGCCGCAGGTAGCCGCTGAGTACGCGCAGCTCGGCGCGGGATACGTCGTCCGCGTCTAGCTCCCGGAGCTTTTCCCGGGCGAACAGGCGTACCAGGTCATGGAACCGGTACCGGGGTTCGCCGCCGAGATCGCTGCCCGCCGTGAGCAGCATCTGGGTGTCGACGAGCCGCTCCAGTATCTCCTCGGCATCCTCGGCCTCGGCATCCAGCAGGGCGGCCGCCATCCACGGAGCGAGCCGCGTGGCCCGCATCGAGCCCAGGAGCGCGAAGAGTCGGCGCTCGCCGTCGGTCAGCTCGGTGAATCCGCTCTCGAACACCGTATGCACCGCCAAGTCGTCACGTTGCAGGAGGCTGAGCCGCCGGGTCTCGTCCCGGAGCCGGCGGTTGAGATGCTTGACGGTCCAGTCGGGCCGACCGCGGAGCAGGGCGCCGGCGATGCGAAGCGCCAGCGGCAGGTTGCCGCACAGCGCGACCAGCTCCTCCAGGTCGTCCTCGGCCGGTCCGCCGTCCTCTCGCTCCGCCATCAGCCGGATTAGCTGGGCCGCCTGCCCGGTCGGCAGGATGTCCAGCGGGATCAGCTCGCCGTCCAGGGTCGGCAGCGCCGACCGCGACGTGATCAGCACGATCGTCTGGCAGCGTCCCGGCAGCAGCGGCCGCACCTGCGCGGCAGTGCCCGCGTTGTCAAGCACCACGACATACCGCCCGGCCCGCATGGCCTCGCGGCACGCCGCGAGCTGTGCCCCCGGGTCGGCTGGCGGGTCCTGGTCGGGGGAGATGGCCCCGAGCAGCTGAACGGCCGCGGTCTCCGCCGTCAGCCTGCGCGACGAATAGCCCTGCAAGTCGATGTAGAAGGCGGCCGTACGCCCGGCCAGCAACTCGTGCGCCGCGTGCACGGCGAGCTGCGACTTGCCCACGCCGGGCTGCCCCCAGATCATGACGGTCGTCCGCTTGGCGGCGCCCCCGGCATCGGCCAGGAGCCCGACGATTCGCTCGAGCTCGCCGCCGCGCCCGATGAAGTCCGCAAGCCGGTCCGGCAGCGTCAGCCGCGAGACCCCCGCCTTCCTGGCCTGGGCGCCGGAGGCGCCGGATTCGGCGGGGCGGAGCACCGGCAACGGCGAGCCCGGGCTCACGCTCACACTCAGCGATCTCCAGAACCGGTCCCGGGTCTGCCCGTCGACGAGATGCAAGCGGTCGAACGGCGTGACGGTCAGGGATCCTTCACCCTCGGCGAGGTGATGTTCGGTCACCACGCCGACCAGGGTGTCCCGGGCGAACACGGCGGCCCCGGACATGCCGGCCCATTCGGACTCGCCGGTCTGGGCCCGCGGCAGCATCATGGCGCGCAGCGTCAGGAAACCCGAGATGAGCCCCTCCGCGATGGGGATGTAGCCGTCGACCTGGACCGAGTCCCTGAGCCTTCGGCCCCCCTCGCTCCTCAGCTCCTTGAACTGCGGAAAACCCACGGCACGGCACTCGCCGATCTGGCCCGGGACATCCCGCGCGACGGTTCCGCACGGAGTTGGCCGCTCCGCCGCGGGCCCGTCCGTGGTCTCGAGCAACGCGAGGTCGACCTCTCCCGGGGTGACGAGCAGGGATGCCGCCGGGAATTCGCGCTGTCCGCCGAACCTGACCCAGATGCTCTCCGCACCGGTCACGACGTGCGCCGCCGTGAGGACGACCCGCTCGCTGACCAGGTATCCCGAGCCGACCGACCAGCGCTCACGGACGTTCGTGCCCCGGTCGCAGACAACTTCGAGGACGCGCGAAAGTTCCATCACCGAGCCGCCCCGCGGCTATGGCCTCTCGGCAGAACCACGCGTGACACGAACCGGCTCCCCGTCCTCTCCGACGGCCTGCAGCGTCAGCGTGACCCGCTGAATCGTCTCCTTCGAGTAGCTGCTATCCGCCCCCGCCTCCAGAACCCAGAACCTGGCCTTGCCGCTGGCACCTGCCTCGCGGCGGACGGCGACGTTGAACTCCATCTGGACCGGCCCGACCACGAACCGGATCTCTTCGTCACTGGCCTGGGCGACGGCCTCCTGCAGTTCGGCGCGCAAGGCCTTCACCGCTTCCGCTAGCCCCAGTTCAGCCACGTGAGCCTCCGTCGGTCATCATGATCCTATTCTTCTGCCCCGAACCGGCGATGGGAAGCCCTGGCGGCGTGCCGGGCATGTCAACTAAAATACTCTGAAGATTCTTAATGACGGCAAGGGCAAGCGGATGACAAAGCGGAGAATCTATCTGGCGCAGGTCAACAACTTGTTCGGGCGGCACGCGTTCCTGCCTTATTCGGCCGGCGCTATCCAGGCCTATGCGCAGGCCGATAAGCGCCTGTCGGAAAACTACAGCTTTGCCCCGCTGATGTTCATGCGCGAGAAAATATGCGCGGTGGTTGAAAGACTGCATGACGTGGACGTCGTCGGCCTTTCCTGCTACGTCTGGAACTGGGAGTACAACAAGGCCCTAGGCGAGGCGGTCAAGGAAAAGTTTCCCGATGTCCTGGTCGTGATGGGCGGGCCGCAGGTCCCGCTCCGGTCCCGGGGGTTCTTCCGGCGGCATCCCTATGTCGATGTTCTGGTCCATAACGAGGGCGAACGCGCCTTCGCCTCGATTCTTCGCGAGCGGCTCCGCGACCGGCCCGATTATTCGGGCATCCCGGGCCTCAGCCTGCCGGTCGAGGGGAATGGCGATCACGAGCCGCGACCGGAGGCGACGAACGACGACCTGGGATCCCTGCCATCACCGTATCTCGCCGGAACCTTCGACCACCTGCTGGACCTGCCGTTCGCCTGGAGCGCGAGCCAGGAAACCAATAGAGGATGCCCGTATTCATGCGCTTTCTGCGATTGGGGCTCGGCGGTCTTCAGCAAGGTGCGGCTTTTTGCCGAGGAACGCGTGCGCGCCGAGATCGACTGGTTCGGGCGGAACCACATCGAGGTGGTGTACGGATGTGACGCGAACTACGGCATGCTCGGGCGGGACTTCAGCTTCGCCCGGGAACTGGCCGCCGCCCGGCGACGGCACGGGTTTCCTCAGCAGTTCCGCGTGGCCTACGCCAAGAAGAGTAACGCCAGGGTGTTCGAGATCTCACAGGAACTGCACGCGGCCGGCCTGGCCCGTGGCGTCACGCTGAGCCTACAGAGCCTGGATGACGAGTGCCTGACCAAGATCGGCCGGAGGAATATCAGCATCCAGGACTTCCGCGGCCTGGTGCAGAAGTACCGGCACCAGGGCATCGCCACGTATACCGAGCTGATCCTGGGGCTGCCCGGCGAGACGTACCACAGCTTCGGCGACGGTATCGAAGCGGTGCTGGCGGCCGGGCAGCACGAAGGCCTCCTGATCTATCCGTGCGAGGTGCTGCCGAACTCGCAGCTTGGCTACCCGGCCTACCGCGAGTTGCATGGCATCAGAACGATACGGATGCCATCGCCGCTGAGCTATGCGGCCAGGGGCAGTGACGGGATACCCGAGTACTTCGACGTCGTGATCGAGACGGCCACGATGAGCCACGAAGACTGGCGGCGGGGCTGGATACTGTCCTGGGTCGTCCAGTGCTTCCACTGCCTGAACCTCACCCAGTCGCTCGCCGTGCTGCTGCGGGACCGGTTCGGGCTTAGTTACCGGATTTTCTATGAGGAGCTGCTGGTCTTTTTCCGTAGCCACCCCGGCAGCTTGTGCGGCGAAGCTTACGCCGGGGCGGTAGATGGCCTGATCCGCGGGTTGCGCGGCGGCGAGATGGGGGAGCAGGTCGGCGGCTGCGGGGAGACGGCCTGGCACCCCGAAGAGGCTGCCTTCCTGCGGCTGGTGCAGCAGAAGGAACGGCTCTACGCCGAGCTCAGGGAATTCCTGGGGTCCGTGATCGCGAAGCGCGGCATTGACATGCCGCGTGCGCTTCTCAACGACGTGGTCGAATACCAGTCGGCGAGCCTGGTGGAGCCCGGGAGTCCCATCCGGCGTACCATTCAACTCGGGTATAACCTCGCCGAAGTCCTCCAGCGTTCCTACTACGGTGATCACCTCGAACTCACGACGGGCCGGTTCGCGGTAACACTGCACGCCGCGCGCCCGTATAGCGAAAATCTCGTTGACTATGCGACAGAGGCAGTCCGGTACGGACGGAAGGACAATCACCTGCGGCGGACCGTTGGACTGTCTACACCGGACGGGCTAACCGAGGCTCGCTCGGGGTAGTCGTGACGTAGAAGATGTGCTCGATGCGGTACTGGGTGTCGGTAGTCAGGGTCTCCAGCCGCCAGGACAGCCCGACGGCGTCAATAACCGCGGTGATGTCCTCCTGACGGAATGACAGGTCGAGCATTGGCCCGTTATCCAGCGGTGCCGTCGCCGGGCCGAACGGGGTGAACAGCACCAGCACCATCCGGCGCCGGAACGAGGCCAGCGCGTTGGCTAGCACCAGCGGCCATTCGCCGTTGTGCTCCAGGACATGCCGCATGAAGATCCCGTCCGGCCGGGACGAGGAGTAGGTCCGCAGGTCGGCGACAACGTCGGCGAACGGGGAGGCATCCGGGCTGCCGTCAATTCCGGTGTAACCGCCTGGTGTCCAGTACCGGCGGCCCCACGCGGATCCGCAGCCCCAGTCTTCGACCGTCGAGCAGGCCTCGGCCAGCCAGGCGAACCCGCGTTCGTACGTGGTGGTCTCACCGTAGGGCTTAGGTTCCGTCACGCCGGCGTAGCTGCGGTGCTGCCAGGTTAGCTCGGCCATAGGGCTAGCCTACGGTGCGCAGACGTAGCTGCTGGCGCTGCTCGGGTCGCCGTGCCCGGTGTACCGGGCGAAATCCGGGTACCGGCAGATCGCCCGGGACGCGGTCACGGCGCCGGTGGCGGGATTGGTGATCATGCCGAAGATGGAGGCCGACGCCTGGCCGTGTTCGACCCAGTTGACCACCGCGTCAAGCAGCGGCCCCGAGGGCCGGTGCGGCAGGTCTGCTCGATGAGCTCAGGTACGGCATCAATGGCTCGGACACCTCGGTCGGTCGGCTGGCGTGCCAGGGTGAGGGCTAAACGGTTTGCCGTCCTTGTGCGACCTATAGAGGTGAGACTGATTTCACTGATGCGGCGATGGTGGCATGCGGGCAGCGGCCCTGCCGTGGCGGGCAGGCGGCCATGGCCGGGCCCCCCGGTGCCCGGGATGAGGGTCCGGTGGTCCTGCCCTGCGGCGCTGCTGCCATCGGCGACCGCACGGTCCCGCACCGGAGGCTCAGGTGAGCGGTGACCAGATCCCGAAGGACCACGCTGAGGAGCTAGGGGAGTGTTTCGCCGCGTGCGCACCGGGTTTGTTCGGATACGCCTGCACCCTGACCCAGGGCGACCATGCCCTGGCCGATGACCTGGTCCAGGCCGCGTTCATGGCCGCCGCCCGGCAATGGCCGACCATGCGGTGCCTGCACGATGCCCAGCGTCTGCGCTGGCTGCATACGACCGTCGGGAACCTCGCGATCAGCGCGTTCCGCCGCAATGAGGCCTTCGGTGATCGCCTGCCGCGGCTGGAGGAGGTGTTCCGGCCCCGGGCGGCGGACACGCATGCCGAAGCGGTGTCGGGGATCGCGCTGGATCGGTGCTGGCGGGCCATCCAGGCCCTGCCGCCGCAACAGCACGCGGTGGCGGTGATGCGCTGGCTGTTCGCCATGACCAACCGCCAGATCGCGGCGGCGCTGGGCATCGCCGACGGAACCGTCGCGGCCCACCTGTCGGCCGTACGGGGCAAGCTGAAAACAGCCCTGGGACCTTATGACCCCTTCGGCAGCGAGGACAGGCCATCGTCATGACGACCGCCGGGAACGACACCGCAAGCACCCGCGAGGACGAGCTTCTCGCACGCGTGTACCAGCAGGCTATCGGCGCCCAGGCGGCGCAGTACGCCGCCGCCTATGATGCCGGCGCTGGCCTGGCCCGGTTCGGGGACTGGCTGCGGGACCACGCCGCAGCCGGTCCGGAGCCGGGCGCTGACCAGATGGTGGCCCGGCTGTACTCCCTCCACTACCGGCCGCTTGTGCGGCTGGCCACGCTGCTGGTGCGAGATGCCGCGACGGCCGAGGAGGTGGTGCAGGACGCCTTCGGCGCGATGAGCGGCGGATGGCAGCGGCTGGGAGACGCGGAGAAGGCCCTGGCGTACCTGCGCCAGAGTGTGGTGAACCGGTCCCGGTCCGTGCTGCGGCACCGGACCCTCGCCGGCAGCGACCCGCAAGAGGTGCTGCCGGATACGCCAGCCGCCCAGAGCGGCGCCCCCGGCCTGCTGGAGCAGCCCGCCGCCCGGGCCGCGCTGCGCGGCCTGCCCGACCGGCAGCGCGAGGCGATCGTGCTCCGCTACTACGCGGGCCTGCCTGAGGGCGAGATCGCCGCCGCGATGGGCATCAGCCGCGGCGCCGTGAACAGCCACACCGCCCGCGGATTGTCCGCGCTTCGCGCCGCTCTCGGCCTGGCCAGCTCGCACCCTGGTCTACCCCGCGACAGTGACGACGCCGGGTCAGGCGATGACTAACCGTGAGTTCCCGGGTTAGCCGTCCGAGCGGGCACGCGGGCACCGGCACAGTGCGGTCAGCGAGTACGCGCGTACCGGGCATGGCACCGTGGATCAAG
>WNGQ01006616.1_pt1 | contig 11486 bp, 12 predicted proteins | sample 5407661 | NCBI WGS metagenome assembly WNGQ01 (sample SAMN13153382, study PRJNA577476) | soil metagenome | isolation source: 60 cm soil or saprolite under Garry oak tree replicate 2 | place: USA:California | collected 2016-06-15
CAAAGCAATTCTCAATGTCACTCGCCCCGACGGCCATTTGCTTGATATAACCACACTGATGCCGCGTCACCGGCTGGAGGGCCTTCCTCGACACAGGGCGAAGCGTCAGGGGTTCTCTCCTGCACGCAGCGTCTGGTCCGATGCCGCCCACACGCGGTTCGCCAAAGATGTGCCCACGCCGCCTCCGCCGCCCACGCCGCCCATGCCGCCCATGCCGCTCCCGCCCGGCCGCAGGTCCGCGGCGCGGCCTCGGCACGCGGCGAGGCCGGAGTACGGGCGGATTATCAGGGGCGGCATGCTGACGCCGTGGTTCGCGGTCGGCATCGGCTTCGTAGTCGCGACCTCGCTGACCCTGGCCACCCCGCACCCGGCGCTCACCTTCCCCGCGCCGAAGAGCGGCCGCTGCGTCCAGGCCGGGTGCACCGCGGCCGACAAGGGCCGGCACACAACGATCAAGCGTGACAACCCGCTCCCGTCGCAGCCCGACGCCAGCGAGCAGCCGACCGGCATCAAGGTCGAGTACGCGGTGCAGACGATGCGGCACGACCAGTTCATGGCCGTGATCGTGATCGTGGGCCGTCATCCGCTGAAGGACTGGACGCTCAAGCTCGTCCTGCCAGGAGCCCACATCGACAGCATCATGTGGGCCAAGTGGCGGTCGGCCGGGCCGGACGGTGTGATCGTGAACGGCTCGCCTTCGCCGTGGCCGCGGTCGAACGCGAACGAGGCGAGGATAGTGCTAGCCGGTACGGGAACCCCCGGCCGGCCGACGGGCTGCGTCTTCGACACCGGACGCTGCCGGTTCCGCGCGCTCAAACAGACCCGCGGGAACGGCCGCGGGCCCTTCGGCCGCTTAGACCGTCAGGCTGACCGTCAGGCTGACTGCCCGCCTGGCCGTCATGCCCCCGGACGAGTCCTAGTCTGGCTGGTATGGGCAAAACTCCGCCGCGGGTGCTCGCCATCGCGGGCTCGGACTCAGGGGGCGGCGCCGGGATCCAGGCCGACCTGAAGACGATGCTCGCGCTCGGCGTGCACGGCATGACGGTGATCTGCGCGGTCACCGCCCAGAACTCGCTCGGCGTGCAGGGCTACTGGGAGCTTCCGCCGGAGGCCGTTCTGGCGCAGCTTGACTCGGTGCTCGGCGACATCGGCGCACAGGCGATCAAGACCGGGATGCTCGCCTCGGCGGAGATCGTGCGGACGGTCAGCGCCCGGCTGGCCGACGTCGACGCGCCGGTGGTCGTCGATCCGGTAGCCGTGTCCAAGCACGGGGACAGCCTGCTGTCGGCCGGGGCGCTCGAGGCGCTCAGGAGCGACCTGCTGCCGCTCGCGACGGTGGTGACGCCGAACCTGTTCGAGGCCGAGTTGCTGACCGGCCTGACGATCTCGGACGAGCCGTCCATGCTGGCCGCCGCGAAGCAGATCGCCGCGCGCGGTCCGCGCTGGGTCATGGTCAAGGGCGGTCATCTCCCGGGTAACCCGGTCGACCTGCTGTTCGGCGACGGCCACCTCGTCCGCTACCCGGGCACCAGGATCGCGAGCCGCCACACGCACGGAACGGGCTGCACGCTGGCCTCAGCGATCGCCTCGCGCCTCGCGATGGGCGCCGATGTGCCGGCCGCGGTCGAGTCGGCCAAGGAGTACGTCACCGGCGCGATCGACGGCGGCTTCCCGCTCGGCGCGGGCATCGGGCCGGTCGGCCACGGCTGGCGGATCCGCCAGCCGGTCGGCTAGGAACCTCAGCGGGTGATCTTGCCCGCCTTGATGCATGAGGTGCACACGTTCAGCCGCTTGGGCGTCCGGCCCACCTTGACGCGGACGCGCTGAATGTTGGGGTTCCAGCGGCGCGGGGTGCGGCGGTGCGAGTACGACACGTTGTTGCCGAAGCCCGGCCCCTTGCCGCACACATCGCAGACGGAAGCCACGGGATCGCTCCATTGGGTGGTAGTCAGATGGGTCATCGGGCCGGCCTGCGCCTGACCCAGCCGCACAAGACTATCCGACCGGCGCCGCTGAGCGCGACTCGGCCGCCGGCAGCCGGCCAGCCCGGCGGCGCCCGCCGCCGGTGCCCGTCGCGGTCCGGCCGTGCGCGGGCGGCCGACAGAGCGGCCAAGTAGCCTGCATGAGTATGCCGGCAGTTGAGGTGATGGACGGCGAGGTCGTGCGGCTGTGGTTCCGCCTCGCGGCCGACGCGCTCGGCCGTGCCAGGGCGGCGATCGACACGCTGAACGTGTTTCCCGTGCCGGACTCGGACACGGGCACCAACCTGCACCGGACGATCACCAGCGCCGCGGAGGCGCTGGCCGAACTCCCCGCTCGGGCCAGCAACGCCGATACCTGGGAGGCCGCCGCGACCGCCGCGCTGCGCGGCGCATGCGGCAACTCGGGCATCATCGTCAGCCAGCTCCTGCGCGGCCTCGCCGACACGTGCGGCCCGGCGTCGCCCTGCGACGGCCAGGTCGTCGCGGTCGCGCTGGCCAGGGCCGCGGTCCTGGCCAGGGCGGCCGTGCACCGGCCGGTCGAGGGCACGGTCCTGACCGTCGCCGACGCGGCGGCGGCGGCGGGGGTCGCGGCGGGGGCCAGCGGACTGGCCGGCGTCGGCCGCGCGGCCGCACTCGGCGCCCGCCAGGCGCTCGCCCGCACCCAGCGCCAGCTTGACGTCCTGGCGGCCAGCGGAGTGGTCGACGCCGGCGGTGCCGGGCTCTGCGTGGTGCTCGATGCGCTCAGCGCCGCGATCAGCGGGACTCACCCGGCGGCCTATGACCTGCCGGAGCCCGCCCCCGGTCACGGCGCCCCCGGTCACGGCGCCCCCGGTCACGGCGCCGGCGGCCAGGCGCAGGCCGGGCCGCCCGCGTACGAGGTCACGTTCCTGCTCGACGCGGCCGAGGCGGCGGTCGCGGACCTGCGGACCCGGCTTGGCCTGCTCGGCGACTCCGTCGTGGTCTCCGGTCGCGACCGGCTGTGGCACGTGCACGCGCACGCGGCCGACGCCGGCGCGGTCATCGAGGCTGGTCTGGCCACCGGCCAGCCAAGCAAGATCACGGTCACTTACCTCAACGCGGCTCCCCCGGCCACCGCGGCCGGCAGGCCCGCGCCGCCGGTCGGGGTCGTCGTGGTCGCCGAGGGGGCTGGCCTGCGCCGGATACTGGCGGAGGCCGGGGCGAGGGTCGTGGCGGCCGAGCCGGGCGCCGGCCAGGTCGCGCGGGAGCTCGCGGGAATGGCCAGATCCGCCGGGCCCGCGGTCCTGATCACGCGGCCCGGCGAGCCGTCCCGGGTGTGGCCGCCCGGCTGGCCGGTGATCGAGATCGACTGCCCGATCCAAGCGCTCGCGGCGCTTGCCGTGCACGACCCGCGGTGCGACCCAGCTTCCGACCTGGCCGCGATGCGCCGTGCGGCGGCGGGCATGCGCTGGGCCGCGGCCGCCAGCGACCCGGCCGCGGACGCCGGCGCCGGCGAGGTCGGTGTGACCGGCGTCGATCAGGCCGCGATGGCGGTCGGCCTGGCCGACCTGCTCATCGCCGCCGGCCCCGAAATGGTCACCCTGGTCACCGGGCAGGCGGCCGAACCCGGCCTCGGCGCGGCGGTGGCGGACCATGTCGCGGCGCTGGCCCCGCAGGTCGAGGTTGTCTGCTATGACGGCGGTATGCCCAGTGCCGCGCTGCTGATCGGGGCCGAGTAAGCAGATGCCGAAGCTCACGGACCCGCTCCGGCCTGTCGTCGGCGACAAGGCCGCGAGGCGGCTGGCCACGCTCGGCTCCGGCCTGCGGACCGTCGGCGATCTGCTGAGCTACTACCCGCGCCGGTACGAGACCCGCGGCGAGCTGACCGACCTCGCCGGGCTCAGGGATGGCGAGCACGTCACGGTCCAGGCGATGATCGCCTCGGTGTCGAGCAGGCCGATGCGGAACAGGCGAGGCTCCATCTTCGAGGCGGTCGTCACCGACGGGCACGGCCAGCTCACGCTGACCTTTTTCGGGAAAGGCCGGCAGGACTGGCGGGAACGCCAGCTCGCCCCCGGCCTGCGCGGCCTGTTCTCCGGTCAGGTGTCGACCTTCCGCGGCAAGCGCCAGCTCTCGCACCCGGAGTACGAGCTGATCGGGTCCGGTGCCGCGGACTCGGCCCGGGCGGTCGAGTTCGCCACCGAGCTGATCCCGATCTACCCGGCCAGCAAGGACATCGCGTCCTGGCAGATCGCCGACTCGGTCAGGCTCGCGCTCGCGGCGGCCGAGCTGGACGGCGACCCGTTGCCCGCGCAGATCAGGGACCGGTACGGGCTGTACGGCTACGCCCGCGCGCTGAACGCCATCCACCGGCCGGCCGACGAGCGGGACAAGAGCCGGGCGGTGCGCCGGCTGAAGTGGGACGAGGCGTTCATGCTCCAGGTGGTGCTCGCCCAGCGCCGGCGGATCTCCACCGAGTACATCGCGCTGCCGCGCCCGGTGGCCGACGGCGGCCTGCTGGCCGAGTTCGACGGCGACCTGCCGTTCGAGCTCACCGCCGGCCAGCGCCAGGCCGGGGCGACGATCTCCGCCGACCTCGCCCAGGAGCATCCGATGCACAGGCTGCTGCAGGGCGAGGTCGGCTCGGGCAAGACGGTGGTCGCGCTGCGGGCGATGCTCCAGGTCGTCGACGCGGCCGGCCAGTCGGCGCTGCTCGCGCCGACCGAGGTGCTCGCCCAGCAGCATCACCGCTCGATCAGCCAGATGCTCGGCCCGATGGCGATGGCCGGCCAGCTAGGCGGCGCCGAGCAGGCCACCAGGGTCGCGCTGCTGACCGGATCGCAGGGCAGCGCCGCCCGCCGCCGCGCGCTGCTCGAGGCGGCCAGCGGCGAGGCCGGGATCGTCATCGGCACGCACGCGCTGCTCGAGGAGCACGTGCAGTTCGCCGACCTCGGCCTGATCGTGATCGACGAGCAGCACCGGTTCGGCGTCGAGCAGCGGGAGGCACTGCGCGGCAAGGCCGCCGAGGGCAGGCCGCACGTGCTCGTGATGACGGCGACCCCGATACCGAGGACGGTCGCGATGACCGTGTTCGGCGATCTCGAGGTCACCGAGCTGACCGAGTTGCCGGCCGGGCGCGCGCCGATCGCCACGCACGTGGTGCCGGCCGCCGCGAAGCCGCACTACCTCGACCGCACCTGGGAGCGGGTTAAGGAGGAGGTGGCAGCGGGCCGGCAGGCCTACGTCGTGTGCCCGAGGATCGGCGGGGAGCCGGACGGCCAGGCCCCGGCGGCTCCGGGAACCGCCGCCGGGGCCGCGGCCGAGCGGGGCGGCCAGCAGGGCCGCGCGGTCGGCGCGAGCGATGCCGACGACGGCGGTTTCGGCGTCGCCGACGACGGCGGCCTGGACTTCGGCGACGACCTCGACGAGACCGAGCAGGAGCGCCGGCCGGCCCTGGCGGTGATCGACATCGCCGCCGGGCTCAAGCAGGGTCCGCTGGCCGGCCTGAGGCTGGCCGTCCTGCACGGGAGGCTGGCACCGGACGAGAAGGACAAGGTCATGCTGGCCTTCGCCGACGGCCAGGTCGACGTGCTGGTGACCACGACGGTCGTCGAGGTCGGCGTCGACGTGCCGAACGCCACGACAATGGTGATCATGGACGCCGACCGGTTCGGGGTCTCCCAGCTTCACCAGCTACGCGGCCGGGTCGGCCGGGGCGGCCATCCCGGTCTGTGCCTGCTGGTGACCGAGGCGGCCCCCGACGGGCCGGCCAGGGCCCGTCTCGACGCGGTAGCCGCGACCCAGGACGGTTTCGCCCTGTCCAGGCTCGACCTGGAGCAGCGCCGGGAGGGCGACGTGCTCGGCGCCGCCCAGGCCGGCCGCAGGTCCAGCCTGAAGCTGCTCACGTTGCTCAAGGACGAGGAGCTGATCGGCCAGGCCAGGCAGGAGGCCGAGGAACTGGTCGGCGCCGACCCGGCCCTGGCCGGCCAGCCGGCGCTGGCCGCGGCGATCGCCGCGCTGCTCGACGCGGAGCGCGCCGAGTTTCTCGAGAAGGCCTGACCGGGTGACGCGGATCATCGCCGGGACGGCGGGCGGGCGGCGCCTGGCCGTGCCGGGCGGCCGGTCCACCAGGCCGACCAGCGACCGGACCAGGGAGGGCCTGTTCGCGGCGGTGCTGGCAATGCTCGGCACCCTGGACGGGGCGGCCGTGCTCGACCTGTACGCCGGGTCGGGCGCGGTCGGGCTCGAGGCGCTGTCCCGCGGCGCGGCCGACGTGACGCTGGTCGAGTCCGATCCCGCGGCCGCGCACGTCATCAGGCGGAACATCGAGGCCGTGGGGCTGCCGGGCGCCCGGCTGCTCCAGGACCGGGTGGCCCGCGCCCTGCGGCGCGGGCCCGGGCCAGGCCGGCCGCGCGATCTGGTGTTCGCCGACCCGCCCTACTCGGCCCGCGACGAGGAGTTCCGCGAGGCGCTCGTTGAACTTGCCGGTCATGGCTGGCTGGCGCCTGGCGCGCTGGTCGTTCTGGAGCGGGACGCCAGGTCCGGGCCGCCGCCCTGGCCAGCGGGCTACTCCCAGGACCGGTCCCGCCGCTATGGCGACACGGTGCTCTGGTACGGTCGCGCGACAGGGCCTTCACCAGCATGTTCCGAAGAAGCGGCACCGACGGGAGCGTGAGTCTGCGTGATTCGCGTGGTCTGCCCTGGGTCGTTCGACCCGGTCACCAACGGCCATCTGGACATCATCAGCCGCTCGGCCAGACTCCACGACGAGGTGATCGTCGCCGTGTTGCGCAACCCGACGAAGTCGTCGCTCTTCACCGCCGACGAGCGGGTCGAGTTGCTGCGCGAGGTGACCAAGGAGCTCGCGAACGTCACCGTCGCCAAGTTCAACGGCCTGATCGTGGACTTCTGCCGGGCCAACCAGGTGTCCGCGATCGTCAAGGGCCTGCGGGCGGTCACCGACTTCGACTACGAGATGCAGATGGCCCAGATGAACTACAACCAGGCCGGCGTCGAGACGCTGTTCATGACCACGAACCCGCTCTACGCGTTCTTGTCGTCCAGCCTCGTCAAGGAGTTCGCCAACTACGGCGGGGACGTGGCTAGCCTGGTGCCCGAGCCGGTGCTGCGCCGCCTGACCGAGCGACTGACCACCACCTGACCAAGCGACTGACCAGCAACTGAGCGCGCGGTTCGCGGGCTGGCCGCGCGACTTGGGGAATTCGCAGGCCGACAGGTAAGCTGACCGCCCGGCACCAACTCACCAGCAGCGCTAGCCATGTCACACGCGAAAACTCAGAGAACCCAGCGACTGGGTCCGCGCGGGCCGCTTGTCTTCGACATCCGGACGCTCGGGCCGGCGTCAGCACGCTCGGAATCCCGCACCGTGCCCGCGCCATCGGAACTCGGCGCCGGGTTGGTGCGCGTGCCGGAGGGCGGCGACCTCGCCGTCGAGGTCCGGCTCGAGAACGTCACCGACGGAGTGCTCGTCACCGCGAGCGTGACGGCTCCGCTGGCCGCCGAGTGCGCACGGTGCCTGGACGAGTTCAGCTCCGCCGCGCAGGTCACGTTCCAGGAGTTGTTCGCCGTCGAGGCGGGCGGCTCGGGCGACGACGGGTATCTTCTCGACGGGGACCTGCTTGACCTGGAGCCCGCGCTGCGGGACGCGCTGGTGCTTGACCTGCCGCTGTCCCCGTTGTGCCGCCCGGACTGCCCTGGCCTGTGCGGCACGTGCGGCGTCAGGCTGGCCGACGCCGGGCCTGAGCACGGTCATCCCGACGACGGCGGCGTCTGGGCGGTGCTGAAGGACCTGTTCCCGGCCGACGAGGCCGGAGCGGTAGCAGCCGGCCCGCAGCCGCGGGCCGCCGAGGAAGAACCGGCCGGCAACGGCCGGCCGGAAAGCACATCGTCGACTGGGACGTCAGGTCCCGCCGGTTCGAAGGAGCGCTGAGGTGGCAGTACCCAAGCGAAGAATGTCGCGCAGCAATACCAGGTCACGCCGCTCTCAGTGGAAGGCCGCGATACCCGGGCTCGTGACGTGTCCGCAGTGCCACGACCCGAAGCTGCCGCACAGGGCGTGCCCGACCTGCGGGACCTACAACCGGCGTCAGGTCACCACCCCCTCCTCCTGAGCCAGCGCGGGTGCACTGAGCTGTGATCGCGGGAGGGAGGGGACACGGTGAGCGTGGCGTCGGCAGACGGGCGGGCGGCTGATGCTGACATCGCCGTCCTCCTCGGCAAGCTGCAGGTCCGGGTGGGCGAGGATCTCCTGGACCGAGCCCTGATGCACAGGTCCTTCGCCTACGAGAACGGCGGCCTGCCGACCAACGAGCGGCTGGAGTTCCTCGGCGACTCGGTGCTCGGCCTGATCGTCACCGACACGCTGTTCCGCCAGCATCCCGACCTGCCCGAGGGCAACCTCGCGAAGCTGCGCGCCGCGGTGGTCAACAGCCGCGCGCTGGCGGGAGTCGCCCGCGGCCTGCGGCTGGGCTGCTACGTCAGGCTCGGCAAGGGCGAGGAGAGCACGGGCGGGCGGGACAAGTCGTCGATCCTGGGCGACACGCTCGAGGCCGTGATCGGCGCGGTCTACCTCGAGGGCGGCATGGAGGCCGCCGGCCCGCTCGTGCACCGGCTGTTCGACCCGGTGATCGCCAGGTCAGCCCGGCTCGGAGCCGGGCTGGACTGGAAGACCTCGTTGCAGGAGCTCACCGCGGCCGAGGATCTCGGCAGTCCCGAGTACCTGGTCGACGAGAGCGGGCCCGACCACCAGAAGGCGTTCCGCGCCGTGGCCAAGGTCGGCGGCGAGGTCTGGGGCGAGGGGGAAGGGCGGACCAAGAAGGAAGCCGAGCAGCAGGCCGCCGAGGCGGCCTGGACGGCCATCAGTGCCCGGGGCGGCTCGGCGGTCGAGAGCCACGACGCCGGCGAGCCGGAGCACTCGAACGGCGTTGCGGTGAACCCGGTGCAGGCGCACCGGGCGTCGGCCGGCGACCAGCGCCAAGCCTAGCGGTAGGCCGGACGGTCACGGTGCCCGAGCTGCCAGAGGTGGAGACCGTCAGGGAGGGGCTGCAGCGTCATATCAGCGGCCGCACCTTCGCGACGGTGCAGGTGCTGCACCCGCGCGCGGCGCGGCGGCACCTGGCAGGCCCCGAGGACCTCGCCGCGGCGCTGCGCGGCGGCACGGTCGGCGATGTTCGCCGTCGCGGCAAGTACCTGTGGCTGCCGGTCGATGCCGACGCCCTGATCGCCCACCTCGGCATGAGCGGCCAGCTCGTGGTCGGCGAGCCCGGCCGGCCGCTCACGCCGCACGTGCGGGCCAGGTTCATGTTCACCGACGGCGGGCCCGACCTGCGTTTCGTTGACCAGCGCACGTTCGGGCACCTGTCGTTCTCGCCCGGCGGGGCGGAGCTGCCGCCCGCTATCGCGCATATCGCGCCCGATCCGCTCGAGCCGGCCTTCGACGACGAGTTGTTCGCGAAACGGCTCAGGATACGACGGACCGGCATTAAGCGAGCGCTGCTTGACCAGTCGCTGATCAGCGGAGTCGGCAATATCTACGCCGACGAGTCGCTGTGGCGGGCCCGGCTGCACTGGGCCAGGGGCACGGACGCGCTCCGCCGTGCCGACGTGGCCCGCCTCCTCGCCGCGATCCGCGGGGTCTTCGCGGAGGCGATCGGCGCGGGCGGCACGTCCTTCGACCGCCTCTACGTGCACGTCAACGGCCAGAGCGGATACTTCGACCGGGAACTGGCGGTCTACGGCAGGGCCGGGCTGCCCTGTCCCCGCTGCGGCACCGCCGTGCGGCGGGAGAAGTTCATGAGCCGGTCCTCGTTCAGTTGCCCGAGGTGCCAGCCCAGGCCACGGCACGGTCGCTGGTGACCGGATTCGGCGACTGGGACCCGAGAGCCGGCCCGGACCTTCCTGGCCGGTCGGCCGACTCGCTGAGCCGGCAGGCCAGGCTCACCGTCTGGGTCAGGGGACGCGTCCAGGGAGTCGGTTTCCGCTGGTGGGTCCGCAGCATCGCGCTCGAACTCGGGCTGCTCGGCGTGGCCGAGAACCTGGTCGACGGCCGGGTGAAGATCATCGCCGAGGGCGACAGGGACGGCTGCACGGCCCTGCTGGCCAGGCTCGAGGCGCCCGGCGCGCCCGGGCATGTCGTTCAGGTGACGCACCGCTGGGATGAAGCCAGGGGAGGGCTCGCCGGATTTGCCGAGCGGTAGCCACCCGACCCGTCCGCTGCTTCGGACTACGTTCGTGACCTGGACAGACGCCAACTTGACCGGATGGTGTTGTGGTGGGACCATGGACGGGTTACCTGCGCGCAACCGGCGCGCGTTTCGTTGCGCTTCTGCGTGCGCGACCACTCTGGTCACTCAGTGTGGAGGACCTCAAGCAATGGCGAAGGCTCTGCTTGGCCATGTTGGCGGGCCAGATCCCCGCATGGTTTCCGAGATGCGCCGACTGCAGCGACGAGTACGTGACCTTGAAGCCGAGCTAGTCCGGCTCCAGGAGGTCAACGACGTGCTCTCGGCTGGAGTCGGTCACGAGATGCTGCTCGACGAGCGCGAACCCGCACTGACCTGAGTACGCTGCTCGCGCCTGAGCAATCCCCTCGCGGCCCGCATCGACATCTGCGACGCCGCCCGTGGTTGGCGGTCGCACGCCCGCGGGCGATTCGGAATGGCCCGCGCTGAACTGACAGGCGCACCGAGCCGGGCGGACAGACTGGTCCAGATCGCCGAGATCGCCGCCGCCGAGCGGCCGAACCGCAAGTCCCCTGCGTGTCGCACGGTAGGGTTCGGAGGAACCCGGCGGAGACTGACGGCAAGCACAGGCTGATGACAGGCTGATGAGGAGAACAGGCGGTGTACCTGAAGACCCTCACGCTGCGGGGTTTCAAGTCCTTTGCCTCCGCGACCACGCTGCGGTTCGAGCCCGGCATCACCTGCGTGGTCGGCCCGAACGGGTCGGGCAAGTCCAACGTGGTCGACGCCTTCTCCTGGGTGATGGGCCAGCAGGGCGTCAAGTCGCTGCGCGGCGGCAAGATGGAAGACGTCGTCTTCGCCGGAACGTCGGGCAGGTCGGCGCTCGGCCGGGCCGAGGTCACGCTGACCATCGACAACAGCGACGGCGCGCTGCCGATCGAGTACGCCGAGGTCACCATCAGCCGGCTGCTGTTCAGGACCGGCCAGAGCGAGTACGCGATCAACGGGAACCAGTGCCGGCTCCTCGACGTGCAGGAACTGCTCTCCGATACCGGCCTCGGCCGGGAGATGCACGTCATCGTCGGGCAGGGCCACCTCGACGACATCCTCAACGCGGGCCCCGAGGGACGCAGGGCGCTGATCGAGGAGGCGGCAGGCGTACTCAAGCACCGCAGGCGCAAGGAGAAGGCCCTGCGCAAGCTCGATGCGATGCAGGCCAACATGACCAGGCTGGTCGACCTCACCACCGAGCTCGGCCGGCAGCTCAAGCCGCTCGGCCGCCAGGCACAGCTCGCCCGCAAGGCCGCCGTCATCCAGGCCGACCTGCGCGACGCGCGGCTCAGGC
>WNGQ01012624.1_pt2 | contig 11485 bp, 7 predicted proteins | sample 5407661 | NCBI WGS metagenome assembly WNGQ01 (sample SAMN13153382, study PRJNA577476) | soil metagenome | isolation source: 60 cm soil or saprolite under Garry oak tree replicate 2 | place: USA:California | collected 2016-06-15
CCCCGCACGATCGTTCAGTTTAACGGACAAATTCGGGTGGGCAGCCGGCGTTGCCACCGGAAAGTCGGAATTGGGCCGATGAAATTGGCGCCATGATGCTCTGGTTCGTGCTCGCGCTGATGACGCTGGCGGCGATCTTCGCCGTGATCTGGCCGCTTTCGCGACCGGGCGGCAGGCTGCGGTCGGGCAGCGATGTCCTCGTCTACCGCGATCAGATCGAGGAGATTCAACGCGACCGGGCCGCCGGCCTCATTGGCGAAAACGAGGCGGAAGCCGCCCAAGTCGAGGTATCGCGTCGGCTACTCGCAGCCGCCGATGCCGAGGTCGAAACGCCCCGCCCGGGCTCCGCCGCGGCGGTGGCCCGGCGGCGGCGCATGGTGGCGACCGCGGCGCTCGTGGCGGTGTCATTCGGCGCGGCGGGGCTCTATCTCGCCCTCGGCTCGCCATTCCTGCCTGCCCAGCTGCTCGCGGCGCGCAACCAGGAGCAATCGATCGCGACCCTGATCGCGCAGGTCGAGACCCACCTCGCCGGCAATCCGAACGACGGCCGCGGGTGGGAAGTGATCGCGCCGGTCTATCTGCGGCTCGGCCGCTTCGATGAAGCGGTCAAGGCACGGCGCAACGCGCTGGCGCTGAGCGGGGAGACCTCCGATCGGCTGGCCGGATTGGGCGAGGCGCTGACCGCCGCCGCGAACAGCACCGTGACCGCCGAAGCCGCCACGATCTGGCGCCGTATGCTGGCCGGCGGAGCGGCCGATGCGCCTTGGGCCGATTACATCCGCCACGAAATCGCGCGCGTCGAGGATGGCCCAAGCGAGGAACAGGTAGCTACAGCCAACAACCTCGGACTCGACCCCCGAGCCATGGTCGAGCGGCTCGCTGAGCGCCTCCATCGCGACGGTTCCGACCTCGATGGGTGGCTGCGGCTCATGCAATCCTATAAGGTGCTGGGCGAGCGCGACAAAGCTCTCGCCGCATTCGCCGACGCGCGGCGTGCGCTCGCGAGCGAGCCTGACAAGGTCCGCCGGATCGAGGAATTCGCCAAAGAATTGGGCCTTGGAGGCTAGCAAAGTCTGCCATTTACGTGCATCAAGGACGCATAATGACACGCAAGCAGAGACGGCTGGTGCTGATCGGCTCCGCGCTGGGTGTGCTCGGCGTCGCGGTTGCGCTCGTCCTCGGCGCGCTCAAGGACTCGATCGTGTTCTTCAATTCGCCAACCGATGTGGTCGAGAAGCACATTGCGCCCGGCACGCGTATCCGCCTTGGCGGTCTGGTCAAGGAGGGTAGTTTCGTGCGCAGCGACAATCTCCTCGTCCGCTTCGACGTGACCGACGGCAACGCCACCATCCCGGTCTCCTTCCAGGGCCTGTTGCCCGACCTCTTCCGTGAAGGCCAGGGCATCGTGACCGAGGGCGCGCTCGATCCCTCTGGCACGTTCAAGGCCGACAACGTGCTCGCCAAGCACGACGAGAACTACATGCCCAAGGACGTCGCCGATAGGCTCAAGCAGCAGGGCCACTGGAAGGACGACTACCAGAAGAAGGTCGACGCGGCCCCGCAAGGGAGGGCGCCATGATCGCCGAGTTCGGCCACTACGCGCTTGTGCTGGCGCTCGCCCTCGCCGTCGTCCAGGCCTGCGTGCCGCTTTACGGCGCGCGGAAGAACGACCCGGTGCTGATGGCAGTGGCAGGGCCGACGGCGGTTGCGCAATTCGGCTTCGTGGCGATCGCGTTCGGGGCGCTGGTGGCGTGCTATGTCCAGTCCGATTTTTCCGTGGTCAACGTGTTTGAGAATTCTCACACCGCCAAGCCGCTCATCTACAAGATCACCGGCGTGTGGGGGAACCACGAAGGCTCGATGCTCCTCTGGGTCCTCATCCTCACCGTCTTCGGCGCGCTGGTCGCGGTCTTCGGCGGCAATCTGCCGGCAAGGCTCAGGGCCAACGTGCTCGCGGTCCAGTCCTCGATCGCCGCCGCGTTCTATCTCTTCATCCTGGTGACTTCGAATCCGTTCCTGCGGATCGCCCAGCCGCCGCTCGAGGGCCGCGACCTCAATCCGATCCTGCAAGACCCTGGCCTCGCCATCCACCCGCCACTTCTTTACCTCGGCTATGTCGGCTTCTCGATCTCCTTCTCGTTTGCGATTGCGGCGCTGATCGATGGCCGGATCGATGCCGCCTGGGCGCGCTGGGTGCGGCCCTGGACGTTGCTTGCCTGGATGTTTCTCACGCTCGGCGTCGCCATGGGCTCGTACTGGGCCTATTACACGCTCGGCTGGGGCGGCTGGTGGTTCTGGGACCCGGTCGAGAACGCCTCGTTGATGCCCTGGCTCGCCGGAACCGCGCTGTTGCACTCCGCCGTCGTCATGGAGAAGCGCAATGCGCTCAAGATCTGGACCATTTTGCTGGCGATCCTCACCTTCTCGCTGTCGCTGATCGGCACCTTCCTGGTGCGCTCAGGCGTGCTCACCTCGGTTCACGCCTTCGCCACCGATCCGCTGCGCGGCACCTTCATCCTCGTGCTGCTGGTGGTGTTCATTGGCGGGGGCCTCGCGCTGTTCGCCTGGCGGGCGCCGCTGTTGAAGCAGGGCGGCCTGTTCGCGCCGATCTCGCGTGAAGGCGCGCTCGTGCTCAACAATCTTTTCCTCGTGACCGCCTGCGCCACGGTCTTCGTCGGCACGCTCTATCCGCTCGCGCTTGACGCCATCACCGGCGAAAAAATTTCGGTCGGCTACCCGTTCTTCAATGCGACCTTCGGGCCGCTGGCGGTCCCGCTCTTGCTGGCAGTGCCCTTCGGGCCGCTGATGGCATGGAAGCGCGGAGATCTGCTGGGCGTCGCGCAGCGACTGATCGGCGCCGCGGCGATCGCGTTGATCGGCATTGCGGTCACCTTCGCGGCGGAGGGAGGCGGGCCGATCCTGGTGCCGTTCGCGATCGGGCTTGCGCTGTTCGTCATCACCGGGGCCTTGACCGATCTGGTCGAGCGCACGGCGCTGCTCAAGGTGCCGGTTCGGACCGCGCTCACGCGCGCTGCCGGGCTCCCGCGCTCGACCTGGGGCGCGGCCTTGGCTCATCTCGGGCTTGGCATCACGCTGCTTGGGATCGTCGGCGAGACTCAGCTCGGCGCCGAGCGCATCGCCGAGCTCAAGCCCGGGCAGTCGATCTCGATCCGCCGCTACGATTTCCAATTCGACGGTATGACTGACCGGCAGGGCCCGAACTATCGGGAGCTCGCCGCCCACTTCACGGTGCGGCGCAATGGCGAACTCATTGGCGTGATGGAGCCATCGAAACGCAACTTCCCCTCGCGCGGGACCTCGACCACCGAATCGGCTCTGATGACGCGGGCGCTCGGGCAGCTCTACCTCTCGCTCGGCGAGCCGGCGGCCGACGGCTCGGTCGCGATCCGGCTCTATTACAAGCCGCTCGTGCTCCTGATCTGGCTCGGCGCGGTCGTGATGGTCATCGGCGGCGCATTCTCACTCTCCGACCGGCGGCTGCGAGTCGGCGCGCCGAAGCCCGCGCGGAGCAAAGCCGCGCTCGTGCCTGCGGAGTAGCTGGCATGAAATGGTTGCGGCCCGCGATGCTGGCCCTTGTGCTGTTGAGCGCGCCGAAGGCGTTCGCGGTGCAGCCAGATGAAGTGTTGCCCGATCCCTCGCTCGAATCGCGGGCGCGCACGCTCTCGAAAGAACTGCGCTGCATGGTTTGCCAGAACCAGTCGATCGACGATTCGGACGCGCCGCTCGCGCGCGACCTGCGGCTGCTCGTGCGCGAGCGCTTGCAACAGGGCGACAGCGACGGGCAGGTGCTCGATTTCCTGGTCGTGCGTTACGGCGAGTTCGTGCTGCTCGAGCCGCGCTTCAACTGGCATACTTGGGTGCTCTGGCTCGGCCCCCCTTGCGTCCTTGTGGGCGGGGCGCTCGCGCTCGTCTTGCTCGCCCGCAGCCGCGGCGGCGCTCCCCATCTTTGGGTTTCAAACGGTGCCGATGCGCACTTGCCAGACAAGATGGAGACCCCCGAAATGACCACGAGCGTCAAGCCCGCTCAAAAGCCGCGCTTCTTCTCCGCCCGCCGCCTCGCTTTGCTCGCCGGTGTTGCCGGACTGGGCGCAACCGTCTTCTTGGCCTCGCCCGGCTTTGCGCCGAACGCAGGCCTTTCCTCTCTGAACAGCATCGCCTACGCGCAGAACGCGCAGCGGCCAGTCGGATTCGCCGACATCGTCGAGCAGGTGAAGCCTTCCGTCATCTCGGTCCGAGTCAAGATGGACCCCGGCGCAAGGCTGATGGGCCTCGAGGGCAATAACCCGTTCCCCCAAGGCTCGCCGATGGATCAGTTTTTCCGCCGCTTCGGTCTGCCCGATGGCATTCCGAACCAGGCCCAGCCGCGCGGCCGCCAGATGGTCACCGGCCAAGGCTCCGGTTTCTTCATCTCGGCTGACGGCTATGCGGTGACCAACAACCACGTGGTCGACAAGGCCGAGACCGTCGAGGTCACGAGCGACGATGGCAAGGTCTACAGCGCCAAGGTGATCGGCACCGATCCGCGCAGCGACGTCGCGCTGATCAAGGTCGATGGCCGGACCGATTTCCCTTATGTGCACTTCGCTGACCATACCCCGCGCATCGGCGACTGGGTGCTCGCGGTCGGCAATCCATTCGGTCTCGGCGGTACCGTGACCGCGGGCATCGTATCTGCGCGCGGCCGCGACATTGGCGCCGGACCCTATGACGACTTCATCCAGATCGATGCGCCCGTCAACAAGGGCAATTCGGGCGGCCCGACCTTCGACGTCGATGGCAACGTGATCGGCGTCAACACTGCGATCTTCTCGCCTTCAGGCGGCTCGGTCGGCATCGCCTTCGCCATTCCCGCCGAGACCGTGAAGTCGGTCGTCGCCCAGCTCAAGGACAAGGGCACGGTGACCCGCGGTTGGATCGGTGTGCAGATCCAGCCGGTGACCGCCGAAATCGCGGACAGCCTCGGCCTCAAGGGCACGCAGGGCGCGCTCGTCGCCGAGCCGCAGGCGAATGGCCCCGCGGTCAAGGCCGGCATCCAGGCCGGCGACGTGATCACCGCGGTCAACGGCAACGTCCTCAAGGACGCCCGGGATCTGGCCCGGCAGATCGGCGGGATGCCTCCCGGTTCGACCGTGAGGTTGACCGTCATGCGCGGCGGCACCGAGCGGAGCTTCACGGTCACGCTCGGCGAATTGCCGAACCAGCGTGAAGCCCGTGTCACGCCCGAGACCCGCGAGCCGAGCGGCACCAGCGTGCCGCGGCTCGGCCTCACCCTCGCCCCAGCCGCCCAGGTCGCTGGCGCCGGCAGCGAGGGCGTGGTCGTCACCGGCGTCGATCCGAACAGCGTCGCCGCCGAACACGGTTTGAAGACCGGCGATGTCATCACGGAGGCTGGCGGCAAGAAGGTCGCAAGCCCGGCCGATATCCGCACTGCCATCGGGGACGCGCAGAAGGAGGGCAAGCGCACGCTGCTCATGCGCGTGAAGTCCGGCGATGGAGTGAAATTCGTCGCGTTACGGCTCGCTCGAGCCTGAACCGAATGGGGCGATCCGCCGGCATCCGTCGCCCCCGCCGGTGGTTCGAACCAGGGGGACGGGCGCGTCCTTTTGCCCGTCCCCACTTCGCTTGCTCCGGCCCGGCATCCGTCGCCCCCGCCGGGGCGGAGTTGGTCGGGGGCGGCGGGTCACCCCCGCCGCCCCCGCCTGCATCTTGGGTCGACCACAGCAGATGGCGAGAAGCTGGAAGTTGAACCGCAACGCTTTTGGGATATCGTCGTTGTGATTACGGCAGTGCAAAATGGTCCCTCGCCGACGGAAAACGCTTACGGGGATGGCCGGTTCGTCATGCGGCTCCTGATCATTGAAGACGACCGCGATGCGGCCGATTATCTCGCCAAGGCTTTCCGCGAGGTCGGCCATGTCGCGGATCTCGCGGTCGATGGCGAGGAGGGGCTCGCGCATGCGCTCGATGGCCAATACGATGTCCTGATCGTCGATCGGATGCTGCCGAAGCTCGACGGGCTCACTGTCATCGGGACGCTGCGCAGCAAGGGCGTCGAGACGCCGGCGCTGATTCTCTCCGCGCTCGGCCAGGTCGACGACCGCGTCAAGGGCCTGCGCGCGGGCGGCGACGATTATCTGCCCAAACCCTATTCGTTCTCCGAGCTTCTTGCGCGCATCGAGGTGCTGGCGCGCCGGCGCGGAAGCCGCGAGGAAACGGTCTACCGCGTCAGCGATCTCGAGCTCGACCGGCTCTCGCACCGGGTCACGCGCGGGGAGGAGGAGATAGACCTGCAGCCGCGCGAATTCCGCTTGCTCGAATATTTGATGAAACATGCCGGCCAGGTGGTGACCCGCACGATGCTGCTCGAGAACGTCTGGGACTACCACTTCGATCCGCAGACGAACGTCATCGACGTCCATATCTCGCGGCTGCGCTCGAAGATTGACAAGGGATTCACCCAGCCTTTGCTGCATACGGTGCGCGGCGCAGGGTATATGATCCGCGAGAGCAAATGACGTGGTCAGGCCCCGCGAGGGCTGACGCATGACAGCACTGGGCAAACTCTTCCGCACGACGGCGTTCAAGCTGACGCTCGTCTATCTGATGGTATTTGCTCTGTTCGCCGCCTTCGTGCTCGCCTATTTCGTCTGGAACACGAGGCGTCTGATTACCGAGCAGATCACCGAGACCGTCGATGCGGAGATCAGCGGTCTCACCGACCAGTATCAACAGGGCGGCATCCGCCGCCTCGTTTTCGCCGTCGATATCCGCGGGCGCCGGCCGGGGTCGAGCCTTTTTCTCGTCACCACTCCCGCGGGCGAGGCGCTTGCCGGCAATGTCGGCTCGCTAGCGCCGGGCGTGCTCGACCATCCGGGATGGACCGAGACGTCCTATCGCCGGATCGGGCTCGAGGACCAGGATTCGACCGAGCACCACGCGCTGGTGCGGATCATCCAGATCTCGGGCGGCTTTCGGCTTCTCGTCGGGCGCGATCTCGAAGAGCGCGAGCGATTGCAGGAGATTGCCTTCGCTGGCGGCCGCTGGTCGCTGGCGATCGTGGTGGTACTCGGCCTTGCCGGCGGCTTCTTCGTGACTCGGCGCGTGCTCAAACGCGTCGACGCAATGACGGAGACCACGCAGACGATCATGCAGGGCGATCTTGCCGAACGCCTGCCGATCGCCGGTACCGGCGACGAGCTCGACCGCCTGGCCAGCAATCTCAATGCCATGCTTGAGCGGATCGAGGCGCTCATGCATGGTCTCAAGGAGGTCTCCGACAATATCGCCCACGATCTCAAGACGCCGCTCACCCGGCTGCGCAATCGCTGCGAGGAAGCGTTGCGGACCGCCGAGGACGAATCGCAATACCGCGCGGCGCTCGAGAGCACGATCGAGGAATCGGACGCGCTGATTCGCACCTTCAACGCGCTGCTGATGATCGCGCGCGCGGAGTCGGGCCAGGCGCGCGACAATATGAGCGAGTTCGATGCCGCCGAGATCGCCCGCGGAGTGGGCGATCTCTACGAGCCGCTGGCCGACGACAAAGGCCTCGTGCTCAAGGTCGAAGCGCCGGACGCAGCGCCCGTGCGCGGCAACCGGGAGCTGGTGAGTCAGGCGCTTGCGAATTTGGTCGACAACGCCATCAAATACGCGGCCCCCGATGGCGCCAAGATGAACGGGGCCCAGTCCGAGATCGTCGTCAAGGCGGCGGGCGACGGCGATCGCATTCTGCTCACGGTCTCCGACGCCGGCCCTGGCATCCCGCCGGCCGATCGCGGCCGCGTGGTTGAGCGCTTCGTGCGGCTCGAACAGAGCCGGTCGCAGCCGGGTTCCGGGCTCGGGCTGAGCCTGGTCTCGGCGGTCGCCCACCTGCATGGCGGCGAGCTCAAGCTCGAGGACAACCAACCCGGTCTCAAGTCGATCATCTCACTTCCTCGTGGCGGGCCGGTTTCGGCAGCCGACTAGGGTTTTTCGCCGCCCACAGAAAACCGCAGATATAGCCCTCATCCATCATGGCTGGGCTTGTCCGGACGATTCACGCCATTTCTGTGCGCCTTGAGACGCGGATGCCCGGCACAAGGTCTATTATCGGGTCGCAGGCTGAACCCCGGGCGAGGGGACGACGAGCCGGAGGCAGCTGCCTCCGGTGTGACGGTGGCCGGCATGGAACAGCGCGTTGACAACGTGACGCTTGCACGACGCGTCGCTGGCGCGCCGCATTGCTTCGCCGCGGATGAGGCGCATCTCCGCGTCGCGGATTGGCTCGCCGAGATTGCCGGCACTCCCGCCGGCGAAAGGCTGAACCAGCTTGTTGCCGATCACCCGAACGTCAATGCGCTGATCGCGCGACTTGCCAAAGGCTCGCCCTATCTTTTCGACCTTGCGCGCGCCGATCCGGCGCGGCTCGTCAGGCTCTTGGAAGCCGATCCTGACCGCCGCTTGGATGACATCCTCGCCGACGCGACGCAGGTGATTTCCGCGACACGCGATGAGGCCTCCGTGATGCGGCTCCTGCGCCGAATGAAGTCCGAGGCGGCGCTCCTGATCGCAGTTGCGGACATCGGCGGCGTGTGGCCGGTGACGCGCGCCACCTCTGCGCTGACCGAGCTTGCAGATGCGGCGGTCGGTGCTGCGGTGCGATACATGCTCGGCGAGGCGGCACTCCGCGGTCGGCTCCGTGCGGCCGATCCCGCGCGGCCCGAACATGGGAGCGGCTACATCGTGCTCGCCATGGGCAAGATGGGCGCCAACGAGCTCAACTATTCGAGCGACATCGATCTCATCATCTTCTACGACCAGGCCGCATCTGCGCTCGCGCCGGCGACCGAGGCCGCGCCGTTTTATGTGCGGCTGACGCGCGCGCTGGTGAAGCTTCTGCAGGAGCGCACGGCCGACGGCTACGTGTTTCGCGCCGATCTGCGGCTACGGCCCGATCCGGCATCGACCCAGATCGCGATTTCGACTGCCGCTGCGCTCGACTATTACGAGAGCGCGGGGCGCAACTGGGAGCGTGCTGCCCTGATCAAGGCGCGGCCCTGCGCCGGCGACCGCGCGGCAGGTGAAGCGCTGCTCAAGGAACTTTCGCCCTTCATCTGGCGCAAATATCTCGATTTTGCCGCGGTCGCCGACATCCACGCCATGAAGCGGCAGATCCATTCCTATCGCGGCCACGGCGAGGTCGCGGTCGAGGGCCACAACATCAAGCTTGGCCGCGGTGGCATCCGCGAGATCGAATTCTTTGTCCAGACCCAGCAGCTCATCGCCGGCGGCCGCCATCCTGAGCTGCGCCAGCGCGAAACTCTGGCAACCCTTGCGGCGCTCGGGGGTGGCGGCTGGATCGATGAGCAGGCGCGCGATGAGCTCGCTGCGGCCTACCAGTTTCTGCGCTCGCTCGAGCATCGGCTGCAGATGGTCGCCGACGAGCAGACCCATACGCTGCCCGGCGACCAGGAGGGGCTTGAGCGGTTCGCATGCTTCTTCGGCTTCGCCAACCGCGATGCATTGGCTGAAGTCCTTCTCAAGCACCTGCGCAACGTGCAGCGGCATTATGCGACGCTGTTCGAGAGCGCGGCCGCCGCCGAAGCGAGGGAGCGTGCACTGACGTTTCCCCCCGAGGGGGACGATCGCGAAACGCTCGACAAGCTCGCCGCGATGGGCTTCCGCCAGCCGCTCGAAGTCTCAGCCTTGGTGCGCGACTGGCTGGCGGGAAGCCACCGGTCGCTGAAGGGGAGCTTCGCCCGCGCTGAGCTCGCCAGGATCGTGCCGCTTCTGCTCCCGTATTTCGCGCGGTCCGCGAGCCCTGACGCCGCAGTCTTGGCCTTTGACCGCTTTCTCGCCGTGCTCAATGGCGCCGGCCGCCTGTTGTCCCTGTTGCGGCAGAATCCCGATCTGATCGCGCTGATTGCGCTCGTGCTCGGGACCGCGCCGCGGCTCGCCGAGGGCTTGGCGCAGTTTCCGGACGTGATCGATGCGGTGGTCGATCCGGGCTTTTTCGGCGCGCTGCCCGAGGAATCGGGCCTCGCCGCCGCGCTCGAGCGTTCGCTGCGGCAGGCTGGCAGCTATGAGGACTTCCTCGATCGCATCCGTATCTATGCGCAGGAGCACGTGTTCCTGGTCGGAACCCGCATCCTGTCAGGCACGGCGTCGGCGGAGCAGGCCGGCGAGGCGTTCGCGCGGCTTGCGGATGTGCTCATCCGCTCGCTTCGCCATGCGGTCGAAGACAATTTCGCCAGCCTGCATGGCCAGCTTCCGCGCCAGGAATTCGCCGTGCTTGCGCTCGGCAAGCTCGGCGGGCGCGAGATGACGGCGACCTCCGACCTCGACTTGATCGTCGTCTACGACTTCGACCCCGCGCAGCCGCAGTCGCATGGCCCGCGTCCGCTTTATGGCAGCCAGTATTTCGCGCGGCTGACGCAACGCCTGATCAGCGCGCTCACTACGCAAACCAATTACGGCGTGCTCTACCGGGTCGACATGCGGCTGCGGCCTTCCGGCCGTTCAGGGCCGCTCGCGACCCAAATCGATGGCTTTGCGAACTACCAGGAGAACGAGGCCTGGACCTGGGAGCACATGGCGCTGACGCGTGCCCGGGTCGTCTCAGCCTCGCCGGCCTTCGCCGCGCGCGTCGAGGGCGTGATCCGTGCGGTGCTTTGCCGCCCTCGCGACGCGGCGAGTGTGGCCGCCGACGTCGTCGAGATGCGCGCTGCGATCGCCAAGGAGAAGGGCGACAGCAATCGCTGGGATCCCAAATATGTTGCCGGCGGCCTGATCGACATCGAGTTCATCGCCCAATATCTGGAGCTCGTCCATGCCGCGAGCGCCCCCGACATTCTCGACACTTCGACCACGCGCGTGCTCGACAAGGCCTGGCGTCTCGGCCTCTTGGCGACAGAGGAGGCGGAGGTGCTGCGCCCAGCGGTTCGGCTCTATCACGACCTGACGCAGCTTCTGCGGCTGTGCCTGCCTGGGCCGTTCGATCCCAAGACAGCGGCGCCGGGGTTGGTGGGGCTGCTCACGCGGGCGGCCGACGTGCCTGATTTCGCCACGCTCGAGGCTTTCCTGGCCGAGACCGAGGCAAAGGTGCGCACGTGCTTCGCGCAGATTCTCGGCCGCGCGCCGTGATGCGTTCGGCGTTGATGCGTTCGGCCATTCGAGCAACGGGAGAGAATGACCTCACCTGCCGGGCGTCACTTCAGCTCGAACTCCACGAGCTCGACCCGGGTGGCCCCGATATTGCGGACCGCGCGCGTCACGCCTGGCTCCTGCCAAAAAAATTCCCCGAGCTTGAGACTCATGCCGCGGTCCGGCTGACCGGGCACGCTCTCGGCGATTTCGCCACCATCCACGACAATCCTGATCCCGGGTGCTTGTGGGGTGATCGCCGCGGCCGACTGGCCCGGTTCCAACGCCAGCCGCCAGCCGCGCACCCGTTCGTTGTCCATGATGTGCTTGTACCCGGAAGCGT
>WNGQ01015218.1_pt1 | contig 11485 bp, 19 predicted proteins | sample 5407661 | NCBI WGS metagenome assembly WNGQ01 (sample SAMN13153382, study PRJNA577476) | soil metagenome | isolation source: 60 cm soil or saprolite under Garry oak tree replicate 2 | place: USA:California | collected 2016-06-15
TGCTCCTTGGAGTGTGCAATCGGCAATCCCCGTAAGCGTTGGCGGATAGCCTCCTCAGCCAACTCGATGCTCGCTGGCAACTTGTTCCGGTCGAATTCCATTGCCGCAGCCCTATAAACGTCGAGCCAATCCCTGTCATTATTATTGTTATGGCTCACCGACGGAACCTCCGCGCACAAGCCCTTCCGCATAGAGGAATCTGCATCTGGCGTACAAACGAACAAGCCCCCGGTTGCAGTTAAGCAGTTCAAGTGCCATCCGCGTTCTCCTTATGTTCAGCGCCAGATGGCGATCAACGTGAGCGATCTTGCTGAATCTGGAGCGTTCTCTGGCATAGGGGAATTTGGGGAAAGGACTATCTTAGGTCCCAAACGGGCTGTCGGTTAGAACCGCAGCAACTGCGATGCCAAACCAGCCTTGCTTTGCCCGTGCGAGAGTCGCGACCATTGCTCCGTGCTAACTGGCCGCCGGAACTCCCGCTAACGAGAAGGACTTAGCCCACGGCGAGCGGAGACGAGGCATTCTGCCAAGCTCGCTTTCGTGCTGACATCGAGTTAGTCAGCATTTGACGCGCAATGCAAAAACATACCACAGGGAAAACATGTTCCATCGCGACGGGCTTGCCCACACTGCCCCAAAAACGAAAGTGCCCCGGACTCAACGGAGTCACGGGGCACTTTCGTGAACAGCCGCCCTCCTACTTGGCGGCAGAGACCGACTTCACTGAAATGGTATCTCCGCTGGCGGTGCCCGTGACTTCGGCCTGTTCCCAAGCCAGCTTACTCAGTTCGTCCAACGCGGCTTTATCAGATGTTTTAAGGGTATAGACTTTGTCACCAACGACCAGAGCGTAGTTTGCACCTTTCTGCACGCAGGCACGAACGCAATCTGCCGGGGCGATTTCCACTTCCGTGTGCTTCGCTCCGCACATGGCATCGCTGATCTTTCCAGTAAAGGTCTGGGTGCTCCCCGCAGCCACGCCCGGCACGACAACCAATCCGGTGGTCAGCGCCACCGTCGCCATCCAAACTTGCAACATCCGCAAACGAGACATAAATCCTCCTCACGGTTCTCCGCTCTTCCTATTGTAGGCGTCCGTACAGAAACAAAGATTCACTTTTTGACCTCGAAAACGCCCAGTATTGTGCTTGCGCAACTCGATCAGCAAATGACGGAACAAGGCTCCTGATCAACCGTCGACCGTCGCGATGAAAGCAGATCATTGAGGAGTTCGACGGAGCGGAGCAGAAAGGGAGTAACTTTAATATGTGCGATTAGAACTGGTCGGGGGTGATGAGTGTGGCAGAAGTTCGGCTGCAAGAAGGCGAGTCAATAGAAAACGCTCTACGTCGCTTCAAGCGCAAGGTTCAGACGGAAAACATCATTGGAGAAGTGAAGCGCCACTCCTTCTATCTGAAGCCGGGCGAGAGACGCCGAGTGAAGCAAGCTCTAGCGCGAAAACGTGCCCGCAAGAAGATTCGCAGAGAGCGCGATTGACTTGCCGACTCCCGGTGGCGGCAAAGGCCGAAATCACAACGGGGGTATGCCTCTGACGCGCCCTCAAACGGCTTCCCGATTCGTGGCGATAGCGTCAGACGGGGGAATGACGTGACGCCAGTTTCGTTCGCCCTCATCCAACGCCTCAATCAATTCTTGAACCAGCGAAGTCAGCTTCGTGGAGTCGCTCTCATTTGTCACCGCAGCACAAAGTTCCCGCCAGTCCTTTTGCATGCCGTCAGCCATACTCACCTCCGATATTCCGGTGCGAATGCTTGCGAAATGCTGCGGTCTATGAAGCACGTTTGGTGCCACGACTTAAGTAGTTCTGTTGCCTGCGGTTCACGAGACGGTGCGTGTAGTTTCCATTATTGGTTCGGCAATTTTGCGGTACAGGATTCCCTTACTACCCCGGATGGCAAAACTCCCATCTCGGCGAACAGTAACCCGCTTCAATCCCTTTCATCATCTGCGCCCTTCCCGGTCACGCGCATTTTGTGAAGACGGCGAGGTAGAGGAATAGCAAGAGCGCGAGGGCACTGAGAACGCTTCTCACGGCGTGCAACGCACCCCAGCGTGCGAGTAATTGACCCGCCTGTGCTGACCGCCTGTCCAGCGCAGGGTTCAACAATTGCTTATTGGTTGGCAGGATCACAATCTGCGTGAATGGGATGACGGAACCCAGCAAGACTCCGGCAACGAGCACCAGAACGTCGCCCCGGCGAGCCATGCCGCGATGGACGATACCAGACCCAAAGCTGCCAGACTTGCCTGCATGATAGTGGCTCGGCGGTAGCTGGGTGCGAACTCGGTCGCGGCTATTTCCACCCCGCACTGCATTCTCGCTGGATGTTCAACGAAGCTGATATAGACGGAGGCTCCCGTGAACAGGCTGCACGACAGGACTGCCACGAATTCAGCAATTTGGCGCAACATTCGATCCTTGCGTTCTCTCGTTGCTCTCTAGCGCCAGAGTCGAGACAGGCGCAGACGCTTGAGCGAGGCGCGAGCCGATCCTCGACTGATGTCGGGCACAATGACGAGTTCAAGAACCGTGACATCGGAGAGTTCAACCCGATATTCCTCGATCTCGTGTGTTGTTGTAGGGGGACTGAAATTCCACTGCTGGCGCACAATTTCCCGAAACGAGCGTCCGCCATCCCCAGACCATCGCAAGACGAACTCTTGAGTTCGCTCTGTTTCGGTTTCCTCGAAGAGGAGCGTGATGCGTTTGAGCTTCTGGGGCTGATCGAAGATTAGCCGGATGGTTTGATTGCCCACATCGGCGGCACGCCAGCCCCGGACTTTCTCTGCGGCCAGCGCAGATTCCACCGGGTAATCCTTATCTTCCGATGTGACCTCGACCACGGCCAAACGGGCGAGGTCCAGCCAGCCTTTGTCGGGATGCGGAACATTGTGCGGAATTGGCGGGATTAGGCGCTTGCGCATAACGCTAGTTTACCCCTCGTCTTGTGCTCTTGATCGCCGATGACAGTTTCAACGACCGCCTACCGCGCTGCCGCCAGATCAAGATCAGGAAAGGAGGATAATAGTTGCCTTACAAGGAGTTCTGAAATGAGCAGCCTAGCCCTTTTGCAATCACTGAAGGACAGCATTCTCAGCCAAGCGAACGTGAAAGCCATCTACGGCGAACCCATCGCAGCCCATGGCAAAACGGTCATCCCCGTGGCAAAAATCATGTATGGCTACGGAGCGGGGGCGGGTACCGGAGGTGTGGGCGATACCAGTGCTCGGGGCGAGGGCGGCGGCGGAGGAGGAGGAGTACGGGCTATTCCCGTGGGAGTCATCGAAGTAAGTGATCAGCAGACCCGTTTCGTTCCGATTACCGACCGCAAGAGATTGGCTGGAGCCGTTCTCGCGGGCATTGGTCTCGGCATGTTTCTAGGTTGGCGCAGGCGGCGCTGAAGGCGTGTCGGCGTCACGCCACCTATTGAAGATTCGATCTAACCGCCACGCAAAAGGAGGAACTATGACTCGCGAAGCCAGATTGATGTCCGGGATCATCCTCATCACCGTGCCGACGATTCAATATGGTGGGTATTTTCTGCTGACTTCTTTGATCAACAAAGGAAGCGGTTACATGGAGAACCCGCTGCGCCAGAATTTCTTTCGGGCCGGGCACGCCCACGCGGGCGTCATCGTGATTCTTTCTCTGGTTTGCCAGATACTCGCGGACGGAGCAGTCCTCCCGAGTCCCCTGCTTTGGGCAGTCCGAATCGGAGTGCCACTGGCTGCGATTCTGATTTCGTCGGGCTTCTTTTTCTCTGTGCTTCCACCCACGGCCACCGAAGCCGGTGGAGCGGTCTCTCTGATTTACGCTGGAGCCGTGATTCTCGCCCTCGCGGTGGTCACGCTCGGCGTCGGATTGCTTAGGGCTCCTCAACCGAGCTAGGGCTTCAGTAAAATGGGGCTCAACTACGTCGTGAGGTGGCACTCATTATGCAACGGGCATTCGGACTGGGTGGCCGCTGGGAATCAAAAGGGCGATCTGGCGCATGCGCGATTTGCTGATAAGCCGTCCGACGCACCAGCCAGAGGCATTATGAAAATAGGAACCAAGATTCGCCTTCTAGTCATGAATAAAACTAAGAAGGAAAAGAGACTTGATGAGCTTAACCAGAAACTTGGGGTAAGCCAGCCCAATAAATTTCCCGAATACGACAAAGACGAAATGGAAGAACGGGCGTGGCTAAAAAAGAAATTGGGCTACGGGCGACACTGAACTCAAGCGGACAATCGATTCAGACGGGTCCTTCAGATGCCAATCGGAGATAGAAGGATGTCCATGTTAGAGCCTCTGGGCAGCAGTCCGCCCCATCCCGCCCCATTCTAGCCCTCTTGCAAATCGCAAATAGAGTTACAAACCGAAGGGCGGTTGCGGTTCAGATTTCCTCAAGATGATCCATGCCAGCAGACCGAAACATACCAGCACACCGCCAATAGCCGTTGAAAGTGCCAGTGTGTGCGCCGACCACATGCTTGTCACGAACCGCCTGCCGAGCACAGATGCGAGGTAAGCCAGTAGAGCAAAGCGGCACACCCGTCCCGTGCCGAAAGACAGCACAAATGGAATGAAGGGATAGCGTGTTACACCAGCACCAATTACAAAGGCGGAAGTCGGAAATGGCGGCGGAAGGAGTGCGGCGAGCGACAGAGAAAGGCTTCCGAAACGATGTAAGAATGCCGCCACTCTGTCGAATACCGCTCCCTTAATACGTCGATGGAGGATTCCAAGACGCGACAGGCGGTAAGCGACTGAAGCACCGCCGGCCGAACCTGCCGCGCTGCACAAGGCATAATACGGCCATAGCTCTGGGTGCCGGGCGGCCAACACTATCGTGAGCGCGTCAACTGCCCCGAGAGTCGGTAGCACCGAGCTATCGAGGGCGGCAAGGATGAACACCCCGACCCCACCCAAGTGTCGCAGCATTGAGATAAGTGATGTCACTGGTTCGATGATACGGCTTGATCAGTCTTCCTTCTGCCGCGCTGCCGCTCGAACAACTCTTCCGCCCATCCATGGAATAGTTGAGCGTTGCCAAGTAGCACAGGGCGTACCATATACTCGAAGCCGAGAGCATTTTATGGAGCGGATTCAAGCGCGATTCGTGGGTGTTGAACTCTACTTCGAAAATTTGGAGAGGGCAAAGAAGTTCTATCTCGAAACGCTGGGCCTTGAAGTTTCCGATGAGCAAGTTGGGCACCATGCCAAGTTCGATAGCGGTGCAGGCTTCGTTTGTCTTGAGCGGAAAGGGGCTGAGTCTTACCCCTCGAAAGACAAGGCGGTTCTCTTCTTTGAGGTGCCTGATCTAAGGTCAGCGATAGCGGCCATCGGGAAGGATCGGCTAGTTCAGTCCGAAGGTACATGGGCTGTCCTGCATGATCCCGAAGGTCACAACATCCTTTCTCGAGAGATCGAACTGAACGTGGCGGGCTGCTGGTCGCGAATCTCTCAACAAAACCTCTATCGTTTGACCTCCTCCCAGAGTCAGCCTAAGATTCCCGGCAGTGTCGACTTCGTCCCAACCTGTGGGCAGACGATTTCCCATTACCGCATCGTCCGTAAAATCGGCGGCGGGGGTATGGGCGTGGTGTACGAAGCGGAAGACCTCAAGCTCGGTCGCCATGTAGCCCTGAAGTTCCTTCCCGACGAACTCGCTAACGATCCACAGGCGCTAGAGCGGTTCCGCCGCGAGGCTAGGTCGGCATCTGCTTTAAATCATCCGAACATTTGCACGATTTACGAAATTGATGAGGTCGAACGTCGGGCGTTCATTGCGATGGAACTGCTGGAGGGGCAGACGCTTCGGCACGCGATAAATGGCAAGGCACTGGAGGTCGAAATGGTGCTTGATCTGGGTATCCAGATCGCCGATGCACTGGATGGGGCGCACTCCAAGGGCATTATCCATCGGGATATCAAACCCGCGAACATCTTCGTGACCAATAGAGGTCAAGCGAGAATTCTCGATTTCGGGCTGGCGAAAGTGTCGCTGAAGTCGGAAACCGTTGGTATTGGAGATCCGACCATCGAGTCCGAGGAACATCTGACAAGTCCCGGCTCGACACTGGGCACCGTGGCGTATATGTCGCCTGGGCAGCTAAGGGGAAGGAACTCGATGCTCGCACCGATCTGTTCTCGTTTGGTGCGGTGCTCTACGAGATGTGCACGGGCACCCTGCCATTCCGAGGTGACACTTCGGCGCTGATCTTCAACGCGATTCTGGAACGGTCACCTGTAGCACCTGTGCGATTGAATCCTGATGTGCCACCCGAATTGGAGCGGATCATCAACAAGTGTTTGGAGAAAGACCGCGATACTCGCTGTCAGTCGGCCGCCGAGTTGAGAGCCGATCTGAAGCGCCTCAAACGTCAAACAGAAAGTGGTCAAAGAGGAAGTTTCCCCGATGAACTTACCCGGTCGCGACGAACACCCTACGTTGCATTGGCAGCGAGCATTTTGAGTATTGCCGTTGTTGTAGCAGCGGTAATCGGGTTCAGAGTTCATTCCGGTCAGCGGCCAACTACCATCGACTCCATTGCTGTCCTTCCGTTTGCAAATGCAAGTGGCGATCCCAACCTCGATTACCTTAGTGATGGAATCGCTAGCACAATCCGGTACAGCTTATCGGAGTTGCCGAAGACAAAGGTCATCTCTAATGGCTCCGTCCTTCGCTATAAGGGACAGCAGATTCAGCCCGAAAAGATGGGACGAGAATTGAATGGTCGTGCACTCGTAACGGGTAGGTTTGCTGAACACGGTCAGGATGTCTCGGCAGATGTAGAGTTGATCGATACGCAAGACGGAAGCTTGCTGTGGGGCCAGCACTACAGCGGGAACGCGTCAGACATTCAGCGCATTCAGAATGCTGCCTCAGCAGCTATTGCCGCCAAACTGAATGGCGCTTCCGAAGCGCAACGGACTTCGTCAAGACAGTACACCGTCAATGCGGAAGCGAACGAATGCTATCTCAAAGGCAGTTACTACGCTGCGAAGTTTACAAAGCGTGACATGAATAACGCGGTTGAACAGTTCCAGCGTGCCGTGGAACTAGATTCGACCTATGCGCCTGCCTTCGCCGAACTGGGCTATGCGCATGTCATGCTCTCTCAACCACTCGGAGGGCTAATGCCCAAGGACGGTGAGCCGAAGCAGCAGCACTCAAGGCCCTTGAAATTGATAGCAGTCTAGCCAGAGCGCACGCTGTCCTTGGCTTAGTGGAGACTATCTACGATTGGAATTGGGGTGCCGCCGAGAAGGATTTCAAACGGGCTATTGAGCAAAACCCGAACGAGGCTATGGCACACTGGGGTTATGCATTTCTTTTGACAGCGTTGCGCCGACATAACGAGGCAATTACCGAAGCCAGACGTGCGGTTGAAGTGGCTCCCCTCGACTTGACTGTACGTATTGCGCTTGTCGAGCAGTTCGAGATGGCTCGTCAGTACGCCAATGCAATCAGCGAATGTAAACGAATCCTTGAGATCGATCCGCAGTGATCAGGGCGGGATGAGAGCCGTACACCGAGCGACTCTCAACGATGATCTAAGAATGGCTTCATTAGCCGGTGAATATGCAGTCCTCGGTGACGTTGACAGTGCATTTGAATATCTCGAACGAGCCTACGCTGAGAGAGACGGGGATTTAACTTGGCTTCAAGCTGATCCCGCCTTCGACAGCCTGCGTTCCGACCCTCGCTACGCCGACCTGCTGCGCAGGATGGGGCTGCCGCAGTGAGCGGCGTCACCTGTTGGTTGAAGTACCCCAGATTGAAAACCTTGAATTCAACAGATGCTAGGTTATCGAACGAGCAAGAAACGCGAGGTATCATTTGCGCGTTGGGAGGTTTCCTATGCAAAGCTCTACACCATCCGGGGCTCAGGAAATTCTGATGGGACGCTTCATCGCAACTTTGGGCACCCACAACGAAGACGGCTCCATACACCTAACTGCGGTTTGGTACCTGTTCGACGACGGCTGTTTGTATGTGGCGACTTCGTCGCGGACTCGCAAGGCTCGCAATCTAGCGGCCCGACCGAAAGCTTCCCTGATGGTGGACATCAGAAAACCCGGATCGGAGCGGGGTTTGGTGGCGATATGCGCCACAGGCGTTATCGCGGGCGACGGCTCCAAAGAAATCAACGCCCGCATCCATCGTCGCTATATGAGCGAGTCTGCATTGGTCGACCCCCGTGTCGGTGGCACGATGGCGACAATGGACGACATCACCCTGAGGCTGACCCCCGCATGCTGGTATGCGTGGGACATGCGTGCACTCGACGACGCCGTCTTCGGAGGAGCTATGAAAACGCCCGGTTATCTGCTCCCGCTTGATTAAGGACGCTGCCCCACGTGACGGGAACAGCGAAGATTCCCAAGCCTTAGAGTTCGAAGTGATCAGAAGGGATATCGGGCTGACCAGCACGGACGCGAATTTTCAACAGAAGCTCTGTCGTTTGACCTCGCCCTCGCCCCCACCTAACATTGCTTGCCAGTGGCCACCCCATCCCAACCCGTGGGGCAGACAGTGTCCCATTACCGCATCCTGCTGAAGATAGGCGGCGGTGGCATGGGCGTGGTGTATGAGGCGGAAGATCTGAAGCTCGGTCGCCACGTCGCCCTGAAATTTCTTCCCGACGAACTTGCGAACGATCCGCAAGCCCTCAGCCGCTTTCAGCGGGAAGCCAAGGCAGCATCTTCGCTTAATCACCCGAACATCTGCACCATCTACGAAGTCGCTGAGGTCGATGGACGAACCTTCATCGCCATGGAACTGCTGGAGGGGCAGACACTCAGGCATCGCATTGCTGGCATGCCGCTGGAGATCGAAACGGTGCTCGATCTGAGTATCCAGATCGCCGATGCTCTCGACGCCGCACACTCGAAGGGTATCGTCCATCGGGACATCAAGCGAACATCTTCGTTACGAATCGAGGTCAGGCGAAGATTCTCGACTTTGGGTTCGCCAAGGTCGCACTCAAGCCGGAGAGCGTTGCCATGAGCGCCCCGACCATCGAATCCGAGGAACATCTGACAAGTCCCGGCTCGACACTGGGCACCGTGGCGTATATGTCGCCTGAGCAGGTAAGGGGAAAGGAACTCGATGCTCGCAGCGATCTGTTCTCGTTTGGTGCGGTGCTCTACGAGATGTGCACGGGCACCCTGCCATTCCGAGGTGACACTTCAGGTCTTATCTTCAAAGCCATTCTGGACGGCAGACCAACGTCGGCAATACGTCTGAATCCTGACCTGCCATCAGAATTGGAACGCATCATCAACAAAGCCTTGGAAAAGGATCGAGATGTTCGCTACCATACCAACACGCTGCCGACCTTCGGGCTGATCTCAAGCGGCTGAAACGTCATGCCGAGTCCGGGAACACCGCAACGATCAGCCGGCGCACGCTTAATTTCTGCGCCGAGCCCGTCGTGGCGTGCGAATGCGATGATTGCCGTGGCTGTTCTTGCAACCATGGCTGTGCTGGTATGGCTCACGACCACATATCTGCTTTCGCGTGAGCCAGAGAAGATCGACTCAATCGCTGTGCTGCCGTTAATCACCACCAACACCGACCAGAACGTGCAAGTCATCAGCGATGGGATTACCGACAGTCTTATCGACAGCCTCTCGAAACTCCCAAATCTCAGAGTGATGTCACGGAGTTCGGTGTTTCACTACAAGGGCCGGGAGATTGACTCTCAGGCTGTGGGTCGGGAACTTAAGGTAAAGGCTGTGCTTACAGGCCGACTGGTACAAGAACGAGACACTCTTGTCTTGAACACCGAACTCGTTAACGTCGCTGACGACCGCCACCTTTGGGGCGAGGAGTATGAGCGCAAGGTTTCGGACGTATTGTCACTTCAGCAAGAATTAGCGCGAACTATATCTGCAAAGCTGATCCCGACCTTGTCGGGCGGTGCAAAGGAAAAAATCGCAAAACAGAGAACCACAATTCGGAGGCGTACCAGTTTTACGTTCGGGGCAGAACGTATCAGGACGCGCTCGGCGGAGAGAGCTTGAAGAGGGCGGTGGAGTCTTTCCAGTTGGCGGTGTCAAAGGATCCCGGCTATGCCTCCGCCTATGCGGGAATGGCTGACGCCTATGGATTGCTCGCATTCTTTGCCTACCTGCCGACAAATGAGACTCTGCGAAAAGCGGAAGAGGCAGCGAACAAGGCGATTCGGCTGGACGATACGAATGCGGAAGCACATGCCTCATTGGGACTTGTCTCCCTATTCGATTGGAAGTGGCAAGTCGCTGAACGGGAACTCCGCCGCGCCATCGAGTTAAACCCGAATCTTGCCATCGCGCACGGATACTACGGAATGTATTTATCGTCGCAAGGAAGATTGGACGAGGGTCTTGCTGAGGACAAACTCGAATTGGGCCTCGATCCCATTTCACAAATCGCAAATGCTAATTTGTGCGGAATGTATTACTCCGCACGCGAGTACGATCAATCCATACAGCAATGTCTTAAGGAACTGCAAATGTATCCTGATGACCCCATATCCCCACTACAACCTAGCTTCGGATTATGAACAGAAGAAGCTGTATGAGCAGGCATTGGAGCAGTACCAGCAAGGTGTAACCCTTCAAGGGGAGGCCGGGTTAGCCGCTGCCTCGGGACGGGCCTATGCTGCCAAGGGCTGGAAGGGGGTCCTCGAAAAGGACATTGAAGTTCGTAGACAGCGCGGCACAAACGATTACGATCCATTTGAGGTCGCAGTTGATTACGCAAGGCTGGGCGAAAAAGATACGGCATTCTTCTGGCTGGAAAAGGCCTATGACGGGCACCGTATTCCATTCTTTATCAAGACACAACCTCAACTTGACAAAATCCGCTCCGATGCGCGTTACGCTGACCTGCTGCGAAGGATGGGACTGCCCCAGTAAGCGTCTCAGAACGAGTGTTCAGAAGGTATAGATGCAGGCTAGCGGCCCGTCCCCAAAAACAGGGGGCGAAAGGCCGCATAAAAGGGGCTCAAAATTCGACCCCTTTCGAACCACCACAGCTAAGAGCCCCCATATTCGACTTCCCTCTGTAGCTCCAGTATCCTTTTTCCGAATACCGGAGGCTAGAATGAGCCCTTTTCGTGTTGCTGCCCTCCTTATCATGGCATCGCTCTTCCGCAGTCGGGAAATCTGCAACGCCACAGAACTCAGCAACCAAGCAAGCCGCCCAACCGGATGACATTCCCAAGTCCATCGCGGAAAGCGTCAGCGGCACGCTCCAGTTCGCGGAAGGGAACTCTCTCGGCCTAGCTGAAGCCATGCCTGAAGACAAGTATCCCTCAGTCGGCAAGTTCGACCGCGTCCGCAGTTTCGGGGAACAAGTGAAGCACGTCGCCTGCGCTCAGTTCGCCTGCTTCAACGAATTTGAGGGCAAGAAACCGCCCGAGGACTGCGAAAAGGGCGGGCACGATCCAGCGAAAACCAAAGCCGAGTTGATCCAGATGGAAGGAT
>WNGQ01006312.1_pt1 | contig 11484 bp, 6 predicted proteins | sample 5407661 | NCBI WGS metagenome assembly WNGQ01 (sample SAMN13153382, study PRJNA577476) | soil metagenome | isolation source: 60 cm soil or saprolite under Garry oak tree replicate 2 | place: USA:California | collected 2016-06-15
GGCCGGCCACCACGTGGGTGTTGTGCACGATCTGCTTGCGCACGTACACCGGCGGGCCGTGCTTGTCCAGCGCCCGCTCGACGATCTCGATGGCGCGCTCCACCCCGGCGCAGAATGACCGCGGCCCGGCCAGCACGACCCGCCGCCGCCCGGCCGCCGCGGCCCACCGCGCGAGCACCGGCCCGGCCAGCCGCAGCGACCGCAGCGCTGCCAGGCCGCCGGCCAGCGTCGCCGGGCCGAGCGGCCGCTGCGGCGTATCCGACACCGCCCGGATCACGACGGCGGGCCGCCCGGCCGCCGCGGCCAGCAGCGGAGCCGATTCCAGGTCGGCGACCAGGGCGCCGGTGCGGGCCAGCCGCTCCCGCTCGGCACCGCGAACAAGGTGACTGACGGTGACGATCTGGCCGGCCCTTGCCCGCAGCCCGGCCCGCCGCAGCTCCCCGGCCAGCAGCGGAGCCGACGGGCAGCTAACGGCCGTCTCGCCGTCGCTGAGCTGTGTTCCCACCACGAGATCGCCGGGCGAAAGGTCACCGGTGAGGCCGCCGCCAGTTCCGGCAATCGCCAGCGTTCCAAACGGGATCGTCCGGAGCAGCGCCGCCTGCGCTGCTGATTTCTTTGGCCCGTAGCCGGTCCGCCGGATGTCGCCGGCGGCGCCGATGCCGCGCCGTACGGCTCGTGCCTCCAGCCGCAGCGGCGAGCAGACGAGCAGCCGGTTCATCGCATTCCTCCGCTCGTCAGGGCCGTCAGGCCCGCGGTCGTCAGGGCCGGCGGGCCCGCAATCGTCAGGGCGGGCGGGCCCGCGGTCACCGCGGCCGCTCATCCCGCACCCGCCAGGTAGCGGCCGAGCGCGCTGACCGGGAAAACCAGCCGGTACAGGTGGTAGTTGATGTAAAAGTCGCCGGGGAACCCGGTGCCGGTGTACTGCGGCTCGTCCCAACTGCCGTCCGGGCGCTGGCGGGTGGCCAGCCAGCGGATGCCGCGCTCGACGCAGCCCGATCCTGCTGCCATGTCAGCGGCCGGGCCAGCTCCGGCCGTCCCGTCCCCCGCCGCCGCGTTTTCAGCGGCATCGTCCCCGGCTGCCCCGGCTGCCCCGGCGGCGGCGGCCCCGTCCGCGGTTGCCGGGTTCCCCGCGGCCGCGTTGCCTGGCGCCGCCGCCTCCCCGGCCGCCAGCAGCGCGAGCAGCGCCCACGCGGTCTGCGATGCGGTGGACTCGCCCCGGCCGGCCCGGCCGGGATCGTCGTAGGAGCGTATGTCCTCGCCCCAGCCACCGTCTGGATTCTGGTGCTCCCTGAGCCAGCCGACGGCACGCCTGATCGCCGGCTTGCCGGGCCGCACCCCGGCCGCGATCAGCGCGGGCACGACGGCGCCGGTCCCGTACACGTAATTCGCCCCCCACCGGCCGAACCACGAACCGTCCGGCTCCTGCGCCCGCAGCAGCCAGGCCACGCCGCGGCGCACCGCCACGGCGCCGGTCAGGCCCTCCGCAGCGAGCGCTTCCACCGTGTGCGCAGTCACGTCCGCGGACGGCGGGTCGATCACCTCGCCGAAGTCACAGAACGGCAGCTTGGCCACGATCTTCCTGGTGTTGTCGGCGTCGAAAGCGCCCCACCCGCCATCCCTGGACTGCATGCCGGTCAGCCAGCGGATGCCGCGCGCCGTGGCCGCGGCGGACCTGGGCTCGGCAGCCGGGGCGACCCGGCGGAGCGCCAGCAGCACCTCGGCGGTGTCGTCGATGTCCGGGTAGCCGTCATTGTCGAACTCGAAGGCCCACCCGCCCGGGCTGAGCCCCGGCCTGCGGGCCTGCCAGTCACCCGGCCCGCGGATCTCCTCGTCGATTACCCACCGGGCGGCGGACGCGAGCGCGGGGTGGTCGGCGGGCAGGCCGGCGTCGGAAAGGGCGATCATCGCGAGCACGGTGTCCCAGACTGGTGACTGGCACGCCTCAAGCCGCCGGACCCGGCCGTCGGCGGAGTCCTCCCAGATCGTGAACCGGTCCAGGCCCGCCAGACCGCGCTTGATCACGGGATGTTCCAGGCCGTAGCCGAGCAGGTGCAGCGCCATCAGCGAGTACACCCAGGGTGGCTGGATGCCGCCCCAGGAGCCGTCCAGTTCCTGCCGGGCGATGATCCACTCCGCGCAGCGCCGCAGGGCCGCGGTCCGGACCGCGCTCGCCGGGCGTGCCTGCACGCCATGCCGCTGGTACGCATGCAGCACGCGGTCAAGGCCGCCGAAGAAGGCGGCCCAGCCGCCGGAGGCAGCGCCGGGCGCCTTCACCGGGGCGGCCGGCCCGGCCCCGTCAGCCGCTTTCGCCCGGTCAGCCGCGGTGCCCGGGTCTGCTGGCCGCAGCTCCGCCAGGCCGAAGGGCAGCGGCCGCACCGGGCGCAGTGATCCGACGATCGTCAGCGGGACGATCGTCTGCCGGGCCCAGCAGGCCCAGTCATGCACGTTGAGCGGGAACCAGCCGGGCAGGTAGATCATCTCCGGCGGCATCACCGGGAGCTCGTCCCAGGACCACTCGCCGAACAGGGCTAGCCAGATCCGGGTGAACACCCGGGTTGCGGGAATGCCGCCTGCGCCGCGGATCCAGCCTGCCGCCTGAGCCATGTGACAGGCACCCGGCGAATCGCCGGCCAGCCGCAGGGCCACGTACGCCTCGACGGTCGTGGACAGGTCCGCGTCGCCCTGGTAGTAGTTGGCCCAGGTTCCGTCGGCCCGCTGCTTGGACCTGATCCACCGGGCCGCGGCGGCCGTCTCGTCCTGCGTCCGGATGCCAAGGAACTCGCGCAGGAGCAGGTCCTCCGCATCCATCGTGACGTTGGTCTCAAGCTCGCCCTGCCACCAGCCTTGCGCATGCTGCAGGCCGAGCAGATGCCGGGCCGCCCGGTCGAGCGCCGTCCGCGCGGCTTCGGGAACTGTCTCCCCGCCGGCGCGTGCCTGCGTTACCGTCATCTCGCTGTCACCACCATCCCCGCTGGCCGGCCCGTACGCGCCGGGCACGATCGTGTTCGCAAGTGCTCGGATCTGCCACGGTCAGCTCTGCCGCGCCGTGATGAACTCGGCGATCCCGGCGAACTCCGCCCGCACGTCGGCCGGCATCTCCGTCTCGGCGAGGCAATTGCCAGCCGAGGTCAGCTGCACGTCGGCCTCCGCTTCCGCCCACGCCCTGCCACCTGCCGCCTCGACCAGGTCAGCGGCCCGCAGCAGGTCGTCCTCGGTGAGCGGAGCGGCACTGTTCAGCAGCGCGCCGAGCTCGTCTCCCGGCTGGCTGCCGCTGGTCAGCGCCGCCACCACCGGCAGCGACTTCTTCCTGGTCCGCAGATCGGACCGGACCGGCTTGCCGGTGACCTCGGGCGAGCCCCAGATGCCGAGCAGGTCGTCGGTGAGCTGGAAGGCAAGCCCGGCGTGCGCGCCGAATCCGGCAAGTCCCATCGCGAGCTCGGCCGGAGCGCCGACGTAGATCGCGCCGATGCTGCACGCGCACGCCATCAGCGCCGCGGTCTTGTCACCCGCCATTTCCAGGCACTGGTCCAGCGTGACGTCATCGCGCCGCTCGAAGGCCAGGTCGGCGCCCTGGCCCGCGATGAGCCGCTGCACCGACGCGGACAGGCAGCGGGACGCCCACAGGCCCTGCGGCGCGGGGCCCTCCAGCAGGATGTCCTGGGCAAGCACCAGGAGCGCGTCGCCGGCCAGGATCGCCGCTCCCACGCCGAACACGGTCCACGCAGTCGGCCGGTGCCTGCGCTCGGTGTCGCCGTCCATGATGTCGTCGTGCACCAGCGAGAAGTTGTGCACGAGTTCCACTGCCGCGGCGGCGGCCACCCCGCGTTCGGGCGCGGCCCCCGCCGCCCGGGTGGACAGCAGGGCGAGCGCGGGCCGCAGCGCCTTGCCCATCCCGCCGGGCCGCCCGTCGGCGCTGGCCGGCCGGCCGCCGGAGTCCGCGAGGCCCAGGTGATATGCCGCGACGGACTGGACGTCCGGGCTGAGCCTGCGGACCGCGGCGGCGATCGCGGGCCCCACCAGGTCACGGGCCGTCTCAACGCCGGCCGGAATGGTTGCGGTCATGACGGCGCTCCTGCCCCGGCCGGCGCCGACGCGCCCGCCGGGAAGAGGTGTTCCCGGCTGGGCGGCCAGGCCAGGCCGCGTGTCAGTTCCCGCGCCGCGTTCAGCCCGCTTCGCACGGCGCCCTCCATGGTGTCTGGCCAGCCGGTATCGGTCCACGCGCCGGCCAGCACGAGCCCGGGCAGGCCGGTGGCCGCGGCCGGGCGCAGCCGGCCGCAGCCGGGCGCCTGGCGGAAGGTCGCCTGGCGCTCCCTGGTAACGAAGAAATCGGTGATCCGGGCTTGCCTGGCCGCGGGGAAAAGCTCCTCGAGGGCGGGCACGAATTGCTCGCGCAGGCGGGCAGCCGGGACATCGATGTGCTCGTCCGCGGCTGACAGCGACACAGCGAGGTACTGGCCGGCCTCCAGCCCCGCCGACGCTGTCTTGTCGAAGACCCACTGCACCGGGGAATCCACCCCGGCCGCAAACGGCAGCCGGGTAATCCGCCTGTCGTAGATCACGTGCACGTTCACGATCGGCGACGAGCCGAGACCGGCCCAGCGGGCATCGCCCGCCGCGGCGGGCATCAGCCGTGCCGCGGGACCGGGCGGCACGGCGATCACCACGCCATCGGCGGCCAGCGACGATTCCGCGCGGTCCGCGCCAGCCGCGGCACGGACGCTCAGCCGGCCCGCTGGCCCCTGCGCAATGGTGACCGCGGTCGTCGCGAGCCGCACCTCGGCTCCGAGCTGCTGCAGCAGGCGGGCAGCCGCGGTCCCGTGCAGCTCGCCGAGCGGGATGGCGGGCACGCCGATGTCAGCGGCGTCCCTGGCGCCGAGTAGCGCCATCTTGACCACGGTGGCAGCCAGCGCGAGGCTTGCGTCGTCGCCGGCGATGTTCAGCGCCGAGACGATGAAGAGATCCCACAGGCTCCGCCGGGCATGCTCGCCCTGGCCCCTGGCGGCCAGCCAGTCGCCCAGCCGCTGACCGTCCACGCCCGGCTGCTGCGGATTGACGAAGCGCATGGCCAGCGCGGCGCGCCCCGCCCGCAGCCGTTCGGCAGGCGAGAGCAGCGAGTACCCGGCCAGCGCCCGGCCAAGCTGCAGCGGGCCTGGCAATGCGGTCCGGCGCAGCCTGGCCACGGCGCCGGGGGAAAGCACGGTGATGTCGAAGCGGTCCTGGATCGGCGCTGATCCCGTCATGCCGAGCCTGGCCAGCAGGCCTCGGTAGGCGCTGCAGCAGCGCAGGAAGACGTGCTGGCCATTGTCGATCGTCAGGCCACCGCGGCTGAACGAGCAGGTCGCCCCGCCGAGCCGCGGCCTGGCCTCAAGGAGCGTTACGCCGGCGCCCATCTCACGCAGCGCGATGGCGGCGCTGATCCCGGCAAGGCCGCCGCCGATCACGATGACCCGGGGAGCGGGCGCTGCGCCGTCGCGGCCCGCGGCGCCGCTGCCGAGGGCGACCGTCCCGCCGCCGAGTGCGCCGTTGCCCTGCGCACCAGTCACGCTGCCGTGCGGGCGGCCCGCCGCGGCACCGCGCGGGCCGCCCGCCGCGACGGCGTCCAGGTCGCTCATGCCCGCTGAGCCTGGACCGCTGATGACCCTTGGCATCGGCCCTGGCGGCCGGACTGCTGGCGTCCGGCCAGCCAGCGATCTGGCCGCGACCATCGCCTTTTCCCTGGCAGAAAGCGACAGCCTGCGCTGCAGCGCCTCCGCTGGCGATGCGCTGATGTGCCCGAGCAGGCGGAAGTAGATGCCGGCCATCGCCCCGGCGCACGCCGCGCTCCGCCGGTCGAGCATGGGCATCAGCTGCAGTCCGGTGGCGTACCAGCCGCGGGCGCGCTCGGCCTCGAACCTGACGACATCCTCCAGCCTGCTGTCCGCCAGCCGCGACTTGCTGTCGCCAGGAACCAGCACGGCACCGAAGCGCTCCAGGTCTTCGGCGGGCAGGTATACCCGGCCGGCGCCGTAATCCTCCCGGACGTCGCGCAGGATGTTGGTCAGCTGCAGGGCCACGCCGAGCGCGTCGGCCAGCGGCGCGGCCACCGCGACGTCCTCGCAGCCGAACACGCCGAGGGATAGCCGGCCGATCGATCCGGCCACGCACCTGCAGTAGTGATGAAGTTCGCCGAAGGCGGCGTACCGCCTGCCGCGCACGTCCGCCTCGCAGCCGTCGATGAGCTCGCCGAAGGCGCCGAGCGGGATCGCGAACCGCCGGCCAGCGTCCGCCAGCGCGACTAGCACCGGGTCCGCGTAGGTGTCCCCGTCCGGCTCGCTCAGGGCGGCCACGCTGGCCCGCGCCGCGGCGAGCGCCGCAAGCTTGTCCGGGGCTGCCAGCGAGCCGTCGCCGATGTCGTCGACCCGCCGGGCGAACGCGTAGACGGCGGACAGCGCGCGGCGCTTGCCCGCTGGCAGCAGCCTGATGCCGTACGAGAAGTTCCTGGCCTGGGTCCTGGTGATCTGCTCGCAGTGCTGGTATGCGGCTCGCACCTCGATGGCCGTGGGAACCTCGCTGTGCACCGCCTCACCGCCCCGTCAGGTGGCAGCGGAGCAACTCAGCCACGGTCCGGTAGCTGCCCGGGCGCCGCGTAGCGCTCAGCACGTCATGATTGGCCGCGGCGATCGCGGCAAGCGCCGCCCGGCCGCCGGCCACATATCCGGCCACGGCCGCCCTGGCGAAGCCGCGCAGCGTGCCCGTCAGCGGTGCCCCGGCATCAAGCATGCAGCGCGCCCGCCGGGTCTCGAACTCGATCAGGGCGCGCAGCCTGCCGGATGCCCGCGGCGCGGAAAGGTCTGCCTCCTCGCAGCCGAATCTGGCCATGTCCTCGCCGGGCAGGTAGATCCGGCCCGCCCGGAAGTCCTCGCCGACATCCTGCCAGTGCTCGGCTAGCTGCAGTGCGGTGCAGATCTGGTCCGAGAGCGCCACCCGGAGCGGGGAGGACGCGCCGAACACGTGCAGCACGATGCGGCCGACGGGATTGGCGGACAGCCGGCAGTAGTCAAGCAGGTCATCGAACCTTGGGTACCGGCTTACGATCTGATCCTGCCGGTTGGCCTGGATCAGGTCGAGAAACGGCTGCTGCGGGATCGCGCACTGGCTGACGGCAGGGCGGAGCGCCCGGATCACGCCGAGGTCCGGCGCGGCCGAGGCCGCCCCGGCTATCCCCGCGTAGAGCGTGCCAAGGTCAGCCTCCAGCTCGTCGAGCAAGCGCGCCCGCTCGGCTACCGGCGCCTCGTCCCCGAGGTCATCGACCGTCCGCGCGAAGCCATACACGGCCATCAGGTGCTCCCGGTGGCGAGCGGGCAGCAGCCGCAGGGCAACGGGAAAGTTCTCGCCGGTAGCCCGGGCTGCCATCGCGGCGGCAATACCGGGCCCGTCCCCGGCCGGGCTGCCAGCGGGCGCAGAGTTCCGGCCGGCCGCTACGGCGATCTGGTCAGCCGAAAGGCTGGATGCCGGCCCGGTGAACCTGCCGCCTATTCGCGTCCCGTCGTGGGTCACGGTCCCTATTTCTGCATAGTTCTGATGGAATTGCAAATAATGACGAACACGTCATCTGACGTTAGTGTCGCCTTCCCCGAGAATCATGACGCAGGTGTCACGTGACGTCGCCGCAGCCCTTTCCGCCCGGGCGAATTATGACGCGCGTGTCACATGACGTCGACGTCGTATTCTTCTCGCACCGTCGCAGGTCATCGTCGTTGCGCCGATCCTATTGCGCCCGCCGGGCCGGCGCGTGGGTCTTCTTCCCGCCGGGCCCTGGCGCAAATCCTGCGGCGGCGGAAATAATTACTGACGTAAATGTCAGATAGCGCTATGCAGTCGGCCGCGGCGACTGCCAGGCAAACCAGATCAGGTCCGCCAGATAAGGACCAGCGCGCAATCGTCCGAACTGCGCGTGCCCGCCTGCATGGACCTGACGAGCCGTCCGGTACCAGTCCCGAATCCCGCGGCCACCAGCTTGTCTGCCTCGCCGAGCAGCCGGTCGATCCCCGCATCGATATCCCGGCCCGGTGCCTCGACCAGCCCGTCGGTGTAGATCATCAGCGCGTCACCTGGCCTGAGCGTGCCCTGCTCGGGGACGCTGCGCAGGTCCGGAACCACGCCGAGGACGATGCCGCGCGCCTGGGTAATCCGCCAGGTCCCGGCGCCCGCGTCGAAATGCACCGCTGGCATGTGTCCTGCCGAGGCCACGGTGTAGTCACCAGTCGCGAGGTCGATGGACAGGTGCATGGCGGTAACGAAGCCCTCGGGGGATGCCCCGCGCCGCAGGTATGCATTGCAGGCCGCGAGGAACTCGCCGCGTGGCACCGAGCCGAGCAGCCCGCCGAACGCGCCGGATAGCAGCAGCGCGCGGGTGCCAGCGTCGATTCCCTTCCCCGGCACGTCGACGAGCGCTACCTCAAGAGTCTTGCCGTCGCAGGCGGACACGAGGAAATCCCCGCCGAACGATGCCCCGCCGGCCGGCTGCAGAACGGAAGCGGATCGCCAGCCCTCCGGCAGAACAGGCAGCCTGCCCTGGGCCCGGATTCTGTCCCTGAGCTCGATCAGCATCTGGTCACCGCGCAGGCCCTGCACGCCAAGCTTGGCCCTCGTCCGTGCCAGCACGTGCGCGAATGCCGCGATGACCACGATCGTGGCGATAATGCCTGGACCCGCCCGGTCGCGGGCTGCGTCGTAGGCCAGCATCACCGCTACCACGCCGAACAAGATGAGCAGCGCCCGCGGCCAGAGCAGCAGGCCGCCGGCCAGGATAGGCAAGATCATTACCCCGGGCGAGAACCATGACTGCGAGACATGCACGCCGGCGATGCCGATGCCCACCGTGACGGCGGCTAGGACGAGTGAAAGACGGCGATTCCTGGTGATGAACTGCCGGCGAACCAGGCCGCGCACTCGCGCCGCTGCTGCCTGCGCAGCGCGGAACTTGCGGCGCGGAACCGGGTAAACCATGTTGGCCGCACTTTATCGTTATGCAGCCGTCTCGGCATATTGCGGCCGGGACGGATAACCGTTCGCGATCAACGCCGCCGGTGCGGTACGAATGCCAGCATGACTGACCGTTATCCGATCCGGCCGGTTGGCGAAGATGAGTTTGCCGCCTTCTACGCCGTCGGCGAGCATGCGTTCAACTCAAGCTGGCCGTCCGAGGCCGCGCGCGAGCACGAGCGGGTGACCTTCGAGTTCGACCGCACCCTGGCCGCGTTCGACGGCACCCGCCCGGTGGGCACCGCCTGCGCCTACAGCTTCCAGATGGCTCTGCCCGGCGCGATGGCGCCGGTGGCCGGGGTATCGGCGGTGAGCGTGCTGCCCTCGTACCGGCGCCGCGGGATCCTGTCCAGCCTGATGCGCAGGCAGCTTGCTGACGTTGGCGACGGCAATGAGGCAGTCGCCGCGCTATTCGCGTCCGAGCCCGGCATTTACGGCAGATACGGCTACGGCATGGCCACGATGCACGCAAGGTTCACCATCAAGCGTCACGAGGGCCGGATGGTTCCGCCCGCGCTGGCCGGCCAGGGCGCAGCCGCCGGGCACGGCGACCCGCAACTCCGCCAGGCCGAGCCTGATGCGGCCCGGACCGAGCTGGCCAAGGTGTACGACCAGGCCGTGCCCGGCCGGCCCGGGATGCTGGCCAGGGATGATCGCTGGTGGCAGGCGGCGCTGCATGATCCCGAGTACTGGCGCCAGGGGTCAAGCCCGCTCCGGTGCGTGATCGCCGAGGATGCCGCCGGGGCACGCGGCTATGCGCTCTTCTCGGTGAATCCCACCTGGGACGAGCATGCTATTGCCGCTGGCACGCTGAGCATCAGGGAGCTGGTCTCCCTCGATCCCGCCGCGGCGGCAACGCTCTGGGGCGACCTGCTGAGCCGGGATCTCGTCGGCGAGGTCAAGGCGCGGCTGCGGCCCGTCGACGACCCGCTGCTGTACCTGCTGGCCGACATCCGGCGGGCCAGGACGCAGCTCGCGGACGGGCTCTGGATCCGCCTCGTAGACGTCAGCCGGGCACTCGCCAACCGCCAGTACGCCCGCGAGGTCGACATCGTCGTCGAGGTGATCGACGAACTGCTGGCCGGCAACGCGGGCCGGTGGCGGCTGCAGGCCGGCCCGGCAGCAGAGGGCGCGAGCTGTGAACGGACGTCCGCGCCAGCCGATGTGGTGCTGCCGGTCCAGTCGCTTGGCGCCGCCTATCTTGGCGGCACCGGGCTTGGCGCGCTGGCCCGGGCCGGCCTGGTCTGTCAGACCAGGCCCGGAGCAGTCGCCGAGCTTTCCGCTGCCATGTCCTGGGACCCGCCGCCCTGGAGCCCGATGATCTTCTAGCCCCGTCACTTTCATGATCACGGAGGGTTGCGAGTGCGCGAACCCTCGCAACCCTCCGTGATCATGAAATACAGCTGCGCTGGGAGGCGGCGCGGCCAAGTCGTGGCAGACTGGGCCTCTGGAGGCTGCGATGCCGGGGATGAAGGTAACGGTGGACTCCGCGATGCGGGCACGGGACGTGTCCCGGCCAGGCCCGGCGGAGATGGAGCGGGCGGCCGACGCCGACCAAGCACCCAGGCTCGCTGGCCAAGCCCGCCCGGCCGCCCCCCGCCGTCCGCCCGCTCAAGCCAGCTCAGCTACCCCCCGAAGCCCTGCTGACAAGGCCCAGCGAAGCCCCGCTGACAGGGCAAAGCGAAGCCCCGCTGACAGCGCGGGCTCATCGTCCGGCGCACCAGCATCGGCTGGTAAGACGCCTGTTAGGCCCGCACCGTCCAGCCTGCCTGGGACTGGCACCAGGCGGCGCGGCCGGCGGCGACCGCGCCGGTGACCAGGACCGAGCCAATCACGCCGCGGCGCCTGCTGCCGGGTGCCGCCTGACGGACCCAGGTGCTACCCGCCGGGCAGCGGGGGCAGCTTTCCTGTTTCCTCATAGTCAGCGATCATCGCAAGCCGCCGGACGTGCCGGGGCGCGCGGGAGAATTCGGTGCCGACGAAAACCTGGGCGAAGATCATGGCCTGCTCGACCGGCTGCATGCGGGCCCCGATACTCAGCACGTTGGCGTCGTTGTGCAGCCGGGCAAGCCGCGCGGTTTCCTCGTTCCAGGCCAGGGCGGCCCGGACGCCGCGGATCTTGTTCGCCGCGATCTGCTCGCCGTTGCCCGACCCGCCGATCACGATCCCGAGGCTGCCGGGGTCGGCAACTGCCGCGCTGGCCGCGCGCATCACATAAGGCGGGTAGTCGTCCTGGTCGTCGGGCTTGCCCGGTCCGCAGTCCACCGGCTCATGCCCGGCGCTGCCCAGCCAGTCAGCAAGACGGGCCTTCAGTTCGTAACCAGCATGGTCGGATCCGAGATAGACGCGCACGTAGGCCAGTCTGGCAGACCCGCTCAGAACTCTGGCAGACCCGCTCAGAACTGCAGGGCCTTGGACTTCCAAGTACTCCGCCAGGCCGTACGCACCGGGTTCCCGCCC
>WNGQ01006313.1_pt1 | contig 11484 bp, 17 predicted proteins | sample 5407661 | NCBI WGS metagenome assembly WNGQ01 (sample SAMN13153382, study PRJNA577476) | soil metagenome | isolation source: 60 cm soil or saprolite under Garry oak tree replicate 2 | place: USA:California | collected 2016-06-15
GGAATGCGCGCGAGCTGGCCGATCGTGCGAATGCCCATGTCTTCGAGCTCAGAGCCCATCACCTTCCCCACACCCCAGAGCCGAGAGACGGGGAGCGGCCCGAGGAACTCGGCCTCGTGCCCGAACGGGACCACCACGAGACCATCGGGCTTCTCGAGATCCGAGGCGACTTTGGCCACGAACATATTCGAAGCGACGCCGACGGAGGCGGCGAGATCGACGCGCGCCTTGATGGCCGCCTTGATCTCGCGGGCGATGGCAGGGCCGTCGCCGTGAAGCGCGCGGCTCGCCGTCACATCGAGAAAGGCCTCGTCGATGGACACGGGCTCCACGAGCGGGGTGAAGCCGGCGAGGATGCCCATGATCTCGCGCGAGACCGCGGCGTACTTGTCCATGTCCACGGGCAGGAAGACACCCTGCGGGCAGAGGCGAAAGGCGCGGCTGATCGGCATGGCGGAGTGAACGCCGAAGCGGCGCGCCTCATAAGAAGAGGCGGAGACCACCCCGCGCCCGCGCGGGTCGGCTCCCACGATCACGGGTCGGCCGCGGGTCTCGGGACGATCGCGCTGCTCGACAGACGCGTAGAACGCGTCCATGTCCACATGGATGATGGTCCGCGGGGAGGGCGCGGGGCCCACGGCCGGACTACGACGTCGGTCCGAGACCGATGCGGGGCGCGACGGCGGTCAACGCGCCGATCACGAAGCCGATATGCTCGTCGAGATCTACCCCCAGCTCCTCCGCTCCGCGGTACACGTCGTGGCGATTCACCGTACGGGCAAAGCCCTTGTCCTTGAGCTTCTTCTTGACCGAGCCAGGTTCGAGTCCGGCAATGGCGCGTCCGGGACGCACGAGGGCACAGGCGGTGACGAAGCCCGAGAGCTCGTCGCACGCGTAGAGACCACGGTCGAGTTGGCTGACACGCGGGAAGCCCGAATAGTCCGCATGGGCGAGGATGGCGTGAACGATCTCCGGCGCGACACCACGGGCCAGGAGTATCTCGGCGCCCTTCATGGGATGTTGCGGCGCCATGGGATGCATCTCGTAGTCGAAGTCGTGGAGCATGCCCGCCACCCCCCAGGTCTCGGGATCAGCGCGGTAGCGATCAGCGTAGGCACGCATGGCTGCCTCCACGGCGAGCGCGTGCTTGCGAAGATTGTCCGACGGCGTGAATTCGGTGAGGAGGGCCCAGGCCCACGCCCGGTTCATGACGCGCCGGTGCGAGTCCGCCATTTGTCTATCGACTTCTTCGAGAACAGCCACTGACCCTCGTGCTCGAGGGCGGGGATGCGGCGCTCGACGGCCAAGAGCTTGAGCGCCTCGGCATCCATCGAGAGGTACGTCGAGGCTTCTTTGACCGTCATGGTGTCTTTGGGAATCACGTGCGCGAGGCCTCCTTGAGTGCCTTCCTGAGCGACTCGATTTCCTCTTCGAGGGCGTGGATTCTGTCGACCATCTGCTCGAGGGTCCGCGCCAGGGGGTCGGGCAGGTCGGTCTGGTTCAGGTCGATGCCGCCCACTCGCGCCCCGTCGCGGAATGTTACCCGCCCAGGCACCCCTACGACAACGGAGTTTTCCGGCACCTCCCGGACCACCACGGAGCCCGCGCCGATACGACTGCCCGCGCCGATCGTGAAGCCCCCGAGGATCTTGGCCCCGGCCCCCACCATGACGTGGTCGCCGAGCGTCGGGTGGCGTTTCTCGCGCTTGTTGCTCGTGCCGCCCAAGGTCACTCCCTGAAGCAGGCTCACGTTCTTCCCGACCTCGGCCGTCTCGCCGATGACAATGCCCATGCCGTGGTCGATGAAGAGCCCCGGGCCCAGCTTGGCCGCCGGGTGGATTTCAATGCCGGTGAGAAAGCGGCTCAGGTGGGAGAACCACCGGGCCGTGGTCGTCCAGCCCGCGCCCCACAGCGCGTGGGAGACGCGGTGGGCCCATATCGCGTGGACGCCGGGATAGCAGAGGACGACCTCGAGCGCCGACCGCGCGGCGGGATCGCGCTCCAATACGGTTCGGACGTCCTGTCGCATGGCCTTGAGCATACGTCCTCTAGTGTACGTCTCGTCTCGCCATCGCGTCGCGCGCTGCCGCCTGGAGCGCCCGCGCCACCACGGTCGCCGCATGTCGCCGCTCGGTGGGCAGACCACCCACCGCATCCTCGATCCTCGCTTCCCCGATCTCCGCCAGCTCCTCGAGCGCGGTCCCCGCCGCCACCTCGGTCCCCGCGCTGCACGCCGCGAGCGTCGGCCCGCAGCCATAGGCCTGGAAGCGCGCTTCCTCGACGCGCCCGCCCCGCACCCGGAGGTAGAAGCGCGCGAGATCCATGCACTGCTCGGACTCGCCCTCACCTACCCCGTCGGGCTCCCGCATCATGCCCGCATTCCGCGGGTTGCGGAAGTGATCGATCAGCGTGGGACTGTACTCCACTAGGCCTTGACGGGCGACAGCGCCCGGAGCTTGGCGGCCAATGGCACCACCGCCTCGAGCACGTAGTCGATGTCCTCGGCGGTTGTGCTCCGGCCGAGCGAGCAACGCACCGAGCCCATGGCCCAGTCGAGGGGTAGCCCCATGGCCACCAGCACGTAGGATGGCTCGACGCTACCCGAGGTGCAGGCGGAGCCCGCCGACGTGGCAATGCCCTTCAGATCCAGGCCCAGCACGATGGATTCAGACTCGACGTTCCGGAAGCACATATTGCAGGTGCCGGGGAGGCGAAGGGTCGGATGCCCATTCAGGCAAACCTCCTCTACCCGGGCGCGAATCCCCTCCCAGAGCTTGTCGCGGAGACCGGCCAGCCGCACCGCCTCGCCGGCCATCTCGCGCCCCCGGACTTCGACGGCCTTGCCGAAGCCGACGAGTCCCGCCACGTTTTCCGTGCCCGCCCGGCGGCGGCGCTCGTGGTCTCCGCCGTGCTGAACGGCGGCCATCCTGGTGCCCTTCCGGATATAGAGACCGGCCACGCCCTTGGGGCCGTAGATCTTGTGGCCCGAGAAGGACAGCAGATCGATACCGAAGGCGTCCACGTCGATCGGCACCTTCCCGAAGGTCTGGACGGCATCAACATGAAGGGGGACGCCGTGCCCGCGCGTGATCCGCCCTATCTCTTTCATGGGTTGGAGGGTTCCCACTTCGGAATTGGCGTGCATCAGCGAGACGAGGATCGTGTCAGGTCGGATGGCCTTCTCCAGATCCTCCGGTCGCACCATGCCGTACTCGTCCACGGGAAGATAGGTGACGGTGAAGCCCTGCCTCTCCAGCGTCTCGCACGTGCGGAGGACGGCGTGGTGCTCGATCTGCGACGTCACGATGTGCCCGGCGCGCTTGGCCGCGGCTATCCCCTTGATCCCCAGATTGTCAGATTCCGTACCCCCGGACGTGAAGACGATCTCGTCCTTGGACACGCGAAGAAAGCCCGCGATCTGCTCGCGCGCCGTCTCCAATCCCTCGCGTGCTTCCCGGCCAAAGCCGTGCACGCTCGACGCATTGCCGAATCGCTCGCTGAAGTACGGGAGCATGGCCTGCAGCACTTCCGGATGCACGGCGGTCGAGGCGTTGTGATCGAGATAGACGGACCGGTTCATTGACCCTCTCCTGTCGCGATGCTACGCTCGGCGCCACGATGGATGTGGCGAAGCGCAAGCTCGGTCTCATGGTTTCTACGGCGCCTGATCATCCCAATCTCATCACCGCCGTGGGCCTCGCCACGGCGGCGCTCGACCGTGGCGGCGAGGTGTATCTCTACCTGATCGACGACGGCGTGGCCGCCATCGAGGACCGGCGTATTCAGGCGCTCGGCGAGCGCGGGGCACGACTTTTCGTGTGCGCCTACGGCTGCCAGAAGCGTCGGCTGCCCCTGTCCGACCTCGCGACCAATTGCGGCCTCGTCGTGCTGACCGACGTGATCAACGGCACCGATGGCTTCGTCTCGCTGAACTGACGGCATGGCGGATCGCCAGCCTGTGCTCGTCATCATCTCCGAGGACCCGCGTGTCTCCCATCGGGCCAACGAGGCCATGCGCATCGCGCTCGGCGTCGTGGCGGGCGAGAATCCCCTGCGCATCGTCCTCTGCGGTCCCGCCGTCCATCTGCTGGACGAGGATACCGACGATCTGGTGGACGGCGACGATATCGCGAAGTTTCGCGCCGCGCTCAAGAAGCTCGGCGTTCCCTTCCACGTCGAGGTCACCGCCCTACCCTCCGAGCCCGGCTGGAACGCCGAGGCCCATCCCCTCGTGCCCGTCTCCTCGGCGGACATCGCGGCCCTCGTGCCGCACGCCAAGCGCTTCATGGTGTTCTGATGGCGCGCTTCCTCCACCTCCTCAAACGCGACTCCCCACCCATGGCGGCGGCTGTGGTCGAGCAGAACCGCCGGGAGCCCGGCGCCGCGGTGACCGTCGTCCTCCTCGAGGAAGCGATCGACGCGCCCAAGGGCGTCACGGTGAAGACCCTGGGGAGCGACCTCGATTACGGCCAGCTCCTCGAGCTGATCTTCGAAAGCGATCACGTCGTCACCTGGTAGTCAGCGGTCACTGAATTCCTCGTGCCACGCCATCTGGATCTTCTCCAGGAGGCCCTCGTTCGAAGCCTTGGGGTCGTCACTGAATCCCGGGAGGGCCACCACCCACTGATGGAGGTCCGTGAACCGCACGGAGAGGGGATCCACGTGGGGATGGGCTTCCATGAGGGCCAGGGCGATATCCTCGGCGTCTTTCCAGGTCATAGGGGCCAAGTCATATTTGGCCAGCTCATTTCGGTATCTCCACCACCACGTCACCGCGCACGATGGCCTGGCAGCCGAGCCGGGAGTGAAGGGTGAGCCCCTCCGCCGTATCCAGACGATCCTCCTCGTCCTGCTCCATCGTCGAGAGGTTCTCTTCGCTCTCGCGTACGATGACGTGGCACGTGGTACAGGCGCAGCTGCCGCCGCAGTTGTGCTCCAGGTGCACGTTGTTGGCGAGGGCGATATCGAGGAGCGAGCCCGGCCGGCCGTGATCGGCCAGCGGGTACTTGGCGTCGTCGACCTCGACGGTGACGTTGGAGGGAAGAAAGGTGACCTTGTGCGTGGCCATCACTTCTCCTTCAGGATCTCGTCGGCTCGCCGGGAGCCGACCGCCCCCTTGAGGGCCGCGTCCATCATGGCCTCGGCGAGCCGCTCCGTCGCCTTGTTCAGCTCGATGGTGCGCTCGCGGATGGCGTCGCGATCCGTCCCGCACTCGACGGCCCGCAGCGCGTCGATGGCCTGGCTGATCATATGCAGCTCGTCGCGGCCGACTAGGTGACCGCCCTGCCTGAGCGCGCGCCGGACGTGGTTCATCACCGTCTCCGCCTCGGTCTTGGTCTCGATCAAGAGCCGCGCGTTCACATCCTCCTCCGCATACGTGAAGGAGTCCTCCACCATCTGGGTCACCTGGGCCTCGCTCAAGCCATAGGTCGGCTTGACTTCGATGGAAGCGGCCTTGCCTGTTCGCAGCTCCTTGGACCGGACCTGCAGGATACCGTTGGCATCGATGAGGAACGTCACCTCAATCTTGGGCATTCCGGCGGGCATGGCCTCGACCCCGGACAGATCGAAGCGGGCAAGCGAGCGGTTGTCCTTGGCGAGCTCCCGCTCTCCCTGGAGCACGTGCATGTCCACCGCAGTCTGCCCGTCCACGGACGTGGTGAAGTACTCCTTGGCCACAGTGGGAATCGTCGTATTGCGCGGAATCAATACGCTGACGATGCCGCCCAGGGTCTCGATGCCCAGCGAGAGGGGGGTGACGTCGAGGAGCAGCATGTCCGTGATCCCGCCCGCGAGGATCTGCGCCTGGACGGCAGCGCCCAAGGCCACCACCTCGTCGGGATTGATCTGGCTGTGCGGTGTCTTCCCGAAAAGCTCCTGCACGCGCCGTCTCACGAGCGGCACACGGGTCGAGCCCCCCACCAGCACGATCTCGTCGATCTGTCCCGCTGCGAGTCCCGCGTCCTGGAGGGCCATCCGGCACGGACCAAGCGTGGCTTCCACGAGCGGCGCGACCAAGCCTTCGAGGTCGGCCCGCGTGATGTCGCGCCGGTAGGTGAAGCCGTCGAAGGGGATGGTCAGGGCCGTCCGCTCCTCCGATGACAGCCGGCACTTGGCCGCCTCGGCTCCCAGCCGGAGCTCCTGCAGCGCCTCGGGGTCGGTCGAGAGATCCACGCCGTGGGACGCCTGGATATCCTCGAGCAGCCACTGCACCATGGCTCGGTCGAAGTCATCGCCCCCCAGATGCGTGTTGCCGTTGGTCGCCAGCACCTCGAACACGTCATCCTTGACCCGCAGAATCGAGATATCGAAGGTGCCGCCCCCGAGGTCGTAGACGGCGATGAGGCCCTGGGCGAGCTTCTGGAGGCCATAGGCGAGCGAGGCCGCCGTGGGCTCATTGACGATGCGGAGCACGTCGAGCCCGGCGATGCGTCCGGCGTCCTTGGTGGCCTGGCGCTGAGCGTCGTTGAAGTAGGCCGGCACCGTGATCACCGCCCGTTCGATCGGCTCGCTCAGATGTACTTCGGCCTGCAGCTTGAGCGCACGCAGCACTTGGGCCGATACTTCCAGCGGCGTCACTTCGCGGTCACCCACGCGGATCCGTACGACCTCGGCGTCGGGCACGATCTCGAAGGGAACGTGGCGCGCCTCTTCCCGCACGTCGTCCCAGCCGCGTCCCATGAAGCGCTTGACCGAATACACCGTTCGCGCGGAATTTCTGGCAAGCTGGCGCCGCGCCGCCTCGCCCACCACTACGCCGTTGGGCGTGTAGGCGACGATGGACGGCAGGAGCCTGCGTCCCTCCTGATCGGGAATGACTCGGGGGACACCGGCCCCGTCGACGTACGCCACGAGGCTATTGGTCGTCCCGAGATCAATGCCGACGATGCGTGACATGACGTCCCTCGTCCTCCCCGACCGCCTGGGTGAGATCATCAATCACCGTGCGAAGGTAGGCGCGGGCAGCTAGCCGCTGCTTGAATCGCTCAAGCAGGGCCTTCCGCTCTCCCCCCGCGTCCATCGCGGCATCCCATTCGGGGCCGCCAGCGATCAGCGCATCCTCTTCGGCCCGGTAGCGCTCCTGGAGGCGCTCTCTCTCTGCTCGCAGCCGTTCCGCTGCCTCTCCGGTCAGCCCGGAAGACCTGGCGTCTTCCATGGCTTCCTGCACCTCGAGCATCTCCGCGAGGAGATCCATCGGCACCTTGGCCTTCGCCGGGGTCTCCTCCCTCACCTCACGTCCTTCTTCCAGAGCGATCAGGTACTCGACCCGCGCCACGGGCTCACGAAGGGCCCGGTAAGCGCGATTCACCAGCGCGGAAGCCTCGAGCGCGCGGGCCTGCTCTTCCGCTCCGGCCCCCTGATGGAAGTCGGGGTGATAACGGCGCGACAGCTCGTAGAAGTCCCGCTGCAGCGCGTCCAGGTCGATCTGGAGCTTGCGCGGCAGCCCGAACACCTCGAAGTAGTCCGACATCGATCTCGTCAATCCAGAGTCTCCACAAAATGCGAACGGGCCCCCCCGGGCCCGTTCAGGATCTCGCCGCGTCCGTGTCCGCGCCCGGCTACGCCACGGTCTCCGTTCTACGCCGTGAAGGACGTTCCACAGCCACAGCTCGACTTGGCCTGGGGGTTGATGAAGGTGAACCCCCCCTGCAACCCCTCGGTCACGTAGTCGAGGGTGGTGCCGTTGAGATAGAGGTAGCTCTTGGCGTCGCACACCACCGTCACCCCGTCCACGTCGAACTTCTTGTCGTGCTTCCCGAGCTCAGAGTCGAACTCGAGCGAGTACGACAGGCCCGAGCAGCCTCCGCCCTTGACCCCCATGCGCAGGAAGACATTCTCGAGCTTCTGATCCTCGAGGATCTTCTTGACCTGCACCTTTGCCTTGTCCGTCAGTGCCAGCGCCATGCGAATCGGTCCTCCTGACCTTAGGATGCGCCGCCCGAGGCCGGCGTCTCCTTCCACTTCTCTTTGTAGTCCTGGAGGGCGGCCTTGATGGCGTCCTCGGCCAGAACCGAGCAGTGGATCTTCACGGGAGGCAGCTTGAGCTCGCTGACGATGTCCGTGTTCTTGATCTTGGCCGCCTCGTCCACCGTCCGCCCCTTGAGCCACTCCGTGGCCAGGCTCGACGAGGCAATGGCGCTCCCGCAGCCAAAGGTCTTGAACTTGGCGTCCTCGATGACCCCGGTCTCGAGGTTGACCTTGATCTGGAGCTTCATGACGTCGCCGCACTCCGGCGCCCCCACCAGCCCCGTCCCCACCCCCGGCGTGTCCTTGCCGAAGGACCCGACGTTACGCGGGTTGTTGTAGTGATCCACCACCTTGTCACTGTAGGCCATGTCTCGCTATGCCTCCTGGCGCCTGGACGGCGTCTTCATTCACCCTTCCACTGGATGGTCTTGAGGTCCACGCCTTCTTTGGCGAGCTCGTACAGGGGCGACATCTCCCGCAGGCGCTGCACCACTTCCACCACCCGTCTCCCCACGAAGTCGACTTCTTCCTCGGTCGAGAATCGATGCAGGCCAAAGCGGATCGAGGAATGGGCCAGCTCCGAGTCCACGCCGAGAGCCGCGATCACGTACGACGGCTCCAGGGTCGAGGAGGTGCAGGCGGAGCCCGAGGAGAGGGCTGACTCCTTGTTGAGCCCCATGAGCACCGACTCGCCCTCGACATAGGCGAAGGAAATGTTCAGATTGTGCGGCAGCCTGCTCGACGGGTGCCCGTTGACATATGCCTCATCGACTTTGGAGAGGATGAGGTCCTGCAGCCGGTCGCGCAGAGCGGCCAGGCGCTTTCCCTCCTCGCCCATCATCTCGCGGCAGATCTCCGCGGCCCTGCCGAAGCCGACGACCAGCGGCACGGGCACGGTGCCCGACCGCATGCCGCGCTCGTGGCCGCCGCCGTCCATCATGGCCGCCAGGCGCACCCGAGGATTCTTGCGCCGCACGTAGAGGCTTCCTACTCCCTTGGGCCCGTACATGAGGTGGGCGGTGGCCGACAGCAGGTCGATTCCCATGGCCTCGACGTTCACGGGAATCTTGCCCACCGCCTGAGTCGCGTCCGTATGGAAGACGATCCCCCGCTCCTTGGCCGCCTTGCCGATCTCGGCAATGGGCTGAATCGTGCCGATCTCGTTATTGGCGAACATGACCGAGATCAGGATCGTCTTGTCGGTGATCGCCGCCTTGAGCGCCTCGACATCTACCAGGCCTTCGCGGCCCACGGGCAAGTAGGTCACCTCGAAGCCCTGGCGCTCGAGCCGTTTGCCCACGTCCAGACTGGCGCGCTGCTCGATGGCCGTGGTCAGGATGTGATTGCCCTTCTCGCGGTACATCTCTGCCACGCCTTTGAGGGCGAGATTGATGGACTCCGTCCCTCCCGAGGTGAAGATGATCTCCTTCGGGTCACGGGCGCCGACCAGGGTGGCGATCTGCTCACGGGCCTTGTCCACGCCCGCCTCCGCCTCCCACCCGAAGGGGTGATTGCGGCTCGCGGGATGGCCGAACTTCTCGGTGAAGTAGGGCAGCATCGCCTCGAGGACCCGTGGATCCATGGGCGTCGTGGACTGACTGTCCATGAAGATTGGAAGCTTGGGAGGCATCGTCTCTCTCCTACGTCGTGGAGACCAGCTCGGTCACCGGAACGAAGCCGTCCGAGGCGAGCTCGGCCAGCGTCATCGTGTCGAGGAGATGGCTGATGCTGGCCTGGATTTTTTGGACGGGACGCCGCAGATTGCATCGCGAATACTGCGGACAATCGTCCCCATCGGTCATGCAGCTGACGATCTTGATCGGACCCTCCAGCGCACGCACCACCTGCCCTACCGTGATCCCATTGGGCTGCCGGGTCAGCTCGTAGCCGCCCTTGGGTCCATTGTGGCTGGTGATGAGCCGATGCTTGGCGAGACGCTGGAGGATTTTCGCGAGGAGCTCGGCCGGGATATGGAACTCTTCGGCGATGCGCTTGGCGCTGACCGCGCCCTCATCCCCATGGCTCGCGATGTAGTGCATCGCCATGAGCCCGTAATCCGCGCGCTTCGTGAATCTCAGCATTGCCCAAGCTCCTCATTGGCCACCGTCTATATCCGACCAAAGTCATCTCCGATCGTTATAGTCGGAGTCTGCCATCGGAAGGCACCGCTGTCAAGCCCTAACCGATGATTTTAGCTAGGTATTGAGAGGCAAGGACGCGGCAGGGGCTCAGGCATTCCAGGCGTCCCGGAGCCGCCGGACCGCTTCCTCGGGTGGCAGATCGTTGACATGAATGCCGCCTATCCGACTCAGTCGATCGGGGGATGGCGTGATCTCAAGATGCCAGTGGTAGTCGTCGGCGATGCTTGACCATTCCCCCGGGAGGAGCTTGGCCGCCTGGTTGGGCGCCGTGTAGAGCACCATTTCGAACGATGGATCGCCCGGCATCATGGCCAGAGTCTTGAAGTGGCCCCGTAGGAGTGTCGCCAGATCCGCCGCCGCGTCAGGGGTGAGCGCCTGCTCATAGGCGCAGGCATGCTGGCGCGGTAATATCCAGGCTTCGTACGGGGAGCGCGCAGCGTAGGGCGCCAAGGCGACGAAATGGGGCGTGAGGCGGATCACGCGTAGCTCGTCGGCAATCTCCTGGCGAACGATGTCGCAGAAGACGCAGCGACGCTTGTACTCGAAGTAGTCGCGGCATTGTATGAGCTGGCGCCGTACGTCGTCGAAGATGACCGGCACGGCGACCACCCTCGAATAAGGGTGGTTGATGCGAGAGCCCGGCTTCTTGTAGCGCCGCGTGATGAGGATGTCCCGGATAGCCTGATCTCTCTTGAGATCGCGTAGTCGATCGCGGTACATCCAGAGAACCTGCTCCCACTTCGATTCGTCCATTCCCGCCGGCGTCGAGTCGTGGTCGGGACTCTCGATGATGAGCTCGGTCGCTCCGCGCGGGGCGACCTTGTCGTAGAGGCCAACTCCTTCGCGTCCGACCTTGTGCTCGACCACGAAGTAGGGATCGATCTCGGGGACGACCCGTACGCTCCAGCCAGGACCGTCAGCCGTCGAGCCATCCTTGCGATAGGCGGCGATTTCGGGGGGCGTATGGGACTCGTTGCCGGGGCAGAAGGGGCAATCGTCCGTGGTCGCCGGCGCTGCGCCCGCTGGCCGGACAAGCACCCAATGGCCGCGGGTGGGATCTTTCCTCAGTTCGCTCATGCCTGATCTCACGATAGGGAAGGGGCTCCCGCAAGTCAAGGTTCACGGGAGCTTGCTGCGCATGTTAGCTTCTAGGCAGGAGGACTCTTATGAGTGAGCATCGGGTCACGGTCTATTCGAGCCCTACGTGAGGTCCCTGCAAGGCGGCGAAAGAGTTTCTTTCGTCTCAGGGAGTAGCGTTCGAGGACATCAATGTCCTGGCGGATGCGGAGTCACGCGACAAGCTGATCAAGCTCACTGGGCAAATGTCCATTCCGGTCATCGTCGTGGACGACCAAGTCGTCCAAGGCTTCAACAA
>WNGQ01016490.1_pt1 | contig 11473 bp, 10 predicted proteins | sample 5407661 | NCBI WGS metagenome assembly WNGQ01 (sample SAMN13153382, study PRJNA577476) | soil metagenome | isolation source: 60 cm soil or saprolite under Garry oak tree replicate 2 | place: USA:California | collected 2016-06-15
AGCAAGTATTTCGATCCGAGCCTCTATCTCAAGACCATTGCTTGAAGTCGCGCTCTTAACCAAACGGCAGGTATCGCGCGGTGATACCTCCTTGTGGTTGGCGGCTTCTTTCAAGACGCGCGCGGAGTGAGGTTGAGGTTTTGTCCAGTTGGTTAGCAAAAGCCAAAGTCGTTGGTGTCGTTGCTGCGAACCGCCGCTCTGCTGGACGAGACTACGCCGGAAGAATGGGAATAGTGTTCGGCGCCGGTGGCTGCTCTACGGCATCTTCGTCCGGCAACTTCTCCCTATGCACGGCAATAGGCGCCCCAATCCAAAGCGGGTTTGCAACATGATCCCGCCGCGGATTCGTCGTGTTCGGATGAACCAGAACGCTCAGTGTTCCATGATTGAGCATCAGCCATGGAACCAAGGCAGGAAACACCTCCGTGGCAAAGGCGACCTGAAACATCGCCTGATCATGCGGTCCCACTTTCACGTCATGCCAGCGTCCCAGGGTGACGGAAAAGCGCTCACCCATCCAACTGCGAAGCTGCTCGGCCTCCGAACGCGTCGTCGCCGGATCGTAATAGACGTGGGCGTGATAGCTCGCGATTTCGTCTACAGATCGCGGTGTCAACATTTCAGGCGATTCAGTCAATTGAGGTCTTTCTTCTCTTTACTCTCATACTTCTCTTTATTCTCATATCGTGCTCGCGGACCGAAGGTCCCACCGATCACGTCCATAAACAGCGCGTTCGACGGCGGCACGGTCGTCAACCCGGGTCGCCAAGGGCATGATCCTCGGCGGCGGGGCGCAGCCTGAGCCGAGGGTGCTGGAGGAATTCGTCCACCCAGGTTCTCAGGATATATCGAAAAATACCCAAGTCAAAAGCAAGAGCAGGGAATTGCTGCATACAACATGATTTCAGGGCATAAAGATACCGAGGACGTCGGTTCACGAAAGAAACTCGATGAAGGTCAAGCCACAAAAGACGGACACCTAAGCGCGTGATGCTGCTCGGCGAATAGCAAGAAGGTGATTGTGCGTCCCGGCGCGCCTGCTCTCGACAAGGGGCTCGATCTGATCGAAGCGCTTGCAGCGGAGCCCGGCGGCCTCAGCCAGAAGCAGATCGCGGAGCGGGTTGGCCGTTCCGTAGGCGAGATCTTTCGCATGCTGGGCGTACTGGAGCAGCGGGGCTACGTCTCGCGCGATCCCGTGACGGCAGAATACACCCTGACGCTCCAGCTGTTTCGAGTTGCCGCCCAGTTTCCTCCGACCAAGCGCCTTCAACAGGCAGCTCTCCCCGTGATGGAGGAATTGACGTCGCAAACCGGATTGTCCTGTCACCTCGCCGCTTTGAGCGGAAAGCAGTTCATGGTGATCGCCCAGATGGACCGCGACTGCTGTCAAGCCCAAATACGCGCGGCATGGGTCGCCAGACAGCCCGCACGAGCCTGGCGTTGGGGATACAGGTGCCTGCATGACGTCCGCCCCTCGATCAGGGGCAGCCGCAATCGGCAACCATCAGTTGTTTTCGATTTGGCTGGCGGAGAGGCAGCACTGCAGCGTCATAGGTTGCGCGCTATTCCACAAACGCCTCTTGGTGCCGCTCCCGGATCGATGACAGTGCTAAGCCTGGGCGATAATCGCGATAGCCAGCAGCACCGCGGTGACGGGTCGCACAACGAACATTCGTGGATCCCGGTCTGGAGACCCAGGCCGATCCACAATCGCAAAGCTGTTTATGGTCGACTCGCGGCGGCGCCGTCATTGCTGATATCGGCCGCCGTGCCCGTCCCGCCCTCCTGGCCATCCGATCCCAACGATACGATCTCGTAGGGCCCGCGCTCGGCGGGAGCGCGGTAAACGTAGATATGCCCCCACGGATCGGTCGGCACGGCGCCGGTCTTGAGATAGGGTCCGTTCCAAATCGTCGTATTGCCGGGTCTCTGTGCCAGAGCCGTAAGACCTTCGCTCACGGTCGGGTACCGGCCAACGTCGAGATAAAACAGGTCGAGCGAGCTGCCGAAGCTCTCGATCTGGAGTTTGGCCGCCTTGACTTTGGATTCCCCAAGATAATTGAGCACGCGGGGACCCACCAAGCCCATGATCAATCCGATGATCGCGATTACGACCAGCATCTCGACCAGGGTAAAGCCCGCCTCGGCCCGTCGATCGGCGCGGCGGCCTCTGGTTACTGCGCGCAGTGTCATCTATCCCTCTCCCTACCACGCCATTTGTCAAAACCGCATGGCCGTCGGTTAGCGCGCGGATGTCACGCGCAGCACCTCGGACGCCGCGGTCATCCCTACCCGGCATTTTTCCACAGCATCGTCCAACATCGTCGTCATACCCGCGCGAATGGCCGCGCCGTCAATGAGGGAGGCATCGGCTTGAGCGCCGACCAGGGGCCTGACCTCATCGGTCAGCTCCAGCAATTCAAAAATCCCGGCACGCCCGCGATAGCCGGTGCCGCCGCAGCGTTCGCAACCAACCGGGCGATATATCGTCTCGCCGGCTGTAAAACCCAGAATCCGATAACGCGGATCGGCGACAATATCCGGTTCGGTCAGCTCATGCGTGCTCTTGCAGCCGTCGCAGAGGATGCGGACCAACCGCTGGGCAACGACGGCGCGCAACGTCGATCGCAGCAGAAATCCCTCGACGCCGAGATCCAAAAGGCGCGGCACAGCCGCAGCCGCGGTCTCGGTGTGGAGCGTTGACAGCACGAGATGGCCGGTCAATGCCGCGTGGATGGCGATCTTTGCGGTTTCGCTGTCGCGTATTTCACCGACCATAATGACATCAGGATCCTGGCGGACGAACGCGCGCATCGCCGTGGCGAAGGTCAGTCCGATCGCCGGCTTGACCTGCGACTGGTTGACGCCCGGAATCTCGTATTCGACGGGATCCTCGATGGTAAGTATCTTTCGCGTCGGCTCGTTCAGGATCGACAGCATGGTCGCGAGCGTCGTGGTCTTTCCGCTTCCGGTCGGGCCCGTGATCAGGATCAGCCCATGCGGCAGCGCCAGCAGACGGCGCAACGTTGCTTCGTCGCGGCCGAATAATCCGATCTTGCTCAAGTCGAGCAAGCCGCGATCGCGAGGCAGCAGGCGTATTACGACGCTCTCGCCGTGCTGCGTCGGCATGGTGGCGATGCGGATATCGATCTCAACTCGTCCGACCCGCGCCCGCGCGGCGCCGTCTTGCGGCAGCCGGCGTTCCGCGATGTTAAGTCCGGCCAGGATCTTGATACGGGAGACGACGGCCTGCGGCGGCGCATCGCCTGGAAACGGCACGGCGCGGAGGATCCCGTCAACCCGCATTCGCACGACAAGCGCGGTCCGGAATGGCTCGATGTGGATGTCGCTCGCTCGCAGTTCCATGGCGCGCTCAAGCAAATCGTTGACGGCCCGGACCACTGGAGCCCCGCTCGCCAGATCGCGCAGGCTGTCGATGTCGTCGTCGCCGGAGCGGTGTTCCGGCTCATCAACGTCCACCGCTCCCGTGGTGCGTTCATCGAGTCGCAGTTCCAGAACCGTGGCGATGTCGTCGAAGGACGCAACAGCGATCGCGACGGGACGTCCACAGACGATCTCCGCTGCTCTGATCGCGGCACCGTCGGCCGGGTCCGACACCGCCAAGCCGAAGCCGTCGCCCCCCACGCGAAACGGGAACACCGAAGATTCTCGCAAAAATCGTGGCGAGAAATGCTCAACCGCTCCGACAACATTCATCAATTCTTGAAGGCCGAGGCGCGGCAACCTCCAGAAGCTCGCCGCCTCATCGGCAAATTTTCCGGCCGGCAGATCCGATTTCTCCCATATTTCTCTGAGCCCGTTTCCGGCTGCCGTTTCGCCGGAACTGACACCCCGCAATTTCGCCCTCGCGGCGTCCGGAATCCGTTCGAGCAAATGCAGGCGAAATTGCTCTACCGAGCGCTTCGGCGTCGCAGCCGTCGCGCCCTCCACCGCCGGTGTCCTTGCACGGCTCGGCATCGACTTCGACATGTTCCTGCTTCGCTCCGCGACTTCACATATTTGTAGGTTTGAGATTGAACATCATGCCGGTCTCGACCTCGACCGGATGTCCTTGCTTGACATAGGATTTGAATTTCCACTGACGCAGGGCTTCCTCGATGTTTCGCCGTTGCGCGGCGGAAGCACGAATCACGTGAACGTGCTTCACGCTGCCGTCCGTCGCTACGATCATGCGCACCGGAATCGATACGGCCTTCGCACCGACGCCGTCGGGCTCCACCCGATGCACGACATTCTCGGAAGCATAGTCCCTGACGCATTCCGGAACGGGATCGGGCGTTTTTTTCCGAACCGAATCGAGATCGTCCAGCGAACTCACTAGGCCCGCCAGCAATTCGGGATCCCGGCTGGTTAGATTGAAAGTCACGACGTGGCAGCGAATCTCGATCGCGAACATCGAGCGAGAAAGTCCGACCCCGCTGAAATCAACGCGGTAGCCGGGATGCCCTCCAACGCTCACCGGCGCAGGCTCGCGGTCGATCGTCATGCCGTCGACCGCCGACATGACCTGACGAAATTCGGCAACGACGTTCTTCACGTCATCTGACGACTCCGGCGCGAAGAACATATCCTGCGCAACAACCAGAACCGTTGCGGCGAAGTCGCGTTTCGGCGCCCAGGTTCCGAGTACGTAGTAGCCGGACTGCGAGGGGTCCGGCCCCGCCAATCCTTCGGTCCACCCTTCGGGCAATCGATAGGACAGATCGAAATAGTCGCTGACAAAAATGCCGTCCGCGACTTTTACATCCTCTGGGTTTGCCGATTGGAAGACGCCGGCGCCGCGGGATGGGGGCATGGCACCGTGATGCACCGCTCCCACCCCCGCGAGGCACGCCGCAACGCCGAGATATATCCAGATCCGCATTGTCGCACGACGTGCCTTAGAGCGAACGCAGATAGTTTATGAGCGCCTGCTTGTCGTCCCGTGCCAGCAGATTGTAGTTGTTGATGACCGTGTTGGCTTCCGAACCGCGGCTGGCGTGCTGCAGGATCGCTACGTTCAGATCCTTGGTCCGGCCGTCATGAAGGAAAAAGATACGCTGGCCGACGCCCCACAACGGGGCCGTGCGGAATTCGTTGCCATTGGCGCTTCCCTGCGACACGCCGTCGGCCAATCCGGTCCCCATTTCGTGCACGGCAAAATCGCTGAAAGGCTGGATCGTAACGTTGCTTTGCCCCGTCAGCGGCGATTTCTCTGTCGTGAGGGTCTTGGTGTGACACGCCTGGCAGCCGACATTGGAAAAGACCTGGGTCCCGCGGGTGACCGAAGCGCCTGTCGAGGCGGTTGATGACGGCTGGGCCGCCGCCGAGCCTGCAGCCGACGGCAACACGCTTGAAGCGTCCGCCGAGGCCGACGCCATCAAAGTCGATGTCGCGGTCGCCGCTCCCGTTGTTGTTGTCCCGCTCGCTGCTCCCGTTGTCGCGGTCGCTGCGTCGGTTGTCGCCGTAGCTGCGCCGGTCGTCTGAGCGGCCGGCGCTGTCTGGGCGACCGGCGTAGCCGCCGCCGACGCCGGGGTTGGCGGCGCAGAAAAGCGCATGAACGCGGCAAAGAGATCGATGTCATTCTGGAAGCTCGCAGACGGGCTGGCCGTTTCTGCGGAAACCAGCGGCGTACTATCGTTCGGAGTGGCCTTGAACTGGCAGGCAGGATCGCTGTCGCGCTCATTCTGGAAGAGCTCGTTGGTTATGCCCATTTCCACGTTGTAGGCTTCGCCTGAGAACAGCAGCAACGATTTGTTCTGCGCCTTCCAGCCGAACCGCGCGATCGTGCCGTCATTTCCGTTGTGATTGAAATGTCCGGAAATGCCCAGCGCCCGCTTCTGCTGCGCATTCGCGGCCAGCGCCGCCTCAAGAGTGCCATCAGAGACGTTCTCCACCAATCCTAACCCGAAGACCGGGGTCGGGATCCTAAATACGACGTTATTGCGAGCGAGCTCGGCCGCAAAATTGGGCTGAGCGATGTTGCAGCCGGCCGCATCGGAACGCCCCGTGATCACAAACAGACTATGCACGCCGCCATCCGGTGATCCATCGCGATTGCGCACGAAACGCGCCTCACGGACCGGCCCGTTGGCCGTGACGAATGGTGGCACGACGTTCTTCGCGCCCATCAAGGTCGCGACCGTTACTTGCGGATTTGTGGCCGGACTCGTGCCTCCGATCGTCGGCTGGGAATGGCACCCCGAACAGCTATCGAGATTGAACCTCGGACCCAGGCCGTCCGGGCCAGCGTCGACTTCCTGGAAGACTTCCTTCGCGACATCGAAATACTGGCGCTCCACATCGTTGAGGCCCGGCAGCGCCCCTCCCGCTCCGGGATCTCCGCCTCGCACACCCGGGTCGGTGGGCGCGCCACGCGACGACGCGCCACCAGAGTTATTGTTCTGCGCGGCGGCTGCATTGACGGTCACCGCATTGTTCGTCATCGCGCTGGTCGTCGCCGCATCGGTGGTCGCCGCATTGGTAGTCGTGGTGCTAGTGGTCACCGCGTTCGGGTTCGTATTCGAAACATTCTGGGCTAACGCCCCTCCCGACCATGCGACTGATCCCAACAACATGGCGGCTACGGCCGCGTGCGTGCGCGCGCGCGTCAACTTGATCGTTTCCATTTTTCGCTCCCCGAAGTTCTACGGTGCATCGAGGAAAGCCTTTGTTCCCGACATTTATTGGACGCGGGCCGCACGAAAATATGAAGTCATTATGTTTCTGCGGCGACGAAGCACGCTCTGCTGACGATATGTCGTGGATGTTGTGGCTCATCACCAAGCGCGTGTTTTCACGGCGCAAACGAAACCGCTGCGCCAATCCGATTTGGACGTTGGGACACAAATATCATCCGCAGCGGACGCCGAGCATCGTTTTCACTCGGCGTCGCGCTTATTTTTTCATTAGCCGTCAATGAATTCAGATACCGCTCTGAATCTCCCTCTCTCTTGGTCCTGATTATCGCGTCACACTGTCCGCGTAAAATACAATCCACAGCGCCGGACACAGAAACGCACCGAAGGGTATCTTCGTCGTCCGCATGACAGCTTGGCCGCTCAAGCGTGCCAACATCACCGTCACCAGCGCGCCACTCGTCGCAAGCCCAAAACACAATGGAATCGCCTCAACTGGCAGCCACGCCCCGATCGCCGCCGCCAGTTTGACATCGCCCAAGCCCAGACCCTCGGTTTGCCTGCTCCAGGCGTAGCCGCTGCGAAACAGCGCCAGCGCGCCTGCGACGCAACTGGCGCGCGCGATCGCTTGCCCCGCGGCCGCCCACGGGTCCGCTGTATCCAGCAACGGCGCTGCAAGAATGCCGCAAACGACGGCGCCAAACGTAATCAGATTTGGCAGCAGAAATGTTCTCGCGTCGACGTCAGCTCCGGCGATCATCAAAGTCCCAAGCACGGTCGAAGCAATGGCGGCCGGCCACGGCAACGATAGCGTGGAGATCAGGCCGATGACACAGGCCCCGCCGATCAGTAACGCCAGGCTGGGACGAAGGTCATGCTCCGATCCAACTGTCTCGCCTGCTTCGACCTCGATCATCAATCCAGCTTCTGCACCCTGGTGCCGTCAATGACGCTGCGGCCGCCACGCATCGATTGCAGCCGTTCCCGGAATTCTTCGGTGACCGCGCCGGCATCGACACTGTTCCGAATGAGCCTTGTTTTGATGAAGACAATGATCTCGGACCGCGTCTTGGTGTTCGATGTGTTTCCAAACAGGTCGCCGAGAAACTTGATTTCGCGAAGTCCCGGAATGCCCGATTGTGTCTTCTGATTGCGTTCGCTGATGAGGCCGGCGAGCAGCACGGTCTGACCGCTGATCACCGAAACAGTCGAGTGAACGCGGCGCTGGGCAATCGTCGGCGTCAGCGTCTGTTGATCTGGGTTGACGACGTTGGAAATTTCCTGGTCGACTTCGAGCTGAACCGAGCCGTTGCTGTGAACGTGGGGCAGCACTTTCAGGATGACGCCGGTATTCCGCATCTGGATCGTGTTGACGATCGGCGTGGCCGTATTGGAAAGAACCGCGGCGGAACTGGTCGTAATCGGAATTTCGTCGCCCACCTGGAGCAGAGCCGGCTGATTGTCGAGCGCAACGATCGATGGCGACGATAGCACCTTGACGTCCGTGATGTTGGATAGGGCATTGAGAATGAAGCGCGGCTGTGATTCCGATCCCAGCAGGAGATTCAAGCCGGGCGCCACACGCTGCAGCAGCGCCGATTGCGCCGCCGCCTGGCCCGCGCCCAACAGACCGACCGAGCCCTTGTCGTTGCCGAGCCCGACGTCCTTGCTGGTGAGGAAGGCCTGGACGCCGAACTGCAGAGCGTCCGTCAGCGTGACTTCGGCAACCGTCGCATCGATCGATACCTGCAGTTGCGGCCGGTCGAAGTCGCGTACCGCACGCTCGACGACCCGATAGTCCTCCTGGTTGGAATAGACCACGATCGAATTATTGGCGGCATCTGCTGTAATCCGCATGTTCTGAAACGTTCCGCGCGGGACATTGCCGCCGGAGGCGGCGGACGAGCTGCCGGAGGAGTCCGCCTCGCTGCCCTTGCGATCCGAGAACGATTCGAAAGCGGCGGCAATCGGACTGGTGCCGCGATTGTCGGAGCTGCCGCCTGCTGTTGTCGCCGCGCTCCCGCTTGACGAGCCGCGATCGAGAGAATCGAGGCGCGACTGGGCACTCTCGACCCCCGGTGCAATCTGCTTCGTCGCGGCATCTGCGCCCGCCCCGGATCGTTGACCGACGAAAATATCGTTCAATATCTTCGCCACCTGCGTTGCATTGCCGTTTTTCAGACGGAAGGTTCGCAGCGTTGTCCCCGTCGTATCGGACCTGTCGAGACGATGAACCCATTGCGTGGTCTGGGCCAGCAGCTTCGGATTTTTTGTTACCACCATCACCGCATTCATCCGCGAGATCGGCTGGAAGCGGACCACTCCCTGTCCCAAGCCGCCCTCGTTCGTTTCGAATACCCGCTCAAGCTCTCCGATCATCGTCTCCGGCGAGGTCGATTTGAGCGGATAGACGCCGACCGACTGGTTTTGCAGCCATTCCACGTCGAAGGTCGCGACCACGTCGAGCGCGGCCTGACGCTCTGCGGTCGTGCCCTGGATCAGCAACAGATTACGGGACTGGACCACACGAATGGCGCCCGGACGTGACAGAAAGCTCTCGGCCGTCTTCGCCACCGTCGAAGCGGAGGTGTAGCGCAGAGGCACCAGCGAAACGCCGAAGCCTGGCTCCCCTGCCCCGACGCTGATCGCGCCACCGGCGCCGGCTTCGGGAATTGGAACGATCTTCACCAGATTGCCGGAGTGCACGATCGCGGCGTTCGACATTCGCAAGACGCTTTCGAATGCCGGCAGCACGTCCTTGCGAGGAATTGGACCGGCAGAGGCCAGCGTTACATTGCCCTGGACACGTGGATCGACGACGAAATTAAGCTGGAGAATATCTCCGAGCAGGGTCTTCGCGACCGTCTGCACGTCGGCCCCGTCGAAATTCATCTCAACGCCGTCGCCCTTGAGAAATGCGGCAGGCTGCAGCGAGGCAGACCGCATATCCGGATCGCGATCGCGCTGCGGATCTGGTGCCACGTCCGAGCCCGGAAACAAGAATGGCTGAGTAGATCCCTTCGTCCTGGCGGAATCTCCCTCGTCCGCGATTGGAAAGCGCGCGCTGAAATCAGTGTTGCGAACAGAATCCATCGCATCGCCCGGCGCAACGCCCGCCGTGGGAGTTACATTCGACGTTACACAGCCGCCCAATGCGAGGAAGATCGAGGCTACGACGCAAGCCCGTGGAAGCTCAACCAGACCCCACCCATGCAAGCTACTCACTACACTACTCCTCGCCGTGGCGCCCCATGACCACATCGACGGCGAACGCCCGCGTACTTCAGATAGCGAGTCAAGAAAGCCGATCGGCAGGCGAACCATCAGGTGCCTGCTGATCAAATCCAAAATGATTATCATCGACAACAATGGGCATTCTGCGAGCATTGTGCGGCGAGCGCCGCGATATATGCGGCAAAGCAAAGACCATTTTGCGTACGAGCGCTAATTTTTTGGTGTAAGAAATACTCTGTGCAACCAGCATGAAGCCGAACTTACTCTCGGCTCCGTCGATGTTTTCTCGGCTGACCGGGTTGCGGCGCACCGGCCTGCGGTGGAGTTTGCGGCGCCTGAATCCGTCGCTGCGAATCTTTCGGTTCGCCCGATGCGGCTGGCCCGCCGGCAGACTCCGATCTCCCGCGATCATCGTTGAAAAGCTTGAAGGTGGCGAAGCGGCCGTCAAGCGACAACACCACCTTGCGTCCTTCGATCTGACTGACCTTCCATCCGTCGATGTCGTCGCCGATCTGCGCGCGCAATATTTTCTTGTCCGCCCCGGCGCGAACGACGGCGCGGGCGCCCTCCCCGTCCATCACAACACCGAAAAGAACGAGGTCCGGCGGCGGAGGCGGCGGTGCGGGCGGCGGAGGCGCCTGCACGACCGGCGGAGGCGGCGGCGCAGGCGGACGACGACTCGGCGAAAACAGCGGGCGATCGAGGATCGTTGACAGCTGATCCAGGGGTTGCGCCGCAACGGGATTGGCGGGCGTAGCGGCGGACCGTTCCTGCTCTTCGGTCCTCGCGGCGGTGCTGAACGCCGAGGCCGACAGGTACAAGAGAAGGATAAATGCCGCGGGCGGCCGGGAATATCTCACGGCGCACCTCGCCGCCAAAACGCACGCAAGCTTAAAGTAGTCCGCAACAGCGGATCTTCGGCGGCACGACCGGCTGTTGCGCCGATCGGCTGCACCGCCAGCGCATTCACAAATACGTACGGCGTTCCGCTTTCCAGCTGATACAGCACCGCGCGCAACGACTGCAGGTTCATGTCAAGCGTGGCCTGCAGCCGGATCGTATCAGGTGCGTCATCGCGCTTGGCAGCTTCTCCGCCGGACGAAACAAGGCTGGCACGTTGATCGCCGGCCAGTTGTGCGAGATAGGATTGCAGTTGCGCGCTCGCCAGGCCTGGGGTCGACGCATCGAGGAATGCCGTGGGTGGCGCCGCTGCGGTCGGCCGGCTTGCGTGTTCGCGCAGCTTGGCTTCGAGACGCGATAGCATCTCGCGACGTTCGGAAATTTCCTGCAATGCATCGGCGCGCGTCTGAAACAACATCCCGACCACAGATACGGATACCAGAAGCAGCAGAGCGAGAGCCGCGACGGAAATGGCTTGTTCACGGTCGAGCCTCAGCATGCCTCAATCCTCCCCGATCTTGATGCGGGGTTCGATGCGCGCCTCGATGGAAAATCTGAAAAGTTTGCCGTCCGGCCCTCGCGCCGTCGGGGCAAAGAAATGGACGTCGGTCATATGCTCGGATCGCTCCAATGGTGCGAGCAATCCCGGAGCGTCATCGGCCAGCCCCATAATCCGGAGGTTTTCCTTTTCCAGGCGAATT
>WNGQ01006323.1_pt1 | contig 11472 bp, 9 predicted proteins | sample 5407661 | NCBI WGS metagenome assembly WNGQ01 (sample SAMN13153382, study PRJNA577476) | soil metagenome | isolation source: 60 cm soil or saprolite under Garry oak tree replicate 2 | place: USA:California | collected 2016-06-15
GACGGCCTGTCCAATCCGGAGATCGGCGCCCGGCTGTTCATCAGCGCGCGCACGGTCCAGTACCACCTGGGCAAGGTCTTCACCAAGCTCGGCATCGGCTCCCGCAGCCAGCTCGACCGGGCCCTGCCCGCCGACCCGGCCCCCGTCTCGCCGCACTAGTTGCGCGAAGTACGGCGTGCTGCTGCAGGTGGCCCGCGAGCTGGGGCGTTGCCGGGGTTCGGCCCCGGCCCTCGTTGCGCGATCCAGGTTGACACGGGCGTCAACGCCGAGATCGTGACGGCGTTGCCGGGGTTCGGTCCTGGCCCTCGTTGCGCGTTGAACCAGCCCTCGACAGTGACCCCGCCTGACAGGGCGGCGCTGCCGGGTTAGGCCCGGCCCTCGTTGCGTGAAGCCGACCGGCTACGCAGGGCTGGTCACTCAGGACGGTGTTGCCGGGCTTCGGCCCCGGCCCTCGTTGTGCGGACTGCATGGTCGGCATGTACTGGATCGCCAGCGCCACGGCGTTGCCGGGCTCGCCCCGGCCCTTGTTGCGCGAACGACAAGGCCACCGACGTCTCGGACGTTATCAACGGTGTTGCCGGGGTAAGGCCGGACAAGCAAGCCGACGTTGGCCGGGTTCGGCCCGGGCCTCGTTGTGCGTGGCTCGCCGCGGACAAGACGATCGGCGGCTTCCGGAAGGCGTTGCCGGTGCTTAGCGCCCGGCCCTCGTTGCGCAGGCACCGTCGAGCGCTCGACCTCGTATATCACGCGGGACGTTGCCTGGGCTCGTCTCCGGTCCTTGTTGCGCGGCCATCTCGGTCCTGGCACCGTTCGCGGTCGCGGAGGGCGTTGCCGGGCTCGGCCCCGGCCTTCGTTACGCGGAAGGCGCTGTCCTGGGGTCGGCACGTGCGCAGCTATCGGTATTGCGAGGTCGGGCCCCGGCCCTCGTTGCGCGTATATACATATCGAGGCTGGACGGCAGATCCGGCCCGGCGTTGCCGAGGCTCGTCCTCGGCCCTCGTTGCGCGACGTACCCGGTAGCGGGATCGATCACGCCGACGTTGCGGCGTTGCCGGGTTCCGCCTGGCCCTCGTTGCGCGCAGCTCCCGCAGACCTGAAGCCACGTGGCCAACGCGGCGTTGCCGGGGTCCAGCTCCCAGCCCTCGTTCTGCGGGGTTCTGCGCTCCGTCCGCGGTCGTCACGGCGTCGGCATTGCCGGGATTCGGTCCCGGCCCTCGTCGCAGGAAGCCGATGCCGATCCAGGGCACGCTCAGCTGGTCGGGGCGTTGCCGGGGGTTTTGTCCCCGGCCCTCGTTGCGCGTACCTGCTGGGAGACCGGCAGACGATGCAGGTCGCGAGGCGTTGCCGGATTCGTCCCCGTTCCTCGTTGCACGGACAAGATCGCCTACCGGCCGCCGACCACACGCCAGGCGGCGTTGCCGGGGTTCGGCCCGGCCCTCATTGGGCGGTCGACTGGGAGCCGGAGGTCGCCGACCACTTCGACGGCATTGCCTGGGTTTCGCCCCGTCCTCGTTGCGCGCAGACCAAGATGAAGCTGCTGTACCTCTGGTACCACGGCGTTTGCCGGGGTTCGGCCCCGGCCCTGGTTGCGCGCAGAACTGGCTCGACAAGGCGGGCAACACTCTCACCGTGCGTTGCCGGGGTTCGGCTCCGGCCCTCGTTGTGCGCCGTCGTAGGGACCGATCGGCTTGCCCGGGGAGAAGGGCGTTGCCAGGTTCGTCCGCGGCCCTCGTTGGGCGATCGGTGACATCGCCTCCGAGAACCTGCTATACACCAGGCGTTGCCGGGGCTTTCCGCCCCGGCCCTTGTTGCGCGGGGTCCGCGTAGCCCATGGCTAGATCGTAGGCGTCCGGGCGTTGCCGGGGCTCGTCCCCGGCCTCGCTGCGCGGCCGATTACCTCCAGGTTGGTTGCCTCGGTTGGGTGTTGCCGGGGTAGGGTCCGGCCCTGGGTGCGCGAGCCATCCTTGCCTGTAACGTGCGCCCGGCTTGAGCGGGGCTTTCGCTGGTGTCGTAGACGGCTGGAAGCCACGTTCGCGCCTGTGCCAGAAAGAGCTGGTAGGGCTCATGGCCTCTGAGGCAACGGCCGAGCGTGGCGGGATCGATTCCAGTCTGGAGCAGGAGCAGTCCCGTGAGCAGCCACCGCAGGGACAGGAGAACGGCTATGGATTCTTCTGCGGTGTCCTGGTTGAGGAAGCCGTGCTCAAGCGCGTGCGCGAAGTTGATGCGCGTGCTGGCCACATGCTTCTTCCATTTCGCGGTGTTGCCGGTAACTGGGACGGCTTTCCCGACGTGCTCGGCGAGGTCCAGGAGCCGACGTGGGTAGCTCTGGTCGGTGAGGTGCTGCAGTGCGGCCTGAACGGCGTCGCGGACGTCGCCAAGCAGTTCGTTGATGGCTTCGAGTGCCTTGCTCCGGGCTTCCTTTGCCTGCTCGTCGGTCATCCGCTGGCGCTGCGGGAGAAGGAGCCTGTGCAGGCCTTCGGCTGCGGTAGTCAGTTCTAGGAGCTGGGTTTCGAGGGCGTCGTCCGGCGAGGTGGCCGCTCGCGCGATCACGGAAGGCAGCGGGCCGAGGCGGACGACGGAGTCCAGCCACTTCGCTACTCCTTCCAAGCCGGTCTTGGCCAGCGGCAGCAATATCCGGGGCAGCGGGATGACTGCCTCTGCGGCGGGCTTCATGGCCGCGTCATGCACTGTCAGCCACGGGTGGTCCGGGTCGGCTGACACCATCGCCCCGACGACGGGGTATTCCGTGCTGACGGAGAGCGTGAGCAGGTTCATCAGCGGCTTGACGATGGCTCGCTCAATGTCGCGGTAGGAGACGGGCGGCATGTCCAGGACATCCACCCATAGCTGGCGTTCCAGCTTGCCGCCGCAGGCGTTCGGCCCGTTCCAGCCGGTCACTTGTTCGAGGGCCAGGCGAGCGCCGCTGGCCAGCGACGCTGGAGCGACTTCCGGCTTCTCGAAGGCCAGCGTGTGCTTCCCCGTGGATAGGTCGGGGGTGAGCGTGAAGCCAGGCAGGTTTGCCCAGGCATCGAGGTGGCGTATCCGGACGCGGACGCGCGTGAACAGCGCGTCCGCGCCATCAACGTGGTCACCGAGAAGCGCGTAGAAGGCCTGGAGCCGATGGCTATGAGAGCCGGTCCCTCTTATCGTCCACCCGGCGGTGAACGCGGAAGGCAGCGTCACCGGCTCTCCGGTCTCGTCGAGCGTGCCGTGGACGGTGAGTGACTGCCCAGCGAGTTCCTGCCAGGGAACCGGGGACGATGTCCGCGCCTCCCTGCCGTCCGGCAGTTGCCTGCGACTCGTCTCCCGCATCAGCGGGGTCAGCGCTCCATCCAGTTCCAGCAGGGGATTAGCACCGGGCTTCAGGAAGAGGTACCCGGGACGGCTTCGCCTTCCGGCGCGCCTTGCAGCCAGAACCGCCCGCGCAGTCCAGCGCCCGTGTCACTCGTTGTCGTTGCCATGGCTAGATCATCGTGTAACCGGCGATGGTCCGGGTGCCGTCTTCTGGGCGTTTCCCGAATGCATGGGCGATGGCAGTGATGAGCCGCTGGATGTTGCGCGCGTGGCGGTGACGGTCCGCCCGGCGATGTCGCGGAAGGCCGGGATGCCGAGGTGGATGGCGGCGCGGCGTGCTCGCTCGTCGGGCTGGGCGAGTGATCGCGGCCACCCTGCACTGAGTCAGGACGCGTCCCCAATGCGCATCACCCGAATCCGTAACCCTGCCAGTAAGTCGTGGCTGCGGGCATCCATCCTGAGCGCGCGGCTCAGTCGTTGCCGTAGTCCGGCTCTGGCCACTCGGGGTTGTCATCGATGGTCTCGAAGGTATCCGGCAGGCTGGCCTGCTCGATCAGCTCGTATCCGTCCAGGACCAGGTGGCAGGTGGAGCAGCTGAAGTACTCGGCAGGCACGTTGACCCGCGCCCAGGCGCCCACGACGTCTCCGGTCTCTTCGTCATAGTCGTACTCGTAGGACATGTCGCTGCCGTCGTCGCCTTCGAGTGTTCCTGTTTCCCCGCATGCCGGGCACGCTGCGGCTGTGCTGTAGGCGAGGCTGATGGTGAGGTCAGGGTTGGACTGCCACTCCATCTGGATCCGCGCGGGGAGCGTGCCTGCCCGGTACTGGGCGAGGCGCTGCCTGGCCCTGGATATCAGCGCCTCGGTGCGATGCTCGACGTTCTTGGCGTTCTGCGCGAGGTGAGCTTCGACGACCTGCACGCGGTCGGGGCCGACGAGGTTCCCGATTTCCCGGTCCTGGGCGGTGACCAGGATCACGGCCAGGGCCCAGTAGCGGGGCCACCATGCCTGCGGCGCGAGCGTCATGAACCCGATACCGGAGCCGTGGAGGTATTCGTTGCGGGCGGCGGCGAACTTCTGGGCGTCGGACGCGCTGAACGGCCGGAACGCTCTCTGGCAGCGCTTGAAGACAGTCGATGCGCTCACCGAGGTGAACTGGGCGGTGCCCTCGATTAGTCCCGTCGCGATGAGGATGTTGGCCCCTTCCTCGGTCGGCTCTGCGATCAGCAGGGGTGACACGCGGGCCAGCGAGGCCTTGCCGAGAAGCTCCAGGGCGGCAGAAGCCCACAGTGCCTGCTCATCGAAGGATCTGCCCGGCCCCGGGTCCATGGCGCGGTTGAGGAACACCTTCGCCTTCGACCACAGGGCCTCGTGGTCGTACGGCGCGATCACTTCGCTGCCCTGACGCGGAAGGCCACCCGGATCAGCTCCCGGTCCATGTCGCCTTCAGCCACTGCCGCGCGGGCGTGCAGGGCCCGGCGGTTGTCCACGACGAGGACCTGCCCGTTGCCGGTCCACTCGCAGGTCGCGGCCTCTGCCAGCTGGCTCATGAAGTACTCCTCGACCTGCCGTGCCCTTGCGTCGCACGCCGTCATGCACCCTGGGTCATACCGGTAGCGCCCGTCAGAGAGAGCGGGCGCGAAGAAGCTGCCGCGGCCGTTGTGCACCAGGAACATTCCGTGCTCGAACGCGGCCGGCGAGGGGCCGGGCGATCCCTGGCTCTTTCCCGCCTGTGCGCTGGCCGCCCACACCTGTGTCGCCGTCGGGCTCGGGCGCGAGGAGATAAGGACGACGATGTCCGGGGGATCGGCCAGGTGCGCTCCGTCGGTGTGGAGCGGCTGCTGGCCGAGCCCGTACTCCGCGCTCAGGGACCTGGGGTGCGCGGCGCTCGCTTCCGCCGGCCGCAGCACGGAGACCGGCGCGTCGCCGCGGCGAGTGGGGATCTCAACCCAGCCGAGGGATGCGGCATGCTCCCGGATTGAGTCGATGTCGCCTGATCCTGACGCCCAGCCGTCTCGCTGGGCCGCTGACGCGAGGGCTATGAAGTCCGTCACCGCTATACGTTAAGCGCAGCAGCGCAGTCCCGGGTCACTTCGAGCACACGCGGTTCCAGGTCAGCGATAAGCCCGCTCTCTGCCAGAATTGGGTGATGTCCGCCGGCATGGACCCTGCGCAGCTGCGTCAGCTGGTCGGAGGCGTCGTCGCGAGCCTCGCGACGTACACGCACAAGGAGCTAGGCGGGAAGTGCGTGGCTCTCGGCCTGCCGGAACCTCCTGGCGAGAGCGAGGGCACCAAGCGCGAGCGCGTCGACCGCAGCTTCGCCGCCCTGCCGGACGCCGGCCTCCCGGTGGTGGCGGAGCGGATCCTGGTGAGCGAACTGCCGCTGCCGCTGGATGCCGGGACCCGCAACATGATCCAGGACGTGCTGTGGGCCGGCCAGGGCGCGACTGAGGTACCCAAGAGGACCCGGCGCGAGATCGCCCGGGACCTCGATCTCGCCGGCCTCGCATTCAAGCCCGACCGGTTCATGGCCCTCCTGGGCCGCCTGTGGGTGCTGGACACCCCGTTCGATCCCTGGACCGATGGCGCGTCGAGCCTGCGCGCGCGCATCGAGCGGCACGTGTTCCGCAACCCCGGCGACTGGTCCGCCGAGGACCTGTTCGAGCAGCTCGGCGCGTTCGAGGCCGGCGACGCCCGGTTCGGGAAGTTCCTTGAGGGGCTGGCCTCCGCCGAGGTCATTCCCGATGAGTCGGCGCAGCGGCGCGTCGTCGGCACCGTCAACCCGCGCCTGCGCCCGGCGGGAGCCGAGCTGCGGGAGACCGGGGCTGACGGGGGTTACCCGGTGTTCAGCGTCGTCTCGACTCAGGCGGCACGGACCCGGCGGCCCAAGAACCTCATCTTCGCCTCACTCGCCAAGCCCGACATCCGGTTCGCCAATGCCGTCGACAACGACATCGAGATTGTCGGAAACGCAGACGAGGTCCTGGTCTACGACTGGCCCATCGGGGCTGATGGCATCCGGTGGCGCGACCTGCAGGCATGGTGGAAGGACACGCAGCAGATCGCCGACGATGACGAGGCCAAAAGGTCGCTGTATCAGGAACCTGTTCGACCTCTACCACGAGATCCACGGCCGCGCCGTGCCCGATCTCCCGGCACTCCTGCCCGAGATCTGGCTGCACTGGGACCATAAGACAGCCCAAGAACGCGGCCGAGATGCCCTGCTAAGGTTCCGCATGGACTTCCTGCTCCTTCTGCCCCATGGCCAGCGGGTCGTCCTCGAAGTCGACGGATCCCACCACTTCACCAGCCCGGACGGGCGGCCGGACGCCGCCAGGTACGCGGACGGCGTACGCGGTGACCGGGACCTCAAGCTCAGCGGGTACGAGGTATTCCGCTTCGGCGCCACCGAACTCCAAGATCGCGAAGCCGCCCGCAGCCTCCTCCGGCGGTTCTTCGCAGAGCTGTTCCGGCGGTTCGGCGTAACCCGTGGCGTCGGCTGAGCTAGCGGAGGCCTCGGTTACCTCGCCCCTGCCGCGCCAGGCACCGGGTACGGTTTGCGCGCGACCCCTGCCAGCACGTGGCCGTCGCGACGTCGTAGCACGGGCTCGGGCTGCCAGGGCCGCCAGGTCTGCGCCTCAGTGACGCCGGGTCCCACCATTTCCAGCCCGGCGAAGAACGACTTGACGTCCTCGCGGGAGTGGTTGACGAACTGCCCGGCGGTGTATTCCGCCGCCAGCCGCTTGGCGAGCGCCTCGTCGTCGTAGGTCGCGCAGCTGATGACCAGGCAGCTGCCCGGCGCGATCAGCCGGGCATACCCCGCGGTGACCTCCCGGGCGTCGCCAGCGTCCAGGAAGTGCAGCACCGCGGCCAAGATGACGCACACCGGCTCGGCGGGGTCGATGACGGCCCGCAGCTCCGGGTCTGCCAGCACGGCGTCCGGGTCACGCAGGTCCGCGTTGACGGCGGTCACGCCGTCGTCTTGGGCCAGCAGCGCCCGCGCGTGGGACAGCACCACCGGATCGGTATCGACATAGGCGACCCGGGCCGCGGGCAGGACGTCCCGCGCGGCCTGGTGCACCGCGGGGGAGGCGGGCAGCCCGGCGCCCAGGTCGATGAACTGGCCCATCCCCTGCTCAGCGGCCCAGGCGACGGCCCTGATCATGAACGCCCTGTTCTCCCGCACCAGGTCCCGAAGCGGCGGGTAGATCTCCAGCAGGCAGGCCGCCTCGGCCCGGTCGGCGGGGAAGTGGTCTTTGCCGCCCAGCCAGTAGTTGTAGACCCGCGCCGTGTTCGGCACGCTGGGATCGAACCCGGTCACCGCGAGCACCGCCCCGGAGTGCCGCAGCACGACGGGCCAGGCTTTCGCCGCCATGCCAGCCTGAGCCGCAGGAGCGCTAGCCGCAATGCCGCGAAGCTGCTTCTCCTCACTGAGCACGCCCGCCAACCGGCGCACACGGCCTTAAGCCGCCCGCAGGCCGGGCACCCGGCTTCCCAGCCGACGTTGTGATCCAGCCCCGGGAGGCACGGGCGGCCGTTCCAAGATCATTAGGCTAGTCCGACGATGCCGAATGGTCGGTCCATCCGCCGGTTTGCCCAGCGGGTGGCTTCGGTGGTGTCGGGGCGTCCGGCGAGGCGGAGGGCTCCGATGGCTAGGTTGCGCAGGGACGTCACGATCCTGGGCCCGGATCTGATGCGGACCGTGGATTGGTCTTCGCGGTAGAGGGTGTCACGCACCAGTCGACTACCTCGACGCTCCATTGTCCCTGTATGAACTGGCCAGATCGGCTTAGCTTGCCTGGATGGGCTGAGGGCTGGCGACGCCAAGGGCGGCGACGGCTGAGATGGGTTCAATCATTCGGCTGCGATAGCCGTCACGGCAAGAGCGGATCGGCTCCACGCCCCGTACCGGGTCGTGGACGCGGCAGAATTGCCTAATCTGTGTGCTACCGCTGGCTAGCGCCGAAAGCCCCGGTGCGAGCATATCGGCGGCTCCGCGCGCGTTCTCTCCGACCTCCTTCATCACTCAGCGTGGTGCCATTTGTTGCCGCAACTCGCTGATGGTTGGAGTGACTTGTCTGGGGGTTGGCCATTGGCGCCTGTCCAGTCGTGGGAGCCAAGTTGGGAGCCATCATCGGCCGACATAGGGCCACATCAGGCCTATTATCGCGTTCGATTTCTATGGACCTACCAGGTATCTGGCTACGGTGAGAAACATCGGCCGACGGTGGGGATCTCGTTCGCATCGAGGTGGTCCCAATTGCGCACGAAAGCCAGCGGGACGGTCGCATGGTGGGTTCTCGGAGACGACCCAGGGCTCCGGCGTGTTCCGTGAATGTCCGTTTCTGTCCTAATCGAGGCCGTGGAGGCGGAGGGTTTCGGCGGGGGTGGTGTGGTCGCGGCGGCCTTCGGGGATGTGCAGGTAGCCGGCATCTTTGATGGCTGCGATGATGGCGGCGCGGATGGTGGCCAGGTTGGCGGGCCCGCTGCCGGTGCGGCTGGTGGAGGCATTTTCGCTGAAAGTCACGTCGCGGACCGGCTGCTGCCCGGCGGCCAGCTCTATCAGCTGCGCCTGATCATCTCACCGCGGACACTGCTGCGATGGCACGCCCGCCTGGTCAGGCGACGGTGGGCGTACCCGCGTCGCGCTCGGGGAAGGCCGCGCACCGCGCCGGCGATACGCGCCCTGGTGCTGGAGATGGCGCGGGATAACCCTGTAGGGTTCCAAAACGGGTCATAGGTGGCTGACCTGCCGGTTTACCTGCGGCAGTGGTCCTAATCTTCGCCTGACCTGATTGTGACCGCGCCGAACGGAGTCGCCTGGAAGCGCCGCCCGGGTGGCATCAGCTCCAAGGCTGAGTTCCTTGCCGCGCTGTCGGCCCTGACTGATTCCGGCGGAAGAATCGCCCGCGAGTGGAACTGGTGGCAGGATGGCCGACGCGGACAAGAAGAGGACCGGATTCTGGATGTGATCAGGCAGTGGGACCACGCCACGCTGGCGGGTACGCCCTGGCCGGGTCAGGGGCATTCAAGATCAGCAATTTGGCGGCTGGGCGCACGCTTCTTACTAACGGGCGCGGTCAGCCGGGCGGGACCTTGGCCGGCAGGCGCCGCAGGTCGGCGGCGGTCAGCTCGCCGGTGGAGACCAGCAGCAGCGCTAGCTGTTCCAGGGCCCGCGGCCCGCGCAGCCCGGGGGCGCCCAGCCGCACGTAGCGGTCCCTGATGTTCTCGCACCGCTTGGCGACCGTGTGCGCCTGCCAGCCGATCCGCTCCGCGGTCTCCCGGGCGCTGCGCGGCGCGGGATCCCCGGCGTGCCGCCAGGTCAGGTACGCCTCGAACCGCGCGGCCAGGACCAGCCGGTCGGTGTTGGTCAGCGGGGCGCGGTAGCGGGTGCTGGTCACCGCCGCCTCCCCGGTCCCTGGCGGCTGCCCGCCGGGGTCGGGCACGTCATCAAGGCCGGGCAGCCGCAGCCGCAGCGTGTAGCGGTCCAGCACGCCGGTCAGGGTTACCTTGGCGTGCCACTGCTGCAGCGGCACCTGCAGCCCCGGCGGCAGGTCGACCCGGAACCCCCGGTCGCCCAGCAGGCACAGCACCGAGGAGCCGCTGTCGTTATGCAGCCACCACCAGCCGCCATGGTGACGGAAGCTGCCGGCGGTGCGTGACAGGCCCCGGTCGGCCGCGGGCAGCACGGCAGAACACTTCGGCGAGCGGCCGAACGTGAACGGCTCACCGGGCCGGACGCGCCAGGTCTGCGCCTCATACATCACGATCAGCAGCACCGGCCCGGCCCGTCTTCCTGAGGCCACGGTAGGTTCACCGCAACGGCCCGTCAACAGGCCCGCCCGGGGTCGCCGGAACAACAGCGACGCGTTCGCCGGCCACCAGTCTGGCCGGTAATCCGCCACGGCGGCCTGGGCGGCGTCCGTGCCGGTCGCCTCGCGCCAGTCGTCCTCGGCGGCGCCGCTGGCCTGGTCGTGGGGAGGCCTCCCCATATCCGCATCCGCCGGGCCGCCTGCGCGCTCTTAATGTGCGTAGGTCCTTAACCGTCGAGCAGCAGGGGGATGCAATGTTCAGATCAGTACTAGCCAGCAGGTGGCGGCGGACCGGCCCGCAACGGCCGGGAGAGCAGCATTGTCATGATGCCAGGGGAATTACCGGCGCTGTCTGTGCCGCCGTGGCGGCCGGGATCGCGCTCACCACCGCCGGTCTGGCCGGGGCCGCGGTCCCGGCCGTGGCGGCCACGCGGTCACTGGGACCGCCGGAATACAGCTCAGCCTGGGTCGGCTACGGGACCAGCGGCCGCTGGTTCCGGTACGTGTCCCCGACAGTGACCGTGCCGCCGCAGGTAGTGCCACCCTCGCCCGGCGCGCCCTCGCAACGCGGCGATGCGACGATCTGGCTGAACGGCATCGGCAGTGTGGTACCCACCCAGATCACCGTCGCTCCGGGCGGCGGGCCGGTCAGCTGGGGAGACCCGGGCGGGTCGGGGACGTTCCGGATCAGTCCGCGCATCGGTGACCGGCTGACCCTCAGCATCTACTACGACCAGCACGGCCACGATTACCTCACGGCCACCGACAGCACCCGGCACACCACCCAGACGGTCCGGACCAATGTGCCCGAGATGACCTACCTACACGCCCGGCTGTTCGCGTGGGTGTACAACGATGTGACCCCGCCCCTCGCCGACACGCCACTATGGCAGTTCACCAATAGCCGCGTGACCACCTACAGCGGCGACCACGGCACGATGGTAGGCCCGTGGACCACCAGCAAGTCGATCGTCTCCACCGCCAGCACCGCATCCGGCACCGTGATAGCCAGCCCGTCCGGGCTAAGGAACGGCGGCCGTGACTTCGGTGTGTGGCTGCGCGCCGTGCCGAGGGCCTGCGCCACCTCGGGGCTGGTGGTGTGGGCGTACGCCGACTACGGCGGCGGCTACGCCGGGGGCTACGCCTACACCGTCGGCTTCACCAACCTGTCCGGCCATGCGTGCACCCTGCGCGGCCGCCCCGGGGTGTCTGCGGTCAGCCTGGTCGGCCAGCAGCTCGGCAGCCCGGCAGGCTGGGGTGGCGGGACGCCGGCCATGGTGACGCTCGCCAACGGGGCCACCGCGACCGCACGGCTGGACATCGGGGACGCGGGCGCCTTGTGCCAGCCGGTCACCGCAGCCGGGCTG
>WNGQ01006330.1_pt1 | contig 11466 bp, 7 predicted proteins | sample 5407661 | NCBI WGS metagenome assembly WNGQ01 (sample SAMN13153382, study PRJNA577476) | soil metagenome | isolation source: 60 cm soil or saprolite under Garry oak tree replicate 2 | place: USA:California | collected 2016-06-15
GCCAAGCCACTGAGCATCGACGAAAGCTCGATCAAGAGCATCCCTGGGGCGAGGATCGTGCGCAAGGGCGATGTCGTCGGCGTGGTCGCGGAGCGCGAGTGGGACGCCATCAAGGCCGCGCAGCTGCTCAAGGTGACATGGCAGGAGGGCCCGGCGTTGCCAGGCAATGCCGACCTGTTCGAGCACATGCGCTCGCAGAAGACGACCGACACCGTGATCGCCGACTTGGGCGATGTGGCGAAAGCCTTCGCCCAAGCGGCCCATGTCGCCTCGTCGACCTATCGCTGCCCCTACCAGGGCCATCTGCCATTCGCCCCCAATTGCGCGCTCGCCGACGTGGGCCCGAACGGGGCCCTGGTCCTGTCCTCGACCCAGGACGTCTATAACGCGCGCGCCATGCTGGCGAAGGTTCTCGGGCTGCCGCTCGAGAAGGTGCGGGTCCAGTATTACGAGGGCTCCGGCACGTTCGGCAGGAGCTGCTACGAGGATGCCGCCCAGGCTGCCGCGATCATGTCGCAGGCGGTGGGCAAGCCGGTGCGCGTGCAGTTCATGCGCTGGGACGAGCATGGCTGGGACAATTACGGCCCGGCGCATCTCGCCGATGTGCGCGCGGGCATCGATGCGAGCGGCAAGCTCGTGGCCTACGAGTACGATGGCTGGCAGCATGGCTGGACCGTCACCGCGACGATGCAGGATTTGGCCCTGCAGGTGCCGGGGGTGGAGCGCAGCAGCGGCTCCAACTCGATCACCGTCAACCCCATGAGCACCGGCTCGATGTATGCGGTGGCGAACCGGCGCGTCGTCAGTCACGCCGTGCCGATGGTCGGCTACCTCCGGGGCGCGGCGCTGCGTTCGCCGCTCGATCTCTCCTTCGCCTTCGCTTCGGAGCAGACGATCGACGAGCTCGCCCATGCGATCAAAATGGACCCGCTCGAGTTCCGGCGGAAGAATATCGGCGACAAGCGCTGGCTCGGCGTCCTCGACGCCGCCGCCACGGCAGCGCGGTGGGCGCCGCGCGTTGCGGCCTCCTCGCTGTCGGACTCCGAGGTCGTCACCGGCCGCGGCATCGGGCTCGGCACCCACCACGTGTCCTATGGCGCGGCGGTCGCCGACATCGAGATCAACAAGCGCACCGGCAACGTCGTCGCCACCCGCCTCTTCGGCGCGCTCGACGCCGGCCTCGCGGTCAATCCGGCGCTGGTCGAGAACCAGATCGTCGGGCAGATGATCCAGTCGACGAGCCGCGTGCTCAAGGAGGAGGTGACATTCGACCAGCGCAATGTCACGAGCCTCGATTGGGTGTCCTACCCGATCCTGCGCTTCGCCGAGCATCCGGACGTGGTCCCGGTCGTCGTGCAGCGCCTCGACGAGCCCTCGACCGGCGCCGGCGAGGAGGTGATGGGTGCGACCGCGGCCGCGATCGCAAACGCGTTCTTCGATGCGACCGGGGTGCGCCTGCGGCAATACCCGATGACCCCCGAGCGGGTCCGGGCCGCGCTTGCCGCCGCGAGGATTTGACGGGGATGATGCTCTTGACCCGATGGATTTATCCCTCGGCTGGGGATAGCATCGGACTGCTCGGGCGATCACGCGGGCGAAGAGCAGGGCACAGAGCGCAAGCCCTGCCGCGCTGCCCCATGACGCGCCTCTGACTTGTGGCGCCCGAGCGCCGATCTCAACCCGGCGCCGCTCATTCAGCCCTTGATGTTGGCCGCCTTGACGACCGGCCACCATTTCTCGATTTCGGCCTTCTGAAGCGCGCCGAGCGCGGCGGGGCTTTGCTCGTCGCGGGTGGGAATCTCGAGGCCAACGTCCATCATGCGCGCGCGGATCGCCGGATCGGCGAGAGTATCGACTGCCGCCGCGTTGAGCCTGGCGATCGCATCGTTCGCCGTGCCCCTCGGGAGCCATAGGCCATACCACAGCGGGATGTGGAAGCCGGGCAATCCCGCCTCATCGACGGTCGGGATGTCGGGCAATGTCGCCATGCGGGTCTTGGCCGCAACCGCATAAGGTTTGAAATTGCCCGCGCGCAGTTGCTGCGTGAAGTTGGACGACGGCTCCATCATGAGGTCGATCTGACCGGACAGCAAATCCTGCATCGCCAATGCGTTGCCGCGGTAGGGCACGCTTTGGAAGCGCGTGCCGGTTTCCATCTGAAATAGCAAACCAGTCAGATGGCCGGTCGAGCCTGCACCTGGATTGCCTTGCGAAGCTTTGCCGGGATTGGCCTTGAGCCAGTCGATGACCTCCTTGAGATTCTTCGCCGGGAAATCTTTTCGCCCGACGATCAGGAGTGGCTCAACAGCGAGTTGGGCGACCGGCGCAAAATCATTGAGCACGTCGAACGGCAGCGAAAAAACCGCGCCGTTGATGCAATGCGTGCTTAATGTACCGATGCTCACGCTGTAGCCGTCGGCCGGGGCACGTGCGACGCGGCCGACACCCAGCGCCCCCGAAGCGCCGCCGACGTTTTCGATGATCACTGGCTGACCGAGCGCCATTCGCAGGCGTTCACTGATGATCCGCGCCAGCGTGTCGGTAGAGCCGCCGGCCGGGAACGGCACCACCATCGTAATCGGCCGAGATGGATAGGCTTGCGCCCTGGCGAAACGGGAAACGGCCGGGAGCGCGGCCGCGCCTGCGGCCAAGTGGAGGAATCGTCGGCGGGGAAGCTTCATCTTGCCCTCCCAGAGCGGATGCGCTGCCGCAAATTAGCAATGCGTTGCGCGTGTTGCGAGAGAATTGTTACCGCTCGCCGCCTCGTTGGACGTCGGCGCGTTGCTGCCGATGATGCACTTTGCGCTTGCTAGCGGGAAAGTTTGGGGTCGTAACGCGGGGCTTCGCTCGCCTGTACCGACTCACACGTCCAGCATCTCCTCGCGCGCGAACTCCGCCCGCTCCTGGATGAACTCGAACCGCGCCTCGGCCTTGGTGCCCATCAGGCGCTCGACCGATTTTTCGGTGTCGCCCCGGTCGTCGGTCAACAGCACCACGCGCAGCAGCGTGCGCTTCTTCGGGTCCATGGTGGTTTCCTTGAGCTGGGCCGCCATCATCTCGCCCAGACCCTTGAAGCGGCTGAGCTCGACCTTGGCATTGGGGTGGAACTCCTTCTTCAGGAGCTCGGCCTTGTGCTTGTCGTCGCGCGCATAGACGATCTTGCCGCCATGGGAGAGCCGGTAGAGCGGCGGCACCGCGAGATAGAGATGTCCGTTCTCGATCAGCTTCGGCATCTGCAGGTAGAAGAAGGTGATCAAGAGCGACGCGATATGGGCGCCGTCGACGTCGGCGTCGGTCATCACCACCACGCGGCCATAGCGCAGGTCCTCGTCGCGGTAGTGCACGCCGGTGCCGCAGCCGAGCGCCTGCACCAGATCGGCGAGCTGCTGGTTCTGCGCCAGCTTGTCCTTGCCGGCGGAGGCGACGTTGAGGATTTTGCCGCGCAGCGGCAGCACCGCCTGCGAGGCGCGGTCGCGGGCCTGCTTCGCCGAGCCGCCGGCCGAGTCGCCCTCGACGATGAACAGTTCGGAGCCTTCGGCGGCGCTGTTGGTGCAGTCGGCGAGCTTGCCCGGGAGGCGGAGCTTGCGCACTGCGCTCTTGCGCGAAATCTCCTTCTCCTGGCGGCGGCGGATGCGCTCGTCGGCGCGCTCGACCACGAAGTCGAGGAGCCGGTTCGCCTGCAGCGGATTGCCGGCGAGCCAGTGGTCGAAGGGATCCTTGATCGCCTGCTCGACGATGCGGGCCGCCTCCGCGGTCGCGAGCCGGTCCTTGGTCTGGCCCTGAAACTCGGGCTCGCGGATGAAGACCGAGAGCATGCAGGCCGCGCCCGCCATCACGTCGTCGCTCGTCACCGAGGTCGCGCGCTTGCCCTGGCCGACCCGCTCGGCATGGTCCTTGATGCCTTTGGTGAGCGCGCTGCGCAGGCCCGACTCGTGCGTCCCGCCGTCGGCGGTCGGGATCGTGTTGCAGTAGGAGGAGAGGAAACCGTCGGCGTCGGCGACGAAGCCGATCGCCCATTCGACCGTGCCATGACCGCCCGGCTTCTCCGATCTGCCGAAGAAAATGTCCGGGTGCACCAGGGTCTGGTTGCCGATGGTCGCGGCGAGATAGTCCTTGAGACCTTCGGCGAAGCGGAAGGTCGCCTCGGCTGGAACATCCTCGACCCCGTGCAGCAGCTCGCTCGCGCAGGACCAGCGGATCTCGACGCCGCCGAAGAGGTAGGCCTTGGCGCGCGCCATCTTGAACAGGCGCATCGGGTTGAAATGCGCTTTCGCGCCGAAAATCTCGGGATCGGGCTTGAAGCGCACCTTGGTGCCGCGGCGGTTCGCGACCTTGCCCAGCTTTTCGAGCCCCGACTTCGGCTTGCCGCGCGCATACACCTGCCGGTAGAGCTGGCCGCCGCGGGCGACCTCGACCTCCATCCGCTCCGACAGCGCGTTGGCGACCGAGACGCCGACGCCATGCAGCCCCCCCGACGTGCCGTAGACCTCGGAGTCGAATTTGCCGCCCGCGTGCAGCGTGCACATGATCACTTCGAGCGCCGATTTCTTCGGGAATTTCGGGTGCGGGTCGACCGGGATGCCGCGGCCATTGTCGGTGACCGTGAGGAAGCCGTCGGCGCCGACCTCGACCTCGATGAAATGGGCGTGGCCGGCGAGCGCCTCATCCATGGCATTGTCGATCACCTCGGCGAAGAGGTGGTGCAGCGCCTTCTCGTCGGTGCCGCCGATATACATGCCGGGCCGCCGGCGCACCGGCTCGAGCCCTTCCAGCACCTCGATGTGGCGCGCGGTATAGCCGGCCTCGGCGCCGCTGGTGGGGCGCGCAGCCTTGCCGGCCGGCTTGGCGCGGCCGCCCGCGCGGCGCGACTTCGCGTCGGGGAGGTCCGCGAACAGGTCGCCGCTCTCGGCGGCCGGCGATCTTCGTGCAGTCTTGGGCATGGATCGAGGTTTGCCGAATCGTTTGTTCCGACTATGGCACGGGTCCACGGTTCAGTAATCAGGGTTCAGTAATCAGGCATCAGTACCCAGGTGCCAGTAGCCAGGTGCCAGTAGCCAGGTGCCAGGACATATTGCATTCTAATTACTGACTACTGATTACTGAACCCTGAGACAGGCGCATTCCGCAATGTTCGAAAGCATCGAAGCCTACGCGCATGAGATCATTGAATTCGTGCGCCAGCATCAGGCCTGGGCGGCGCCGGTCGTGTTCGCGCTCGCTTTCGGCGAGTCGCTTGCCTTCATCTCGCTGTTGGTGCCGGCCTGGGCGGCGCTGGTCGGGATCGGGGCGCTGATCGGGCCGAGCGGCATCAGTTTCTGGCCGGTCTGGATCGCGGGTTCGATCGGGGCCGCGCTCGGCGACTGGCTGTCCTACTGGGTCGGCCTGAAGGTCGGCCCGGCGGTCGCCAACATCTGGCCGCTCTCGCGCCACCCTGACCTCATTCCGAAGGGCGAGGCTTTCGTCAAGAAGTGGGGCGTGCTCGCCATTTTCATCGGCCGCTTCTTCGGACCGCTGCGCGCCTCGGTGCCGCTCGTCGCCGGCATTTTCGGAATGCCCTATTGGCGGTTCCAGTTGGCGAATTTCAGCTCGGCCTTCCTCTGGGCCGGCGTGCTGCTCACGCTTGGCGACGTGGTCTCGCTCGCCATCAGGCGGCTGTGGGGCGGATGAATTGCGCGCGCAGCAGCGTAGCCCGCATGGAGCGAAGCGCAATGCGGGATCGATCCATCAACTGGCAGAACCATTCGTGCGGCTGACCCGGATTCCCGCTCCGCTCCATCCGGGCCACAGGTCGAGAGTCGACAGGGTTGGCATCATTCCCGCAGCGCGCGGAGGAGGGCGCCGACGATGTTGGAATAATCGTCGGTCCACACCCATTGCTCTGGGTCGGGCTCCTGCAGCTGCCAATATTCCGATTCGACGAGCGGTCCAAAATCCTCCTCGCTGCGCGCGACCGCGGCAACCGTGCCGCCCAGCCTGAACTCGTCCTCGTCCCGCAATTCGCCGCCCCAGTTCACCCGCGTGGCCAGTCCATTCGCCGACGCGATGCCGGCGACGACGGACGCGAGTTCGAGATGCCGGTTGGAGATGTGCATCACGATGAGGCCGCGCGGGGCAAGTTTTTGGAGATAGATCGCCATCGCCTCGCGGGTGATGAGGTGGATCGGGATCGCGTCGGAGGAGAAGGCGTCGACAACGATCACGTCGTAGCCGCCATCGGGCGCATCGGCGAAGGTGAGGCGCGCGTCGCCGAGTTCGACCGGGACGTCGGGCCGGCAGTCCGACAGGAAATTGAACCGTTTTGGATCGCGGGCAAGCTCGATGACGACCGGGTCGAGCTCGTAATATTGCGCGAAATCCTGCGGCCGGGCGCGGCAGGCGAGGCCGCCGGCGCCGAGCCCGATCAGGCCGAGGCGGATCGGCGTTGCGGCGCGGTCACGCACCACTTCGATCGCCTGGACGATGGGAGCGCCCTCATAGTAGTAGCCCACCGGGTCGGTCCCGCCGCCGACCGGTTTGCCATCCGCATCGCGGATGCGTTGCACCCCGTGAATGGTGGTGCCGTGGGTCAGCAGGCGGAACCTGCCATCCGCGGTCTCGGAGATCTTGTGCACGCCGAAGAAGCTGCGCACGAAGACGGGATCATCTTGCTTGGGCAAGCGCAGGTCGGTGAGAAGGGCGTAGGCCGCAAGCACGGCGAGCGTGGCGACCGAGGTTGCGGCGCGGGCCAGCTGGCGGCGCCCCGACAAAGCCATCAACGCCCCCAATGCGGTCAGCGCGCCGACAGCGACGATTGCGGTCGCGGCAGCCAGGCCGGCGCCATAGTGATTGGCCATCAGGCTCAGCGCGATCGCCGCAGCGTATGACAGCGGCACGCGCCACAAGAGCGCTGTCAGTGTCAGCAGGATGCCGAGCACGATGTTCCACGCCAGCACGATCGCCATGCCGCCGACGATGGCGATGGCCTGGAACGCGGGCTCGGTCAGCTCGCGCGGCCGCCGCGCGATCCACCAGCCGAGCATGGTGAGCGCGACCAGGAGCGCCATTGATGCTCCGAGCGGGCCGACCGCGACATTCCATGCCGCCAGGATTGCCACGCCGCCGCCGATCGCAACGGCCAGCCCGCCGACGATGACGACAGCCTGCAAGAGGTGCGCAACCTGAGCTCTCGGCCGCGGCATGAGGGAGCGGCACAGCACGGCGAGCGCGATCAGGATCGGGTATTCAGCCACCCAGTTGAAGACATGGGGCGCCGCGAGCGCGGCCGCGATGCCGCCGATCATGCCGCCCGCCGACATCCACATGTAGAAGGAGGTGAGATCGCGCGCCGCCGGCCGCCGGCGCGCGAGCTCGCCATGGCACATCAGCGCGCAGACGAAGAACACCGCGATGTGGGCGGCGATCACGGCGACGATGGTCTCGAACACATCGAAGAGGGTCATGACCAGGAGGCCGAAGACGAAGAGTGGCTGGACGGCGACGACCAGCCAATGGGGAATGAGCGGCCGGCGTTGAAACACGATCACGAAGGTCACGAGATAAAGCGCGAGCGGGAGCACCCAGAGGAGCGGCACCGCCGCCACGTCGGTCGAGATATGCGCGGTGACCGCAACCAGGAGCCCGGCCGGCACGGCCGCGAGCGCCATCCAGGTTACGGCATCGCGCCAGGTCGGCGGCGCGGCCTCCGCTGCGGCCGCGGTCGCAGCGGCAGGCTGACCCGGAAACCGCCACAGCAGCACGCCGCAGCCGGCGAGCAGCAGAATGAGCACGATGAAGCCGATCGACCAAAGCCTGGTCTGGTCGCCGAGCCGGATCAGCGGCTCGATCACCGCCGGATAGGACAACAGCGCGAGGAAGCTGCCCACATTGCTCGCCGCATAGAGGAAATAGGGGTCCTTCGCCGCCGGATGATCGGTGCGCGCGAACCAGGCCTGCAGCAATGGACTGTTGGCGGCGAGCGCGAAGAACGGCAGCCCGATCGACACCGCGAATAGTCCGATGAGCCAGAAGGCCTCGCCCACCGCCGGCGGGCGGCCCCATCCGTTGGCAATGGCGAGCGGCAGGAAAAGGCAGGCCGCGGTCATCACCGCGAGATGAATGATCACCGAGGTCCGGCCTGGGGCGTAGCGCGTGAGCAGGTGGGCATAGCCATAGCCGGCGAGCAGGGCGGCCTGGAAGAAGACCATGGCGACCGACCACACCGCAGGGGCGCCGCCGAGGCGGGGGATCACCATCTTGGTGAACATCGGCTGCACCGCGAACAAGAGCGCGGCGCTGAGGAAAATGGCGGCGGTCAGCGCCGCCAGCAGCAAACTGCGCCGGGACGCGGTTCCTTGCGCGGTTTCGTCAGTCGGAAGGTCGGAGCTGCTCATGGTGGACGGCATCCTGCCGCCGCGCCGCTGGTCGTGGCAAGCGGCGAGGGGGGCGGAATAGGACGACGGGCTGGGCCGGTGTTTGGGGCAGCGCAAGCGTCGTCCTTGTGCTAACCTGCGCACTGCGGACCGCCCGCGCCAAGGGGCGTCCAAGGGGTGCCCAGGTCGGAACGTCACGAATTTTGGGAGGAATGCCATGACCACTTTGACTCGCCGCTCCGTGCTCACGGGCGCTGCCGCCGCCAGCGCGACGGTGCTGGCGCCGGTTGCTCCACCGCCGGCGCGGGCTGCCGCGCCGCTCGCAGACAAGCAGGCGGCCGGCCTCTATCGCTACAAGGTCGGCAGCTTCGAGATCACTGTCATTACCGACGGCGTGAACCGCTCTCCCTTGCCGGACAACCTTGTCGGCAACATGAAGAAGGACGACATCAAAGCCGCACTCGCGGCCGCCTATATGGACACCGAGACGTTCTTCAACCCGTATAATCCGCTCGTCGTGAACACGGGCTCGCGACTTGTGGTCATCGACACCGGCACCGGCGAGGCTGCCTACAACCAGAGCAAAGGAGCCTTCGGCCAGTTCCTGACCAATCTCGCGGCCGCCGGGATCGATGCCAAGGCGGTCGATGCGGTGATCATCTCGCATTACCACGGCGACCATGTGAACGGTCTGTTGCGGGCGGACAATTCGCTCGCGTTCCCGAACGCGGAAATTCTCGTGCCGGCCGCGGAGCACAAATTCTGGATGGACGACGGCGAGATGAGCCGCGCCCCCAAGGGCCGCATGGAAGACCTCTTCAAGAACAATCGCCGAGTGTTTGCCGGCGAGGTTCTGAAGCGGCTGCGGACCTATGAGTGGGACAAGGAGGTGGTCCCCGGCATCACCGCGGTCGGCACGCCCGGCCATTCCTGGGGCCATACGTCCCATGTGGTGGCGTCGGGCGCGAGCAAGGTGTTCGTGCAGGCCGACGTCACCCACGTGCCGTTCCTGTTCGCGCGCAACCCAGGTTGGCACGCCTTCTACGACCAGGATGGGCCGAAGGCCGAAGCCACGCGCCGTCGGGTCTACGACATGCTGGTCGCCGAAAAGATGCTGGTCCAGGGCTTCCACTATCCGTTTCCCTCGCTCGGCCATGTCGAGAAGAGCGGCACCGGCTATCGCGAAATTCCGGTGGCCTGGAGCCCGACGATCTGATTGCCTCGCCAACTCCCTCTCCCCCGCTTGCAGCCGAACTCGGGCTTACCCGAGTTCGGCTGCTCTTAAACGGGGCCGAAGTCGGATATATCCCGGATATATCCGACTTCGGCTGAGAGACCGGGTGATTGTGCGGGCGTACACGAGCAAACGACCCACACCTCTGCCGCTGGTCAGCGCCTTGCAGAACTCGACCCAACCCGGGGGGATCTACGGGGATCAGGTTGACGCAGGCGGAGCCCGGCCCTAAATGACCCGCCAATGACGATGATCGGCATCTGCATTCTCCCGCGACGCCGCCGCGCCAGCGCGGCACGGGCGCGCGATCGCATGTGATCGTCGCCCCTGCCGCCGGATGAGGCTCCGCGGCACTTCCATCCCAATATTCTCCGCGGTATCCACCTCGTCCGGTCGTCCCCTCGGCCGCCAAGGATCGACCCATGCCTCAAGAGGCCATGACCAAGGCAAAGATCGGCGTGCTCGGCGCCTCGGGCTATACCGGCACCGAGCTGGTGCGGCTCCTCTTGCGCCATCCAGGGGCCGAGATCGCGCTCCTGACCGCCGACCGCCGGGCGGGGCAGGAGATGCGGGAGGTGTTTCCGCAATTCTCTCCATTCACGCTGCCGAGGCTCGTGTCGATCGAGGGCATCGAGTGGACCAAAACGGGGCTCGACCTCGCCTTCTGCGCGCTCCCGCATGGGACCACGCAAAAGGTCGTCAAGGAGCTTCTGGCCAGCGCGCCAAGGACCAAGGTGGTCGATCTCTCGGCCGACTTCCGGCTCGCCGACCCTGCCGTCTATGCGCGGTGGTATGGCCACGAGCACCAGGCGCCGCAATTGCAGAAGGAGGCGGTCTATGGCCTCACCGAAATCTACCGGAGCGAAATCAAGGGGGCGCGGCTTGTCGCCAATCCCGGCTGCTACACGACCTCGGCGGAACTCCCGCTCGTCCCGCTGCTGGCGGAGAACGCGATCGATCCCGACGAGATCGTGATCGACGCGAAATCCGGTATGACGGGCGCCGGCCGGGCAGCGAGGGAGGAGATGATTTTCTCGGAAGTGTCCGAGGGTTTCCATGCCTACGGCGTCGGCCGCCACCGCCACATGGCCGAGCTCGACCAGGAATTCAGCAAGGCCGCGGGGCGAGCGGTGACCGTCAGTTTCACGCCCCACCTGGTGCCGATGAATCGCGGCATTATGTCGACCATTTATGCGCGGGGCGTCAGGATGTCGCCCCAGGAGCTTCATGCGATACTTTTAAAGTCCTACTTGAACGAGCCGTTCGTGCAGGTCCTGCCATTCGGCGAGATGCCGCAGACCCGCCACGTCCGCGGCTCCAACATGACTTTCATCGGCGTGGCCAAGGACCGCATCGGCAAGCGCGCCATCATCGGCTCGGCGCTCGACAACCTGGTGAAGGGCGCCTCCGGCCAGGCGGTGCAGAACATGAACCTGATGCTCGGCCTCCCGGAGACCATGGGGCTCGAGCAGGTGGCGCTGTTTCCGTGAAAGTGCAGCACTGCACCGGTCAATTCTCCCGAGGCCTAAGTCTGTTGTGAACCAGATTGCCGCATGCGTATCGAGCAGGATCATTTAGGCAAAATCCCACTCGACGTCGATCGGCGAGATGATGTCTCCGGTTATAAACAGTCGGTCCTTCAAGATCCCGCGAGCATGACGCTTTCGCGGGCGGTGCGGCACAAGCTCTGCCACTGGTTTGCCGTTCTTCGTAATTACCAATCCTTGTCCGGTCCGCTCGACCTCGTGCATGAGGGCGAGGCATCTGGCCTTGAACTCGGACGCCTTGATCGTCCGTGACATGGGGCGTTCCTCAATGACCATGGTCATGTGGCATGAAGCGAGCGCTATCTCAACAGCCCGGGCACGAGCTCGCCGCCGGTCA
>WNGQ01022942.1_pt1 | contig 11466 bp, 8 predicted proteins | sample 5407661 | NCBI WGS metagenome assembly WNGQ01 (sample SAMN13153382, study PRJNA577476) | soil metagenome | isolation source: 60 cm soil or saprolite under Garry oak tree replicate 2 | place: USA:California | collected 2016-06-15
GAGATCGCCCTGGGCCCAGGAGAGCCACGAGAGCCCGTTGAGGGCCCCCACCGCCGCCGGTGACGGGGCGCTCACCGCAGCGACGACCTCGCGGAGGTGCCCGCGTCCCTCGTCGACGAGCCCTCGCCAGAGCCAGTAGGGGACCAGGTCGACCGCGAGACGAAGCCTCGGCTCCACCGCCCACTCACCCGCCGTGGCGAACACGGCACGGATGTTGTCCAGGTCCGCATCGAGCATTGCCACCCAGCGCGGGCCCTCGCTGCCGTCCAGGCTGGGCGAGGCCCGCTCCGCCATCGACACGACGTGGTCGACGAACCGGCGCGTGGTGGCGTCGAGCCGACCCGTCATCTCGAGCCTCTCGAGCGCGAACCGGCGGAGGACCTCGAGCAGCCGGTAGCGCGTGGGGCCCTCCGTCGTCGGCACGACCTCGACCAGCGAGTGGTCGACGAGGCGGCCCAATCCCTCCACGGCCGCCCCGGACTCGAGCCGGCACACCGAGGTCATGGCGCCCAGGTTCCAGCCGCCGGCGAACACCCCCAGCTGGCAGAAGAGGCTCTGGGCCGCCTGGTCGAGCCGGTCGTAGCCCGATTCGATGGCCGCCCACAGGCCTGCGTGCCGCTCGCTCACGACCCGCCTGCCGACGAGGATCCGGTAGCGGTCGTCGAGCTCCTGCGCCAGCTCTCCCGGAGAGAGGGCCTCCATCCACGCGGCCGCGAGCTCGACGGCGAGGGGCAGGCCGTCCAGGCGGCTCACGAGCTCGGCAACCTGTTTCGCGTTTGCCCGGTGGATGGAGAACCGGGGATCGACACGGCGCGCCCGGTCCACGAAGAGCGCCACCGCCTCCACGCGCTCCAGCTCGTGGGGCTCGTAGCGCTGGTTCCGGTCGGGAACGGCCAGCGGGGGCACCCGCCAGACCGACTCGCCGACCAGCCCGATCCGCTCCCGGCTGGTCGTGAGCACGGTGAGCCTGGGGCAGCCCCGCAGAAGATGGTCCACGACCACCGCGACAGGGTCGACGAGGTGCTCGGAGTTGTCGAGGACCAGCAGCATCTGCTGAGCGGACAGCGCTGCATCGAGGACGGCCAGCGTCTCACCGGGCCCGGCCTCCCGGATGCCGAGCACACCGGCGATGACAGCCGGCAGGAGCTCACCATCGGTGACCGGCGCCAGCTGGACCCACCAGACGCCATCGGGGAACTGGCGCCGTACCATCGAGGCGAGCCGCAGGGCCAGACGGGTCTTCCCGATCCCCGCCGGGCCCAACAGCGAGAGCAGCCGCGTGTCGTGGAGGAGCTGCACGAGCGTACCCAGCTCCCGTTCCCGGCCGACGAACGGTGTCAGCTCGCCGGGCAGGTTGGTTCGTCCGCTCCGTGGCGGCTGCCCGGTCCTCCTGTTCGGCACATGCGCCAGTATCGGCCACGATCCTCACTCGTGCCATTCGCCCGGCGACTGATCAGGTTCGTCTCGCGAGCGGACGCGGGTCCGCGCCGGGCAGCCCGCGCTTGCTCAGTCGCTCGCATGTCGTCGACGTTTCCCCACCGCTCACCCCCGCAGAGGGCCGCGGGCGCGCTCCCGAAGTTCGTCGGCCGCTGAACGGGCGCCTGGCATAGGATTTAGATCGAGAGGGGGATCCAGCCGGGAGGGGAGAAGGACATGAGAGAAGAGAGCAGCCCTGGCTTCGATCGCTTCGAGCGCTTCCTGGAGGAGTGGTCGAGGCGTGATTTCCTGAAGACGGTGAGCATCGGCACCGCCTACGCCTTCTTCCTGGCTGGCGGAGTCGCCGCCCTGGAGGCCTGCGGCAATCCCGGCACCCAGGGCCAGACCAGCGCGACACCGCAGACGGGAGGGACACTGGTGGAGGGCTGGTCCACCGAGCCCAGCTACCTGCTGCCCGTGCGCTCCAGCGATGTCTACAGCAACATCGCCAACCGCCTGCTCTTCGAGGGACTGCTGACGGTCGACGACAAGGGCAACCTGCAGCCCAACTTCGCCCAGAAGATGCCCGACGTGAGCTCGGATGGACTCACCTACACCTTCAAGCTGCGCAATGACATCAAGTGGTCCGATGGCTCGCCTCTGACGCCGGACGACGTGGTCTTCACGTACGAGCTCTACTACGACCCCAAGTACGATGGCCTGCTCGGCAACAGACGCCCCACCGCCAAGCGCTACATCAAGAGCGCGACCGCCCAGGGCGACAGCATCATCCTGCAGGCCACCACGGTCTTCGCGCCGTTCCTGCTCAACTACGGGGCCGACGTGCCGATCGTCCCCAAGAAGGTCCTCTCCGGCAAGACCGGGGTGCAGCTCAACACGGACGACTTCAACGCCGGGCCTCCTATCAGCAACGGCAAGTTCAAGTTCCAGAGCTGGGCCAAGGGCGACAAGCTGGTCCTGGCCCGGAACGACCTCTACTTCCGCGGCCGGGTCAACCTGGCCGGCTGGATCTACAAGAAGGTCCCGGACGCCGTCGCGGTCCTCCAGCAGCTGAAGACGGGGGAGATCGACGTCGGCCGCCTCGACTTCTCCAGCTATGACGAGGCCAGGGCCCAGCCCAACCTGAACGTCCTGACCTTCCCCACGTTCGGCTTCGACGAGTACATCTACCAGCTCGACCCCGGCAAGCCCGGCGGACAGCTGTTCCAGGACAAGTCTGTGCGGCAGGCCCTGGCCTACGGGCTCGACCGCAAGGCGCTCGTGCAGGCCGCCTACTTCGGACAGGCGGTCCTCGCCGCGTCCGTCATCCCGAGCGTTTCCTGGGCCTACAACAAGGATGTCAAGCCCAACTACAGCTACGACACCAAGAAGGCCGGCGACCTGCTCGACGCCGCCGGCTGGAAGCTGGGGAGCACGGGAATCCGGGAGAAGGGCGGCCAGAAGCTCAGCTTCGAGATGGTGACCAACGCCGACAACTCCACGCGAGTCAAGAACCTCGAGATCATGCAGGAGCAGTGGAAGAAGATCGGCGTGGAGGCCCAGATCAGGAACCTGGCCAACCTGGGCCTGCTCTCCGACAGCCTGACGAGCTCTCGCCAGTTCGCCCTCATGTTCATCGGCTTCTCACTCCAGCCCTTCGGCGAGCCCGACCAGTCCATGATCTGGCACTCGCGGGCGACAGCGGTCGGTGGCAACAACGGGGGGCTCTTCAAGAACGCGGCGGTCGACAAGCTCCTCGACGACGGCGTGGCCACCCTGGACCGGAGCAAGCGCAAGGACATCTATGTCCAGCTGCAGAGCATCATGGCGGACGAGCTGCCCTCGAACATCATCTGCTATCCGAAGGGCATCTACGGCGTCAACAAGCGGGTGCACAACTACAACCTCGGCACCTTCTGGCTGTACGGGTTCGGCAACCCGCTCTTCATGAAGGATGTCTGGGTCGAGCCGAAGAAGTGAGTCGATCCCGGTGATGCGGGCCTGAGCCAGGCCGAGAGTGCTGGCAACGTACGCCGTCCGGCGCGTCCTCGTCTCGATCCCGGTCGTGATCGGCGTGACCACGGTCACCTTCCTCGTCATGAAGGTGACCGCGGGCACCTATGTGCCCGGCCTCGACCTGGATCCCAACCTGCGACCCGAGGACGTGGTCCGGATCAGGCACCAGCTCGGGGTGGACCAGCCGCTCTACGTCCAGTACTGGCAGTGGGTCACGGGAATCGCCCACGGGGACTTCGGCCGGTCGATGCTCGACGGCACCCCTGTCTTCGCCCACATCTGGTCGCGCCTGCCCGCGACCCTCGAGCTCACCCTCACGGCGATACTGCTCGGCGTCGTCATCTCGATCCCGCTGGGAGTCGCGGGAGCGCGGCAGTGGGGCAGCAGGCTCGACCACATGCTGACCGGGATCTCCGTGGCGGGCTTCGCGGTGCCCCAGTTCTGGCTGGGGCTGATGCTGATCCTGCTCTTCTCGGTTTCCCTCAAGCGCTGGGGCCTGCCGTGGCTCCCCTCCGGGGGCCAGGAGAGCACGATCGGAGGAGGCGACCCGCTCGATCTGCTCGCCCACCTCGTGATGCCCGCGACCGTGCTCTCCTTCTTCTACCTCTCGGTCTGGTCACGCTTCGTACGCTCGAGCACCCTGGAGGTCCTGTCCCAGGACTACGTCCGCACCGCCAGGGCGAAGGGCATGCCGGAGCGCCGCGTGCTCTACGTTCACGCCCTCCGCAACTCCATCGTCCCCCTGGTCACGCTGATCGGCCTCGAGCTGCCGGGCCTGGTGGCGGGCGCATTGGTGGTGGAGGTGGTGTTCGGCTGGCCCGGGCTGGGCCTGATGGCCTACGAGCGGGCCAAGGCCTACGACTTCACGATGGTGATGGGAACGACGACGTTCGTGGCGCTGCTCGTCATCCTGGGCAACCTCGTGGCCGACCTCCTGTACGCCGTGCTGGACCCCAGGATCCGCTACTCGTCATGAGCCGTGGCCCGCTCTCGCCGCGGAGGCCGCACGGGTGATCGGGACCCCCGGAATCCGCGAGTTCCGCACCGAGCCGGCGCTCGAGCTGCCGCCGCGCGCGGCCGAGAGCTACTGGCGCGAGTCCTGGCGTCGCCTGCAGGGCAACCGCATCGCCATGTTCTGCGGCGGGGTCATCCTCGGCATCGCGGTTGTCGCCATCTGCGCTCCGCTGATCTCCCAATACGTCACGCACTACAGCTACTCCGCGCAGGACCTCGACAACCTCTTCCAGCCACCGCGGTCCCCGCACATCCTCGGAACCGACGAGCTGGGCCGGGACACCCTGACGCGGCTCGTCTACGGAGCCCAGGTCTCCCTCACCGTGGGCTTCCTCACCGTGCTGCTGTCGCTGCTCGTGGGCGGCAGCATCGGTCTCATCGCCGGCTACTACGGAGGCTGGCTCGACAGTCTTCTGATGAGGCTCGTCGACGTCCTGCTCTCGATCCCCGCCATCTTCCTCTTCATCCTGCTCAGCGTGCTCCTGCGTCCCAACGCGATAACCCTCTCGTTCATCATCGCGCTGGTCGGCTGGGGCAACGTGGGCCGCCTGGTACGCGCCGAGGCGCTGTCCTTGAAGGCACGGGACTTCGTGACCGCGACCCGGTCTATCGGCGCAGGAGACCTGCGCCTGATCGGCCGCCACATGCTGCCCAACGCGCTGCCGGTCATGATCGTGGCTGCCAGCCTGGCCGTGGGTCAGATCATCCTGATCGAGGCCGCCCTCTCCTACCTGGGGTTGGGCATCCAGCCGCCCACGCCCAGCTGGGGCAACATGCTCAGCAACGCCCAGCAGTATTTCTACCATTCGGCCTGGCTGGTGATCCTGCCCGGCGTCTGCATCTTCGTGACCGTCCTCTGCACGAGCATCTTCGGCAACGCGGTGAGGGACAGCTTCGACCCGCGGCTGCGTTAGTCGCTCGATCCACGTGGCGGGGCCGATGACCGCCGATCATCTGAGCGGACTGAAGCACGGAGTCACGAAGGCCACGAGGACGCACGAAGGCTGGTCGGCGGCTGGCTCGGCGACGGTCTCGCCCGCGACCGCCGGCCCAGGAGCGGGTCGCCTGCTCTGGAAGGCCGCGTGCTCGCATCACCGACGCTTCGTGCGTCCTGGTGGCCGTCGTGGCTCCGTGCTGCAACCGGCCTGCTCGTCCGGCCATCCCGGCCACGGCCATCGATGACCCGGGTCCGACCCGGCGGCTGAGGTCGGGGGGGGGATCGAGCGCAGGCCCGCCGCCCTGACCTTCGGGGTGGTCCCGGCGCCACCCGCCTCGCTGCCGTCGACCGGGACGCGATCCGATAGGTCCCGGTCGCGTCCGGCGGGGACGAGAAGGTCCCGACCGGCCGGCCGTCAGCCCGGTCGAGAGGTTGGGCCCGGGGCCGCGGCCCGGGGCCGCGGCCCGCGTCGCCAGCCGGCGCATGTCCCACGGCTTCCGGACCCGGCGGGCGGTTCGGTTCCGCGCCGGGTGCGCCGCCTGTCGCGCCTGCGCGACACGTGCGGGACAAACGTCCGGGCAGGGCCGGCCCACGTGCGTGCCCGCCAGGTTCGAACCCGGCCCGCGCATGGGACGTCTCTCCCATTGCCCGGCTCTTCTGGAGCGCTATAGTAGATATGCGGCCAGGTAGCGCGCAGACAGGCATGGCATGCGCCTCGGTATCGAGGTCACGTAATGGATCTGTTGGGGAACGTGTGTCGTGAGCGCTACGTATCGGTAGGGGACTGGCTGGTTACCATTGGCAGCCTGGGTTAATCGTTGTCATTACGTGATCCAAGGAAACGGGATCGTAAGGTTAATCGCTCGCCGGGCTGGCACCTGCGCATGGAGGAGAGCGAACACGAATGGCACGGTCGGCAGCAGACGAGATACACTTGTCACCGCGTCAGGCGCAGATCGTGGGCCTGATCGCCGAGGGACGGTCGGACAAGGAGATCGCGCTCACGCTGGGCCTCTCGACGGCGACGGTCAGAACCTACCTGCAGCGCATGTACCGCCAGTACGGCTCACGCAGCCGGGCCCATCTCGTGGCGATCGCATGGCCCCAGAACCACCCCACGCCGCTCCGGCCGTGAGCGCACTCCCGTCTGTCTCCACCGCCCTTCGATCATTGAATTCTCGGCCGACGCTGCGCGCAAGACATCACGTTCGATGTCATCACAAATGACTGCTTCAATCGTGCACTAGGCATGTGCGATCCTACCGACGGTTCGTGAAGAAACGGTTGGAGCGGTAGTCGGACGGGCCTCCGGGTCGTCCGCTCTACCGATGCATGGGAGTGCACAATGCCTGACGGCATCGTACACAGCAGCACGTCGACGGACAGTCCGGGCGAACTGCTGCAGGCTGCGTCGCAGGGCGACCAGGGGGCCTGGCAGGCCCTCGTCGATCGCTACTCCACCGCCATCGCGGCGGTCACCCGGGCACACCGTCTCGATGCCGCCGACGCCGGAGACGTCCATCAGACGACGTGGCTGCGCCTGATCGAGCACAGCGATCACATCCGGGAGCCGGACAGGCTGGGCGCCTGGCTCGTCACGACCGCGCCGAACTAGTGTCTCCATTCCCGCCGGAGACGAGCTCGACAGCATGGCACAGTCGCAGCAGTCACCCAGCTCCTCGATCGAGGACGACGTCATCGTCGCAGAGACGTCCGCCGCGGTGAAGGAGGCGATCGCGGCCCTTCCCGTCAACCACCGCTCCCTGATCCAGCTGCTCATGGCCGACCCCGCCCCCAGCTATGAGCAAGTATCCGCGATCCTGCGCATTCCCGTCGGCAGCATCGGTCCGACGAGGGGCCGCTGCCTTGCCAAGCTGCGAACACAGCTTGCGGTGACGGAGGCGGGGGGTGGCTTCTGGCCGTCGCAGCCGGAGAGGTCGCGCGACGTCGCCCACGCCGGTCGTGGGGCTCCGCCTTAGCGGTCCCAGGCGTTGATGCGTGTGGGGTCATGGCGACAGCGGGGGAGGGACGAAAACCACGAAGCCACGAAGGCCACCAAGGCTGCGCAAAGAGCTTCCGGAATCAAGAGGAACCTCCTTCGTGAATCCTTGGTGGGACCCGGTGCCGTCGTGGTTTCGTTCCCCTTACCGCCGGCATGACCCCTCACGCATCGACGCCGCGGACCACTCAGCTGTCGCTCCTTCGCGGCCCCACACGCTCGCGACTGGCGAACAGGGCGTTGAGCTCACCCTGCAGGATCTGGACCTCCGCGAAGGTGACCGTGCCGCGCTCCAGCAGCTCATGCGCGCTCTGGCGGACGAAGCCGAGGGCGGCGCGGGCGATGCTGCCCCCGAGGCTGATTCGGCCGACGCCGGCGGAACGCAGGGTGTCGACAGTGAGGCTCGTGCTGCCCAGTCCCATGACGACGTTCAGGGGGCCATCGATCTCATTCACGAGGGTGGCGATGCCTTCGAGGTCGTTGACGCCCGGGACATAGAGACAGTCCGCTCCGGCCTGCCGGTACCGATTGGCGCGGCGGATGGAGTCGGCAAGCGGAGCCGGAGGGCGGAGCAGCAGGCCATCGGTCCGTGCCGTGAGAACGAAGTCCGTGCCACTGGCGTCGACGACCTCGCGAGCGGCGGCGATGCGCTCCGCGGCCAGCTCCTCGTCGTACAGGACGCCGCCGGCATGGTCCTCGATGTTGCCGCCGGCGAGGCCGGCGTCGATCGCGAGGCGGATCGTGTCGGCGACGGCATCGGGCCCCTCGCCGTAGCCGTCCTCGAGATCGCCGTTGACCGGGACGTCGACGGCCGCGGTGATCTGGCGGATGCGATCGAACATCTGCGACCGAGGGACGCGCGTGGCGCCCTCCGGGATGGCGTGATCTGCCCTGCCCAGCGAGAACGCGATGCCCGCGCTCGTCGTCGCGATGGCGGCGAACCCCGCCTCCGCCAGCACGATCGCGCTTCCCGCATCCCAGGCGTTCGGCATCACGAAGCCGGTCCGGCCGTCGTGGAGCCGGCGGAAGGCGGCGGCGTGGCGGGCGGTCCTGGCCGCCTCATCGTCGATCATTCTGGATCCTCCCGGGATGGCCTCTTCGCATGCGCCGAAAGTGTACGGGGGGCGAGCGCTGACTCACGCTGGTCGCCGGTCACGGGGCGAGACGGGACGCGAGCCCGGCTGGCGGCCGGCAGCCGAGCGAGGCCAGCTCGGCGAGTCCCTCTGCGGCCCGGTCGGGCAGCAGCAGCATCGTGCAGGCGCGCTCGAACCGGGCGCCGATGCGATCCCATCCGGCCAGGGATTCGCGCAGCGCGTGCCCGTCCTCGTCGAGACGTCCCCTGGCGCGGAGCAGGCAGGCCGCGGCCCACGCGCACTCCGCCCCGGCGGGCGCCGCGGCTGCCAGCCGGTCGCCGGCGTCGGGCAGCCCGGCGACGACGGCGACCTCGGCGGCGATGGCCCACGAGTAGGCGTCGAAGAACTGGTGCGTCGCCTCGGGCCAGGGCGGCACCCTCGACAGGTCGACCGCGATGGCGAGGGCGTCGTCGATGGCGCCGGTGTGCAGGGCCAGGCGCGGGTCGGCGAACGCGGCGAAGCTGTCCGAGACATGGTCCTGGCCGCGAGGGGCGGCCATCCGGTAGGCGCGGCTGAGCCACTCGCGGTGCTCACCGGCCTGACCGCGCAGGCCGTTCATCACGGCGGCGGCGTGCACCGCCGGCGCCATCCACCGCGCGGCCGGCCGCCCCACCAGCTGCCAGCCGCCCCACATGGTCTCCGCGAAGCCGAGCGCCTCGTCGAACCGGCCGCACAGCATCAGCGGGACGACGTGCTTGCTGGCTCGCATGTACAGGCCGCTGAACGGGTCGTCCCAGGCCAGGCTCGCTGCGGCCACCGCCCGGGTCAGCTCACCGGCGGCCACGGCCACCAGCGGCGCCACGTGCAGGGTGTCGACGATCTCCACTCCGGCGCGTGGATGGTGCCGGGAGAGCCGGTCGAACTGCTCGAGTCGCTCGTGGCTGAGCCGCTGAGCCTCGCGGAATCGGCCGCTCGCGCCCTCGCCGCTCATGACCGCGTCGAGGGCGCCCATGACGAGCACCGGGTCACGGGCGATCCGCGCCGCCTCCAGCGCGCTCCGCGCCAGGCCGGGGTCGGGGGAGGTCTTCAGGCCGGTCGCGTTCCACGCTTCGGCCGCCGCCAGGTACGCCGCCACGGCAGGGCGGCCGGGTGGGGTGACGCGCCTGGCCTCCCGCAGCAGCCGGCAGAGCAGCTCGTGCGGGACCTCCTCGGTGAACGTGGCGGGGAATCGGCTGCCGACGCAGACGGCGAAGGCCAGGGCGGTCGCGCGCGCGGCGTCGTCGCCGGCCGCCCTGGCACGCCGGGCCGATTCCCTCAACAGCTCGAAGGCCGGCTCGCCCCGGTGCTCGGCCATGGCCACGTCGGCCCCGGTCCGCAGGTCCGCCGCCGCCGCGGAGTCGTCGGGGGCGTGGGCGGCCGCCTGCTGGCAGTGCCGCCGAGCTTCCAGCAGATACTGCCGGGCGTAGCAGAGGTGGCCCAGCGCGCGGGCCAAACGGTGCGCGGCGTGTCCCGAGCCTGCTCCACCGTCCAGCGCCGCGCGCAGATCGTCGGCCACCAGGTCGAACCGGGACCGCCACGGCCGGTCCGCCTCGACCAGGCGCTCCAGCTCGAGGGCCGTCGCGACCGCCCACTCCAGGTGGCGGCGACGACAGTCCGGCTCCTCGGCGGCCGCGGTGAGCCGGTCCAGCGCGTGGGCGCGAAGGGGGCCCAGCATCCGCCACCGGCCGGCCGCCACATCGCGCTCGGGCACCAGCAGGCTCCTGCCGGCGAGCCGGCTGACGAGATCGGCCGCCGCATCGGGATCGCCGTCGGTTCCCACGTGGCTCACCGAGTCCAGGTCGAAACCGCGGACGAACACACCGAGCCGCCGGAAGAGCCGGCGCTCGTCGTCATCGAGCAGGTGGTAGCTCCAGTCGATCACTGCATCCACCGAGCGGTGGGATCCATCGAGCGCGCGCCCGCCGGCGAGCCGGCGCAGGTGGTCGCCGCGAGCGGCGTGCGGTCCGGCCTGCCGGAGCGAGCCGGCACGGGCCGCGACCAGCTCGATGGCCAGCGGCATTCCACCCAGGCGGGAGCACAGGTCGGCGACGAGCTCGGGATCGGCGTCGACGCCGGCGCCGGTCGCTCGAGCGCGATCGAGGAAGAGCGTCCCGGCCTCGGATCCGTTCGAGCCGGGGATCGCCGGGTCGACCAGGGCCAGCGCCGGCACCGGCAGCACCCGCTCTCCGGGAATCCCCAGCGGCTCCCGGCTGGTGGCCAGCACCACGAGCCGCGGGCAGCCGGCGAGCAGCCGGCCGACCAGGTCCCCCACCGCGTCGAGCAGATGCCCGGCGCCGTCCACGACCAGCAGGCGGCGACCCTCGCCGAGCCGTTCGTGCAGCGCCTGCTCCAGGGGCTGCCCCGGCCGTTCGGTCACTCCGAGCACGGCCGCGACCGCCTGGGCGAGAAAGTCCGGCCGGACCGGCGCCAGCTCGGCGAAGGCGCAGCCGGACGGGAACGCCGAGCCTGCCCCCGACGCGACTGCGGCGGCGAGCCGGGTCTTGCCCACCCCGGCGGGGCCGACAAGCGTCACCAGCCGTGCCTCGCCCAGCAGGGCGTGCACCGCGGCGCTTTCCGCGGCGCGCCCGACAAAGCTCGTCCCCGGGGCCGGCAGCCCCGCCAGCCCATCGGAGGCCATGCCGGCCGGCACCTCCCTGCTCACGGACGGACGCACGCCTCCATCCCGAGGATCGACTCGGCGATCCGCCGGACGCCTGGCGGCTGCAGCAGCGTGTAGTGCTCGCCCGGAATCCGCAAAGTCTCGACGGGCCCGGCGAGGGCTGTCTTCCAATGGGGCGCCGAGTCCCACGTCCTCTCGGCGCCCGCGAGCAGCGTCGGAGCGCGGACGGTCGTCCTCGGGCGGTGGCCGGCGATCGCGAGCGTGTTCGCTTTGAACACGGCGAACCGGCGCTCGATGTCCGCCCGGACGGCGTCGACGCTCCCGGCCCCGGCGTCCAGCCGGTCGGTCAGCC
>WNGQ01037706.1_pt1 | contig 11466 bp, 10 predicted proteins | sample 5407661 | NCBI WGS metagenome assembly WNGQ01 (sample SAMN13153382, study PRJNA577476) | soil metagenome | isolation source: 60 cm soil or saprolite under Garry oak tree replicate 2 | place: USA:California | collected 2016-06-15
GACAAAATGATTCGGAGCGTCCAAATGTGTGCCGGTATGTTCGGCCATCGTGAACCGGCCCGAGAGGACGCCGTCCTTCTCCAGAGTGGCGAAAATCTCGTATTTAAACGGTGCGTAGCCGGGGCCTGGCCAGTACGGGTTCTGAGGGTTCAGCGCATGGCTAAGGTCCACCACGTGAGTCTTACCGGTCGCGATGCCTTCGAACAATCCGGCGGGTTCCGACTTCGGCTGCTCGACAGGTTGCGGTGCCCGGCACGACGCAATGAGAAACAAACTCACCAGAACCAAAACCTGTTTCATAATTTCCTCGTGCTTGTTTACCTTTCGCTTGGTTCAAACGTCGGAGATCGCGAACAGTACATCCACGCGGCCATTCACGGTCTTTCCGGCCGCGATGTCCGGATTATCCGTTGCGCCGCGATTTATTTGACCGAACCGCGAGAGATGCTCAATCAACCGCAGTTTCTGAACACCGTTCTCGAAGGGAGTACTTCCCTCGATCCGGACCAGTTACTTAAAGTGTGTTTGGAAGTCGAAGAAGTAAATCTTCGCACACGCGACATCAGCAAAGGTCCCCGGACCTTGGATATTGACATCATTTTTTTCGGAAGAGAAATCATTCGGAAGCACGGCCTTGAGATCCCCCACCCGCGGTTTTCCAAACGCCGTTTCGTTCTTGAGCCGCTCGCGGAAATCGCCCCCGAGTTCGTTGATCCGGTTAGCGGAAAGACGATTCGCCAGCTTCTCGAAGAAGTTTCAGATCCTGCCCTTGTCGAACGTCTACGATAACAATTCGCGCAGTCGCCGTTCTAATTTTTTACCCTCGCGGGGTGAACGAACGGCTATGAACACGGTGTTCTCACCCGCAATGCTTCCGATGGATTCGGGCCAACCTGTCTCATCCAGCGCCTGTGATACGGTCGAAGCATGTCCTGAGCCTGTCTTCACGACCACAATATTCTGTGCCACGTCAATGTCCACCAGGAATTCCCGAATGATCCGCCGCAGCGATTCTTCCGATGGTCTGGCGGGTTCGGAATCCACGGCTGTATAAACGCCTGCGGATTTTGCCAGCTTCAATTCCTGTATGTCCCGGGACAAGGTCGATTGAGACACCGCTATGTCCCGAGCCTTCAAACCCCGTATCAGCTCTTCCTGACTGGTGATTTCTCCGGCGCGGATGAGCTCCATGATTGCTCTGTGCCGAAGACGCTTCATGACGGCTGGATTATACACAAAAATGATTGACCGGTTCCCGACCACGATGCATACTTATGCATCCCTATGCATAACTATTCAGCATCTCCTATGGCAGCCAATCCAGATTTCCTCTCGATTGCACAGCTCAGCCGAGAGGATCTGTTCAGCTTGCTGGCAATTTCGCGGGATTTTCGTGCGAAGACCGTGTTTGGTCGAGCGCTTGAGGGCAAGTCGGTGGCGATGATCTTCCAGAAGCCGTCACTGCGGACGCGGGTTACCTTCGAGGTCGCCATTCGGCAGCTCGGCGGCTGGCCGATTCTGCTGGGCCCGGTCGAAAGCCAGCTCGGAAAGCGGGAGGCGGTTCAGGACGTGGCGCGGAATCTTTCACTTTGGGTGGATGCTATTGTCGCCCGCGTTTTCGCTCATAGTCACCTGGAGGACCTGGCGTTGTTTGCCTCTGTTCCGGTGATCAACGCTCTTAGTGATGCCGAGCATCCATGTCAGGCGGTGGCGGACGTATTGACGCTTCAGGAAGCGTGGTCTAGCTTTCTGGGCAAAGAACTGGTGTACATCGGTGATTGGAACAATATGTCGCGATCGCTTTGGCAGGTGTGTTCATTGGTGGGTTTGCGGTTCCGGGCGATCTGCCCAAAATCGTATGGACCCTCTTCCGAAGAACGAGTGGATTGGTCGACGTCGCCGGAAGACATCAAAGGTGCCGATGCCATCTATACTGATGTGTGGGCAAGCATGGGGCAGGAACATGAACTGAAGGAACGCCTGGAAGTCTTCCCTCCGTATCAGGTGAACGAGAAACTTTTGGCGAAGACCGGCAAGCCCACGTTCTTTATGCACTGTCTTCCGGCACATCGTGGCCAGGAAGTCACGGACTCGGTGATCGAATCCCCTTATTCCCTCGTTTTCCAACAGGCTGCCAACCGGTTGCCCGTGGAAAAGGCAATTCTCGTTAGTTTCGTGGAGAACACTTATGAATCAGAAAGTGAAGAAGGTCGTTCTAGCGTATTCCGGCGGTTTGGACACGTCCATCATCATTCCGTGGCTCAAGGAAAACTATGGTTGTGAAATCATCGCTATGGCCGGCAACATCGGCCAGGATGATGAACTGCACGGCATTGAAGAAAAGGCGTTGCGGACCGGGGCATCCAAATGTTATGTCGAAGACCTTCGCCACGAATTCGTAACCGACTATCTCTGGCCGCTGGTTAAATCCGGCGCGATGTACGAAGGAAAGTACCTTCTGGGTACGTCCATCGCACGTCCGCTTCTTGCCAAGAGGCAGGTGGAAATTGCACTGGAAGAAGGCGCCGATGCCGTTGCGCATGGTTGTACAGGAAAAGGGAATGATCAGGTCCGCTTTGAGCTGACATACATGGCGTTCGCGCCGCAGCTCAAAATTATCGCGCCGTGGCGCGAATGGAGCATTCGGTCGCGGCATGATGCGATCGCTTACGCCCGGGAACGCAGCATTCCGATCTCAGCGACAAGTGAAAAGATATATAGCCGAGACAGCAATCTCTGGCATATGAGTCACGAGGGCGGCATTCTCGAAGATCCGTCGCAACCTCCGCCGGAAGATCTTTTCATGCTGACGCTGGACCCGCGATTTTGCCCCGAGGGCGAAAGCGAAATCACAATTGACTTTGACCGCGGGGTCCCCGCAGGCCTGAATGGATACTCCATACCTCCTGTCCAGCTTTTGGAAGACCTGAACGAAATCGCGGGCACGAACGGCGTCGGCCGCGCGGACGTTGTCGAAAACCGAGTGGTGGGCATGAAGTCGCGCGGTGTTTATGAAACCCCGGGGGGAACCCTAATCACGGCCGCGCATCGTGAGCTCGAGTCGCTATGCCTCGACAGGCAAACCCGATACCACAAAGAACTACTCAGCATTACATATGCTCAGATGGTGTATGAAGGACACTGGTTTACGCCGCTAAGAGAAGCCCTTGATGCTTTCTTCGCCAAAACTCAGGAAGTCGTGACCGGTTCCATAACTATGACCTTGTACAGAGGCACGATGGCTGTCAAGAGCCGCCAATCGCCATTCAGTCTTTACCGGCAGGACATCGCATCATTTGACACTGGCAGCTACGATCATCATGATGCCGAAGGATTCATCAAGCTTTTGGGGCTCCCTGCAGCTCTCCGCTCCAGGTTAGCGGATTACAACATCCGAAATCCTCCGAAATCCGCTGCGAGCGGCCCGGCGGTGAATGAAATCCGAAATGAATATGAAACTCTGGCAAGGACGGTTTGAGGAAGACAGCGATCCGGTTTTCGAAAAAATGAACCGGTCGCTTGGGATTGACGCCGTTCTCCTCGAAGTCGATATCCGGGCCAGCCGTGCTCACGCGCGGGCGCTGCTTGGTTGCGGCGTGTTATCGCAGGAAGAATGGACGAAGACGTTCATACCTTCGTCGAAGCCACACTTGCCGCCAAGATCGGTCCCGCAGCGTTGAAACTGCATACGGGCCGCAGCCGAAATGATCAGGTCGCCACGGATTTCCGGCTGTTTGTGCGCAAGGCCATCGGCTTGGTCCTGGCGGATCTCGAAGCGCTGCAGCTTACTCTAATCGAATGCGGCGCCCGGTACGCCGATGTGATCATCCCGGCATACACTCATCTGCGGCGCGCGCAGCCGATTCGGTGGAGTCAATATTGTCTCGCGTTCGTAGAGATGTTTGGCCGCGATTCCGAGCGCTTCGAACAGTCGCTCGGCCGCGTGGACATCCTCCCCCTGGGATCGGGGGCAGTCGCGGGTTCCAATTTTCCCGTGGACCGCGAAGCCATAGCGAAAGAGCTGGGTTTCTCCGGAATTTCGGCCAATAGTCTGGATGCCACATGCGACCGCGATTTTGTACTAGAATTCCTATCCAATGCGGCAATACTCATGGTCCACGCCAGCCGCTTGGCCGAAGATTGGATCATCTATTCCACTGAGGAATTCGGGTTTCTTGAACTCTCAGAGAAGGTGACGACCGGAAGCAGCCTCATGCCGCAAAAGAAGAATCCCGACGGTTTTGAGCTCATTCGAGCCAAAGCCGCGATGACCGCCGGGTTGCTTTCCGGGTTTTTGTCGGTGATGAAGGGCTTACCCACCGGTTACAACAAAGACCTTCAGGAAGATAAAGAAGCATTTCTGAAGGTGTTCGAAAATGTACGTCTTTCCTTGAGCGTGCTGCGCCTGTCTGTCAGAACCGTGGTTTTGAACACCGATCGGACGGAGAAGGCCGCGGCGGACTCCTTCATGGGTGCCACGGATCTGGCCGACTTCCTGGTCATGAAAGGCGTGCCTTTTCGGACGGCTCATGAGATCGTTGCGCGCACTGTGCGGGACGCTCTTGAGCAGCATAAAGAACTCAGCGAAATGGATCTCGCTACCTATTCGCCGTTTTTCTCAGAGCTCCCTGCCAACTATCTCACACCAGAAAATGTGGTGAATCGAAAAGGCCAGTCTCCTTCGCTTCCCGCGCCTTCCGCACGTCCACGAAAGCCATAAGGATTAAACCCACTACAAAAAAGAAGATGAGGGAAATAATCGCCAGGCGCGACGAGCCCAGCCACTGCCGCACGAGGCCAAATGTGGTGGGTCCCCAGATGGCCGAAAACTTGCTGAAGACCGTATAGAAGCCAAAGAACTCGGCGCTCGATCCTTCCGGGACCATCGAGCCGTAGAAGGAGCGGCTAAGCGCTTGCGACCCGCCGAGGACAATCCCAACCACGACTCCAAGACCGAAGAACTGGGCCGCACTGCGGATAAAATATGCATAAATAACCACTCCGGACCAGAGGACCAGGCCCACCATAATGGCCTTTTTCGCTCCGATCTTCATTGCCAGCCGTCCGAATAGCAGGGCTCCAACAGTGGCGATGATCTGAACGACCAGAAGCGTAACCATCAATGCTGTTTTGGAGATCTTCAGTTCCTCGGTCCCATAAATCGATGACATGGCAATGACCGTGTCTATACCGTCGTTATAAAGCATGAACGCCAGGAGAAAGATTGCGAGATGCCGAAACCGCCGTATTCGAAGGGTTGTCTGGATAGTCCGAGACAGGCCGATCGACACATATTTCGCGAGCCCAAGCTTGCGTACTCCGGAAGAGGGGAACACGTCATCGTCGCGCAAGTTGACGGCAGGAGCGCTTTCCCGTAGATACTTGACGGTGAATAGCGTGAATCCCGCCCACCACAGACCTGCTGTCAGAATTGCAATTCGGGCGGCCGTCTCTTCGGAGATGCCGACGAAATCGTGCCCGGCAACGAGGACCAACGCGAAGGCGAACTGAAGCCCGCCGCCCACGTATCCGTACGAATAGCCCTTCCCCGAAATCCAATCCATCTTTTCGGGACTTGCGAGATCCGTGATAAACGAATCGTAGAAAACGTTCGCACCAATAAATCCCACTTGAGCCATCAGAAATAGAAATAACGTGCGGTAAACGTCGCCGGTGCCACAGAGGTAGAGCAGCATTGTGAATAGCGAGCCCGCATAGGCAAATGCCAGGAGGAAACGTTTCTTTGCTGCGGAGAAATCAGAAATCGCACCGAGTACGGGCGCCGACAGGAAGGCGATAAACGAAGAGAGTGCGACCACAAAAGCCCACACAACCGAGGCGCTGGTTTCGATTCCGCCAATCCGCAGGCCTTCCGTCCCCACGACAACGGACGCAAAATAGGCGGGTAAAACACCCACATACACGGTGGTGACATAGGCGGAGTTAGCCCAGTCGTACATGCACCAGCCGAAAATGTTTTCGGGATCGTCTTTAGGGTATGCCATTCGCGTAATTGGCGTAATTCGCGGCCGTCAACTACGCGAACTACGCGAACGAAATTCTAGCAGTGCAGATCCAAAACCATCGCGATTTCGTCGCAGTTCCCGAATTTAGGGCACGCGACACAGTCTTTCCAGACCTTCATGGGCAAATTTGTGTGTTCAACCGTCCGGAAACCCATCTTTTGAAAAAACCCAGGTGCGAGAGTGAGGGCAAAAACCTGTGTAAGGTTCTCGGTGCGGGCTTTTTCAATGAGAGCTTGAACAATCGCGCGGCCCGTTCCACGAGGGGAGTTGTCTGGTGCTGTGGCGAGGCCGTAGATCTCCGCAACATCGCTGGAATACGGTTCCAGCCCACCACAGCCAACCACCTCACCGTCCAGATCGGCGACGACATAATGCCGTAGAGACTCCGCCAATGCGCCATGTGAGCGGGGAAGCATCAGTCCCTGAGAAGCGTAGTGCGCGATGATGCGTACTATCGTTCGAACGTCCTCGTGGGCGGCCGGTCTGATTTTCATGAGGCGCTCCCGAACTGCGTGCGCCCCACACGGACCGTGCGGATGCCGCCGTCCATAGCCGCCTTTACCGCTCGCAACTTTGGAATCATTCCTCCGCTGACGAAGCTTGCCGACAGCAGCTCATCCGGTGTCGGGGCCTGGTCAAGGACCATGCCATTCGCATCCTTGACTCCTTCAACATCCGTCAAAAAGATCAGCTCGCTGGATTCAAGCGCCACAGCGACCGCTGCCGCTGTTTCGTCTCCATTCACGTTGAGCAGCGAACTTTCACCAAGTGCCAACGTCGGTATTACCGGTAACTGCCCCGCATCTAAAATGGCGGTCAGGGCCATGGCGTCTGCGCGAAGATTGGTTCCCACAAGTCCCCACCGGCCCGGCTTCTTGGATGCGCGAATCACACCAAATATTCCCATTGCCGGCAGTCCTTTCAGTTGAAGCTGTGCGACGAGGGCCGTGTGCACCTCGCCGAGAAGTGCCATTGCAACGGCGGCGAGTGTTTGGTCGTCCGTGACGCGCAAGCCTTCAATGAAAACCGAAGGAACCTTCATCCGCTCCAACATCCGGGTGATCTGGATACCACCCCCGTGAACGACAACAGTTTTAGCCTTGGCGACCCGTTGAATCTCCCCGACGGCTCGCGCGGGATTTTCAAGGAGCGCCCCGCCGACTTTGACGACGAGACTCACGAGAGCAATCCCGCAGCAGGTTCGCATCCCAGCATCAGGTTCAGATTCTGAATCGCCTGTCCTGCAGCGCCTTTGACGAGGTTGTCGATCGCGGACACAATCACCGTGTTCGGCCGGCCATCGGGGAAAACGCGTACGAACGGCGCTGTCGCGTAGGTGTCGCTAAGGATAGACCGTACCGAAGCGCGATTCGACTGCCGAAGCACAATGGTATTCAAAATACCTCGATTGATGGGAATCAGATGCGGTGTGAAAACAAAGCGATCAAATGTCGCGCCCGGAAGCTGTGAAACCATCTCCGGCGTGTGCCGGTGCTTCAAGATACCGTAGGCGCTGATGTTGTCATTCACCTCGCAGAAATGGGTCTCGGGCTTCGGCTGCCGGCCGGCGCCGGAGACACCGGATTTTCCATCCACCACCACTGTGCATGTGCTGTCTATCGCGTTCGCTTTGTACAGCGGCGCCAGTGGGAGGATCGTTGCCGTCGCATAACATCCCGGATTCGCGACCAACCGGGCGCTGTGAATTTGTTCTGAATAAGACTCGGGTAATCCGTAGACAGCTTCTGCGAGCAACTCAGGCGCAGTATGTTCGAATTTATACCATTCCCGATAGAGCCCAGCGTTCTTCAATCGAAACGCCCCGCTCATATCCACTATCCGATACCCGGCTTGCAACAATGCGGGTGTTAGACGCATCGAAAGCTCGTGCTCCGTTGCCAGAACCACGACATCCGGCGAATACGATCCTAACTTTTCCAGGCTAAATGGCTCCGCTCCGGATTCTTCATCCGCTTTTGAGGCGAACCGTCCCACCACCTGAATTTGGGGGTGGGACGCCAACAGACGATCCAATTCCTGGCCGGCATAACCGGTGACTCCGACTATGGCGACACGGCGTGAATAAATATTCATAGACATGCATATTTAACCACAAATGCGTGGTAAAGGCACAGACATTTCCCATCCGCGTCCATCCGCGCAGTCCGCGGCGAACTCACTGCAAATTGGGAGAATCCAAATTGAGTTTGCTTAAGGGGATAACGCCGATTCTGCCCAAGCCCTCCAATTGCTTTGTGAACTCGTCCGCTTTTCCGACAAGGACAATAACGATGTTTTCGGATGAGATCTTTTCCTTCGCGACCCGCAGCACATCGGCTGCAGAAACAGTGGTGAGCCGGTCTCGGTAGGTCTTCAAGTAATCGTCGCCGAGGTCGTATAGAAATACGGTCGTCAGACGCGTCGCGAGATCATTAGGAACCTCAATGCTTAAGGGAAAGCTTCCGACCAGGAATGATTTTGCATTCTGAAGCTCGTCCGCAGGGATTTGGCGCGCCCGGAATTTTTGAATTTGTTCTAACAGCAGGTTCAGAGCTTCAATAGTTTTTTCGGTGCGTGTGTCGGCTGTCGAATAGAAACTGCCCGGACCCCTCCTGGGCTGAATGGTTGCATAGGCGCCATAGGTGAGGCCTCGCTCAACCCGCAGGGCCTGATTCAGCCGTCCGGACCCCGACCCTCCCAGAACGTAACTGGCAACGAGGACATTGAAATAATCCGGATCCTTCCGGCGTACAGTGGTGTGGCCCACTCGGATCTCTGTCTGTACGGCATCCGGCTTATCAATCACAACGACTTGACGGCCTTCCAATTTCGGAACATCTGGCGCAGCGGGCCGCTGGACGTCTTTCTTGGTCCATGATCCAAACCAGTGTTCAGCAAGCTTGAACGCTTCGGATGTTGAAAGGTCTCCCACAATTGCCAGGGCTGAGGTATTCGGAGCGTAGTACGTCTCGTGGAACCGGATCAGATCTTCGCGGCGGATCTTGGGAGTCGAAGTCAATGTGCCGTTTTCGAGGTGGCCGTATGGGTGGTGTCCGTAAATGACGCGCTGAAAGGCCGCGTCGGCGATGAAATCGGGGTCCTGCATGTCGGCCGTCATACCAGATATGGCCTGCTGCTTGGCGCGTGCCAGTTCTTGCTCGGCGAAGGCGGGGTTCATAAGGATGTCGGTCATTAGTTCGAATGCGAGTTCCAAGCTATCCGTCAGCGCACTCGTCGAAAGCATGGTGCTTTCCATGTCGGCTGATGCTTCAAGGCTTCCTCCAACTTGATCGATGGCTTCTGCAATCTGCGTTGCCGAACGCGTCTTCGTTCCTTTGTTTAGAAGATTAGCCGTGAATGAGGCCACTCCCGGCAAATCCGTCGGATCATTCTCTGCTCCAGCGGTAATTAACAAGCGGAGGGAGACAACGGGCTGCTCATGGTATTCGAGCGCATACACCGTCAGCCCATTCGGAAGAACCCGCTTCTCGTATGCAGGGAATTCAATCTTTCCCAGAGGTCTCGCTTCGGGTGGTTCTTGCTTGTCGGTCGTGGTGGCGCAGGAGACAAGAAGTAAGTATAAAAAGCAAAATCCGAAATTCTTCACACTCGACTCCTACTCTCCATTTCCGCGCGGTGGCGTTACGAGAATGACCGTCCGATTGTCAGGACGGAAGTAGGTTTTGGCAACGCGCATGATGTCCTCCTTGGTGACCTTCATGAAGAGGTCGTACTCCTTATTCACGGAAGCCGTATCGCCATGGATGACCGCCGCGTGACCGAGAGCCTGAGCTTTCTGCTGGACCGACTCCCGCCCAAACGCATATTCCGAGCGTATCTTGTTTTTAGCCTTTTCCAGTTCCTTGTCGCTCACAGGTTCCGTGGTCAAGTGCATGATCTCGGAATTGAGCGCTTTTTCTCCTTCCTCAATGGAAGCGCCGCGATTCATGATCAGCATCGAAAAGAATAAATTGGAATCTTCTGTGAAATTTCCACTGGCATCGGCCTGGAGTGCAAGTTGTTTGTCATAAACAAGCGATTGGTAGATGCGTGAGCTTCGCCCTTCGGAGAGGATGGTCGAGGCGATCACCAGGGGGTACGAATCCGGATGACCGTCGGCGGGGATGTGATAGCCGGCCACATAGGCCGGCAGCGGCACCATTTTCGAGTGCGAGATGCGGCGCTCCTTCTGTTGCGGAGGCTCTTGCGCATTGGATCGAGCGATCGGCTTCTGGCCTTTGGATATATCGCCGAAGTACTTCTTTATCCACCCCAAGGCCTGCTCGTTTTTGAAATCACCGGCAACGATAAGAACAGCGTTATTCGGAACGTAGAATGTTTGGTAGAACTCCCGCACATCAGCGATCGTCGCCGCGTTGAGGTCTGCCATGCTGCCGATCGTGATGTGTTTATAGGGGTGGACTTCGAATGCATTGTTGTAAAGCAGTTCGAGAAGATCGCCGTATGGAGGGTTCTCGATCCGCGTCAGGCGTTCTTCCTTAACGACCTCCCGCTCCGACTTGAAGTTCTGCTCCGACACCTCCAGCGTTGCCATCCGGTCGGCCTCCATCCATAGAACTCTTTCCAGGTAGTTAGCCGGGAACGTTTCCCAGTAAACCGTCACGTCGTCTTGTGTGTACGCGTTACTAACTCCTCCGGCATTCATGATGATCTTGTCGTGTTCTTCCGGTTTGATATGTGCAGAACCCTTGAACATGAGGTGCTCAAATAGATGTGCGAAACCGGTACGGCCGGGTTTCTCGTCCTTCGATCCGACGTGGTACCAAAGCTGGAGATTGATGACAGGTGTGGAATGGTCCTCGTGAGTGACGACGGTGAGGCCATTTGCTAATTTGTTTTCACTATACTCGACCGGCTTTGGCCTTGAAACCGGTCCTTGCAGAAGTAAAACGCCTAAGAGCGATGCAGCAACACGCATGATTTTCTCCGTTGTGGCTGTTCACATCGTAACAAACCAGGCTGCGAACGCCCAGCCTTGCACGAGCGAAGCGAAAAGAGCGGCGGCGAACGGATCCTGAGTGTGCCGATGGACAACGCCGGTGGCAAACCAGAGCAGGATCCAGAACAATGCCATCAGGTGTGCAATGAGCACGAGAAAGGCATCGTGCCGGTTCAGTAGCAGGACACCTATGAGGAGAAAGGCCCAGAGCAGTGCTCGCGTGATGAGCGCAACTCCGATTGATTTCCATCTCGGATAGATTGCTCGAGTCGTCAATTCGTCAGAGATGAGGAGTGGAAGACCGGCCAAGGTGAGCCACGGTAAGCGCCACCACCTCCGATTCGACAGAGTTATGTGTAGCACGTGAGATCCAGCGATGAAGCCGAAAACGACGATAACAAATGCCGCGGCTGCGGACGCTTTCAGGATTGCTGCGGGACTGAGGCGGAGTGAATTTCTCTGTTGGACCCAGAGAACCAG
>WNGQ01006338.1_pt1 | contig 11460 bp, 15 predicted proteins | sample 5407661 | NCBI WGS metagenome assembly WNGQ01 (sample SAMN13153382, study PRJNA577476) | soil metagenome | isolation source: 60 cm soil or saprolite under Garry oak tree replicate 2 | place: USA:California | collected 2016-06-15
AAGACTTCCAGGCTCGCCGGATCGAGCGTCTTCCCCTGACCACCGACTCGCGACGCGCTGCACAGTCCGCCCGCAGCCAGCATCAGGGAGACAGCCATGTGCCCGTTCATGAGGTCTCCGTTTCATGGAGGTAGTCGATCCGTACGGGCGAGCACCGCATCCAGTTTTGCCACAATGACGATCCGGAACGTGCCGCACACCCGCTCGCGCGGGACCCGCAGCACGCGCCGGACCACCAGCTCGTCAGCGCCCGGGGGGGGCGTCATCGCGCAGCACCGCCTCGAGGGCGTCGAGCCGGGAATTCCAGAACGTGCGCTGCCGCGCCAGCCAGCGCGCCGCCGCGTGCAGTGGCCCGGTCCGGAGGCGCAGCCAGTGCTCGCGGCCGCGGATGCGGCGCGACACCAGCCCGGCGCGCTCCAGCACCTTCACGTGCTTGGACACCGCGTTGAACGACACGGGAAAGCGCCGCGCGAGTCGACCGACGTTCACCTCTCCGCCGGCGAGCGCGGTGAGGATGGCGCGCCGGGTGGGGCTGGCGATGGCGCCATAGACCTGGTCCAGCCGGCGGGAACGGGTTTGAGGCATGGGTTGTTTATTATTCAACCGATTGGTAGAATATCCGACATTCCGCGCTCCAGCGCCAGACCCATCACGACGAGGCACCGCATGACACCCGATGACCTGCGCGACCATGCCGTGGTCTCCCACGACCGCTGGATGCTGTTCGGCGCGAAGAGCCAGCTGTTCGTCTATCATTTCATGTTCGGACCGGAGGACCAGGAAGGATGCCCAAGCTGCTCCTTCTGGGCCGACCATTACGACGGCGCCGGCCTGCACCTGCCCCACCGCGACGTCAGCTTCGTGGCCGTGTCGCGCGCCCCCTTCGACAAGATCGAGCGCTACAAGCGACGCATGGGCTGGCGCTTCAAGTGGGTGTCGTCCGCCAACACCGACTTCAACTACGACCTGGGCGTGTCGTTCTCGCCGGAGCAGCTCGAGCGCGGCGCCCTGCTCTACAATGTCGGGACGGCGAACCCGGGGATGCCCGATCGCGAGGGCGCGAGCGTGTTCTACAAGGATCGGACCGGCGCAGTGTTCCACACGTATTCGTGCTACGCTCGCGGCATCGAGACGTTGAACGGCACCTACAACATGCTCGACCTGGTGCCCAAGGGCCGCGACGAAGATCCCGATGACGTACAGAGCTGGGTGCGCCACCACGACCGCTACCAGGACTGAGTCGCTCCTCGCAGCCGGCGCGCTGCTGTTTCTCGCGAGCGCGGCGGCGACGGTCCACTGGTCCCGCTCCATGGCGGGCGGGATGGCCATGCCCGGCGGTTGGACTCTGGCGATGGTCTGGATGGCGATGCCGGGTGAGACGTGGGCCGGTAGTGCTGGGCGCTTCGTCGCGATGTGGCTCGTGATGATGGTCGCCATGATGCTGCCGCCGCTGCTCCCGATGCTCGCACACTTCCCGCGGAACGGGCTCGCCGCCCTGGCGGGTGTGGCCTACTTCTCCGTGTGGGGGCTGTTCGGCGCGGCCGTCTACGCGCTGGGGAGCGCCATCGCCCGTGCCGGGCTCGAGTGGCCGGCCGTCGCGCGGCTGGTCCCGCTCGCCACGGGGGCCGCGCTGCTCGCCGCGGGCGCGGTGCAGCTGAGCGCCTGGAAGGCCCGCCAGCTCGCCGTGTGCCGCGCCTGCGGCGCAGCGGCGAGCCCGGCGGCCGCGACCACGCTCATGCACGGTGTGCGCTTTGGCGTGAACTGCAGTCTGTGCTGCCTCGGTCTCATGGCCGTGCTGCTCCTGGGCGGGATGATGAACATCGCGGTCGTGGCAGCCGTCGCGGTCGCGGTGGCGCTGGAGCGGCTCGGGCCCCGGCCCGCGCTCCTCGCCCGCGCGATCGGCGCCGTCGTAACGGTTCTGGGCCTGGTGGTGCTAGCGCGAGCCTTGGCATAACGTACTCCCCGACAATGCGCCCGGAGGGTTGAGCCCATGGATCGCCGAGAGTTCCTGGCTCTTGCCGCGGCGGCGGGGGCGACCGCCCAGGCCGGCCCGCGCCTGCAGGTGGCGGCGCAGCCGCCGCCGTGGTACGCCACCATGCGCCGCTGCGGACAGCTCAACTTCAACGAGCGTGATCCCCTCACGCTCGACGTGGCGGCGTGGATCGACTACTGGGCCTCGCTGCGGGTCAACGCCCTGCTCGTCAACGGCGGTGGGATCATGGCGTTCTACCCGACCGAGGTCCCATATCACCACCGCAGCGCGTTCCTGGGCACGCGCGACCTGTTCGGCGAGATGGCGGCCGCGGCCCGCGCCCGCGGCATCCGCGTGGTGGCGCGCATGGACTGCAACTACTCCTGGGAAGAGGCGCTGCGGGCGCATCCCGAGTGGTTCGAGCGCGACCGCGACGGCCAGCCGCGCCGCCACGGCGAATCCACCTGGCTCTTCAAGACCTGCATGTTCTCGCCCTATTTCACCGACCAGATGCCCGCCATCTACCGCGAGATCGCCGGGCGTTACGCGGTCGACGCGTTCTTCACCAACGGCTGGCCCAGCACGGGCGCGCTGGGCGTGTGCTACTGCGAGAGCTGCCAGAAGGTGTATCGCGAACGAGTGGGCGGCGTGCCGCCCGAGCGGACCGACGCCACGAGCCCGCTGTACCGTCGCTATTACGAGGTGTTCATGGACCGCCTGCTGGAGGTGTGGCGCCTGTGGGACGCGGTGGCGCGGGAGCGCCGTCCCGACGCGGTCTACGTGGGCAACCTGGGCGGCGGCATCCGCGTGGTCAAAGACCTCGCGCGCATCGGTCACGTAGCCGGCTGGTTCAACGCCGACCACCAGGGCCGCTCCGGCGACACGCCATTGTGGGACTGCGCGCAGCAGGGTCGCGTGGCCCGCTCCGTCATGCAGGGGCGCACGATCACCAACGTGACCGGCGCCTACAGCAACAGCCGCCCGGTGTGGCGCCACGTCGCGAAGCCCGCGGCCGAGACGACCCTGTGGATGGCGCAAACGGTCGCGAGCGGCATGGTGCCGTGGTTCCACTGGCTGGGTGGCTCGCCCGAGGATCAGCGCTGGCGGGACACGGGGCGCGAGTTCTTCTCCTGGCTCGCCGCCCACGAGCCGCACTTCCGCAACACGCGCTCGGTGGCCGATCTCGCAGTGCTGTTTCCGCAGAGCACCATCGCCTTCTGGCGCGGCGCCGACAGAGCCCAGGGCACCGAGTATCTGCAGGGGCTGTACGCGGCGCTGCTGCAGGGGCGCTGTGTGTTCGACTTCGTGCACGAGAGTGATCTGTCGGAGCAGACGCTGGGCCGGTACCGCGCGCTGCTCGTCCCCAACGCCGCGTACCTCGCGGACGAGCCCTGCCGCCAGATCCGCGCCTACGTGCAGGCGGGCGGGTCGCTCCTTGCCACGTTCGAGACGTCGCGCTACGACGCCTGGGGCGACGCGCGCAGCGAGCCGGCCCTCGCCGATCTGTTCGGTATCAGCGTCGCGGCCGACGCGGTGGGCCCCGCCGCCAACAGCTACATGCGGATCGAGCAGCGTCATGCGGCGCTGGCCGGCTTCGACGGCACGGCCCTGCTGCCGGGTCCCGAAAACCGCCTCCCGGTGCGGCTGCGCGAACCTGGCCAGCCCGCGTTGACCGTGGTCCCATCGTATCCGGCATTCCCGCCCGAGATGGTCTACCCCCGCACGCCGCGCACTGACGAGCCGGCGGCCGTGTTCCGGGAGCACGGCGGCTCGCGCGTCGCGTATTTCGCGGGCGACGTGGACCGGACGTTCTGGCGCTCGGGGAATCCGGATCTGAGTCGTCTGCTGCAGAACACGGTCCGTTGGCTGCGGGGCGAGCGGCAGCCGCCCGTGGCGATCGCAGGCGAAGGGCTGCTGGAGGCGTTCGCGTGGGAGACGGAGCCGGGGTACGCGCTGCATCTGATCAACTACACCACGCCCAATTTGACCTGGGGCATGGTCGAGCGCTCCTACCCCATCGGTCCCCAACGCGTGCGGTTCGAGGTCGCGCCGGGCCGGAGGGTCAGGCACGCCGAGGCGCTCCGCAGCGGCCGCGTGCTCCCGTTCGAGCAGGATGGCGTCGGCGTCCGCTTCGAAGTCCCGGGGCTGGTCGACTACGAGGTCGTGGCCCTCACCTGAGGAGCCCGGCCGGGAACTTCGCGAGGCCACGCTTCATTAATGAAGCATGACTCCGTACGGCGCTCAGTTCCGCCTCGTGGCCCGCGGGCTGGTCGACTACCTCGCCGGTATCGATCCCAGTGGCGCGGGCCTGATGGGAACCCTGCTCACCCTGATCCGCCGCGATAAGGCGACCCCGCCCTCAGAACGCGACTGAGACCTCCTTGACCGCCGCTTGACGGCTCTCCTGCAGCGTTTGGTGCATCAAGTCCTGGCAGCTGCGCTATTCTTAAAGACCACTGGATAGGAGCTCACATGCTCGGCGATCGTCCGATATCCGAGTGGATCGCGCGCTACACGCAGAGCCACCAGAATCCGGTGAACCGCTTCTGCCACACGATCGGGATCCCGCTCATCGCGGTGTCCATCCCGCTGTTCGCGGTCGCGCTGTTCGTGCACGGCTTCTGGCCGGTGCCGCTGGGCCTGTTCGTGGTCGGATGGGCGTTTCAGTTCATCGGCCACGCGTTCGAGGGCAAGCCGCCGGAGTTTTTCAAGGACTGGCGCTTCTTGTTAGTGGGCCTGCGGTGGTGGCTGGCGAAGCTCCGCGGACGGGCCTAGGCGGCGGGAGAGCGTCCGGCAGCCTCGAGAATCCGCCGGCGCTGGCCCGATACCACCATGTCACGGTCCACGACGTCGCGTACGATCCGGGCAACGAAGCCATAGCCGCGCGGCTCAGCGGCGAGCCAACGCTCGGTCGGGTGACAACTTCCGGGCAGACGGGCGGAAAGTCAAACGTCCCGCGCCGCTTGCGCCGCGGCTCCCACGGCGGCCAGATCCTCGATCAGCATCTTCCAGTGGCGCGCGGGGAGCCGGGTGCGCAGCCGTTCCTGCGCGCGCTCCCAGGCTGGGAGCGCCCGGGCGACGCACCGCCGGCCCGCGGGCGTGAGCCGCCAGCGCACCTCGCGGCGGTCCTTCCCCGCCCCGGCGCGAATCCAGCCGGCGCGCTCGAGCGGGGGCAGCGTGCGAGACAGCGTCGTCGGGTCGAGGCCCAACAGCCGCCCCAGCGAGCTTTGCGACGCCGCTCCCATTTGCTCGAGCGCTTGCAGCAAGGTGAACTGCGGAGCCCGGAGACCGGTACCGCGCAGCTCCGTCTCGTACAGCTGCGTCACCACGCGCGCGGTGCGCCGCAGACTGGCGCACGCGCAGGCGAGAGCTGGGAGCGACTCACGAGCCACGGGCCAGCCGGCGCAGAATGATGATGTGGTTCGCGAGGAAGATCGGCACGAAGAAGGTCGGGATCACGACGAGCGGCAGATCGAGCACGCGCGCGACGCCCGGAGACCCGCCCTGCAGCGTCACCGCCGTGGCCGTCGCGACGGCAACCACGAGGTCGAGGAAACCGAGCGCGTTCCAGGCCTGCGCCAGTCCGCGGTGGAGCGGCGTGCGCGGCTCCCCGGCCGCGACAAGGCCGAGCGCGAGCAGGGCGGTCGCGATGTCTCCCCAGCCGGCCCGCTCCGCGAACACGGGCGCCATCTCGCCCCTGGCCGCGAGCACCAGGAACGTGATCCCGATGAAGCGGAGGGCGTTGATGCCGATCAAGGTGCGGACCGGCAACGCGTCGACCCACGCGCGCAGCGCCGGGACGGTGGTGGCCGCGACGAGCGTGGCCGCGAACAGCGCGAGGAAGATGAGCTGGGGCCCCGGGAACGGGAGCCGGGCGAGGAAGCCCGTGGCGCCGGCGAGCAGCGCGAGGGCGAGCCAGGCGGTCACGGCGACGCCGGCGGCTCGGGGAAAGCGGGGGGCGGCGATGGCGGAGGCGGTCATGGCGCAGTCCTCGAAATAAGTGTGTATATACAACTATATACCGGTGACCGCGGTTCCCGCTCGCCGCGCACAGGGCTTTCCCAGAGAGTCCCCGGGTGTTCTCCGGCCCGAGCCAGGCGTTTGCCCGGTATGCAGCGACTCGACCCGTGGTCACATTGGGAGCATGGGTCGTCGGGCATCGTTCAGGCGTGCTCCCGTCGTGCTCGTCGCGAACGCGTTTGGCACGTGGCTCAGCCAGGCGCTCTCCAACCTCGTGGCGGCGCGGGGCTACCGCGTCCACTTCGTGCTGAGTGGGCGCGAGGTCCTGGACCAAGCGCCGGCGCTGCGACCCGACGTCATCGTGCTGGATGCGGACCTGCCGGACATCGACAGCATCACCGTGTGCCGCACGCTGCGGGAGGATCGCGCCGCCTGGAACATGCCCGTCATGATGATCACGGCGACGCCCGCGACGAAGCAACAACGTCTCGCGGCGCTCAAGGCCGGCGCATGGGACTACTTGAGCGTATTGCTCAATCCGGAAGAGGTCACCCTGAAGATCGACGCCATGAGCCGTCTCAAGCTCGAGATGGAGCGGGCGTTGGAGCAGAGCGCTCTGGACCCGGCGAGCGGCTTGTACACGCTCCCCGGGCTCGAGCGGCGGGCGCGCGAACTGACGTCGGACGCGATGCGCCGGCACGCGCCGCTCGCCTGCGTGGCCCTCGGCATCGGCCTCGACCCCAAGGGCGCGGGCGAGAGCGCCGCGGCGCTGTCAGGGGCGGCGGCATACGCGGGGCAGGTGCTGCAGGCGAGCGGGCGGACGTCCGATTGCGTCGGCAGGCTCGGTCAGGGGGAGTTCGCCGTGCTCGCGCCCGGGACCGCCCCCGAGGGAGCCGCAAAGATGGCCCAGCGCCTGGCCCGGGTGATCGAGACGGCGGGACCGCGGCCCGCCGGCGTGCCCCCGTTGCGGGTGCACGCGGGGTACGACGCCGTGGCGGACCCCCACCGCACACCCGTCGAACCCGCAACCCTGCTCGAACACGCGGGCACGGCGCTGCATCAGGCCCGAGCGGGAACGGGCGAGCGGATTCAGGCCTACCGGGCGTAGACTTCCTGCGTGGGTAGGCAACAACTGGTGCAACGCCTCGAGCAGGCATGGGTGGACTTTCAGGAGTCCTATGCCGGCCTGTCGGATGCGGAGCTGATGGAGCCAGGGGTCACCGGGGCCTGGTCGGTCAGGGACATCATCGCGCACGTCACCTGGTGGGAAGAAGAAGCGCTCACGCACCTGCCGCTCGTGCTCGCCGGCGGGCGGCCGCCGCGCTATTCGGTGACCCATGGCGGCATCGATGCCTTCAACGCCAAGATGACCGAGCAGCGGAAGCCATGGTCGCTGGCCCAGGTACTCACGCAGCAGGACGAGGTACACCGCCGCCTGGTCGCGTTCGTACAAGGTGCTCCCGAGGAGCAGCTGTCGGGCGACACGCGGTTTCGTCGTCGCCTGCGGCTCGACACGTACGGTCATTACCCCAAGCACGCGCGGGCGATACGCACCTGGCGGGCGTCGCGTGCTGCAACTGGCGATTGAGACCATGGTCGTATATTGCGGAATGGGAATCCAACTGACCATCGTGGTAGCCGCCCTGTGCGTCGCTTGTCAGGGATCGGAGCAAGTGCCGCAGCCACCCGGCAAGCTGGCGGGCGTACGGGTCGTGGACTTGGTCCCGCTGTCGCTCAGCGGCGAGACCTGGCAGGATGCCGAGCCGTTCCTGGCGCTGTACGACTCGAATCCCAAGCTCATGGCGGCGTCAGCCTTCACGCCGAATCCGGGTGGATCCACCAGCGCCACCGCGCCCATCTTCGTCTCCAACGATGGGGGCGACTCCTGGACGCTGCGCAACACGCTGCCGAGCGAGAACATGACGGCCGATATCACCCACGCGGTGGGGGCCAACCCGCCGGTGCTGTACGCCGGCATCCTGAAGGTGCCCGGCGCACCCTTGAACGAGCTCAAGGCCAACGACTTCCTTTCGCCCGCCACGATGACGCTGCAGGCGTCGCGCGCCGACATCGATCAACCATTCGTGCGCACGGCGGCGGTGGCGAGCGCCGATCGCGTGTACGTGGGCCTCAATGACTTCGACGCACCGGATGGGCGCACCGCCACGGTGGACGTGTCGCTCGACGGGGGCGCGACGTACCGGTCGCGTCGCATCGAGACCCGTAGCACCCTGGGGCAGAATGGCCCGTCGATCCGTCCCGCCGTGGCGCGGGATCACACGGTGTACGTCGCGTACTTCGGTTGGCGCTCGCAAACCGGATCGGACGTGACGAGCGACGTGGTCGTGGTGCGCGACGACAGCGGCGCGACCGGCAGCGCGCCGTTCAAGGACCTGGTCGATCCGTCGGATCACCTGCCGGGGCGCCTCGTGGCCACCAGGGTGACCATCCCCTGGTCCAACGCGCCCACGCTGGGACAGGAGCGCATCGGCTCGACCCTGTCGATAGCGGTGGACGTGCTGCACAGCGACACCGTGTACGTCGCGTGGGCCGACCGCGTGGGGACGGGAGACATCTACACGGTGCACCTGCGCCGCTCCGGCGACCGCGGCGCCACGTGGAGCGGCGACCGCCGCACGGTGACCAATGCCACAAACGCGAGCCTCGCCGTGGCCGCCAACGGCACGGTCGGCCTCCTCTATCAACAGGTGACCGGGTCCGGCGACGCAAGCCGGTGGGTCACGCGGCTGGAACGGTCGCGGGACGGCTTCGCGACACACCAGGACGTGGTGCTCGCCGACGTACCGGCCACCACGCCGGCCTTCCAGTTCCTGCCCTACCTCGGCGACTACAACGGCCTGCTCGCCCGCGGCGATGTCTTTCTGGGTATATTCTCCGCTAACAACGCACCCGATTCGGCTAACTTCCCGCAAGGTGTGGTGTATCAACGACGGGTGGATTTCCCGACGCATCGGCTGCTCGATGGGTCGGGTGCGGCGGTGGCCGTCTCGATCGATCCGTTCTTTTTCAGTGTCCCCGTTCTGCCATGACGACAAACGGTCGTCGTGAGGGTCCCATGCACACTCGGTCAGCCATTCTCCTCGCGGTCGCGCTTGCGTTGCCGGGAGTCCCGGCGGTTGCCCAGATGAGCCGGGCGGCGCTCGTGAAGCAGTCCGATATCATCTTCATCGGAACCGTCACGCAGGTCGGTGCCGTCGCGGCCCCCGAGGTCCCCGCCTCGAACCGCACGGTCGTGGTCCGGGTGGACAACGTGCTCGAGAAGCCGGCCGCGGTCGCGCTGGCGGCGGGCGATTCCGTCACGGTCGAAACCGCGCGGACGGGCTCGCTGAAACCGGGCACCCAGGCGACGTTTTACACGACCGGCTGGATTTTCGGCCGGGGCGTCGCGGTGCGCGAGGTCGGCCACGAGCCGGGACGATCCCCGGTCGTGGTGGCGGACCAGGAGGCGGCAGTGGCCAAGGCTCGGCTCGACCTGAACGACGCGGATCTGAAGGCGCACATTGACCGGGCGGCCATGGTGGTCGAGGGCCGCGTGCAACAGGTGCGTCCGGCCGAGCTGGCGGCCGCGCCGGCGCATCCCAGACGGATCACCGAGCACGACCCGCAGTGGCAGGAAGCGATCATTCAGGTCCAGGACCCCATCAAGGGCGCCCAGCCCGGAGAGCAGGTCGTGGTGCGCTTCCCGGGCTCACACGACGTTGCCTGGGTCGGCACGCCCAAGTTCGCCGAGGGACAGGAAGGCACGTTTCTGCTTCATGTCGATTCCACCACCGGCTCGCCGCAAGCCATGATTGCCGGCCGGTCCGTGCCCGCCTACACGGCGCTGCACAAGCTCGACGTGCTCTCCAGGCAGGACGCGACGCGCGTTCGCCGTCTGATCAAGAAGCCTTAGTTGGAGAAGGCCAGGGTCGACGAGTTCCTGCAGCCCAAGGCCATGCTCACGCCCGGCATCGCGGGCGGCGTCACGATGTTGATCGCCAACGCGCTGTGGGTCGCGTTCTCCCTGCCGCCGCGCTGGACATCGCTGGTATTGAGCTTTGTCGTGGGTCTGCTCGTGTTCGTGGCCAAGGGCGGCGTGCCGGGGTGGCAACGGGCGGTGTACTACGTCCTCAACTCCCTCATCATCTTCTCGGTGAGCATCGGCACGAATTACGTCGGTGTGGGCCTGACACATCCTCCGGCACAACAGGGCAACGCGGCCGAGCCGGGGGCGCGAACGTTTTTCGGTGACTGGCTGAAGGTCCGCAGCCCCTAAGTGTTCAGTCCTCCCCGCGAGCGACCGCCCGCGCCGCCGCCTGCGCCAAGGCCAGCGCCGACGGCCAGCGATTGGCTGGCTCGGGATGAAGGGCCCGCGCGACCACCTCCGCCAATTCACGAGTGACGTTTGGACGCAGCCAGTTCACAGGAATGACCGGGCGCAGCAGACGCTGGATCCGAAGTTCCGCCACCGTCGTCCCCGCGTGGGGGAGCCGGCCTGTGAGCATCTCGTACAACACGACGCCCAGTGAAAAGATGTCGCTCGCGGGACCTATGGCGTCGCCCAGCAGCTGGTCGGGACTCATGTAGGCGAGGGTGCCGGGCTGGAACCCGTCGGTCGCCACGAGCTGGGCCATCTCGTGGGCGACTCCGAAGTCGAGCAGCTTCACGACGCCCCCCGACCCCAGCATGATGTTCTGAGGTTTCACATCGCGGTGGAGAATGCCGAGCCAGTGCACGTGGTTCAACGCGTCAGCCACGATGCCCAGCACATGTATGGCGTCGGGGAGCGGGAGGGGACCACCGCGCTGCAGCCGCTCCGCCACGGTCTCACCCTCCACGTACTCCATCGCGAGCAGGAACTGACCGTCGGGCCCGCGCTCGAAGTCGTAGACCTGAGCGATGCCCGGGTGGCGCACTGCAGCGACTAGCAGCGCTTCCTGCCGGAAGCGCTGCTCGGCCCTCGGATCATCGTCACACAGTGGAGGACACAGCACCTTCACGGCCGTCAGGCGGCCGAGGTGGACGTGCTCGGCGAGGTAGACGGTCCCCATGCCGCCGATTCCGAGACGGCGAAGCACCCGGTACCGCCCAGCGAGTAACTCGCCCTGGTGAACCGAGTCTTCCACGTTGATCCCCATGGCTCCTCCCGAAGAACGGCGGCCCCCGAATCCCGCTCGGGATCCGGGGACCCTTCACAATTGCTAGCGGACCACGATGGTGCCGCTCATCGCCGCGCCGTGCACGGCGCAATCATACGAGTAGCTACCCGCCGTGGTGAACGTGACCGAATAGGTCTTACCATCACCCGCCTCTATGGGGCTGCTCGTGAAACTGGGCGTGCCCTGCGACCGGACGCTGTGCGACACCGCTCCCGTGGACGTCCAGGTCCATGTGACCGTGCTGCCCACCGCGACGGTGTCGATCGCGGGGTTCTGGCTCCCGTTGTGGGCGCTCTTGAACAGGATGTTCCCGACGACGACTTCGCCGGACGGACCCCCGCCCCCGCCCCCGCCACCGCCACCGCCACC
>WNGQ01006340.1_pt1 | contig 11458 bp, 10 predicted proteins | sample 5407661 | NCBI WGS metagenome assembly WNGQ01 (sample SAMN13153382, study PRJNA577476) | soil metagenome | isolation source: 60 cm soil or saprolite under Garry oak tree replicate 2 | place: USA:California | collected 2016-06-15
GATCAGTCCGTGAGGCGGGATAAGTCCGCGCTGCTGCATTGCCGCGGCAAATCGCTCCTGCACCTCGGTAAGGTCTATTGACGCCCCGGGGAACTGCACTATAGTCATGAACGTTACCTCGCTGTTTCGGGGGTCAACCTGGCAAGGCCGGCAATGACCCTTGTTTTGCTTCGGCTCTTCCGCCGATCGGCGCTGGTGCCGACCCGGATCGCGCCCGGGACCGCCACTTACCTCACGCGACCGCCTTTGCTCGGCTATCCAGCCAGGCTGAACCGTGCCGTCCACGCACGCCAACGCGGCGTTGGGACAACTCGGTGATTTGTGGACCATCGCCAGCGCGGATTAGCCGGCGCAAGGTTGCGAGCGAAACTCCGGCGAACACTGCGAAAGTCGCGAGATCGTAAACCTTGTCGGCCATGAGCGCGCCGGGAAGCGCCTCATGATCCAAAAGGCCGGTGGACTGGATAGACATTTGGCATCACCTCCGGTCACTGACGCGTCGTGCGTCGTGTGAGGTGATGCCTAATCCGGCTCGCGGTCGCTATTTGTCGTTAGCCGGCTATTTGTCGGAGTTCGTCGCGGGGTTTTAGTCGGATTTCGACAATTTCGACTCGGGTTTCGACAGTTTCGACTTGGGTTTCGGCACAGCTCCGACACTCAAAACAGATTTGCGGGCCTTCCGAACGGTGTCGCGGGACACACCGTAACGACCGGCTAGAACCTTCTCCTTCTCCTTACGTAGCCCTTCTTGTGTAATTTTTCCCGACTCGATTTCCGATCGCATCGCCGCCACGACCTGCGCCATTTTTTCGGCCCGTGGCCCGCGACTCGGTCGATCCTCCACTTCCTCCGGCGGCTGGAACACGGCATCCAGATCGTCTTGGGACAGCTTGATAAGAATGGGTCGTCGCGCCACAGGTCGTTCCGCGCCCATGTGGAGCGACCAGTAGCCCTTTGCGGAACTATCATTCCAGTTTAGATCCTCAGGCTGCAGATCTTTCGGAACCTCAACCCGGTACGCCTCCACATTCTCGATGGGGTTCCATTTTGCCCAGACTCTGACTTTAATCCGTCCCTCAACCATCGCATCGACTATCCGGTCCAGGACGCACTCGGGAATGTCATCGCCGGGTCGCAGATCTCGGGCCGCGCGAGAGGCGGCAGCGAGGAGTGTTATGAACTTTGGCCTGGCCATGGCGCCCTCCACAGGCGCTCCACAAAAGTCAGCGCGGCAGGCCGGTGTGGAGGTCCGGCTTTTCGCCCCGTCGGGCTAGCCGCGCCAAGCACGATTCAGTTGATCACTCGGCGTTTTCGTAAGGTCTAGGACGCTTGGTCCGGTGACACCCAGCGACGCGATATCTCATTCGGATCTTCAAAAGATGCTTCGAATACCGGTGCAGCCAGAGTTGCCTGGACATGCAGTGTTGAGCTCCCCGTGTTCCGGAAACCGTGTCGGCGTCCAGCGGGCACGAGCACAGACTGACCGGCTAATAGGGCCTCGCGGTCGTCATCGATCCAGAACTCGGCCTGCCCATCCAATACGGTTAGCACCTCTTCGACAGCATGCAGGTGGCTCGGCGCCCCTCTGCCGGGTGCGCACCATTGCTCGAAAACACAAAGTTGCACCGCGCCGGTGAGGGCCGATATGCGCATGCGGGTCAATACCCCATCACGCCACTCTTCTGTCGGCTGGAATTTATGGTCGAGAATGTGCATGGCCGAATTTATAATGCGAGATATTAGGCCGGAATCTTGGCCATCGACACGATTTTGCGCTCGGCGCCTTCCACGATCGATCGGACATGGTCGGCCCAAATCGCCAGGGCGCGCCGCTTCTCCGGAACAAAATCGTGCTGCTGATAGACCGACACAATGCCCCGAAACGTGCCGGACCTATGATTGAGGCATTGTTCGATGGTCGCGATCTCGACGCCAAGCCGGGCAAGTCCGGACGCAAAGGTGCGGCGCAAGTCGTGGAGGCGCCACGGTTCCGCGAGGGTCATCCTCGTATCGAGCGCCTCTTTGGCTTGCGACCAGGCACCGAAACCGCTTTCGCCGCGACCGAATACCCTCTTGTCGTGACCAAGCCGGCAGAACGGCACTTTTTCAATAATTTGCATCGCCAGAGGTGGAAGCGGCAGGACGTGCGGCCGACCATTCTTGGTCCTATCGCCGGGGATGCGCAGCATGGTGCCATCGATCTCTGGCCAGCGAAGCTGACGGATTTCATCACGTCGGCACCCGGTCAGCATCAGCAATTGCACGATGCTGCCATAATCATCGTCGAGGCATCCATGCCAGATCGCGACGAGTTCGCCATCGCTGAGTACGCGCTCGCGAGCTTTGACCGGCGGCGGTGTATTCGTGGCGATGATTGGGTTTGCCTCGACAATGCCTTCCTTCATCGCCCAAGCGAAAAACGACCCTAAGGCGGTCCGCGCATTTCGAGCCGGGTTCGGTCCGTGCTCCGCTTCAATCTCGGAAAGCCGGGCGGCGATCTCTCGACGGCTGATCTGATGTAGCGGCAAACCGTGCAACGGCGCCCAACGTCGCAAGAGGTGCAATTCGATTGCCGGCATACTCCGCGGCCGCACCCGTGCCCTTTGGCGCTCGATAAACCGTGGCAGGACGGCACCAAGGGTATGCTTGGCCCTTGCCCTCGCCTCCGCCTTTTCCGCCGCCGGATCGTGCCCTAGCGCCACGGCGCCGAGCTTTCGCTTCGCTGCGCGGCGAGCCTGCTCGAGATCGAGCTCGCGGACATCACCGAGCGTCTCGCGCCGCTGTGCATGGCCCACCCTGTATTGGACGATGAAGGTGCGCTTGCCGCTGGTCCGAACCCGAACTCCGAACCCTGGCAGTGTGGTATCCCATTCGATGTGATCGCTCTTGCCTGCCGGAAGCTCGAGGGCAGCGATCGAGGCTTTGGTCAGCTTCATGATTGATCCTTGGGAAGCAAGAAAGGGTATGGAAAAGCTGGGAAGCGAATGGGAAGCAACCTCCTGCTTCCCAACGATCCCTTATGATTAGAGTGCAATTGTCCATCTTGCATCATTTTCGGTGAAAGGCAACCTCATGATGCTTCCCGACGCTTCCTGATCACCTATCAGATCGTTACAACACCATGATCCGCATCATCCGCAACCTGCTCAAGCAGCTCGGGTTCGAAAACATCGACGACGCCTCGGACGGGGCCTCGGCGCTCTCGAAAATGCGCGGCAGGCGCTACGGCCTGGTGATCTCCGATTGGAACATGGAGCCGATGAGCGGCTACGACCTGCTCAAGGAAATCCGCGGCGATCCCAATCTCGCCGGGACGCCGTTCATCATGGTCACGGCGGAATCCAAGACCGACAACGTGATCGCGGCGAAGAAGGCCGGCGTCAACAATTACATCGTCAAGCCGTTCAACGCGCAGACGCTGAAATCCAAAATCGAGACAGTGTTCGCGGCCTAGGTTTCGCGCTTTCCTTCCCCTCTGGGGAGGGTCGGCAGCGAGCGCACGCGAGCTGCAGGGATGGGGTCCAATTCAGCGCTCGCCCCACCCGCCGGACTTCCGTCCGGCGACCTCCCCTTCAGGGAGGTATAGATAATGCTCACCACGCCAGTTGCCGCATCACCGCCTTCGGGGTCACGCCCGCCGCGGCGAAGAAGCGGCCGAGCCGGTCGAGGTCCGGATCGTCGCGATGGCCGAGCTCTTCGGCGTGAATCCCCCGCGTGATGAAGATGCCGTCGATCCCGAGCGCGGCCGCGCCGGCAAGATCGGTGCGGATCGAATCGCCGATCGCCAGCACCCGCGCGGCCGCGATCGGCGCGCCGCGCGCCGCGGCGATCCTGGCCAGGGCCGCGTCATAGATCGGGCGATGCGGCTTGCCGGCGTAGACCACTTCGCCGCCGAGCTGCGCATACAAATCGGCGATGGCCCCGGCGCAATAGATCAGCCGGTCGCCGCGCTCGACGACGAGATCCGGATTGGCGCACAGGAACAGCAGGCCTCTGGCGCGCATCCGCTGCAGCATCCCGCGATAGTCCTCCGGCGTCTCGCGCTCGTCGTCGAACAGGCCGGTGCAAATAACGTAATCGGCGGCTTCGGCCGGGCCGAACCGCAGCTCGAGCCCGGCAAAGATGCCTCGGTCCCGCTCCGGCCCGACGTGGTACACGCATCGGCTCGGATGCGAGGCGACGAACTCGCGGGCGAGGTCGCCCGACGTGATGATATCGTCATAGGCGGAGCGCGGCACGCCGAACCGGTCGAGCAGCCGGGTCACGGCGGCGCCCGGCCGCGGCGCATTGGAGACGAGCAGCACGGTGCCGCCGGCATCGCGGAAGCGCGTGAGCGCCTCGCCCGCCGGCGCCAGCGCGGCGACGCCGTTGTGCACCACGCCCCAGACGTCGCACAGCACCGCGTCATAGCCGGGCGCCAGCGCGGAAAAGCCATCGACCAGAACGGGCGCGGGCAAGACGTCGATCGCCTCTCAGGCACCCAGGCCAATTCCGATCGGGCTCGCAGCCTCGGCGGCGGCGGCGAACGGCTCCGTCAACGGCGGCGGCTCCGCAGGATGCGCCGCGGCGGCCGGCGGTGCGACCCTGCCGCTCGCGCGCGGCAACGGCCGGTCGGCACTCGCGTGCACCACGTCGGCTCGCACCGGCCGCGGCGGAGAGAACAGCGGGCCCTGACCGAAGCGCACGTCGAAATCGAGCAGGTCGACCACATTGGTCTCGCTCTCGATCTCCTCCGCGATCAGGTCGATGCCGAAGCGCCCGAGCCGATCGGAAAAATCCGAAGCGTCGATTCCGGACGCCTTGGCTTCGCCGCGGTTGAGCAACAGGGCCGCCGGAATCTTCACGAAACGGAAGCCGCGCTCGGCAAGCTCGCGGGGATCGAGCACGAGATCGCCGACCTGAGTCATCGAGAACCGGAACCCGAGGGCGGCAAGCTCGCCCAGGCATTCCCGCTCGGTGGCGCCCATGGCGCGGACCTTCTTCTGCGAAATTTCGAACACCATGCAGGAGGCGAGCGCGCGATTGGCCTCGATGAAATCCGACACCTGGGCCAGGAACGCGGGGTCGAGCAGCGAATGTCCGGCGATGTGGCAAAACACCCCGATGTCCCGCTCCTTGGCGATCAGGCGGCGAACCACCTGAACGCAGCGGAACAGCAGGATATCGTCGACCAGGGCCATCACCTCGGCGCTCTGCGCCTGGCGCAGATAATCGCACGGATTCAACAGCCTGCCGTCCTCGCTCCGCAGCCGAGCCATCGCCTCGTAATAGCGCACCTTGCGCTGCGGCAGCGTGACGATGGGCTGCAGGTAAAGCTCGAACCGTCCCGCCTCCGTCGCGCGCCGCACCGCGCCCATGCCATCGCTGTCCTCGCCGTTGCCGCAATCGCGACCGGCGGCGCCGTCGCGCGATTGGGTCGGCTCGGCCGCCTGGGCCGGCTCGCCCATGGCGTCGAGCGCGAGCGACACCGCGACGGGTCGACCGGGCTCGGCGGCCGTGGCACTCAGCCCCTTCAACGCCTCCCCGTGCGCCGCGACCGATTGGGCGAGCTGCTTGGCCGACCGCCGCAGCAGCTCGATCTCGGCTGCGTTCGGCTCGAGCGCCGCCCGGGTGCGCTCGGCGGATCGGGCAATCTCGATCTCCGCCGCGGCGAGCCGCCGCCCGGCCTCGGCCACCTGGCGGGCGAGGTCGGCGGCGCCGCGGGAGAGATCCGCGACGCGGTCGCTGATCTCGCCGCGGTCGCGCGCGCGCGCGATCAGCACCTGGAGCAAGCCGAGGACCGAGAACGCGGCAATGCTCACGAGGGCCGCTTCCACCTGGTCGAAGGCGAAAAATCGATAGAGCACGCCGCCGACCGAGCCGGCGCCGAGCATGAGAAGAACAGCAAAGAAGATTGCACCCACGGCTGCCCGGTCCCTCCCCGGCTTAGGGCCTGCCCCCAGCCCTCTCTCTATTCATTGGCGGAGCAGGCCTTCTACAATGTCCATGAGCAAACCGCCGCGCGCAAGCAGCTTCGCGCGAATGGCACCAAATCCGGCAGATTTTTGCTGCTTCCGCCGCGAGCTGGGGGGACCCATGGCCGACCACGCGAATACCAAGGTGCTGATTCGGCCGCTTGCGGCCGCCGACGAGCGCGATTGGCGCCGGCTGTGGGCGGGCTATCTCGCGTTCTACCGCAAAGCCCTGAGCGCCGAGACGACCGAGGCGACCTGGCGGGCGCTCATCGCGCAACGCCGTCCGGAGATGATCGGGCGCGTCGCCGAGCTCGAAGGCCGCGTGGTCGGCATGCTCAACGCCGTCATCCACCCCAACACCTGGTTCGAGGCGCCGGTGTGCTACCTCGAAGACCTCTATGTCGAGGCCGAGCGTCGGGGACGCGGCATCGGCCGGGCGCTGATCGAGGCGCTCGCCGCGGAGGGCCGGCGCGCGGGCTGGCCGCGCATCTACTGGCGCACCGCGGACGACAATCTCACCGCGCAGCGGCTGTACGATGGCATCGCCCGGCGCTCGCGCTGGGTGACCTACGAGCTGGACCTCAGCTAATTCAGCGCCCGGATCACCCGGGCCACCTTGTCGAAGATCTCGGCGATCTCGTTCTCGCGGATGATCAGCGGCGGGGAGAGCGCGATGGTGTCGGCGGTGATGCGCATCATGACGCCCTGCTCGAAGCCCTTGAGCATGGCCTCATAGGCGCGGCCGCCGACCGCATCGGGCCGCGAGGCCAGATCGATCCCCGCCACGAGCCCGACGGTACGGATATCGAGCACGTGCGGCAGGCCCTTGAGCGCCATCGCGGCCTCGGCCCAGGCCGGCTCGAGCTTCCTCGCCCGCTCGAACAGCGCCTCCTCGCGGTAGACGTCGAGCGCGGCGAGCGCCGCCGCGCAGGCGAGCGGATGGGCCGAATAGGTATAGCCGTGGAAGAGCTCGATCGTCTGCTCGGGGCCGTTCATGAACGCGTCGTAGATGCCCTTCCTCACCATCACGCCCGCCATCGGCACGGTCCCCGAGGTCACCCCCTTGGCGAACGTGATCATGTCGGGCTCGACCCCGTAGCGCTCGGCCGCGAACGCATGGCCGAGCCGGCCGAAGCCGGTGATGACTTCGTCGAAGATCAGCAGAATGCCGTGCTTGTTGCAGATGGCGCGCAGCCGCTCGAGATAGCCCTTGGGCGGCGGCAGCACGCCGGTCGAGCCGGCCATCGGCTCGACGATGACGGCCGCGATGGTCGAGGCGTCGTGCAGCGCCACCAGCCGATCGAGCTCGTCGGCGAGATGTCCGCCCCATTCCGGCTCGCCCTTGGTGAAGGCCTGCTTCTCGCGATTGTACGTGTGCGGCAGATGGTCGACGCCGGCGAGCAGCGATCCGAAATACTTGCGGTTCGCGACGATGCCGCCGACCGAGATGCCGCCGAAGCCCACGCCGTGATAGCCGCGCTCGCGGCCGATCAAGCGGGTGCGCGAGGCCTGGCCGCGCACATTGTGGTAGGCGAGCGCGATCTTCAGCGCGGTGTCGACCGCCTCCGAGCCCGAGTTGCAGAAGAAGGCGTGATCGAGCTCGCCGGGCGCGAGCGCGGCGAGCCGGCTCGCGAGCTCGAAGGCTTTCGGGTGCGAGAACTGGAACGCCGGCGCATAATCGAGCTCGGCGGCCTGACGAGAGATCGCGGCGACGATCTCGTCGCGCCCGTGGCCGGCATTGCAGCACCACAGCCCCGCCGTGCCGTCGAGCACGGCGCGATTGTCGACGGTGTAAAAATGCATGCCCTTAGCGCGCGCGATCAGCCGCGGCGCCTTCTTGAAGGCGCGGTTGGGCGTGAACGGAATCCAGAACGATTCGAGATCGTTGGGTACGGCGGTCGCAACGGCTTCGCTTCTGGCCTGCGCCATGTCGGCCTCCCGGATCGATTTTTTGGGCGCCGGCGCGCCCGGAGCATGGCCCACGGTATAGCAGCCGCCGCGCGGGGACGAAATCTCCGCACCGGCGCTCGGACGCGCCCGATTGCCGCCCCCTCGGCTTGCCCTGGGCGCAACCCGATGACATACCGGCGCTTCCGACCCCGAGTGAGCGATCGATGCCCAATGCAAAAGACCACCGCGTGAGGGCGCGGCTCCCGCGCGGGTTCGCCGATCAGGGCGCCGTCGAAATCCAGACGACGCGCCGCATGCTCGATCGCATCCGCGAGGTGTACGAGCGCTACGGCTTCGAGCCGGTCGAGACGCCGGCGATCGAATACACCGATGCGCTGGGGAAATTCCTGCCCGACCAGGACCGGCCCAACGAGGGTGTGTTCTCGCTCCAGGACGACGACGAGCAATGGGTCTCGCTGCGCTACGATCTCACCGCGCCGCTCGCCCGCTATGTTGCCGAGCATTTCGACGTCCTGCCGAAGCCCTATCGCAGCTACCGGGTCGGCTGGGTGTTTCGCAACGAGAAGCCGGGCCCCGGCCGCTTCCGGCAGTTCATGCAATTCGACGCCGACACGGTGGGCTCCGCTTCGCCCGCGGCGGACGCCGAGATCTGCATGATGGCGGCCGACACCATGGACGCGCTCGGCATTCCGCGCGGCAGCTATCTGGTCAAGCTCAGCAGCCGCAAGGTGCTCGACGGTATGATGGATGCCATCGGCCTGAGCGGCGAGCGCGACGAAGCCAAGCGCCTCACGGTATTGCGCGCGATCGACAAGCTCGACCGGCTCGGGATCGAGGGCGTGCGCGATCTGCTCGGCGCCGGTCGCAAGGACGAGAGCGGGGATTTCACCAAGGGCGCCGGACTTGCGACCCATGCGATCGAGCGCGTGCTGACATTCACCAAGGTCAGAGCCGGCAATGCCGACGCGACGCTCGCGGGGCTGAGCGAGGTGATCGCCGCCTCCTCGACGGGCAGGCAGGGGATCGAGGAGCTGCGCGCCATTGCGGCGCTGATTGCCGCAGCCGGTTACGAGCAGCGCATCGTCATCGATCCCTCCGTCGTGCGCGGGCTCGAATATTATACCGGCCCGGTCTACGAGACGGAGCTGACGTTCGAGATCAGGGACGACGAGGGCCGGCCGGTGCGGTTCGGCTCGGTCGGCGGCGGCGGGCGCTACGATGGGTTGATCGCGCGCTTCCGCGGCGAGGCGGTGCCGGCGACGGGATTCTCGATCGGCGTATCGCGGCTCGCCGCCGCGCTCGCCCACATCGGCCGCAGCGACGCCAAGGCGGAAGCCGGGCCGGTGGTGATCCTCGTGCTCGACCGCGAGCGCATCGGCGATTATCAGAATCTCGCCGGCCGGCTGCGTGCGGCGAACATCCGCGCCGAGGTCTATCTCGGCGCCGCCGGCATGAAGGCGCAGATGAAATATGCCGACCGGCGCCGCGCGCCCTGCGTGATCATCCAGGGCAGCGACGAGCGCGCGAAGGGCGAACTGCAGGTCAAGGATCTGATCGAAGGCGCCAAAGCCGCGGCGGCGATCGCCTCGCACGAGGAATGGCGCGAGAGCCGGCCGGCGCAATTCGCGATTGCAGAAGACAAGCTGATCGACGCCGTGCGCGAGGTCCTGCAGCGCCACGGCGTGAGTTGAAGTCAATTGAGCCGGGGTGATGTCCATGCCGCTCGATCCGGATGCGAAGAATCTGCTCGATCTCTTGGTCGCCGCCGGCCGGCCGAAAGTCTGGCAAGTGACCCCGCCCGAGGCACGGGAAGGGATATCGGCGCTCGCACAGGCGGCAGACGCCAAGGACGTGCCGATCGGCCGCATCGACAACGGCGCCATGCCGGGACCTGCCGGAACCCTGCCCTACCGCAGCTACACGCCGAAGGATGCGGCGAGCGACCCGCTGCCGGCGCTCGTCTATTTCCATGGCGGCGGCTTCGTCATCGGCGATCTCGACACCCATGACGGGCTGTGCCGCCTCTTCGCCAATGCCAGTGGCTGCCGCGTGATCTCGGTCGCGTATCGGCTGGCGCCCGAGCACAAGTTTCCGGCCGCGATCGACGACGCCTATGCGGCGGCGTCCTGGGTCGCAGAGCATGCGCGCGAGCTCGGCATCGATGCCGAGCGCATCGCGATCGGCGGGGATTCGGCCGGCGCCACGCTCTCGGCCGTGGTGTGCCAGCTCGCCAAAGGAGCCGGCGGACCGAAGCTCGCGCTGCAGCTCCTGCTCTACCCGGCGACCGAGTCCGGCGTCGACACGCCCTCCCGCGTGGCGCTCGCGGAAGGCTATCTGCTGGAGAAGAAATCGATCGAATGGTTTTTCCGGCAATACGTCGAGCTCGGAACGGATCCGATCGACCCGCGCCTCTCGCCGCTGCTCGCGCCGGATGTTTCCGGGCTGCCGCCCGCGCACATTCACACCGCCGAGTTCGATCCGTTGGTCGACGAAGGCAAGGCCTATGCGGACAAGCTTGCGGCCGCAGGTGTTCCGGTCGAGTACACCTGTCATCCGGGCATGATCCATCATTTCTTCTGCCTCGCCGGCGCGATACCATATGCCCGCACCGCGATCGCGAACGCCGGCGCCGCGATCAAACAGGCGCTAGCGCTCGCGCGTCCGGCCGGCGCGGGCGCGCAACGCCGCGCATCGATGTGAGGCGAGCCATGAAGCTTTACGACCATCCCCTTGCGCCGAATCCGCGCCGGGTTCGTGTCTTCCTGGCCGAGAAGGGCATCGAGATTCCGCGCATTACCGTCGACATCATGAAGGGCGAGCAGCGGAGCCCGCAGTTCACGGCGCTCAACCCGCGCCAGGCGGTGCCGGTGCTAGAGCTCGACGACGGCACCGTGATCGCCGAATCGATCGCGATCTGCCGGTATTTCGAGGAGCTCAGACCCGAGCCGCCGCTGTTCGGCTGCTCGACGCTCGAGCGCGCGCACGTGGAGATGTGGCAGCGGCGCATCGAGCTCGGGCTGATGGCGACGATCGGTCATTTTTTCCGGCACTCGCATCCGTTGATGGCGAAAGTGGAAGTGCCGCAGATCGCCAGCTGGGCCGAGGCGAACCGGGCGCGGGCGCTCAAATTCGTGCCGACGCTCGAGCGGCAGCTCGCGGACAAGCGGTTCGTCTGCGCGAGAGCTTCACCGTCGCCGACATCACCGGGCTCGTCGCGCTCGATTTCATGAAATTCGCCGGCATTCCCCTGCCCGACGAATCCCCGCACGTGCGCCGCTGGCATGAAAGGCTCGCCGCGCGGCCCAGCGCTTCGGCTTGACGCGCTGGCCGGGATGAAAACCTCGGAATGTCGTCCCGGCCAAGGCCGCGCAACGTTAACCTTACCTGTTCCAGTAAAGCCCGTCGGTCACGACCCCGGGCAATTGCCGTCGAAACCTTAACCCCGGCGTGGTAAAGGGCGCGCTCCGCGAAACAAGTTTTTACACGAACAGCGCCATGTCCGGGGTGGCAGGAAAGACGAACGGGTCCGATGCGCGCGCGCAAGCGCTCGTCGCTTCCTACGCGCGCGCCGGCTATCGGCGCGCCGAACCCGC